>Ga0155429_120_pt1 | contig 12339 bp, 10 predicted proteins | sample RifCSPhighO2_02_FD_106397 | JGI IMG/M metagenome (GOLD analysis project Ga0155429, IMG submission 106397) | Omnitrophica WOR_2 bacterium RIFCSPHIGHO2_02_FULL_45_21 | reverse complement strand
TACTTGCCTCAAATACCTCTTGCCTATCTATCGCGGAAATGTGCCTAGCAGTAAAAAATAAAGAGCGCCTTATCGGGATGCATTTTTTTAATCCAGTGCAGCGTATGCCGTTAGTAGAGATAATTCGCACTCCCTTTACCAGCGATGAAACCGTGGCTAGGTTAGCAGAATTTTCTAAAAGAATCGGAAAAATCCCGATTGTAGTCCAAGATTCCTGCGGATTTCTGGTTAACCGGATACTCATCCCATATCTTAACGAGGCAGGATTTATCTTAGAAGAGGGAGTGAGCTTTGCAAGGATTGATCAGCTTATGCTCGGCTTTGGTATGCCGATGGGCCCTTTTGCTCTTCTGGATGAGATTGGTTTGGATGTGGGCTATAAGGTAGCTTTACTCTTAGAAGAGCATTTTGGCCAGAGGATGAAGGTTCCCGAAGTTTTCAAAAAAGTTTACGCCCAAAAATGGTTTGGCAAGAAGACAGCTAAAGGGTTTTATATCCATCCCCCCGCTTCGCGGATGGATAAAGCAAAAAGCAGACAGCCGAATAATATGCTTTATAATTTAATATCTAAGCGCGCAGATTTGCCTATTTCTGATGATGAAATTTTAAAGCGGATGGTTTATCGGATGATTAATGAGGCAGCGAGGTGCTTGGAGGAGAAGGTCTGTAACGAGCCCTCGGATGTAGACATCGGGATGATTATGGGTACCGGCTTTCCGCCATTTCGGGCCGGGCTTTTGCGCTATGCGGATAAGCTTGGCGCAGAAAAAATCGCGGAAGATTTGGGTAAATTTGCAGATAAATTTAAAGCCGAACGCTTCCTGCCCTGTAATTATATAGTTGATTTGGCTCAGAAAAAAGAAAAGTTTTATAAATGAAGCCGCAATTAGTTTTCCTCAAAGGACTATTAAGGGAGGTTTGAGCTATGGATATGTTTGATAAGAATATCGGGAAAGAAAAGCTGGCATCTCTGGAATTGGCTGAGGCCTCCAGGGAAAAGGAATGGAATTATCCCAGTTTTGTGCGGGAGTTGTTTCATGGACGGCTGCCCTGGAATCTTATCTATCCTTTCCCTGAGCAGTCTGAAGCTGAAAAAGAAATCGGCAGAGAATATTTGGAAAAACTCAAAAATTTTTTAACCACCCATCTTAATCCTGATGAGGTAGATAAGACCGGCGAGATTCCCTATGAGGTGATAAAGGGCTTGGCAGATTTAGGCGCCTTTGCAATGAAGATTCCCAAGAGCTACGATGGATTGGGGTTAAGCCAGGTTAATTATAATCGGGCAATTCATCTGATAGCCAGTTACTGCGGATCAACCGCGGTATTGTTATCTGCCCATCAGAGTATCGGCGTACCCGCGCCATTAAGCTTCTTTGGGACAGAAGAGCAGAAAAAAAAATATCTTCCCAGATTTAGAAAAGGCGCGATTTCAGGTTTTGCTCTCACTGAACCGGCTGCCGGCTCTGACCCCAGGACAATGAAAACCAGCGCAACGCCTACAGAAGACGGGAAATATTATATAATCAATGGCGAGAAATTATGGATTACCAACGGAAATATCGCGGATATCCTTATTGTTATGGCTCAGACGCCAGCGAAGATAGAAAAAGGAAAAGAGAAAAAACAGATTACCGCCTTTATTGTAGAGACGAATACCCCGGGATTTCAGGCGGCTTACCGCTCTAATTTTATGGGCTTGCACGGCGCAAAGCTCGGGCTTTTAAAATTTAACAATGTCAGGGTGCCGCGGGAAAATATTCTCTTAGGTGAAGGCCAGGGCCTAAAGCTCGCCTTTCTTACCTTAAACACCGGACGGCTTACTGTGCCGGCGGCAGTAACCGGAATGAGTAAATTATGCCTGATGATTGTGCGCAAGTGGTCAAAGGAAAGAAGGCAGTGGGGCCTGCCTATTGGTGAACATGAGTTAGTGGCAAGTAAATTAGCCGAGATGAGCGCAAACACCTTTGCCATGGATGCGGTTACCTGGCTTACCTCGCATATGGCAGATGCCAAAAAATTAGATATCCGCCTTGAGGCGGCAATGGCCAAGCTTTTCTGCACTGAGACAAGCTGGAAAGTGGTAGATGATACATTTCAGATCCGCGGCGGGCGCGGATTTGAAACCGGGCCCTCGCTTCAAGGAAGGGGAGAGGCGGGTTATCCGGTAGAAAGGATGTTTCGGGATTGCCGGGTAAACTTAATTATTGAAGGCACCAGCCAGATTATGCGCTTATTTATCGCCCGCGAGGCGCTCGACCTGCATCTTAAAAGGGTAATCTCAATAATGGACGCAAAAGTTCCTATTTTAAAGAGAATAAAGGATGCTCTTGCGATAGGAATCTATTACTCGTTCTGGTTCCTGAAATTATGGCTTCCTTCTTTTGCCTTAAGGGAGATTGCGCATTTACCTTCCCCGATAAAAAATCATATGCTTTTTGTCCAACAGACAAGCAAACGTTTAGCCAGAACGATGTTTCTTAAGATGCTCATTCATCAACAACGTTTAGAGTCGCGGCAGAATATTTTAGCCAGATTTGTAGATATCGGCACCGACCTTTTTGTGATCTCTTGCGCCTGTTCGTATGGCTTGAGTCTCTCTAAGAAAGAACTCAATAGCCAGGCCGCTTCGCCGATAGGCCAGAAGGACATGCTTTGGCCTCCCATGGCAAAAGCCATAGAACTGGCTGATCTTTTTTGTTCTCAGGCAAAAGTCCGCATAGCCAGAAATTTTGAGGACATCCGGCGCAATCAGGATAAAGCAGCCCGCCGGGTTGCCCAAAACTTTCTTGCCGGCGGATACGTATGGCTTGAGAATGAGATTATAAAATAAAAATATATGGGTTTCCCTTTGGACATTTTTAAAAAAGATCCCGATAAGTACTTTATCCTCAATTACGCCCCTATTTTTGCTAAGTTAAACGACTTTGAGAAAATCCTCATTATGCAAAAAAGCAAGGTGGTGGAGTACAATAAGGGAGACAGCGTTTACCGGCAGGGTGAGCCTCCCAGCTCTTTTTACTGCGTGATTAGCGGGAGGGTGAGGATATTTACCCGGCCGCAGAGCGCAGCGGATGAGGCCGCGCATCATTTTCCCGGTAACGGCATTGACACAGGTAAAGTTACCCTTGAATACCTTAACTGCGGTAAATATTTTGGTATGATTTCTGTTTTAACCGGCGAGCATCACTCGGTGAACGCAGAGGCGGCCAATGACTCAAAGATTTTAGAGCTTACCCAGGAGGATTTTAAGATAATTTTACATAAAATTCCCGAATTAGCCATTGATTTGAGCCAGACGTTATCGCGGCGCCTTAAGAAGAAGGACCATATTGAAAAAAAGATTTTTGAGAGTAACATCATCTCAATCTTTAGCGCCGTAGCAAAAACCGGAAAGACCATCTATGCCATCAACTTAGCTTTGAGCCTGAAAAAAGAAACAGCCCGCAGCGTTATCCTGATAAATATCGCAGAAGACGAGCGCGGGATTTATCGGGATTTCGGAGTGCGGGCTCTGCCAGCGGATAATGGCGCTGATGCGATTTGCGCGGTTAAGCTTGATTCATCGTTTCCTTCCGAGGACTCTATAAAAAGCGCCATAACAGTAGATTCCCCCTCTGGTGTAAGCATTGTCAATGTTATGTATCAAAGCGCAAACTTATCTTACCCTTCCAGGCTTAACGGCTTTTTGACCTATCTTACCGGCAGTTACCATTATATCATCGTTGATATGCCGGCCTTAACCGAAGAGCCGATATTTAATATCTTAAATCAATCAGACGCTATCCATGTAATTAGCGATTACGATATGAGCGATCTTAAAAGCTTAAAGAGCCTCCTGGTCTACCTTTTCAAAAAGATTAATTACCCTCAGGAAAAGATAAAGATAATCTTGAATGCCCAGGAAGAACCGGTGAGGCTTTCCCATAAAGAGGCCGCGGATATACTGAATTATAATGTTTTTGCGGCTCTGCCTTATCTAGAAGAGCAATATAGAAGTCCGGATACGGCAGCCAAAAGGATTGTCTGGGAATCTCCCGAACTGGAGTATGTGCGCTGTGTCAGGCGGATTGCCAGGGAATTAGGAGACGTGAGGGTCGGCCTTGCCTTAGGAGGAGGAGCCGCTTTCGGTTTAGCCCATATCGGCGTGCTCAAGGTTCTGGAAAAAGAAAATATGCCTATTGATATGGTCGCCGGCACCAGCATGGGGGGATTGATTGCCGCTTTGTGGACTTCGGGCTTAAGCGCTAGCGAGGTAGAAAGAATTTTTTTAGAGTATAACAACAATCGCCGAAAGACATATGGCCTGCTGTTCGATTTTTACATACATAAGATGTCTATTGCCAAGGGCGGTAAAATACGCAAGTTTTTAGAGAGGCATATCGGCAGCAAGACATTCCAGGATGTGAATATCCCCTTAAGAATCGTTGCCTGCAATATTACAAAAAGAAAAGAAGTTATCTATAGCTCAGGCCGGTTAGTTGATGCGGTAATGGCAAGCATTGCCATACCCGGAGTCTTTGCGCCTACAAAAATAGACAGCGATTTAATTATTGACGGCGGCATTGTTGAACCTGTTCCTATCGGCACCTTGGTCAGGATGGGTATTAAGAAGATAATCGCGGTAAATGTCTTGCCCAGTCCGGATGATGTTATGCGTAATTATGCATTTAAACGTGAGCAGCGGGAAGAAGAAAAAAAGGCGGCGCAACTAAAAAATGCCTGGGGAAGGCTCATTTTTAGGCTGCGCAGCGGATTTTACGATTCACTGTTTCCTAATATAATGGATATCATTGTAGGCAGTATACAGGCAATGGAATATGTGATTGCGGAGTCCGATTGCCAGAAGGCGGATATACTGATGCATCCGATAGAAAACGGGGTTGATTGGATTGATTTCTTTAAGGTGGAAAGGTTAATAAAAAAAGGAGAAGAAGAAGCGGTCAAAACGCTTTCCGCGATCAAGAGCGTGCTTAATGAGTAAGCGCCCGAAGAAAATAATCCTTCTGCTCCTTACTGTGATAATAGGTATATCCTGCGGTTGGCATTATGTTTATGGCGCGGCAGAATTGAAATATTTTCCCTTCAATGCGAAAGACGCATTGAAGGAATGGAAGGAAAAGATTTTCCACGGGAGGGTATTTTATGAAGTAAAAATAGACAACAATCAAGGGTATCTTTACGCAGAAAGCAATAAGACCGCATCAGCTTTATTCTATATGATTTCATTTAGCCCGAAAAAGTACTCCTATATAAGCTGGCGGTGGAAAGTTGCAAAATTTCCGGATAAGGCTTTAGCCGGCGGATTAAATAAGAAATCCTGGATTGAACGTGATGACTATGCGCTTAGATTTTATGTTATCTTTCCGGCTTTTATCTTTACGAATACAAAATGCCTTGAATATGTTTGGTCAGAGTATCTGCCTGAGGGAACCATTTTAACCAGCCCTTTTTATAAGAATATCAAGCTCGTTGTTCTTAAGAAAGGCAGTGAAAAGTCAGGTGATTTTGTTATTGAAGAGAGGAATATTTTAGAGGACTATAAGGATGCCTTTGGCAGATATCCGGCAGGCAATGTCGGCGCTATCGCTCTTATGACAGATTCTGACAATACTCAAAGCAGTTCAGGGGGATATTATTCAGATATAAAGGTTGGATATGAAAAACCTTTCTATGCTGATATAAAAGAGAGAAAGAAAGAAGAGTTTAAGCCTAGAGGTATCCATGCGCTAAAGGAATACATTAAACGTTTGTTGAAATTATATCAGAAGTAAATAAAACGCTGGCGCTGCCAGTTATCCGCTCACCGGAGGTTGATAATGAAAAAAGAAAAAGAATGCCGCAGTTATTTTTGTATTGCCAATCGCTTCCAGAGGAAGATTTTAACGTTGGTATTCTTCTCAACGGTCATGCCGATGCTTATCAGTGTGGTCTGCATCTATTATTTGATTTTTAATGTTATCGCCGGCGAGCTCGGGATACCTGAGGCGATCGGCTATACCTTGATCCCGGCGGCCAGAAAGACCGCCCTAATCGCCGTATCCGGATTTTCAATTTCAGTATTTCTAATCTGGATCTGGGCTCTACGGGTGTCGCATAAGTTAGCCGGGCCCTTAGAGCGCCTCTGCAGAGATTTAGACGAGCGCTTATCCGGCAAGAAAAAAGGCTATATCTATTTTAGAAAAAGCGATTACCTGGGAATAGTGGTTGGCAGGATAAATTCATTATTAGATAAAGTAAGATAGAAAATGAGAGGATTTCATTTTTGTCTTGCGCCTGTGGTATCATTTACAAATAGGCTCCCATAGCTGTCCCAAAGATAATTGACATTATTCCTTAGGGTTGGTATAATTTACAGGAAGGAGATGATTATAAATGTTTGAAATTCAGATAAGGAAAGACGATCATATTAAGTTAACAGAAACAAAACAGATGAGGAGGTGAGAAATGGGGACTAAATTTGGCACAGCTATAGTAAAAGGCAAAGACAGCCTGAAGGTAGGCCAGGAAGCCGCAAAGAAGGCAATGGATAAAGCAGGAGCAAAGGACGTAAGCCTCTCGGTGATTTTCGTTTCCACCGCTTACGATTACAAAGCCGTAGTTAAGGGAGTGAGAGAAGTTACGAATAACGCCCCGCTTATCGGCTGTTCCTCCGCCGGCGAATTCACCGAAGAGAAAGTCGAGAAAGAAAGCGTGGCCTGCGCGGTTATTTCTACGGACACGCACAAATTTTTCCCGGGTATCGGAAAGGGGTTAAAGGAAGATGAGTTAAAGGCGCTTAAGGATGCCAGCAGTAAATTTCCTTCCAGCGTAGAAGGATACCCTTATCTTTCGGCCGTGCTTCTTGTTGACGGCTTGGCCGGCAAGGGAGAGGAATCGGTATTGGCAGCGCTGGAGGCATTAGGCCCAAACGTAAAATTTTCAGGAGGCGCTGCCGGCGACGACCTTAAGTTTAAAGAGACCAGTGTGTTTACTAACGAAGAAGTTGTCTCTAACGCCGCAAGTTTAACCTTGGTTGCTTCCCGCACTCCGGTGGCAATAGGGGTAAGGCATGGGCATTCTCCAATCAGCCCGCCGTTGACAATAACCAAGGCAGAGGGAAATGTTGTTTATGAAGTTGACGGTAAGCCGGCTTTCCAGGTATGGAAAGAGTATGCGCGCCAGAATGCCAAAGGCATCGGGATAGACGTGGATAAGATGAGCGAAGCCGAAGCGGTTCAGACGTTTTTTACCAGATACGAAGCCGGCCTCCTTACCGGAACAGAGTATAAGATAAGGTGGTTGGGCGGAACTGCCACTACCGAAGGCCCGATAAACTTCCCCTGTGCGATGAGCGAGGGGATGGTGGTGCGGGTAATGGAGAGTCCGCAGCAGGAACAAATCAGTTCGGCAAAGAAGGCTGCTGAGATTGCTCTCCTGGCCGCTAAAGGAGCAAGGTTAGCCGGCGCAATAGTGTTTGACTGCGTCTGCCGGGCAGTTATCTTAGGGGACGGTTTCTCCAAAGCGGTTAATGAAATCAAAAATGTGCTAAACGTCCCGCTGATTGGTTTTGAAACTTACGGCGAGATAGCTATGGAGATAGGCCAGCTAAGCGGATTTCATAATACTACCACGGTAGTTTTGCTGATACCCGCGTAATCTCAATTCTGCTTTACCCCATTAGAGAACGAAGTTCTCTAATGGGGTTTAGGTTAAGAAGCGTAGTTATATGCGCGGCTTCGGAGCGCGAGTTTTCGGCTTGCGTTCCGAAAGGGCAGCGTCTTCTTATATAATTTAAAATGAGGCAAAAGAATGCTGGGAGATAAAATTAAGATAGAAGACTTCCATGCTCTCTATATTCAAACCACAGGGGAAGAAGGAGCCAGGAAGATAACCAAAGAAGCAATCGCCGAAGCAGGGTTAGTGGAGAAAAAAGAATACTCTAAAGAAGAGGCTTTAAAAATTTGTGAGGCATTAAAGAAAAAAAGCGGCTTTATAAAAACGTTAGCTAACCTTTTTAGCGTCCGCATAAGACTGCACGGAATAACCAAAATATAAAGAGTGAGGAGAAAATGCTCCAGAGGGACATTCATGCTCTGACTCAACTATTGAAAGCGGCCATTGGCGTTGAGGGAGCGGAAAAGATGGTCTGCGAGGCGGTTAAGAACGCCGGCCTTCCGGTAAAGACTTATTACACTGAAGAGGAATTCAGCGCGGTATGCGAGGTTCTGAAGAAAAGAGGTGGCCTTGTAAGAACAATTATCTCTATTCTCTCTTCATCCGAATACAGCAACGTCTATTATGAGGAGGCCATAGCCAGAGAGAGAAGAGAAAAAGAGGACCTGGCCAGGTTGAGTAATGTGTTGGAGCAAAAGGTAGAAGAAAGAACCAGGCAATTGAAAGAAGCCCAGGCTCAGTTGGTGCAGTCAGCCAAGATGGCAGCCGTGGGGCAGCTGGGTGCGGGCGTAGCTCACGAATTGAACAATCCCCTGGGAGGCATTTTAGGTTACGCCCAGTTTATTCTGGAGAAGTTCAGCAGGCCCGGCTTCGGCGTAAACGACTTTAAAGCCTGTCAGAGATACATAGAATCTATCGAGAAGGAAGCTGCTCGCTGCAAAATGATAGTGGAGAATCTTCTCAAATTTTCAAGACGGCCCATCGCCAAACCCGAACCCCTGGATATGGCCAAGGCTATTGAGGAGACGCTTTCTGTTGTTGGGCACCAGCTTAAACTTAAGAACGTAAAGGTAATTACCGAGTTTAGGCCGGGCCTGGCTAAAGTAATGGGCATAATCAATCAGCTGCAGCAGGTATTCATCAACCTTATCCTGAATGCCCAGCAGGCTATGCCGGACGGCGGAGAGCTGAAGATATCGGTTGAGAATGTTATAGACGAGAAAAACCAGAGCCCGAGCGGAGTAAAAATAGAGTTTGCCGATACGGGTTGCGGGATTGCCGAGGAGAACCTCTTTCATATATTCGAACCGTTCTTTACCACAAAACAAAAAGAGAAAGGAACTGGCTTAGGGCTGGCAGTAAGTTATCAGATTGTTCAGGAGCACAAGGGAAGCATAAGCCTGAGCAGCGAGGCAGGAAAGGGGGCGGTATTTACCATAATCTTGCCCGCGATAGATAAAGAGATTCTGGCTTAAAAAAGCGATGAGGCAGGATATTAAAGTCCTGGTAGTTGACGACGAAGAGATAATACGCAATCTCTTCACCGATGTCCTTCAGGACGAAGGGTATAACGTTACTACCGCTAATAACGGGCTCCAGGCGCAGGAGATAGCCAAGACAACTTTCTTTGACATTGCTTTTGTAGACGTGCATATGCCGGTAATGAACGGAGTCCAGACATTGCGCGCCCTTAAAGAAATTAGCCCAAAGACCGCAATAGTGATGATGGATAGTTTTCCCGACGTGCTGTTAGAGGAGGCGGAAAGGGAAGGAGTCGTTACCTGTATTCATAAGCCGTTTGATATAAAGGAAGTAATCGCAGTAATTGAGGAAGCCATTGAGGGCAGGGAAAAAGTGGTTTAATTTTATACTTTCGCCAAGCAAGGAACCCCAGGCTTTAGCCTGGGAGGGGCTCCATTTTGTTCGGGAGGGGGGAGGGGTGAAGAGCGATGAAGAAAGATATTAAAGTCCTGGTAGTTGACGATGAAGAGATAATGCGCAATCTCTTCATCGATATCCTTCAGGACGAAGGGTATAACGTTACTACCGCTAATAACGGGCTCCAGGCGCAGGAGATAGCCAAGACAACTTTCTTTGACATTGCTTTTGTAGACGTGCATATGCCGGTAATGGACGGATTACAAACCTTGCATTCCCTCAAAGAGCTTAGTCCAAAAACAGTGATAGTTATGACAGACAGTATGCCGGGATATATGGTAGAGGAGGCTGAGAAAGAAGGGGCGGTTACCTGTATCAACAAGCCATTTGACATAAGAGAGATAAGGTCGGTGATTATTCGGGTTATGGGAAGGAGTGAGAATGGTTGAAGGAAACATTCTGGTTATAGATGATGAGCTGGTAATCTGCGAATTTTTAAGGGATTTATTGGAAGACAGGGGGTGGACGGTTAACTTTGCCCTTTCTGGCCAGGAAGGCATAAAGGCATTCCAGGCGGGAGGCTGTGATGTGGTGATATGCGATTTAAAAATATCGGATATGGACGGCATTGACGTTATTCATGAAATTAAGAGAGTTGATCCAGACAGCGTAGTGATCATTATTACCGGTTATCCTTCGTTCGAGACTGTCCAGGCATCGTTGAGGGAGGGGGCATATGATTATATTACCAAGCCGGTTAATATCAATGAGATATCTTTTGTGATAAAAAGAGCGGTGGCCTTTCGTGATCTCACGCTTACCAATAGAAAATTGACGAAAGAGCTGGAGCAACAGAATATCAAATTGGAGAAGAAGGTAAAGGAGAGAACTGAGGAATTAAGCATACTTTACAGCGTGGGGCTGGATATCTTATCTACACTGAAATTAGACGAGGTTTTACAGATTATCGTAGACAGGGTCTGCGCGGTCCTGGAACTGGAGATTTGCTCCGTTCTTTTAGTGGATAAGGAACCCGGGAGTTTGAAAATCAGATTTGTCCGCGGATTAGAGAATGAGATTAAAAATACAAAGATTAAGTTTGGTGAGCCGATATCCGGCTGGGTCGCCGAGCATAAAGAGCCGGTGCTGGTGGCGGACATAGAGACAGACCTAAGGTTCAGAAAGAGAAATCAGGAGAAGTATTATACCCATTCGTTCATCAGCGTTCCGCTAGTTATTAGGGGCGAGGTAATCGGAGTAATCAATGTCAACAACAAAAGGTCAAGGCTGCCTTTCACCGAAAACGACTTCAGATTTATAAGAGGCATAGCCAATGAGGCAGCTATTGCCGTTGAGAATGCCCAGCTATACGCGTCTTTAGAGGATACGTACCTGCGCACGGTCATGGCTCTGGCCTCGGCTATCGACGCAAAGGACCATTACACCAAAACCCATTCTGAACACGTAACCAAATTTGCCACAGCCATGGCCAGGGAAATGGGCCTCTGCGAGAAGGAGATAAAGGAGATAGAACAGGCCTGTCAGTTGCATGATTTAGGCAAGATAGGCATCCAAGATTCTATACTTAATAAACCGGGTCAGCTAACCCCCGAAGAGTGGGACGAGATTAAGCTGCATAGTCTAAAGAGCGCAGAGATATTAAGGCCTCTGTCTTTCTTAGGCGGAGTTATCGAATTGGTAGAACAGCATCATGAAAGATACGACGGAAAAGGCTATCCATTTGGGATTAAAGGAGAGAATATAAAAGTGGGCGCCCGGATAATAGCGGTAGCAGACAGTTTTGACGCTATGACTACCGATCGGCCTTACCGCAGGGCCTTTACTGATGAAGAGGCTATCAAAGAACTTAAGAACTGCAGCGGCACGCAGTTTGACCCTAAAGTGGTTGAGGCGTTTTTGAAAGTACTGGAAAAAACCGATATGCTTAACACTCTGCATCAGGCATAAGCGGATAATTAAACGTTTTATTTACCCCATTATACAGCTTAGCATCTAACGGAGTTTAGAAAAATTTCTTGGAGTGTAGGAAAGTATTAAAAGCGAAGGGGCTTGTCCGGCTTGCAAGGCGGATGTAGTTTTAGAGACAGCCGGCGGACAGGAAAAGATTGTCTGCACCAAATGCTATTCCTATTTAATCAGGAATAAAATACTTGACAAAAAAATAATCTGATGTACAATTACTGTTTACGAATAGTAATCCTTAATTTGAGTAAAAGAGAGGATTCAAGATAAAGCGTGGAGTTAAAAGCCACAAAAATTGACACTTTTTAGAAGTTAGTTAGTAACGCATAAGAGCATTTCGAAATAAAAAAGCGCTCTAGATGCCGTTGGAGCGTTTTTTTATTTGTCGCAGAACCACAAGTTTTCTGCTTTAGCAAGCTATGCTTGTGTTTATGCGCTGCTGTTCTTTGAAAATTGAATAGCCAAGTTATGTTTCACTGATTTCGTAAAGAAATCAGCTGAGGATTACAATTTCTTTTCGGAGAGTTTGATCCTGGCTCAGAGTGAACGCTGGCGGCGTGGATTAGGCATGCAAGTCGCGCGATGTTTTAGGCGGAGAGGCTGAAGCCGTAAGGCGGATGCCAATCTGTTTAGAGTATAGCGGCAAACGGGTGAGTAATACGTGAGTAATCTACCTTTAAGTCGAGGATAGCCTTGCGAAAGCGAGGGTAATACTTGATGTGGTTCTGATGGTTTACTCTGTCAGAGAAAAAGCTCCTTGAGCAATCAGGGAGCGCTTGAGGATGAGCTCGCGCCCTATCAGCTAGTTGGTGAGGTAATGGC
>Ga0155429_113_pt3 | contig 12523 bp, 13 predicted proteins | sample RifCSPhighO2_02_FD_106397 | JGI IMG/M metagenome (GOLD analysis project Ga0155429, IMG submission 106397) | Omnitrophica WOR_2 bacterium RIFCSPHIGHO2_02_FULL_45_21 | reverse complement strand
TCGGGTGCCTTAACTTCTTTAATGCCTTGGCTTCAATCTGGCGCACCCTTTCCCGCGTAACCTTAAAAACCCTGCCCACTTCCTCAAGAGTGCGGGAAAGCCCATCCTGCATCCCAAAACGTAAAAGGAGTATTCTTCTCTCCCGCTCGCTGAGAGTGGCTAATGCCTCGGCCATATTATCTTTGAGCATTGAATGCACTGTTGCATTTGCCGGAGAAACCGCCTTCTTATCCTCAATAAAATCGCCGAAGTGGGTATCCCCTTCGTCGCCGATCGGCGTCTGTAAAGAAATCGGCTCCTGGGCAATCTTTAATATCGCCTTGACCTTATCCTGCGACAGACGCATTTCCCTGGCGATCTCCTCGGGAAGGGGGTCGCGTCCGTGCCCCTGGACAAAAATTCTGCTTACCCGCATGATTTTATTGATCACTTCAGTCATATGCACAGGAATCCTGATGGTGCGCGCCTGGTCGGCAATAGAACGGGTTATTGCCTGGCGAATCCACCAGGTGGCATAGGTAGAAAACTTATATCCCCGCTTATATTCAAATTTCTCAACTGCGCGCATCAGGCCGATATTGCCTTCCTGAATCAAATCCAGAAAAGACATCCCTCGGCTGGTGTACTTTTTAGCGATACTAACCACCAGCCGCAAATTTGCCTCTACTAATTTTTTCTTTGCCCGATTAAACCTGATGAAGCACAGCCTGATTAGTTTGCTATTTTCCTTAATCTTTACCGGCAGCTCACTTAAGACTTTTAAAAGCTCTCTTTTTCTTTCTCTTAATTGCGCCTGCCTGGGGGCCCTTTTATCCTGCTTATTCAAAGTATCAAGTTTTCGCTGGATATCATTTAACTCATGGGCAAACTCAATATACTTTTTGGCTATTCGCTCTACAATTGAGGTAATGAACCCGAAAGCCATAAGTAACTTTACATTGTTGCTTCCGCGCCTGGTATGCCTTAAGCGCTGCGCTAACCGTAAAAGGCGGCGTACTGCCGACTCCCGCTTAACCTTTATTTCATCCTTAAGAACATCTTCCAGGTTGGCTTCATTCTGAAATAAACTGCCGGCAAGCTTAAGCACCTCATCCCTGGCAAATACGGTTGAATAGACCACCTCAAAAAGGGAGGTTTCGGCGGCTTCAATATCTTTAGCCAGGCCAATCTCCTCCTCGCGGGTAAGCAGAGAAATTGAACCCATCTGCTTTAAATACATCTTCACCGGATCGTCTAACGGCACGAATTTACTTTCTACGATGCCCTTGACGTTTGCTTTGCAAATGTCAAGGGCCTCTAACAACTCCTTGCCCTCTTCCTGAAAATCCTCCTTTTCTTTCTCTTTCAACTGTGACGAACCCACGATGCGGATATCCTCATTTCCCAGGAGATCAAAAACTTCACCGATTTTTTCGCTTGATGAAATATTTTCAGGCAGCAGATCATTCAACTCATCGTAAGTTAAGAAACCCTTTTGTCTGCCTAAAACAATGATTCTTTTTAAGTCGCGCTTTAAATTAACCTTGCTCATTTTTTAAATCCTCTTCAAGGGTAATGTTATCAATGTAATAAAATTTATTGCGTTTGTATTAGTTGGCTCTTTTAGACAAATACTTAAATTCAGCTAATAGTTCCTGAAGCCTAAACTCATCTTTTCTTACCTGGGCTAATTTCATCTGCTCGCAGAGCTCCTGCTGCTTTAATTTACGCAAATCATCCTTCATGCGCCTAAGGCAGTCCTTAAACATCCTGGGCCTATCAGCTTGCTGTGGATATTCGCTAGCGAGCAGTTCGCAGATAATTTGAGCGGCCTGAGGGTCGGCACATTGATTCACTAAGCATTTCGCATCAATCTTCTTCCCTGCGCAAAATAATTCAAACATTCTGGATACAATTTTAGCTAAACCTCTATCCTGGAAATCCGCAGGGCTGATTTTTTCCCTCAAATGAGCAATGAACTCGGTTTCCTCCAGCATCAGTTTAACTAAGAGGCGTTCGGTAGCAGATGAAGTAAGCAGAGGCTGCATACGCGCCCCCGGAAGGTTTGGCGCTCGCTGCGCACATGGCGTATCCCTTACTTTTTTCAGTTCTGACCACAGTGAACCCTCCTCAACCTTTAATGCCTCAGCTAATTTCTTCAGATAAGCGGATTTTAAAACCATATTGCTAAATTTACTGATTGTAGGAAGCATCTCTGAGGCAATCCTTGCCTTGTTGGCTATAGTTAGAGGGCTATATTTTGATTTTAGTATCTCCATCTTGTAATCAAAGACATCCTTGGTTCCCTTAAGCAACTCCCGGAATTTATCCGCACCCAAGCGGCGCAGATACCCGTCAGGGTCATAACCTTCAGGGAGCCCGGCCACCTGAACGTTTAGCCCCTCCTCAATTAAAAGGTCTAAACTCCTGATGGTGGCAAGCATGCCGGCATTGTCAGAGTCATAGACCATCACCACGTTATGGGTGTAGCGCTTGATCAGCCGAAGCTGCTCAAGTGTAAGCGCGGTTCCGCAGCTGGCCACAATATTTTTAAAACCTGCCTGGTACGGAGTAATTAAATCAAGGTACCCCTCCACGATGATAGCCGAATCATTCGCGCGGATCTCCTCGTAAGCGGCATTGAGGCCAAAAAGGATTTTGCCTTTTGAATAAACAGGCGTCTCAGGAGAATTGAGGTACTTGGGCATACTCTCATCTAAGACCCGCGCCCCAAAACCAAGCACCCTGCTTCTAGTATCAATAATCGGGACAATCAGGCGGTTACGAAAGCGGTCATAATATCCGCCCCTTTCCTTAGGAATGATTAACCCTGCTTTTTCAATAAGTCCAAGCGGGATACCCTTTCCTCTAAGATAATTCAGCAGCCCATCCCAATGGTCCAATGCAAATCCAAGTTTAAATTTTTGCATAGTCTCTTTGCTAACGGCTCTCCTGGCAAGATATTTTAGCGCGGCTTCTCCTTGCGCAGAATATAATTGTTCAAAGTAAAGATTAGCGGCGAGCTGATTAATCTTATACAGCTCTGTCCCGATGTTCTGGTTTTGGCTTGGCTGCGCGCCGGAAGCGGCCTTAGGCAGGGCTACGCCGGCCTTTTTGGCTAAAAGCTCAACTGCTTCAGGGAATTCTAAGCGCTCATATTGCATAACAAAACCAAAGGCATTACCCCCGGCAGAACAGCCAAAACAGTGAAAAATCTGACGTTCGGGGTTGACCATAAATGATGGCGTTTTCTCAGAATGAAAAGGACAGAGCGCCCTGTAGCTTCTGCCGGCGCGTTTTAAGGGAATGTAACCTGAAATAAGCTCAACGATATCAATGCGCGAGAGAATTTCCTCAATGGTATTTTCGGGAATTAATGCCATATGGAGTGTTGCACTTGCGAAGTGCGGAATGATTATCTTCTGATGGCTTTGGCTAGCGGAAGCCAAAGCATTGCCTTACCGGCTGATACGTTTAAAGCCGGAGCACCCGATGATCTCTAATTTTTCCTGCGCTTCTATTTTATCCAGAATTAAATTAAGCCCGATAACATCGGAGGCGATGTGCCCGGCAATGATAACGTTGATATGCTCGGGCTTTGCCTTTAGAAAATGCTCCTCAGAAAGATGCATACAAACCAGGGTATTTACTCCTGCCTGCGAAAGGCGGGCAAAGATATCCTTGGGCCCCTCGGTTCCGCCGGTCATATCCACAAATACCTTGCCGGCTTTATCATCTGGCTTGCCAAGAATAGTTTTTGGCCCGGACTTATTGGCCGCTGCTTCTCTGTACTCAGGAATTTTATAGAGCAGGCCGAGGACATCTCTGACCTTCTTTGGCTTATTCTTATCAATAAGCGCTTTAAGGTACCGCGCCACAAAGTTATCCGCAGGGGTATGTATGGACATAAAAGGCATATCCAGCAGCCGCGCCGCATCAACAGGACGAGAATGATTGGCCGGTGAGATTTTTCTATAAACCTCACTGATGCGCTCTCCCACCATATCCTGCGCAATATCCTTACGCAATCCTAATTTATTCAGGATAAAACTATGCACCCGCATTACCTCAGGCAGGCCAGCATAGGCAATGCCTGCGGGATGATGCGCAATAACCAAATCCAGGTCTTCTCTTTCCCTTATCTTATCCGCCAATAAAATTTCAGCCGTATCAATATCTATGCCCAGAAGGATTTTTTTCACTTCGCTATCTGGCCTGCCATAGAGTATCCGCGTATCGGCAAATGGATTATTGAATGCCTCTTTATCAAAGCATGCTTTCTCAACACCCCTTAACTTACGATATTCTTTTCTCACAGACCTAAAATACTCACCTAACTTCCCCCGGCGCGGGTCCTGCTGCATACCAGACTTAACTATTAATTCATATAATCTTCGCAATTTCATTATTCTAATACCTCATAGATGGCCTGATTGAGTTTATCGCCCGGAGAGAACTTTGAGACGATATGGTTAAAGATAAACTCATACACCTTCGCATCGGTTACCACGCACTGGCTGCCCAGATAGGATTTTCTTACGCTTTCTTTAAGATAAGTTACAGTTGAAAGATAAAAAAGAAGGAAAAGCATACTCGCGCTCAAGCAGCCCCTGAAGAAACCCGCTAGCATCCCTCCCCATTTGTTTAGGCCGCCCTCCGCCTCCACCTTGATAAAACGACAAAAGATATTTCTGGCTGCCGCCATAGCCAGATAGCTGATGAGCGCCAGAATAGTAAAACAAATAAAATCCCAATAGATAAGCTTTATGCTGGTAAAACGCTGATACAAAAAATCACTTGCCCGGGAAAAATAATGTAGAGAGGCATAAATGGATAAAACTATGCCTGAAAGCTTAAACATTTCAACAATAAGGCCCTTTTTAAAACCTCTATAACTCATTATAAGAATTAAAGCCCCAACTACAATATCAATCCAGTTAAACTTGGTCAAGGTTTCCTGAATAGGCATATAGCCTCCTTAATGTGCCCCGCCGTAGGCGGGACGAATTAATCCCGAAGCGTACGAAGTAAATTTCGCAGAAATTTACCAGCGTTTACGCAAGGGATAACATACTTTTATGGCTTTGGCTATAGGAAGCCAAACCATTACCCTCTGGCTTATGACTCTTGCCCCATTAGAAACCTCTTCCTCTTTTCTGCTGCCCTGCAGTCTCTAACGTGGCTGGCGGCGGGAAAAATTACGAAAGTTACCAAAGTATAACATAGAACTTGGCTTATGTCAAGGTAAGCGCTTTAATCGAGCCCCGAGCCATGCCCTGCCGTTGGCGGGGCGAAGCGGGGCGGATTATCACGGCTAAGAGGCCATCATGGTAAATTTTTATTGGTTTTACTGTAACTATCGTATTCATGAGCTGTTCTGCTCTCTGTATGAATACTTTTATGTAATTGCCGCTATAACCCTTAGAGAATTTTTCGCCTTGAGAGAGCTCAAGCTTGTGACTAGGCTCAGAGCCGGATTCTATAAGCACCTCCAAAGTCCTTCCTAGATGAACGCGGCAGAAGGCGAGAGACAATTCCTTGGCTAAAACCCGAAGCTGCTCCTGTCTTTCTTTTACGACTTGAGGCCTGGCCCTTTGAGCTGGTAATTGAAATGCCGCGGTATTCTCGCGCGGGCTAAAAGAAAAAATATGCATCCTTGAAGGCTTAACTTCTTTTAGAAACTCAAAAGTCTTGGCAAAGCTTTTTGCATCTTCACCCGGAAAGCCAACTATTATATCCGTAGTGATACCGATAAAGGGAAGAAATTCTCGCAAACGTTGAATAAGCTGACGATAACCGCCTGAGAGCACTTTCCGATTCATCAATCGCAATACCTTATCGTCCCCGCTTTGAAAAGGGATATGCAGGTGCCGGCATATTTTTTTTGAGTGTGCTATTGCCTTGATCAATTCTAAAGTTACCTCTCGCGCCTCAATCGAACTCAAGCGGATACGCAGCAGTCCTGCGATTTTTTCTAACTCCCCTATGGCCCTGACTAAACCTTCGCTTAAGCCTAAATCCGCACCGTAAGCGCCCAGACAAATCCCGCAGAGCACAAGCTCTCTGTAACCATTGTCAACTAAGATTTTTGCCTCCTGGGTTATCTCTGATAAAGGCCGGCTGCGCGATGAGCCCCGCAGTTTTGGAATAATACAATAGGAACAGCCATTATTACAGCCGTCCTGGATTTTAAGAAATGCCCTCGTATGTTTATAAAATGCGCTGATAAGCGGCTTGCCCCCCGAGGGGGGCTTACCCTGTCCTTCGTAGGAGTTGAAGATAAAATCAGGCAGGTTTTCCTTCAGCTTATTCCCCAAAACGCAGGCCACTCCGCTTATCAGCTTAAGCCCATCGGGGTTGTGATGAGCAGAGCAGCCGGTAACAAAAATCTTTCCTTTAGGATTGAGGCGGCTAAGCCTGCGCACCGCCTCAGCGGATTCCCGCTCTGCCTTCCGGGTAACCGCACAGGTATTCACCACATAAATATCCGCCCTAGGGCGAATATTTATATCCGCAAGGGCCGTATCCGCTTCCCGGAGGCCTGCTTGCAACAGCCTCTCGCGCAGAGACTGGCTTTCATATTGATTCACCTTACAGCCCAATGTCTTAAACTCAAATGTTTTCATTGAAGGTTATCCGCCTTCTGCGCAGGCGGATAAACGCAAAAAGGCAACTACTGCAATTGCCGCGGTATCCACCTTCAGGGTTAAATTACCCAACGACACACCCTTACACCCGCTGGCTTTGGCTAATTCTATTTCGCATTCGCTGAAGTCTCCTTCAGGGCCTATAAAAACTATAACCGACTTACCTTTAAAATTACTCATTACCTTTTCTATATCTTGATTACCCACTCCTAAATTCGGGATGATTGCTAAATCATATTCTTTAAGCTCAGTTAGCGCATCTATAAAAGGCGTAACTGGCTCTATCAGCGGCAAGGTTATCCTGCCGCACTGCTTTGCGGCTTCTTTTGCTATCATCTGCCAGCGCCTTAATTTGCCACGCGCCCTATCAGGATAAATTCTTACAATGGCCCTTTCTGTTTGCAGCGGGATTATTCTTTCCACTCCTAATTCAGTGGCTTTTTCTATGATAAAATCTATCTTGGCCTTCTTGGGGATGGCGCAAGCCAGGATGACCCGTAAACCTTTCTCCTGGGATATCTTCTTTAGGCTATTGATTGTTAATTCAGCCATATCTTTGGTAATTTTATCAATAACACACTCATATTCTAGGGATTGGCCGTCAAAAATAGACAGCCGGTCGCCAACTCTGCGGCGCATCACATCAACAAGATGATGCAGCTGGGCATGGTCAAAAATAGTTATTTTATTCTGGGTGATATTTTCAGGCGGGCAATATATGCGCATATTTGAACCCCGTTGGCCTACGAGGTTGACAAGGGGTTTTCAGAAAAGACCTGGGCGCTGAAAATATAGAGTTCGGTTTTGGCGTCCTTCCAGGCATCAGGAGAAAGGCCTGCCTTATGAGCGCACAACTGCGATAAAAACTCTTCCTTTGACCAGCCGGTCTCAGTGGCTACCTGCGGCAAAAAAACTCCCTGGCTAAAGCCGCTCTTAACCAGAACTCCATGAATACCTAACTGAAATTCATCAATGCCGGTAATTCTTTTAAGCGGGGTTAATACCGAGATTTCAATATCAACCTCCTTGAATTCCTCTTGGCTAAGCGCAGGAAAACGGGGATCTCCGCTTGCAGATGCAATCGCCATATCGCTCACCGTTTCGAAAAGCGGCTTCTGCCCGATTATATTACCGATACAGCCTCTCAACTCTCGCCTGTTATGCAAGGTTACAAAGGCGCCGCTTATTGAAGTCAGCTGCGGGTCATCTTCCTTAAAATCCAAGCGCTTGCCGTTAGCCAGATACTCCTCTATGGCCTTACGGGCAATTTCCAATAATCGCTTTTTTTGATTTGTAGTAAGCATTGTCTCCTTGCTTTTTTCGCTCTCGCCTGCATAGATTATAGCGCAAGCATAACCCACTGTCCATATCCCTTTTATCTTTCTCCGGGTAACTTCTGCGGAATTCGTATAATCTAAGAGCTTAAGTTTATCGTAGCTTAACTTCTTTGCCGTAAGCATTGCCGCTACTACCGGAAAGCCGCCGCAGATCTGAATTGTGCCGTCTCTTAGCTTAGCATAAATCTCATCCGGCGACATCTTCTCTAAATAGCCAAGGGTAAGTTTATCAATGAGCTCTGTTTCCTGATAATCATAGCTATGGGTAAGGTCAGTGGAGGCTACAAGGAGGACATCTTTTCTCTGGCCGATTGCCTTTGCTAAGCCCTCAGCTAAACTGCTTAAGGTTTTAAAATCACAGTCTCCTACTAGAATAGGCACGAGCTTAAAATCAGTAAGTACCTTTTGCAGGAACGGCAATTGAACCTCAAGCGAATGTTCTTTATCAAAGCATTGAGGAATAAAACTTATATTCTGGGCGGGGTCAATTATTTTTTTGGTAAAATCTGAATCTATTTCTAAATCGCCAATTGGCGTGCGAAATTTGCCGCCTGGATAAACCGAGACGCCGTTAAATCCATAGTAGTGGCTGGGGCCGATAACAATAACTGTCTTATAGGGCCTAGCATGGATTAGCTTATAGCCAAAGGCAGCGGTTTGACCGGAAAAGCCATATCCGGCGTGAGGAGAGATGAGACAGAAGATATCGCCCTTGATTTCTTCTGGCGCAGCTCTTTGAAGTAAGTTATCAATTTGCCGGCTTAAGCTGTCTTTATCCTGAGGATAAAACTGGCCGGCGGCATTGGGCTCTTTGGTCTCTTGGGCATAACAGAAAATCCGAAATCCAAACATCAAAATCCAAAATGACAATGCAAAATTTAAAATCATCTTGCGATAAATAAGAAATTCCGAATTTTTTAATTTTATGGACCCGAGCGGGTTCGAACCGCTGAGCTCTACAATGCGAATGTAGCGTTCTCCCAACTGAACTACGGGCCCATTGAATTAAATGTATCATAAAGCTCAGGAAGTTGCAATCAAAAGTTGACCCCGCCCTTTCCTTGTTAAGATATATCTTTTGGCAGAAAGGGTGGGGTTAATTGGAATTGGGCTCTACTGTAAAAAAGAGGTCAATTGAGAGAAGTGCTGCGGGGTGAAACTGATGTCTCTAAAGTAACCCGGGGGTTTTCAAAAGTATCCGGCGGTGGCGTTGCCTGGGCATTGCGGCGTGCAGTCATATTTATTCCTACTACGCCATCAGTTCCCTGAGAGAAAGCGCCGCTTTCAATATTCCTGGCTATAACTTCAGCGGGATTCCAGGAACAAACACCTCCCGGACAAGAAGAACTTGTTTCTCTGATAATATAAAAGTTGGAAGAATTAAAAGTGTATCTAAGCCGGGGGTCATCATCAAAATCAGCGTAAGTGGGGGGAGGATCATCAAGCCGTCTAATTGTGATCTGATTACTGCCGGTTATGTTTATTCCCGGATTATCGCTTTGTCCATAGGCCAGGGTAATCTCCTTAACCATGCGCTCCAATGCCGGACTGGCCTCGCTTTGCACCTGGGCTTCATAGTTTGCAGTATTAAGAAACCTGCGCGAGCCAAGGTCAATTGCGGTAATCGCTAAAATAATCATTCCCATCAGGCTGATAGTAATAAGCAGCTCAATAAGGGTAAAACCTTTTGCGCTCCAATCTTCTCTGATCATCGCTTCGTTAATCAACTGCCCTCCAACGTATCTCTGCCGTCACCGCCCGATAATCCCCGCTTCCGCTTGCTTCCACCTTATAGCGGCGCCGGCCATTCCAGGTAGCAGAATTACCAAAGTCGCCAGGAAGATTTTTCCAATCAGTCCAAACCGGCTCAGCAGGACTATAAGAAGGGCAGTTAAGCGTAGAGGTAAGCGCCATCCCATTGAGGTCCGGGTCGCATTGAGGCGTATTAGCCCAGGTATCCTCCCTTACAGATGGCTTAAGCCGCTCAAACTGTTGTCTGGCGAAATTAAAAGCAATAATCCTGCGCTTTGAACGTTTTACATAATGCTGCGCGGCGATAAAAGAAGCAAAAATTCCCGTAGCAGTAATTGAGATAATCACCAGCGAGACCAGCACCTCAACTAAGGTAAATCCCGTTTGAGCTTTGAGCTTTGAGTCTTGAGTTATGAGTTTTGAGTTAAGCATCCTGTCTTCATTTTATTGAACGCCACAACCCACTCAGTTCACAACTCGGATTAAGGACAGTTTGTTCCGCTGCAACTGGGCGCAGTTGAAGTATCCTCAGTTATATTCCAAACTCTGGAGAGGTCTGCTCTTGTAGCATTAGCAGTAAAAACAGTTGCGCTAGCGCTGGGCACTGTGAAATTCCAGGAGCGGGAAGCCAAATCCAATTGTAAATTAGTGTTGATATCAGCCAGGGCGGCAGCCGGCCAGTATGTGCCGTATTTTGACTGATACACCCTTTGCGCTGCCTGAATCAACTTTAGCGCAGTTTGAGCCTCTTTATCTAAAGCCCGCTCTCTGGTGCGGGTGAAATTAGGAATAGCCAGCCCGACCAGAATAGCAATGATGATCAGCACTACCAAGAGCTCAATAAGCGTAAAACCCTTTAGCTTGAAAACCTTAATAAATTTTATTAAGGTTTTAATGAACGATACCATAGTCCATCTTCAGCTTATCTTTTAAGAAGATGAGCTGAAAACCTTATGAAGAAGGTATATCCACACAGTCACCTGCTGTTGACGTTGTGCAGAGGATATTTCCGTTTCTGTCCACTTTCAACTTATAATCCGCTATGCCTGCGGTGCGGCTTACGCCATTTCTGGTTGCTTCCGCAAGGTCAGTATCTCCTGGAGACACCGGGAGGCTGTAGTTAAAAAACTTCCCATCGCCTCTTGTCCCATCGTTGTTATTGTCAGGCAACTCAATATCTAAATTCGCTGTGCTGCTTGTGTAAGCGCCGTTGTCCGCAGAATACCTTAACTGGGCGCCGCGCATCACACTAAGAATAGAAATTGCCTCTGCCTGCCGGGAACGCTCGATTACCCGGCCATATTTTGGCAAGGCGATGCCGGCAAGTATTCCCACAATGATCAGCACAACGAGAATCTCAATTAAAGTAAATCCGGTTATAATCTTTCCCACTGCTCGTATCCAAAAAATGGCCGCTGTCCATATTTATGATTTATGGACGCATCAGGTTTAGACAGCTATGTACTCCGCAAAAGAATTAGATTTAGGAATTGACAACTTATCTTCCAAAAGGCCTTGCACATGCATTTCAATAGCCTCGTGCATATTCCGCTCTACTTCTTCACGGGTATCGCCGGTAGCTACACAACCTGGCAGGTCCGGGGAGTATGCTGAATAATTATCATTTGCCTTTTCAACTACAATAAGGAAACGATACATACTATTTTACCTCCAATTTCGCCTGCTTCAAAATACTGCTTAAGGTACCCGGTGCCAAATCATTCTTAGGATGGCCGGCAATTGTTACCCTCCCTGATTTTATCGGATGCTTGTATTGCTGATGACTGCCTTTTGTTACAACTAAATACCAACCATCCGCCTTTATTAGTTTTACAACATCTCGCACCTTCATAGATTATTTCTCTCATCCTCTACACTTTGCGAGGATGCGCACTTCGCAACTTATGACCTATAACCTGTGACTTTAATAGCCACCTGTTCCGTATCCAAAAAATGGTCGCTGTCCCTATTTACCCTATTTACATGTCCCTATTTACCTATTTACAATTAATAAGTTGAAGTCATCGTCCCGTCTATGGTCAGAGTCACAGTATAGTTACTGGGGCCTGGAGGTGGTTTTCCGCCGTCCGTGCAGCGTGTCGCAGTTCCTGTACCGCTTGAGTTATTAATCGCATAGGTGTAGTAATAGCTGGAATTGCAGGCAGGTGGCAAGCTATAAGCACTAACGCTAATGTTATAATCGCCATATTCCTGGTATTGTGCTATGCACAGGGTTCTAAGTGTCCCTAAATTTGTTTTTGCCTCTGCGGTACGGCCTTTTTCAACAACGGCGGTATATTGCGTCAAGCCCAGGGTCGCAATAATACCGATAATAATTAAAACTACGATAATCTCAATTAAGGTAAACCCCTTTGCGCTATATGCTTTGTGCTTTGGGTTGTACGTTCTAAACATTTCTTCCTCCTTTTTTCATTATTACGAAATTACGAGTTACGAGTTACGAGTTACGAGTTACGAGTTGCATCACCTCCCTATTTTAGCCTCAGCCTCCGATGTTGGCCATCTCAAAAATAGGCAGAAACATCGATACGACCATCCCCCCGATAACGATACCCATAAATACAATCATCAGCGGCTCAAAGAGTGTGGTCAGGCGGGTAATTCTGGTATCCAAGAGCTCGGAATAAAAGTGAGCGATCTTTTTAAACATCTTATCCAACTCGCCTATCTCTTCGCCAATGTTAACCATCTGGGTAATCATAGGAGGAAAAAAGCCGCTTTCCTCCATCGGTATTACTAAGGGTTTACCTTCCCGCACATTATCCTTAATCTTTTTGACGATATCCT
>Ga0155429_145_pt2 | contig 12532 bp, 12 predicted proteins | sample RifCSPhighO2_02_FD_106397 | JGI IMG/M metagenome (GOLD analysis project Ga0155429, IMG submission 106397) | Omnitrophica WOR_2 bacterium RIFCSPHIGHO2_02_FULL_45_21 | reverse complement strand
GCCTTTACCAAGTTAAGAGAAATCCTTTTAACCCATAAAGACTTGGCAGCAAAAATTGAAGCGCTTGAAAAGAAATACGCCGGACACGATCATGCTATCAGGGAGATTTTTGAGGCAATCAAAAAACTTCTTGAACCGCCTCTAGTAAAGGAGAAGAAAATAATCGGGTTCCGCGTGGACAATGATGATAAAAAGAGCGAACATCTTAAGCGTTGACCAGTGATTACGGCTGTGTTACAATTTAACAATGCGTTTAGGCCTTCACGTTTCTATTGCCGGGCATATTTATGAGTCAATTACGCGGGCAGAGGTGTTGGGTTGCAATACGATGCAGATATTTTCCCGCGACCCCCGGCAGTGGCGAAGAGAGCGTTTAAGCTTAGAGGATATAGAAGAATTCAGGCGCCGCAGGCAAAAAAGCAAAATTACGCCCGTGTTTGTGCATATTCCTTATCTGATGAATCTTGCTTCCCCATACAGCGTCTTATATCGGGATTCAATCAGGGCTTATATTGACGATATTTTAGAGAGCGAGCTTTTAGGCGCTGACTATATCGTCACCCATATGGGAAGCCACAAAAAAAGCGGAGAGCAAAAGGGTTTAAAGAGGTTCATCCTGGCCTTAAACAAAATTTTAGAGCGGACAAAAAAGTCAAAAGTAGTTATACTTCTGGAAAATACCTCCGGTTCAGGCTCCTGGTTAGGTTATAAATTTGAACACCAGCGCCAGATTATTGACGGCGTTGAGCAGAAAAACAGAATCGGCATATGCTTTGATACCTGTCACGGCTACGCCGCGGGGTATGATTTAGCCACTGCCGAAGGGCTTAACCAGGCCATCAACCAATTAGATGAGATTGTTGGATTAAACAGGCTCAAGCTCATTCATTTGAATGACACCAAAGATAGGTTGAGCAGCCATCGGGACAGGCACGAGCACATCGGGAAAGGAAAAATCGGCTTAGAAGGATTCAGGCACATTGTAAATGAGCGGCGCCTAAAAGACACAGCTTTTATTTTAGAAACACCCAAGGATGCGGAAGACGCGGATAAGCTCAATTTGGCAGTGGTGAGGAAATTACCAATTTCCTAAATCGGAGGCGCTTATGGCTTATAAATTATTGGTGGTGGATGATAACAAAGATATAGTTGATACTCTTCAAAGAAGGCTGACTAAAGAAGGCTATGAGGTCTCGGTTGCTTATGACGGAGAAGAGGCCCTGCAAAAGGTAAAAGAGGCTGACCCGGATATTATCCTTTTAGATTTAATGATGCCCAAGCTTAATGGTTTTGAGGTCTTAAAAGAGGTAAGAGAAAAGTTTAAGCATAAGTGGAGGCCGATAATTATTATCAGCGCCAGGGATGAATTGGAATCAATGCAAAAATGCTATAGTATGGAGGCAGACCATTATTTAACTAAACCCTGCAGTATTGAAAATATCCTGCAGGGAATCAGAACCATGATTTCTCTGCTTTCAGCGCGGATAAAAGATTAGGAATATGAGTTACCCATTTAAAGAAATAGAAGAAAAGTGGCAAAAATACTGGGAAGACAATAAAAGTTTTAAAGCCGCCGCCTCAAGCCAGAAGAAATTTTATTGCTTAGAGATGTTTCCCTATCCGTCTGGAAAAATCCATATGGGACATGTGCGCAATTATACCATTGGCGATGTTTACAGCCGCTATAAGGGACTCAAGGGTTATGATGTCCTGCATCCTATGGGTTTTGATGCCTTTGGACAGCCGGCAGAAAACGCGGCTATAAAAAACAACACCAAGCCGGATATCTGGACCCGCAGATGTATTGACTGGATGAAGTTAGAACTAAAGAAGATGGGTTTTTCCTATGATTGGGAGAGGGAGCTTTCTACCTGTGATAGCAGTTACTACAAATGGAACCAGTGGCTCTTCTTGAAGATGTATGGGCGGGGTTTAGCTTATAAGAAAGCAGCAAAGGTCAACTGGTGTTCTTCCTGTGAAACCACCCTTGCGAATGAGGAGGTTGTGGATGGCGGCTGCTGGAGATGCCATACCACGGTTGAGCAAAAGGATTTAGAGCAGTGGTTTCTAAAAATCAGCGACTACAAAGAGCGTTTGATAGAAGATTTAAGACAGCTCAAAGAATGGCCGGAGAGGGTTATTGCTATGCAGGCCAACTGGATCGGCATGAGCCAGGGAGTCGAGATATATTTTACCCTTGAGGATAGCCAAGAGGCAATCGCCGTTTTTACCACGCGGGCGGATACTATTTTTGGGGCAACCTATGTGGTTTTGGCTTGCGAGCATCCTCTGGTAAAAGAGCTGATCAATGGAAAGCCGCAAGAAAAAGAGGCCTTAAGCTTTATCAAAAAGGTAAGCAAGAAAGGTAAAATTGTCCGCAGCAGCGAATCCCGCCCCTGCGCGCAGGGGCGGGGCAAAGAGGTGGGGAAGGAAGGAATATTTACCGGCGCCTATTGCCGTAATCCGGTAAATAATGAACTAATTCCAATATGGATTGCGGATTATGTCTTGATGGAATACGGAAGCGGAGCGATTATGGCTGTTCCTGCTCATGACCAGAGGGATTTTCTTTTTGCCAAAGAACATAATCTACCCCTAAGAATAGTTATCCAGCATCCAGCATCCAGCATCCGGCATCCAGAAGATTTGGCCGAGGCCTATGAGGGAGACGGGGCGCAGGTGAATTCAGGGCAATTTGACGGTTTGCCGAATAAAGAAGCAAAGATAAAGATTGCCCAATGGATAGAGGGAAAAGGCATGGGAAAAATTACCACCCATTGGCGCCTGCGGGATTGGCTGGTTTCCCGCCAACGTTATTGGGGAACGCCTATCCCTATTATTTATTGCCAGAAATGCGGGATTGTTCCCGCGCCTTATGAGGACTTGCCGGTTGAATTACCCAAAGATGTATCTTTCACCGGAGAAGGCGGAAGTCCTTTAGGCAAGGTCAAAGAATTCGTCAATGCCCAATGCCCCAAATGCAAAGGGCAGGCAAATAGAGAAACCGATACTATGGCCACCTTTTTTGATTCTTCCTGGTATTTCCTGCGTTTTGTCAGCCCAAAACTTAATGATAGCGTATTTGATATGAATGAAGCCAGATACTGGATGCCGGTTGACCAGTATATCGGAGGGATTGAACATGCGATTTTGCATCTTTTATATGCGCGCTTTTTCACTAAATTTTTAAAAGATCTGGGCCTGATAGAGTTTGATGAGCCATTTAAATCCCTGCTTACCCAGGGAATGGTTTTAAAAGACGGCGAGGTGATGTCTAAATCCCGCGGTAATATCGTTGACCCGGATGCAATTATAGAGGAATATGGGGCTGATACGTTAAGATTATTTATTCTTTTTGCCGCGCCGCCCGAAACGGAGCTGGAATGGGATGACCGCGGTATAGAAGGAGCATCTAAGTTTTTAAACCGCATCTGGCGTATCCGGGATAATCTGAAAGAGAAAGCAGAACCGCAGTTGATACGGATTCTACATAAGGCCATAAAAAAGGTAAGCGAAGATATGGAAGGTTTTAAATTCAATACTGCTATCGCAAGCCTAATGGAATTGGTGAATGCCATATATCAGATGGGCGCAGATAAGGAAGTGTTGAGCAAATTATTAATTTTGCTTAGCCCTATCGCTCCGCATTTCTCCGAGGAGCTCTGGCAGAAGTTAGGATTTACCGAGAGCATCGCCAAAAGCGAGTGGCCTGAATACGACCCCAGCTTACTCATTGAAGAAAATGTCACGATTGTAATTCAGATAAACGGTAAGCTAAGAAGCAACGTTTCGGTTAATAAAGACATATCCGAAGACCAGCTTGGCAATCGCTGTTTGAGCGATGAGACAATAAAAAAGTGGCTTGAGGGTTCGCCGGTGAAGAAGATTGTTATTGTGCCCGGAAAGCTGGTAAATATTGTTATATAAGTGTTCAAGCTCACCCGCCAGGAAAAATCGGTTTTGTTATTTATCGCCTCGGTAACTTTAGCCGGGATAACCATTAATTACCTTCAGAAAATTCCCCGCTTTAAAAATTCTCTCAACTATATTACTGCCCAGACAAATACCTTTTCTACAATTAATCTCAATAAAGCTACGGTTGAGGAGTTAGTTAACCTTCCCGGCATAGGGCATGAGCTGGCCAGGAGGGTCATTGATTATCGCAGTAGCGCAGGCGGCTTTAAAACCCTCCAGGAGCTCAAGAAAGTCAAAGGCATAGGACAGAATAAATTTGAAGCCCTAAAAGATAGAATCAGCGTTGACGAAAATCTCCCGTAATTTAGAACAAATCCCCATTTTGACCGCGGCAGCCGTATTTTTTCTTCTCGGGATATTGATAGAAGGGATTATCAATATCCCATTTTTTGTTTTATTAGCTTCTTGTCTTGTTTTGTTAGCCACTGCATTTTCAAAAATTAAGCAAAATCTTGTTTTTACCTTTATTTTTTTACTCTTATGCCTTGGATTAGGAGGCCTCCACCTTAAGAATCACCTGCTCCTGCCGGGAAATCATATCGGCTTGCTTAAGCTGCAGGGGACTAAAAATATTCAGCTTGGCGGGATAATTGACAGCGATCCTGTTTATGCAGAGCGTAAGATAAGTTTTACTCTGGGAGTCAGAAAAATTCTTCTTAACCATAAGCCAGAGGGCAATGCTGGGCAACCGAATAGCCGCAGCCATAAATCTATAGCTGCGCGGGGAAAGGTCTTGGTTAATATTTTCAATACAGGCAAATCTACTCCGCCCTTTATAACTAAGAAGGATCCTTCGGCTAAAGAAAGGGCGGGGTTTACTTACGGCGATGAATTGATTGTAGAAGGCCGGCTCTACAGGCCTTTTATTTTTGGAGCAGGGTCAAATTTTTCATATCGGGATTACCTTAGAAATCAGGGTATTTATTCTATTTTGAGCGTGAAGAAGGAAAATAAGATTGTACTTGCGGCGCAAGGCAAAGGGGATTTTCTTAAATCCTTAAGCCTAAGGATGAAGCATAGGTTTAAAGATATTTTTAAGCAATATCTCTCCCCCATAAATAGCGATGTGTTATCAGCTATCATCCTGGGAGAGCGCCAGAATTTTCCGGAAAGATTAAGGCAAGCGTTTGTCCAGACCGGCACCGCTCATATCATAGCCATAAGCGGCTTTAATGTAGGAATAGTCGCATTTCTCATTTTAATTTTTTTAAAAACGATGAGAATAAAACGTAAAGTGCGCTATATGATAATGCTCCCAATCTTAGTCATGCATATGCTTGCCGTAGGAGCAAGCAGCTCGGTAGTCAGGGCAACCCTTATGGCTCTTATTGTACTAATTGCCTATTTAATCGATAGAGAGCCGCATATTATAAACAGCTTAAGCTTGGCAGCGCTATTTATTTTGGGTTATAACCCCTTACAGATTTTTGACATTGGCTTTCAGCTTTCATTTGTAAGTGTCTTAGGAATTGTAATTTTATCTCCCAGGATTATAAATTTATTCAGGATAAAACAGAAAATCAATATCTTGCCCAGGGCCATACTCAATAGTTTCTCTGTTTCTCTATCAGCCTGGCTCGCCACTTTTGGTTTTGTCGCTTATTATTTTAGAATCATCAGCCCGGTTACCGTTTTGGCTAATCTGATTATAGTTCCCCTGGCAAGTTTAGCCATCATATTGGGATTTACTCTTAGCTTATCCGCTATGGCCTGTCCCCTGTTAAGCCCTTCAATATCCGCCACTACTAATTTCATTTTAGTATTTTTATTTAAGGTTACCTATAGCCTGAGCCATCTGCCCTTTGCTTATTTTTATCTCTAATAAAGCTGCTTGTCTTCCCGTTGACAAGCCCAATTATTTATGGTAGATTAAATCAATTCTCTCGCCAAACGTGCTGAGGCCTGAGATTTCTTTATGAAGAAAACTATTTTTTGCCTCATTTTAATAACCGTTATTTCATTTCTTGCTCTGCCGCCAGGTTATGCCTATTGGATTTGGACCCCTAAGACTGGCCGTTGGACGAGCCCAAAGTACAGCGTCAAGCCAAATCCAAAGGAGCAGTTAAAATTTTCCCTTGAGTTCTACGAACAAGGCAAATACAAAGAAACCATTGATGAATGCCGCAAGTTGATCAAGCGCTATCCCAGGGCTTATGAAGCCGCAGAGGGGCAGTTTTACATCGGCTCAAGCTTAGAAAAGTTAAATAAGCCTTATGAAGCATATCAGGCCTATCAGAAGGTTATTGATAAATACCTCTTTAGCACCCGTATCGATGAAATAATTGAGTGTCAATTGAAGATTGGCGAGGCATTTATGTCAGGAGAAAAACGTAAAGCCCTTGGTATGGAGCTTCCGGTTGAGAATCCCTCTCTTGAGATATTCCGCAAGGTGGTGGAAAATTCAACCTATGGCAAGTTCGCTGCTAAGGCGCAGTATCTATTGGCGATGACGCTAAAGAATCTGGGTCGTTTTCAGGAAGCCAGGGATGAGTTTGAAAAAGTAGTTACCACCTATCCTGATAGCGAATGGGTTGCGGCGGCAAAATTTCAGGCAGCTGACTCCTTAGGCAGAATTGCCCCCAAGGCCGATTATGACCAGGAGCTTACCAAAGAGGCAAAGGAGAAATTCCAACAGTTTCTAGGGTCCCATCCCGATACATCCTTAAGCCGGCAGGCAGAGCATCAAATCGACAGCCTGAAGGAAAAAGAGGCAGAAGGTAATTTAAAGATTGCCGAATTTTATGAAAAGCAGAAAAAATATGAACCGGCCAGGATTTATTATCAGGAAATAGTAGAGAGCTGCTATTATTGCTCAAGCGCCAAAAAAGCGCGTGAGAAATTAAAGGAATTGGAGAAGAAATGAAAATCAAGTCTCAAGTCTCAAGTCTCAGGTCTCAGGTGTTTCTGGTTTCTGGTTTCTGGTTTCTGGTTTTTATTGCTGGCTGCGGATACGCGGTGCGTTCGGTATACGTAGGCCCATATAAGACAATCTGCATTGAACCGTTTATAAACAAGGTTGATATTTTCTCCGAGAACGCTACCGACCTCTCCCAGAGATTCAGGACCTATTATCCGCTCCTTGAGGCCGACCTGCGCACCGCGGTGATTAATCGCTTTATGTATGATGGGGGCTTGCGCATAGCCGCAAAAGATGAGGCAGATTTAATCTTAAAAGGCGAGCTTCTTGAGTATCGCAGAGACCCCCTGCGCTATGAGAACAATCAGGAAGACGTTGCTGAATACCGCATCAGTCTGATTGTACATCTAAGCATGTATAAAAAAGGTGAAGAGAAGCCGCTTTGGGATGAGCCTAATTTTGTAGGCGATGCTACTTATTTTATCAGTGGCACTCAGGCAGTTTCTGAGAAGTCTGCCTTAGATAATGCTATCAGCGATTTGGCAAGGCGCGCAGTAGAGCGCACCGTTGAAAATTGGTAACCTCACCCTCAATTTTCCATGATCTATCTTTTTGTTGGGGAAGACGAACTCGCCAAACAGGAAAAAATCCATTCTTTAAAGAATGAGATCCTCCGTCCCTGCGCTCTTCAGGATAACCCCTCATCCATAGCGAAGCGAGGAGTCTGGGCGGAATCTTTTAACTACGAAGCTCTTTATGCCAAAGAATTAACCCTCTCTTTGTTAAACGAGGCCTTGAGCCGCGTTCCCGCCGGAGTTAAGCAAAGACTCTTAGTAATCAAGGGTATCCTTAAATTTAAAGATAATTTTCAAGATTTTCTCTTAAGCCGAGTGGATAATTTGCCTAATGATATAATTCTTGTTTTTGATATTATCAGCATGCCCCGGGAACAAAATCCGCTGCTGAATAAACTCCTTAAGGTTGCCAGAGTCATTCATTTTAAAAGTAAGAAGAAAACCAACGCCTTTGATTTAGCTTACGAAATTGAAAGAAAGCAGGTAGGCAGCGCCCTGAATATATTGGCGGACTTATTCAGAGCGGGCGAGAAGCCGGAAAGGATATTAGGAGCTTTAAGCTATCGGTTTACTAAGCAGAACCTGAATCTGTGGGTTGGGCTATCGGATGCCCAACCACTGCCTTCTGGCTTGGATGAGCGGATGAAAAAAGTAGATTTACTCTTGGCAGCAGATGTTACGATAAAAACAGGCAAACTCAAAGCTCGGTTTGCCCTGGAGATGCTGGTGGTAAGATTGTGTAAATTATGTAGTTAGTTTGGCAACTTTTTTGCTCAAGCGGGAGATTCTGCGTCTGGCGGTATTTTTATGCATAACGTCTTTTTTGGCTGCCTTGGCAAGTTTGGACACGGCTTCTCTAAGGAATTTCCTTGCCTCTTCAATATTTTTAGCCAGAATAGAGCCTTGCAGCTTTTTTAAGGTCTTCTTAAGCTCGGTCTTAATCCGGAGATTAAGCGCATGCCTTTTTTTGTCTTTACGTTGGCTTTTAAGTGATTGACGTCTGCGGGGAGCCATTCAATTTCCTCCTTTAATAGTTTATAAAATCAAAATGCGTATTATTAAATGTTTTCTTGATTGTCCAGTATTCTTATAACACAGAGAGCTTAAAATGTCAACCAATAAAGCAATAGCCAAATCCGCCTTAGCTATTGGCTTTTTTACCCTCTGCTCGCGTATCCTGGGGTTTATCAGGGATGTCGTTATTGCCAGGTTATTCGGAGTCTACGTTTATGCCCAGGCATTTGTCATTGCTTTCAAGATTCCCAATCTATTGCGCGATTTATTAGGTGAAGGCGCAGCGAATGCGGCATTGGTGCCGGTATTGAGCGAATATGCGGTAAAACATTCAAAAGAAGAATTCTGGGAATTGGCAAATGTGGTGCTTAATCTAATGCTCGTTATCCTTATGTCCGTTACGCTTTTAGGCATACTCTTTTCTCCGCTAATAGTGCGGCTGATTGCTCCTGGGTTTATTGCCTCACCGGAAAAATTAGCCATTACTATCAAATTAAACCGCATCATCTTTCCCTATATTTTGTTTATTGGGCTTGCGGCTTATGCGATGGGAATATTGAATTCCTTAAAGCATTTTGCGGTGCCTGCGTTTGCCCCCTGCCTTTTGAACGTCTCTATAATCGTCTTTACGCTTTTCTTTGGAGAAGGGATAGCCGGCCTTGCTTCCGGTGTTCTGGTGGGCGGGCTCTTACAATTGGCAGTGCAGATACCTATTTTATATAAAAAAGGTTTTCGGCCTAAGCTATTCCATCGTTTCGTTCATCCTGCCGCAAAGACCATCGCTAGATTGATGGCGCCGCGCATTTTAAGCTCAAGCATCTATCAGCTTAATAATTTTGTGGATTCTATCTTCGGCTCATTGGCCTGGATTGTGGGAGAAGGAGGGGTGGCGGTATTGTATTTTTCTTATCGGCTGATTCAGTTTCCTTTGGGGATTTTTAGCAATGCCCTTTCACAGGCAATTTTGCCCGCGTTCTCTACGCAAGCCCTGGAAGACAATCACGAGAGATTAAGGCAGACACTCGCCTTCGGCTTACGGGCGATATTCTTTGTGATGATTCCCGCATCAGTTGGTTTTATGATTCTGGCAATACCAATTGTCTTGACCCTTTTCGGAGGAAGGAAATTTGATATGTATTCTGTGCAGTTGACCTCAAGCGCTTTATTTTTTTATTCAATCGGCCTATTTGCTTACGGTGCAACCAAGGTGCTGCAGTCCTGTTTTTTTGCGCTTAAAGATACGGTTACGCCGACAAAAGTGGCATTTGCGGCTTTGCTGATGAATGTCATCCTCAACGGATTATTTATCTTTCCTCTTAAAATCGCAGGCATTGCCCTGGCAACGTCGCTGTCCGGCATAACTACATTTTTAATTCTCTTTATAATCTTAAGAAAGCGGCTGGGTGATTTTAAGCTAAAGGAGATTTTCATTTCTTTTATACGTATCCTTTTGGCAAGTTTTTGTATGGGCGTAGTTTGCTGTTTAGTTTCTCAAAAGAGCTTATTTCTAAATAAATTTCTTAGGTTAGGATTTTCAATTCTATCAGGACTATTATCCTATATTCTTTTTTGTTTTGTCTTTAAGGTCAGCGAGCTCCGGGAGCTGTGGCGATGGTTACGAGAGAAGAAGCGGCGGGTAAGCCGTTAAATAACTATGAATAATATAGATAAACTAAAAAAGAAAATATCTTCTCTTCCAGACTCGCCTGGCGTTTATCTGATGAAGGATGCCCAGGGTGAAATTATCTATATTGGCAAGGCAAAGTCTTTGCCCAAGCGCTTGCGTAGTTATTTCGGCAGGGGCCTTTCAGCTAAGACCCTAAGTCTTATGTCTTATGTTTCTGATATTGATTACAGGCTTTCTTCCTGCGAGAGTATGGCCCTGCTTCTTGAGGCAGGTCTCATCCATAAATATAAGCCCAAGTATAACGTATCCCTTCGGGATGGTAAGAGTTTTCCTCTGGTAAAGATAACCAATGAAGAGTTTCCCAGAGTTTATATTACGCGCAAAAAGGAAGCAGGCGGAGCAAGATACTTTGGGCCCTATACCAATGCCGCCTTACTCAAGTGTGCATTGAAGATCATCCGACACTATTTTCCCTACCGCTCCTGCAAAAGTCTGCCTAAAAAAACCTGCATCTATTATCGGCTCAAGCTTTCTCCTGCGCCCTGCACCGGTAAAATCAGCAAGAGCGAGTACGCTAAGACAATTAAACAAATCTGTTTAATATTAGAAGGAAAGAGCGATAACTTGCTCAAAGAGCTAACCCGCATGATGCATAGTAAAGCCAAAGAACAAAAATTTGAAGAGGCGGCAGTCCTGCGGGATAAGCTCATTGCCTTAAGCGCCTTTAAGCCCGCGTATACCTTTGAGGCCGGTCTTGTCCAGCTAAAAGAGGTTTTAGGGCTTAAGGCGCTGCCCCGCAGAATCGAGGCCTTGGACGTTTCCAATATTTTTGGTAGACAGGCAAGCGCATCAATGGTATCCTTTTATAATGGTTTAGCGGATAAAGCCAATTATCGCAGATTCAGGATTAAAACCGTAAAAGAAAGTAATGACTGTCAAATGCTGGCCGAAGCGGTTTTAAGACGTTACCGGAGAGTTAAAGAAGAAAATTTGCCTCTGCCGGATTTAATTCTAATAGATGGCGGCAAAGGCCAGCTCTCTGCGGCAAAAAAGGAATTAGAGCATTTAGGTTTCAATATACCCGTTATCAGTTTAGCCAAGAAAGAGGAGCTTGTGCATACCCTAGTTAGTTCTACGCCCTTGAGGCTTAAAACCAATTCTGCGGCTTTACGGCTCCTCCAGCATATCCGTAATGAGTCGCATCGATTTGCACTTTCGTATCATCGTATCTTAAGAAGGCGCCATGCGTTTGGTGAAGAATAAAAATAGCGCTTCATTTAGAGGTTTTACTGATTTTCAGCTTCGGGTTTTGGAGGAAACACTCAAGATACCCTTTGGTAAAGTACGCACTTATAGCTGGATTGCCAAGCGAGTCGGCTCTCCCGGTGCAGCGCGGGCGGTAGGGAGCGCCTTGAGGAAGAATCCATATCCTTTGCTTATTCCCTGTCACAGAGTAGTGAAATCTAACGGAGCTTTCGGCAGATACTCAGGCGGTAAAGGAGTAAAAAGGGAGCTCATTGAATTTGAAAATATATTTTGCCTAAAGCATAAAAAATAGGATATAATAGATTAAACATTACAGAGAGTCATTCAAGAGTTAGCCGGTAGGCGGGTTGTTGCTTTTAGGCAGGAAAAAGACAATGCAGATTAAAGACTATCTGAAGATAATGGTTGAAAAGAATGCCTCAGACCTTTTCTATCGCGCCGGAGGACCGGTGCGCATGCGTATTGACGGCAAGATTGCGGCTGCTTCAGAAAGCGTATTGAGCGTAGATGATGTCCTTCAGGCAGTTGAGTCCGTTACTACAGAAAGACAAAAAGAGGTATTCACCAAGCACCTAGATATTGATTTTGGCTTATATATGGAAGAATCAAGACAACGCTTTCGGGTGAGCATCTTTCTTCAGCGTAATACGCCATCCATTGCGGTGCGCCAGATTGGACAGGCAGTCAGATCCTTTGAAGAATTGGGTTTCCCCAAAGAGGTATTTGAAAAGCTCTCCCTGGAAAACAGAGGGTTGGTACTATTAACCGGCTCAATGGGTTCCGGTAAATCAACTACCATTGCTACCATGATTGAGTATATCAATGCCAATACCAGAAAACATATCCTTACCATAGAGGAACCGATAGAATTTACCTTTGAGGATAAGCAGTCAATTATCAACCAGAGGGAATTAGGCCCTGATGTGCATAGTTACGGAATTGCTCTTAGGGCGCTTACCTTGCAGAGCCCGGATGTTATCTATATCGGCAATATCCGCGACCATGAGACGATGACCGCCGCCTTAACTGCCGCGGAGACCGGAGTCCTGGTTTTGAGCACCCTGCATACTATTAATGCCACTCAGACCGTTGAGCGCATCATCAATTTCTTCCCGCCGCATCAACACGAGCAGGTGGCAGTGCAGCTTTCCGGGTTGCTCAAGGGTGTAATTTCTTTGCGGCTGGTTCCTTTTAAGGATAAGCCGGGCCGCATTCCGG
>Ga0155429_175_pt1 | contig 12570 bp, 14 predicted proteins | sample RifCSPhighO2_02_FD_106397 | JGI IMG/M metagenome (GOLD analysis project Ga0155429, IMG submission 106397) | Omnitrophica WOR_2 bacterium RIFCSPHIGHO2_02_FULL_45_21 | reverse complement strand
TTACCGTGGCTGGTGGAAAAATAAAAAAGCCCTTACGAATTTTATCGCGCTCTAAAAGCAAACGATTCGTAAGGGCCTATAAATGAAAAAACCCTAAAGGCATTTTCTTTAGGGTTTGATTTAGCGTACCCTTGGCAACCCCGCTACCCCGACGTACCGTCTGGGCCGGAAGCTTTGCGCCCCATCCTTACGAATGGTTTACCTTTTTCAATTGTACTTTAATCTAAATTGTCAAAGTTCACTTTTTACATCTAACCAAAGTATAACACATAATTTTCCTTTGTCAAGGGCTAGCGGTACGATATTTCTAACTGGAATCTTTTTTGGGGCCCGGGCAAATCTTCGGGAAAGCCGCTAAAGGGAGCGGCTGACTTTACCGCTTTGATTATCGGCTCTCTGAGCTCATCGCCAGTTGAAGAAACAATCTCCGGCTCGCCGCTTAGTTTGCCGCTGGAAAGAAGGACAAAAGAAACCATAGCTTCACCTCTTAATGCAGAGTCAAAGCTCAGGTTAGAAAATATTTTATCCCTTATGTAGTTTAGATAATCACTCAGATTAGAAAAAGGTTTATCTTCCCTGATTTCTTGGGGCGGCGCAATAACAGATGCGGCATTCTTTTTCACTATTTTATCTTTTGTCTCTGACACAAAAGCCTGTATTTCTCTTTCAGGCGCTTTCTGGGAAATATCTGCTCCCTTGATTTTCCTTGCTTCTTTGAGGATATTTTCATCATTGGTAAGGCTGGTATACTGCGGAGGGTTATCATCAGAGACTATATGGGGAGTTAAGAATATTACCAGCTCTGTTTTGGTCAGCGAGGAGCTGACACTGCGGAAAGGAAAACCTAATAAAGGAATATCGCCTAAAATAGGAATCTTCTTGATTTCATTCTCTTTCTTATCCTTCTTTAATCCGGCTATCACAATGGTTGCGCTATCCTTAAGGGTTATGACAGTCTCAGCCTCGGAAGTAGTTACAATCGGCACCTGAGTAACCTTGCCCTCTGAGGTAAGGTCGGTCAACTTAGAAGAGCTCACCTCAGGCTTAATTTTCATAGTTACAAAGCCGTCTTTATTTATGGCCGGAGTGACGTAAAGTTTGATGCCCACGTCTACAAAATTTACTGCCTGGGCAGTTACCTGAGTTCCGCTTCCTGATTGTGAAGTGGAAGAGGTAACATACGCTTCTTTTGTGCCAACAAGAATTTTGGCTTCCTGGTTATTTAAAGCCATAATACTGGGGCTGGATAATATCCTGGTCTTGCCGATGGTGCGCAATAAATCCAGTATGCCTTTGCGGTCAAATTTTTCACCCAGCGCTTGATTTCCTGCCGCCAAACCTATGGAAACTTTGGCAAGCCCTCCCAGGGGAACGGAATTTGAAAGGCGTAAATTTTTATTAATCCAGGCATCCCAATCAACGCCCATTTTATATTCGTCTTTCTCAGGGCTGATTTCTATTATCTGGGCGTCAATCCTCACCTGCCGGGGCTTTTCATCAAATGCCTCTATGATTTTGCCAATCTCAACAATTTTATCCGGATAATCGGTAATGGCTATTTTGTTGGTGCGCTCATCTATCCTGATTGCCCCCGCCCCCTTACTGACGGCCTCCTGAATCTTTGGGCTTATTTTGTCCGCCTGGGCATACCTTAATTCAAAGACCCTGGTTTCAGTAGGCCGGTCAAGATTGTAGATTAGCGCTGCCATTTGGGCAATCTTTGCCGGCGTATCTAAGATTACGAGCGTATTGGCGGCCTCATTAATAATCACCCGGCCGATATTGGATTTAATCTGGTTTAAGGTTGCGCTTAAATCCTGGGCCTTTGCGTATTTTAAGGTTCTGGTCAGGAATTGCTTTTTATCGCCAAACTTTTCGCCGTAAATTAACTCATAATCCCGGTCAGCCATTACCTTAATTATCTCGCCGTCTTTTTCATAGGCCAGGTTATTTGAGGCAATGATTATCTCAAAGGCATCCCAGATGTTTACGTCTTTTAAAAAGATAGTCACCCTGCCGGCGACATTTTTACCTACCACGATATTAAGGTTAGCGCGGGCGGAAAGCATCTTCAGGGCATCAACGATATCCAATCCCTTCAGGTCTAAAGAAATCTTATCCTCTTTTGTGTCGTTTAAGGCTCCTGCGGCAGTTTCTGACAGGCTAAAGCTATACGTAATCAGCAAAAGGCAAACTGCCGCATATATAGATTTTAAGAGTTTACCTTTCATCTCTTCTCCTTAATGAGCCCCGCCGTTGGCGGGGCGAATTAATCCCCCTGTTTTGATTTTGTGCGTTTTTTGCACAAAATCAATGGGGGATAAGTTCAGTAACTTACGGAACGAACGATAGCTAAAGTGAACATAAGCCGCTGTGCGAATTGGCTTATAGGCTCAATTCAAACCTCTGCCCTTTAAGCTCCAGAATAATTTTACCTTCCATTATATCATCAATTTTAAAATCTCCCAGATATTGTCCTTTATTTAAGAAATATGCCTTCTTAGATGTTTTATCCTCTACGATAGCCTGGGGATTTTCGCCGGTAATAACCCCGGCCAGGGTATAGCCCTTCAACAATTCCAGGGGCGCTATTTGAGCAGGCATTTTTATATCCTGCGTTTCCTGCGTCAGGGAAGTTTTAAAGAACCCGCCCCTTGAGATGATATCCGCATAATAGGAGAAAGGCAGGACCTGAAATTTTTCTTTCTCTGGCATTGAGTCCTCTTTGATAAATGGGCCTTTCGTATGTCTTTTTGAAGATTCTGCCATAGCGGCTATTCTTGCAAAAACAAAAATAATCATAACCAGCAAACACCAGAAAATAAATAACCCTGCGTTAAACCGCCCTAATAGCGCAAGCTTGCTTAAGCTATCTTTCCCGAAGACAGCCCTTAGCTCTTTGGCCTTGTGAGATGGCCCTGCGGCCTGGCCATCCAATGGCAATTTTCCCTCTAGCTGGCCCCCTTGAGATTGGGGAAGCTTATTCAGGCCCGCTTTGGCTGCCTTGGACTGCCCTTTGATAATGCGCAGCAATCTTTCTTCCGGCGACCCCGGGTTATCGGAATTTTCTTTAGCCTCCATGGTTACCCTGATTTATTATCTCCTGAATGACAATCGCATCAACTAATGGCTTTTGGTGCATTACGATGTATTCCAGGGCATCGTGACAGATATGGGCAATTTTACGGGGATAACCCTGGCTGTATTCGTAGACAGAGCGTATTGCCTCATCGGTAAAAAGCCAGTTTCCGTTTGAACTTCTATAGCCTGCCTGAGCCAGCCTGAACTCAATCATTTCCTTCGTCTCTTCCTGATTTAGGGGATTGATGACGTAACTCAAGGCAATACGGTCATAAAAATTTTTGATTTTTTTAATGCGCGCCAGCAGCTCAAGCTGTGATAAGATAACTAATTGCAGCAGTTTATACTCATTCGTCTCATAATTTAGCAGCGTGCGCAGGATCTCCAGGTTATCGCTAGATAACTTTTGGCCCTCGTCAATGAGGAGCACCACTGTTTTATGCTCAACGGCCACCCTCTCGAAAAGATAGCGCTCTATTGCCTGTTTATAATCAAGGGTTGACTTGATGGGCGGGTTAATCCCAAACATACGGATGAGGCTGCTTAAAAATTGAAATTCCGATTTGTAACCCGGGTCAAGAATTATATGGAAGAGAAAACCGTCTTCTTCGCTAAAGGCCGCAAGCAGGGCCCGGGAAAGAGTAGTTTTACCTGTCCCCACGTCGCCATAGATTACCGATAAACCCCTTTTCAGGCGAATAGTAATTTCCAGCCGTTTTAAAGACGTATCGTGTATATAAGAACGATAGAAAAACGCCGGGTCTGGGCTGGTTGAAAATGGCTCCTTTTCCAGATTTAATACCGAATAGTAGCTCAAAATTTATTACCCCTTGCTTACGCCTTAGCAGAAAGTCCGGGATTAAGGATTTGCTTGATTTCTTTCAGAGATTTATTCTCTAAGCGCAATGAATGAATCTTCCGCAAAATCTCCAGGCTGTTGTCGTCAAAATAACGAAAGTTAGCCGCTATACTGCGGCTGACTTCTTTGAGCAGCCCTATTTTAAGATAGAATTTTAGTGTATAGATTGAATAGCCGCTCAAAGCAGCCAGGTCTTTTATTAAGTATAACTTCTTCATTTCTAGTTAGTTATGAGGAAATAGGATAGAACCCTCTCTTACTCTCTATATAGAGAGTATATATCTAACTTAGGATTTGTCAAGGAGTAGTTTCATTAATGAAACTACTCCTTGATTCTTCGGCAATGCCTGCCTGCGGTAGGCAGGTGCCTAGGGCATTGTCTTCTTTAGAGGGAAAGCTTATGCACCTGCAGATGGCCTTCTAATAAGGGGAAGCCGCTTGACTTGACATTTAACTGGAGCTTTTCAATTTTTAATATTTCCTTGGATTGCTGGATTTCATAAATAAATTTGGCTGCTTCCCGGAGCTCGGCCTCAAACCTTATCTCAATGATAAATTCGCTGTAGAAGTCATAACTTCTCATTGGTTTAGGCTTAATATCAGTTATGCGAATCCCTGAAAGGTTGCCCAGATTTTCCAATTCCACCGATATCCGCGCAATCTGCTGTTCGCCGGATACCCCCTCCTGCCGCTTAAGATTACCCAGGGCATCCTGAAAGTCCTTTTCAATGGCTGTTTTCTTTTGCAGGTAATGCGCTGCCTTAAGCAGCTTGGCTTTATGCTGGGCAATCTCTTTCTCCAGAACACCCGCTGCTTTTAGATACGGCTTTAGGATGAAGTTGTAAGTTAATGCAAAGATGATGAGCGTCCCCGTTATTGCTAAGATGAATTTTTCTCTCTTGCTTAGATTAGCGGCGAGTTCCATTATTTTCCTTCTAATGGACAGACAATTTCAAAATCAGCTAATTCTTCATTCTTGACTTTTCTTTTAGAGGCATATCTCACCTGAATACCCTTAAACCTGCCTGAGGCCTCTAAGCCATTGACGAAATTAAAAACAACAGCGATAGTCCTGGCCTGCCCTCTTAACAGTAGAGGGCCGCTGGCATCATATTCAAGAAGTATCAGCCGGACGTCATCTGCGGCAATACGAAATACCTCAGTTAAAATATCCAGGCAGCTACTGGACTGCTCAAGATGATTCTTAAGCAGGGAAAGCTTCTTGTCCATTCTCTCAATACCTAAAGCCGCACTTGATAAATTTTGCAGCTGGCGGCTCAAGCGCTGCTTTAGGCTGCGCTTGCTTAATACATCCATACCCATGGCTGCGGCAAGAGTCGCAGCAATCAAGAAAAACAATCCTATGCTTATGTAGACCTGGCGCTGATAAGCATCCTTCTCTCTCCTGATTATGATCTCTTCAGGAAGAAGGTTAAAGGACGGCCTTTTGGCTGAGAGAACCATTCCCAGCAAACTTGCAAAAGAGTTTTCCTTAAGGTCAGAGATACTCACGGCTGAATCCGCCTTTAAAGGCATATTTTGTGTCTGCGGACAGCTGATACATTTAAAATTAAAATTTTTCATAAAATCTTCATCAATGAGCTTTAAAGATTCATCAGCGCCTGTAATAAATCCCTGGGCCGGCTTTTGACCGACGTCTTCCTTATCATAGGCAATCAGGCTTTTGTTGATTTCATCAAGCAGCCGCAGTTTATATTCCACCGGCGGCGCGAGGAGCCCAAAGGCCCTTGAGTATAATAGGCTGCCGCCGGCGATGATATCCAGCCGGCCGCAGCCTGAATCCAAGTCAACGAGCATCACCGGCTCCTCAGGGCTAACATCTTTTCCTAAAGCGAGCCACCCGGGCATTCCTTCTGCGTCAATGGTAATTTCCTGCGGCCGGAATTCATATTTTTCCAATAATCGCAGGTATCTTTTGACGATATCCTGGTGCACAATGAGCAAAATGATGTCAGCATACCCCTCGGCGGTAATCCGCAGAGTCCGATAACTGAAAACTATTGTCTGAGGCTCATAGGGCAGGAGCTTGCCTGCCTGTAGCCGCGCCATTTCTTTGATTTCATCCGGCCTTGTTGAGGGAAGCCGCGCATAGCCGGTGGCACAGGCCTGCCTGGGGATGGATAAGATAATCCTGCCCGGGCTTTTTGGTTTTAGTTTTTTTTCTTTCAATAGAATATCAAATCCCCGGGTGATTTCCTCATCTGTTTTATCATTGATGGCTGCAGCTTTAAGCTGTGAAATTTTCTGGCCGCAGCCCTGGGTAATCTTAATCGCCTTTTCAGTGATAGCAATACAGGTGGTTAGCGGCTGGGTTATGGATTTATTCTTCATAGCGATAGAGCTGTTCAAAGGATTTGTCCGGATTTATCCGGTAGGTTATGATAATACTTTTTGTAACCGTACCTGCTCTGCCATAAGAGGCAATCATATAGCATAAACTCTTTGTGGTGAGCTTTAGGGTAGTGATCAATTTGTTAATCAGCGCCGCGTCCTCTGCAGAGAGGGTTCTCCCTCTGAAAATCTCACTCATCCCTGATTCAGTATTCAGCTCGTTAATCTCCCGGATAGCCCTATCGTCCTCGGTTGCGATTTTCCCGTCTACGCCCTTACGGTAACTGAGGATATCGTAAGCAGATTCTTCGCTTAAGCCTAAGGCCAGGAGTATTTCTTTGGGCGCGCTATTGATATTGATAGCGCCGTCTCCATAAATTGTAACATAATCCTTAAGTTTATTAGCTGTTTCCGGCTTAAAACCCTCAATCATAGATAACTCCTCAAGCCTGTCTAAGGGGAGATTTTTTGCCGGATAGGCCTCCCTATCTTTATCTATCCAATCAACGAATCTGTCAACCAGTCCTTTTGCTTCTTCATCATCGCAAGCAAGCAGGATTTTTAACAATTCCACAAATGCAGCGCGGGCATTGTTATCAAGGTTAGCGCCGTCATCCTGTATGATTTTATTAATATTTAATTTTGACTGTTCATCCTGCATCCCGTAAAGGATTTCCGGCTCTCTGTCTTTTGATTCATAATATTCATAGCATACCTTAAATTTTCCCGTTCCCAGGCCAAAATTTTTAAAGTACGGCTGTCCTTCAGGATTCAGTTTATTGCTCCACGCTTCGTTAAGACTGTCGTATTCATTTGTATCAAGCGTCTTTTCATAACGAATGCGTTCAATGCCTGCCTGGGCCAGATAAAAGGCCTGGGTGCGATTAAGATGATACCGCAAGAGCTTCAATGCAATAGAAACGCGCCTGCCTGCGCTGACTGCCAAAAGCACTAAAATTATCAAAATCCACAAAGAAACAACCAAAACCGCGCCTTGTTTATTTCTAAGGCTCATCTTAGAGAGATGTTCGTTAATCGTATACTCTTTAGCAAAGTTACCGGCGGCAGGCCTTTCTGCGCTTGGGTTAATTGCAGCCGCACTGCCGCAGGAAGCATAGTTTTATCTGTCCAGCTGTCTTTCCAGCTTAAAGATGATGGGCCGGCAGATTCTCTGGATGCGTAGGAAAATGCAAGGCCTGTTAAATCACTCAGAAAGACCTCATATTCCGGCTCCAGGCCTGGGTTAAGCAGGGCCTTGCCCTTAAGAAAAGCCCTGAGGAGATTTTTTCCCTCAAATTTATAAAATACCTTTGCTGCTTCAATATAGGTTATCCCTTCTTTATTTTTTGACCTTACCAGGGTGGCAAAAGACATTTCTCCTTGTGTGCCGGAAAAAGCAACACGGCTGTCATCGCCGGCATCAAATAAAAAAGAATTTCCCAGATCCTTAGCTAACCTGAAGAAGCCGCTGCGTCCACTTTGATAACTTTGTATTTGGCCGTCTAATCTCTGGTAACTCACCCAGCCAAGGCGCAGGCCTGAGTAAGCTGAAACTAAAACCAGGGCGGAAATACTGATTGCCAACAAAAGCTCAAGAAGGGTAAACCCTCTTCGCTTATTGCTCTTCATCTTCATTGCTTACCTGCTCTCTAAAGATAGCTGCTTATTTCAAAACTGCCGGTTCTTCTGCCTTCTTTCCAGTTGACCTGGAGATAGAGCTCACTGAGCTCCAAATCTTCAAGTTTTTTAGCCTCTAATTTGTAATTAAAATTCGGGTTATCGGCAAAGACGCCTTCTTCCGTAAGGCTTATTTCCGGCCTTGATTCTGACTGAAGCTGAAAGATTTTTTCCTCTGCCAGATTTATAGCCGTAGTATAATTAGCTATCTGCGACATTGCCCTAAGGCAATTGGTGAATCCCCGGGAAATATAGACTAAACCAAAGGCAAGCATTGCCACGGTAACCAGGACCTCAATTAAGAGAAACCCCTGAACCCTATTTCTCAAACTCATCCGTCACCGCAATATTGCCTCCTGCGCCTGATTTCTGCGTGATAACCAATCCTTTGTTGTTCGGGTTGGTTATCTTGATCTTCAGGTATCCAACTTCTCCGTCCGGATAAAAATCAATGGCATTCTCTCCGGCCTCCATCTTCAGTTCCCTGGCAAGAGTATACAGCCTGCCAAAATTTCCTCTAAGCTTGCTATAGGCCTCCTGGTCTGGCTTATCCTGCTCTTTCATCGTTAACCAGTAAGTCCCGTTTTCTGCATCTAAGTTAAGCCGGAAGGCCGTATTTTCTAGAATAGCCCGCTCCTGGGCATAGCGCATCAAGCTAACCATCTCCTGGGCTGATGAATTAAGTTGAATATCAAGAAACGTTTTGCGAAACGCGGGCGCCAGAAACCCCAGGGTAATTGAAATGATAAGAATAACTACTAAAAGTTCAAGCAGGGTAAACCCCGGATTACTCCCAGTTTTTAATATCATCTTCAGTACCTTCAATGCCGTCTTTGCCTTTTGAAGAAAGGTCATAGCCGTCGCTATTATGTTCACCGGGTGATTTATAGACGTAGGCGCTGGCCCAGGGGTCCTTAGCTTCTTTTTTCAGGTATGGCCCGTTCCAATTCTTAGGCACCGGAGAGCTGGAAGGCTTACTCCGTAAGGCCGACAAACCCTGCTCGGTAGCGGGAAAATTCCCGTTATCAACTTCGTATAACTCTAATGCTGTTGCGATATTGGCCTCAATATCGGCCCTGGCCACTGACCTCTTTGCCTGCTCAGACTTACCCACTAAGTTCGGCATAACCATACCCACCAAGACACCGATAATGATAACTACCAGCATCAGTTCAATGAGGGTGAATCCTCTTTTAGCGTTTAGCGGATAGCGCCTGCCTGCCGGCAAGGCAGGGATAGCGGATAGAAAAGAAAAAGAATTATTTTTTTTACTAAACGCTAAACGCTCTATGCTATACGCTATAACTTGATTTCTCATCTTTTATTTTCTCCCCCTTATTTTATCCCGCCAGTCCCGCCACAAGGCGGGAAAAAATCAGAAACCACGGCTCTTAAGCCGTGGAGCTTCATCTTACCATAAAATTTATCTGGAATATCGGCAGGAGCATTGCTACCACGATAAAGGTTACCACCAGGCCCAGGAGCAAAATCATAATCGGCTCAAGAAGCGAGGTCAATGCTTTGATGATACGGTTGAGTTCCTGCTCATATGAGAGAGCAATGCGTTTTAACGATTTTTCTAAGGTTCCTGCTTCTTCTCCTACATTTATAATATTAGCCGCAGAGAGAGGAAAGAAAGAACATTTTTTGATTGCCGAGGATAGGCTTGCGCCGTCCTTGATATCAGTAGTTATCTTTTTAATCTCAGTTTTTATAACTTCATTGGTGATGGTTTCTGAAACGGCCTCAAGACCGACGAGCATGGCTACCCCGGATTCAAAAAGCAGTCCCAGGGTGCGCGCAAAATGAGCAATTTCAGTTTTCTCTATAATCCTGCCGAGTAATGGCAGATTAAGGATGAGCCTGTGCCAGAAGAGCCGCTCTTGGCAGCTTTTATTTCGTTTGATGAAAATCCAGCTCGCGGCAATGAGTAATAGGGCTAACCACCAATAGGCCTTAAAGATGTTAGAGAGATTAATGAGGATTTGAGTCGGTAAAGGCAAAACCTCGCCCATTTCTTCAAACATCGCAGTAATTTTAGGGACCACAAAAGTAAGTAATGCGTATATGGTAATTATTCCTACGCTTAAAATCAACGCCGGATAGGTAAGGGCAGAAAGCACGTCGGAACGAATCTTCTCTTCCTGCTCGCTGAAATCAGCTAAGCGATTTAATACGGCCTCAAGCGCGCCACTGAGCTCGCCTGCCTTAACCACCGCGCAATAGAATTGAGAAAATTGCTTTGGGTAAAAGCTCAAGGCATCTGAAAGCGTTGCCCCGTCTTTGATGCGTTCATAGATTCCCATAATAATATTTTTCAGGGCCGGCTGCGCCGTCTGCTGCATAAGAACATTCAATGCCCTGGTAATGGTAAGCCCGGATTCAATGAGATTGGAAAACTGCCGCGTAAAAACGGCCAGCTCCTCCCTGCTAATGCGCCTGCGGATTAAGCCAGCCGCTGCGCCGGCATTTTCTCTTACCTCTTTAACCTGTATGGGAAAAAGGCCTTTTTCTTCTACCAGGGCTATTGCCTGTGACCGGCTCTTTGCTTCAATCCTCCCGGAAACTTTTTCCAGCGGCCCGCTTTTTGCCTCGTATATGAATTTTGCCATTACTCTTATTCCAGCACTCCCTCTTGCTGGGTTACCCGCATTACCTCTTCAATGGTAGTCAGGCCCTTAAGGACTTTCTGCCAGCCATCATCCCGTAAGGTGCGCATGCCCAATTCAATGGCTTTTCTCTTAATCTGTTGAGCGGAGGCCTTCTGGAGCACCATTTCCCTGACCGTATTATGCATAAGCAGAATTTCGTAAATTCCGGTTCTGCCCCTGTAGCCGCTGAATTTACAGGCAGGACATCCTCGGCCGGCAAAAAGCTGCACTGCGGCTGACTTCTCAGGAAGGCCAAAGTCCTTAAGCGCCTTTTGCGAAAGAACAACCGGAACCTTGCATTCAGGACAAATCAGGCGCACTAACCTCTGGGCGATCAGGCATTCTAACGAAGAGGAGACCAAATACGGCTCAACCCCCATATCTAAAAGGCGGGTTATCGCGCCGGCGGCATCATTGGTATGCAGCGTAGAAAAGACCAGGTGGCCGGTAAGGCTGGCGCGGATAGCCACCTCGGCAGTCTCGTAATCCCGCACTTCTCCCACCATTATCACATCAGGGTCATGGCGCAGGATTGAACGCAGTCCCGCGGCAAAACTCAGGCCGATTTTAGGCAGCATCTGTATCTGCATTACTCCCCGCAGCTGATATTCTACCGGGTCTTCTACCGTAATTATCTTTACATGAGAAGAATTAATCTTAGATAAGGCGGCATATAAGGTTGTGGACTTGCCGGCGCCGGTTGGCCCGGTTACAAAGATGATTCCATGGGGTTTTTTAATTACCTGTTCTATCTTCTTAATCCCATCTTCAAGCAGCCCTAACTTTTCCAGGTCCAGAAAGAATACCGGGCTCAAGAGCCTTACATGGACGGATTCGCCAAACGATGAGGGAATGACGGAAACGCGCAAATCAAGCTCGCTATCCTGAAGCTTCACTTTTATTCTCCCGTCCTGGGGAAGGCGGCGTTCGGCGATGTTGAGATTTGCCATTATTTTGATACGGGAGACAATTGCCTGATGGAAGTATTTTATAGTCGGCGGTATCGGCGTATCGTAAAGAATGCCGTCCACCCGCATACGCACCCTGAGTTCATCCTCAAAGGGCTCAATATGGATATCCGAGGCGCGCTCGGAGAGCGCTTGAGCCAAAAGCTGGTTAACGAACTTTATAATTGAGGCATCCTCGGCTAATGTTTCCAGGTCCTCGGTTTTCTCGATGCCCGTCGGCAGAGTCCTGTCCGCGGCCTTCTCGCTGACAATCCGCTCTAACGTCTCTGCGCCCACCCCGTAGTATCTATGGATTGCCTCCAGGATGTCCTTCTCTCCGGCAAGCGCCGGCTTTACCTCAAAACCAAGCAGAAGCTTTAAATCATCAAAGGTATGGACGTCTAAAGGATCGGTAACGGCTAAGGTTATTTCATTACCTTCCATCCTGACAGGCATAAGCTTATAGTGTATTGCGAATTTGGCCGGGACCTTTGAGATTACCTCCGGCTGAATATTCAGGTCCTTGATTTTGACATAGGGTATATTTAAATGCTTGGCCAGGATAGGCATAATGGCATCTTCTTTGGATAATCCGAGCCCCACCAAGGTGGTGCAGATAAATTCACCCGTTCTTTTCTGTTCCTTGAGCCCCTTTTCCAGGTCAAGAGCGCTGACGATGCCGGCTTCAATAAGCAGCTGTCCAATAAGTAAACTATCCTTTAGTTCCATAGTTATGGCTGCGGCTATCGGAAGCCGCACCATTGCCCTCTGGCTTATGGCTCCCCCTAGGCCGGGAGCGAAAATAAGGCAAGCTGAATCTTATGAATCTTAGCGTATCTAAAAGCGGGCTTATGCTGCTGGGATGGCCCTTATATATCGGACATACGGGTATACTGATTATCTTCGCGCCTATTCTGGCTGCTTCCAGGATAATTTCAGATTCAATTTCAAACCGGCTGCTTTTTAGCTTCATCGCTTGCAGGCTCCGGCGCTTTATAAGGCG
>Ga0155429_174_pt1 | contig 12839 bp, 14 predicted proteins | sample RifCSPhighO2_02_FD_106397 | JGI IMG/M metagenome (GOLD analysis project Ga0155429, IMG submission 106397) | Omnitrophica WOR_2 bacterium RIFCSPHIGHO2_02_FULL_45_21 | reverse complement strand
CTTACGCAGATACTGGTTACAGACCTCAGCCTGCTTATCCCAGGCAACCACCGTAAGAAAACAAACCTCTTCCTTCTGTTCTCCGGCCTTGTCCTTCCAGCGCCTGTTTACCGCCATTCTCAGGTTCACCACCGCGGTCCCTTGAGGCGTATAGCGCAATTCAGGATCTTTCGCAAGATTACCTATCAACAATACCTTGTTAAGGCTTGCCATCATTTCCTCCTATTCGCTTTTCGTGAGCAGCAATCTGATAATATTTTCGTTTAATTTATAAATCTGTTTGAGCTTTTGGATTGCGCCGGGGTCTGCTCTAAAAATTATAAGATAATAGATTCCTTCATGAAATTTCTTTATCGGGTAACTGAGCTTTTTTTCTTGAGACCAGACATTTGCATTTACTATCTCCCCATTATTTTTCGTTATGGCTTCGCCTAACTGCGCATAAAGTTCTTTTTTCTGTTCCTCGTTTAGATTTGGCTGCAAGATAAACATTACTTCATACTTTACCATATCATTCTCCTGTGTTAAACCGGTTCATCGCAACGTTAATTCCATTTTCTAACCAGCACAAAACTGCTTTTTTTGCCTCAGCGATAGCCCGCTGGATTACCTTTTGTTCGCCGCGCGAAAAACGCGATAAAACATAATCGCTCAATTTTCCTTTAACTTCCGGAGCGGCAATACCTATGCGCAGCCGCGGGAAGGCCTCTGTTTTAAGAGATGTTATAAGCGAAACCAGCCCATTATGGCCCCCGGCGCCACCGAAGGCTTTAAGCTTAAGCCTGCCTAACTCCAAATTGAGATCATCACAAATCACTAAAATGTCCTGCGGGTGAGCTCTATTTTCCTGCAGTAATTTTAATACGCTTAAGCCTGATAGATTCATATACGATAACGGTTTACAAAGAACAAAGGCTTTTCCTCTGAAATCCGAGTTTGCCTTGAGGGTGTTGGTTTTACTCTCTGGTTTCAAACGGGCAGCGAAATCCTTGCTCAAGGCATCAATAAGCATAAATCCCAGATTATGGCGGGTATTTTTATAGGCCGGCCCCGGATTGCCCAAACCAATCACTAATTTCACATTGTCCGTTCTGCCCGTTCTGTCCGTCAGAACGGACCTAACGGAATTAAAGGAAGTTTCTATTTCTTGTCTTCCTGGGGTTTCTTGCCTGGCTGGGTTTCACTCCCTGCCTCAGGTTTTTCTTTCTTTTCTTTGATTACTTCCGGCTCTGCCTTGGCCTCTGCCCCGGCCTCGAGAGCCGCAGGCGCAACTTCTTCCTTCCTCGGCATAGCTACTGCCAAAACTGCTGCCTCAGAATCATTTAAGAGCTTTATCCCTTCGCCAACAGCCAGATCTTTCACGTGTAAATAATCACCGATCTTTAAGCTCGAGACATTAACCTCAATTGACTCCGGTATTTGAGCAGGCAGGCACTCAATCTCTAATTCCCAGAGGATATGGTCTAGTACGCCGCCGTCAAACTTCACGCCGATTGCCTCACCAACGGCAACCAATGGAACTTTAACCCTGATTGTTTTGGTTAAAGATATCTCGTTGAAGTCAATATGAATACAATCGTCTCTGACCGGATGGCGCTGTATCTGCTTTATCAATACCGACTTCTCCTGATATTTGCCGTTGTCTTTAACCTTAAGTTTCAGGACAAAAGACCCGCCGCGATGGACAGCAATCAAATTAAGGAAATCCCGGGCAACTAACTGTATACTCAGGGGCTGCTTGCCTTCGCCATAAACTACCGCCGGTATCAATGCGCGCTTACGCAGCCGATTGACCTTGCGCGTGCCTACCTCTTGCCTCTTTTGCGCTTCCAAAACTATCTCTTCCATATACCCCCTCACTTCAAATGTGCAAACCCTTGACAGCTTTTGCTGTCAAGGGTAAGTTCGGCTAGGCAACTTACGTTCGCTTGCGCTCCGTAAGTTGTGGCCTCACTTAATCAAACAAAGAACTCACCGATTCTTCGTTATGTATCCTTTTTATTGCCTCGCCCAGAAGGCCAGCGATAGATAAAACCTTGATTTTGGGATGTTTCTTAGAATCATCCAACGGAATGCTGTCGGTAATCACCAGCTCCTTTAGATGCCTGCATTTATCTATCCGCTCTATTGCAGAACCGCAGAGCACGCCATGGGTAATCGCAGCCCGGATTTCTCTCGCCCCTTCCTTAAAGAGAATCTCAATCGCCTCAATCAGGGAAGAGCCGGTAGAAATAAGGTCATCAACCACGATAATATTCCTGTTCTTTATATCGCCTAATATATGCGCCGCCTCTGTTGCCTCGGGAGAAATCCTGCGCTTATCCACAATAGCCAGGCCGGCATTGAGCCTTTTTGCATAAGCCCTTGCCATCTTAATCCCGCCTACATCCGGCGAAACCACCACCAGGTCCTTTAGTTTTAGCTTTTCAAAATACTCAACCAAAACCCCCACCGCAAAGAGATGGTCAAGAGGAATATCAAAAAATCCCTGAATTTGTCCGGCGTGCAGGTCCATAGTCAGGACCCTGTCTGTCCCGGCAACGGTGATCAAATTTGCCACTAACTTTGCGGTTATGGGAACGCGCGGCTGATCTTTGCGGTCCTGGCGCGCATAACCGTAATAAGGCACAACCGCAGTAATGCGTTTTGCCGATGCCCGCCTTAAGGCATCAATGAGAATCAAAAGCTCCATCAGGCTCTCGTTCACCGGAGGGCAGGTAGGCTGAACCACGAAGACGTCTTTGCCCCGGACATTCTCTTTAATCTCAACCCTGATTTCACCTTCGCTGAATTTACCTACCAAGCAGTGAGTTAATTTTATCTTCAGATACTTGCAGATATCCCCTGCTAACTCAGGATGGGCGCTACCCGTTACTACGACTAATTTATCCATATTAAATGAGCCCCGCCTTTGGCGGGGCGAATTTAAGCGGCCTTGCCGGCACGCCCGCCACCACTTCCCCGGCCTTAACCTCTTTGGTTACCACGCTGCCGGCGCCGGTAACTGCCTTCTTGCCAATTTTCAGCGGAGCCCTTAAAATTGTGTCTGCACCGATGAAAGCGCTATCAGCAATAACTGTCTTCTGCTTATTTTTTCCGTCAAAATTGGCGGTTACCGTGCCGCATCCGATATTTACATTCTTGCCGACTGCGGCATCTCCTATATAGCTAAAATGCTTCATCAACGTATCTTTTCCGATACGCGAGCGCACTACTTCGGTAAAATTGCCGATTATCGCTCTATCTTCAACTCTTGTCCCGGGCCTTAAATGGCAAAAGGGCCCTATTGAGCAGAATTTTCCAATTATAACATCTTTTTCAATTACTGTAAAGGGGTAAATTATGCTATCAGGGCCGATTTTACAATCATAATCTATCTGGGTAGCCTGCGGGTCTACAATACTTACGCCGGAAGCAATCAGCTTATCTAAGATACGCAGGCGCATAATCTTTTGCGCCTGGGCTAAATCCTGGCGCGAATTTATGCCCTGGGCTTGAGCTGGGTCAACAGTAATACAGAGAGATTCAACGACTAAGCCTTCCCCGGCCATAATTTTTATGGCGTCTGTCAGATAATATTCTCTTTTGGCGTTATCAGTCCTGATTCTGGTGATTGCCTTAAAAAGGCCGTTTTTCTTAAAACAAATAATGCCGGTATTTACTTCTTTTATATTTTTTTGCTCATTTGCGGCATCCTTATCCTCAACAATTTCGGTAATCCGGGCATAATTATCCCGCACAATTCTTCCATAGCCCAAAGGGTCTTCCATAGCCGCGGTAAGAATAGTAGCTGAGGCGCAACTTGCAAGATGCTTTTGCATAAGCTCTTTTAAGGTCTTTGCTTGTAATAGCGGCTGATCACCATAAAGAATCAGGATATTGCCGGAAAAGCTTTTCAAGATACCCCGGGCCCTCTTTACCGCATCCGCGGTTCCTAAGCGTTTGTCCTGATAGATAGCTTTGGCCTGATATTCATCCAACAAGCCCTTAAAAAGTTCTTTCTTATTGCCGACCACAACCAGGGTTTTGCTTAACTTTAGCTTCTTTGCCAAATCCAGGACATAAGCCAGCATCGGCTTGCCGCAGATAGGATGCAGCACCTTGGGGATTGCGGACTTCATCCTCGTCCCTTCGCCCGCCGCCAGAATTATCCCTGCAAATTTCTTATCCATATATCGCCTCTTATGTTGCCCGGCAAGGATTCGAACCTTGACAGTCAGACCCAAATTCTGATGTGCTACCATTACACAACCGGGCAGATATCGGTTCAACCCTTTACGCTATAGATATAAAATCGCTTGATTAACTTGCTAGAGGATGCCCTCCCTTTTTCTTTTCCTGCTCGTATGCCTCAAGAACTTTCTTTTGTAAATGCTCCCTGAAGGCCTGGGTGATGGGATGGGCGATGTCTTTATGTTCAGACTGCATATCAGAAGCCTGGGATTCGCCGGTGATCGGCTGGGATATCAGCGGAAGCTGTCCGGCGCACTGATTGCAATATTTACTGCGGGCCTCGTTTCTAAATCCACACTTAGGACAGGGCTGTTTAATCTTGCGCGAAGGCATGGCGATGAATAGCCCGCCTGAGCCTTCAATAACTTTTATATTTCTAACCACAAAGGCATTGTCAAAGGTTACGGTGGCGTAGGCCTTGAGTTTTTTATCAATTGAATCTTTTAAGAAAATTCTTACCTCGGTTATTTCCATAGCTGTATCCCTCCTGCAATCAAATTTAGAGTGTTCTCGCCACAAAGGTCCTTATGTTTTTACAATGCTTAAAACTTTCCAATAATTTTAATCCCTCCTTTCTTGAATTAACCATACCGAATACCGCGCCTCCGGAACCGGACATCGCGGCATTTTGGACGCCGCGGCTAAGCAGGGCCTCTTTGAGTTCCTTTACCTTCGGATAGCTCCTGAAGGTCGCCTCCTCTAAACGATTATAAATGATTTTTCCCCGGGTAATCTCTGCCGGCTGGGATAGCTCTCTTGCCGTCAGCGCCGCCGGTCTTTTATGATAATTTCCTAAGTTATCCAGCCCTGCATATATTTCCTGCGTGGAAACCTTAAAATCCGGCACGATGATGATATGCCAGAACTTTTTTTTAAAATGGCTGAGCGGTTTTATTTTCTCTCCCCGGCCCTCCACCAGCGCAAAGGAGGCTCCGGATAAAAAGAACGGCACATCGCTGCCTAAATAAGAGCCGTAGGCAAAGAGCTTTTTTTGCGAAAGCCCTAAATGCCAGAGGTTATTTAAAGCTAAAAGTGCGCTGGCCGCATTGCTTGAGCCGCCGCCTAAGCCTGAACCCAGGGGAATGCGTTTTTTGATTTCTATGCTCACGCCTTTTTTAATCCCCAGGGCCTCTCTCAAGAGAGAAGCAGCTTTATAGACCAGGTTACGGTTATTCTTAGGCATATCTTTTGCGTCAGATTTTATTTCAATGCGCTGATTATCGCTCTGCTTAAAGGTAAGCTCATCGCTTAAGGAAATCCGCTCAAAGAGGCTGCGGATATTATGGTAGCCGTCCGGCCTTTTATTTAAAACCTCTAAGTACAAATTCAGTTTTGCCGGGGAAAGTATCCTAACTTTTACCATATAAAATTTTTTTACATGTCCTGATGATATCTTTTACTGAAAGCTCATACTCATTGATTAACTCATCTGACTCGCCTGACTGTCCATAGCGGTTCTTCACCCCTACCCTTAAGACAGTAATAGGATGGTTCTCCGCCGCCACTTCATCAACTGCTGAAGCTAATCCTCCCACCACAGTATGCTCCTCGCAGACCACGATGCCTTTAGTTTCGCAAGCAGCTTTTACTATGGCATTAGTATCAATGGGCTTTATGGTATGCATATTGATCACCCGGCAGGAAATTCCTTCTTTCTTCAAGCAACCCGCCGCATCCAAGGCCTGTTTTACCATTATACCACAGGCAATGATGGTCAAATCATTTCCTTTTGATAAAATTTCTGCCGCGCCTAATTTAAAGGGGCCCTTGCCGAGAATGGTGGGAACCTTTGGCCTTCCCAATCTCACATAGACCGGTCCGGGAGTCTTATAGGCAGCGAGCACCGCATCGCGGGTCTGTGGAGCGTCAGCCGGAACAATGAGCTTTAGATTAGGGACAATCCGCATAAGGGTAATATCTTCCAATGCCTGATGGCTTGCCCCATCAGGGCCTACGGTAACTCCGGCGTGGGTAGCGACAATTTTGATGTTGAAATTGTTATAGGCAACGGTATTTCTTACCTGGTCCCAGGCTCTTCCGGTGGCAAAGATGGCAAAGGTTGAGACAAAGACAGTTTTCCCGCAAGAAGCAAAACCCGCCGCTGCCGCCATCATATTCTGCTCGGCAACTCCGAAATTAAAAAAGCGCTCCTTATGTTCTTTGGCAAAAAGGCAGGTTCGGGTTGAACCGGAAAGGTCGGCGTCTAAGACAATGATATTAGAATCCTGCCTTCCTAATTCGGCCAAGGTCTGGCCATAAACATCGCGCTGATATAACATTTCCATATAAAAACTCTTTAGCGTTTAGCAGGGAATGGCCGCGGCCGTTCCCTGCAACTATCCACTCTACGCTCTACGCTAATAATTTCATTCTAATTCTTTTAGCGCCTTCTCTGCTTCTTCCTTGGTCGGCGCCCGGCCGTGGAAATCCAGGACATTCTCCATAAAGGAAACACCTTTGCCTTTTATGGTATGGGCGATAATGATTGAGGGCTTGCCTTTTATGGCCTTTGCTTCTTCTAAAGCATCCAGTATTTCCTTGATATTATGCCCGTCTATCTCTATGGTATGCCAGCCAAAGGAGCGCCACTTATCAACCAATGGCTCTAAGTTCATAATCTCCTTGATACAGCCGTCTATCTGAAAACCATTATAATCCAATACGGCGCAGAGCTGATCGCACTTATAATGGGCGCTGGCCATCGCCGCCTCCCAGATATTTCCCTCCTGAATCTCGCCATCGCCCATCAGGCAGTAAACGCGATAGTTTTTCTTATCAATGCGGCCTGAGAGCGCCATCCCCAGGGCAACCGAAAGGCCCTGGCCAAGAGAGCCGCTGGCGACTTCCACTCCCGGAGTTCTCCGGTCAGGATGTCCCTGCAATAGAGAACCAAATTTACGCAAAGTCCAGAGATGCTCAAGCGGAAAATATCCCGCCTCGCTTAAGGCAGCGTAGAGCGCAGGACAGCAGTGGCCTTTAGACATATGGAATCTATCCCTCTCCGGCCAATTAGGCTCTTTAGGATTATAGCGCATCACCTTAAAATAGAGACAGGTAATTATATCCGCTGCCGATAAGCTTCCTCCGGGATGGCCTGATCCGGCCTGAGCGAGCATCTTGATAATTAGCCGACGGAGTTGTTTTGCCTTATCCGCGAGAAGTTTTATATCTTTTTCATCAATTGCGCTCATTTTTCAACCGATGCAATTTTTCCTTAACCTTGTCAAACTTTGGATTCAATGCTAAGGATTTTTCCCAGCTGCCCGCTGCCTGATCAAGCATTCCTTTTTTAGAATAGGCATCGCCGAGATGCTCAAAGATTACCGCATCGCTCACTAATGAGCTTGCCTTTTCTAACTGCTCTATTGCCTTATCAATCTGATTCTTCTTGTAATAAACCCAACCCAAACTATCGATAAAAGCTCCGTTATCCGGAGCAAAAGCGAGCGCCTTTTTAATCAACTCTTCTGCTTCATCAAGATTCCTGCCTTCCTCAACGTATAAGTAACCTAAAGAATTAAGCGCATCCGCATAATCAGGATTCAACTTCAGCGCTTCTTTGAATTTTTCCACCGCTTCCCCGGATTTACCCTCTTCCAACAAAAGGATGCCTAATAAAAAAACCGATTCATAATCTTTTTTGTCAAGAGCCAGAATGAGCTTATAGGTTGAGACGGCATTCTCAAATTTTTTCTGCTGGTAATAGAGCGCGGCCAAACTTTTAAGGATATCGGTATTTTCAGGCTCTATCTGAGATGCCTTTTCGAGAACCTCTTCGTATTCCTGAACTGATTTATCAGATGAATTCTGCAGGGTATACAAAAGGGAAAGCATAAGCCCCGGCTCTAAATCTTCGGGCTCAAGCCGCTTTGCTTTTTCTAACTCCTCAACCGCCTTATCAAGATCTCCTTTACGGATAAAAACCAAACCCAGGCGAAGATGTGCCGCTGAAACATCCTTCTCCAAGGTTAACGTTTCTCTATATTCAACAATGGCCTGATCAAATTTGGCCTGGTTTTCATAAAATAAGCCCATCATATAATGGGCTTGGGCTTGCGTCTGCCTTTTATCTAATAAACCGGCGAAGCTATCCTGTAAATCAAGGAAATCGCTTCCGGCGATGACTTCCAGCGATTTTCGCAGTGGTAGAGGAAAGTGTTTTATGCTTTCCTGTAGCATAAAAAATAAATAACCTGCAACGCTGAAAACGAGAGCGCCGGCAAAATATTTAACCACCTTAGCAAGCAACGTTAACTTTACCCAGTCCTTCGATTACACTCAGGATTGGCGCTCAAGCGAAGTCGAAGTACCGCCCTTCTCCAATCGCAAATACTCTCAAACGAGGGGCCAGGCCTCACTCCATAAGCTGCAAAAGATATTTATCCCCAAGGCCTCTTCTTCAGGTGTCTGCGCTTACGCAGCATCTTCTTTCTCTTGTGGGTGCTTATCTTTCTTTTCTTTCTTTTTCTACCGCAAGGCATTTCCTCGCTCCTTCAATATATCAACTTATTCAACGGATATTCAATAATTCCCTGCGCGCCGGATGCCTTAAGTTGAGGAATGATACTGCGCACTGTCTTTTCCTCAATGATGGTCTCAATTGCCAGCCAGCCTTTCCGGCTTAGATTTGATATGGTAGGATTTTTCAACGCCGGCAGAAGACTAATTACCTTTTTTAGATTCTGCTCCGTAACATTCATCTTTAGCCCGACCTTGCCTTCTGCCTGAATTGCCCCTTTTAACAAAAGGCAAATCTGCTGGATTTTGGCTTTCTTCCAGTTATCTCTATAAGCAATCTTGTTGGCGATAAACTGGGTTGTGGATTCTATGATGGTAGCAATCGGTTTTAACTTATGCGCTCTGAGGCTTCTTCCGGTTTCGCTAAGCTCAACGATTGCATCTACAAGGCCGGCGGCAACTTTTACCTCAGTTGCGCCCCAGCTGAATTCTACCCGCGCATTAATCTTATTTTTCTTTAGATAATTTCTCGTAACATTAACTAATTCTGTGGCAATAAGTTTTCCCCGTAAGTCCTTTACGCCCCGGATGCCGGAGCTTTCCGGAACAGCCAGAACCCAGCGGACTGGATTCAACCCCTGCTTGGCATAAATCAGGCCTTCCACCCTTATAACACGCGAACCGTTTTCTAACACCCAGTCATTACCGGTAATCCCGCAATCAATGGCCGCATCTTCAACGTAGCGCGACATCTCCTGGGCCCGCAGCAAAACCGGCTCAATCTCAGGGTCGTCAATAGAAGGCAAATAGGAACGTTCACTTATATTTATACTAAAGCCTGCCTTCTTAAACATAGTAAAGGTTGCCTCCTGAAGGCTTCCCTTGGGCAGGCCCAATTTCAATGTCCGGTTCATAGTAAGGAAGATTATACAGCCCCAGGATTAGATTGTAAAGAAAAATATTGCTTTATTAGATTAGGTAAGTATAATGTTTTTTATGTTAAAAATTCTCCGTAAACAAGAGCAGACTAAAAAAATCGTCTTTTGGCTCCTGATCACCGTGATGGTTTTAGCCTTTGTGCTCTGGGGAGCTGATGCCTACAAACAAGGCTCCATAGCAACAGGTTATGCCGGTACAATCTCCGGACGCGCGGTTTCAATAACGGAATTCCGCAGGATGTACCTTGCAGGGCTCAATGATGCACGCCTGAGGTTTGGGGAAGATTACCGCCTGCTTGTCCCCTACCTCAATCTTCGCGCGCAGGCCTGGGCAAAATTAGTGCTCTTAGAGTATGCCGGAAATCTAAAAATCAAGGCCGCCAACCAGGAGGTGGCCGGGGAAATTGCGGCTATGCCTCTCTTCTTTAGAGACGGTGCATTTAACCAGGATGCCTATGAAAAGATTGTCCGCTATTTCTTAGACAGCTCACCCCGCGATTTCGAAGAGCAGATGCGCAGCTCTCTGATTATCAGAAAACTCTATGAACGGATAACCACTGCCATAACCACTAACGATGAAGAAGCGCTGGCTGACTACAAAAGAAAGAATGAAACGGTCAACATCATCTATCTTAAAACTGACCAAAAGGATTTTCTAAGTCAGATTGCAGTAACGGATGATGAGTTGAAAAATTACTATCAGGCAAATGCAGGCCAGTTTAAGCGCCCGCCGCCGGTTGAAAATGGTTCCTTTATTCCTGATTTTGAAGAAGTAAAAGGAGAGATCCGGGAAACCCTGGAGTCAGGAAAGGCAAAAAACGAGGCGAAGAAAAAAATTCAGGGCTACAAAAATCAGATTGACGAAGTTCTTAAAAAAGAGCCGAATTTAACCCTCAAAGAAATAGCCTCCCGTTTAGCGCTTGAGCTAAAAACAACACCGCCATTTAAGCGCTTTGAGCCGCTCTCCGAGAGCGAGATAACCCCGCAAATCCAGCTTGCCGCCTTTAACTTAAAGCCGGGCGAAATCAGCGCTCTCTTAGAAAGCCCTGACGCATACTTTCTCATAGAGCAGGATGCTTCTACAGGTATTGATCAGGAAAAATTTAAGCAGGAGAAGGAAAACCACCAGAAAAATTTGTTAGAAGAGAAAAAGCAGCGCGCCTTTGATAACTTCACCCAGGAGCTCATCGCAAAATCCGACCTCAAGGACAATAGCTCATCCCTGAATCTCCCGGAATAAATTCTCCCTTTATCCTAAAGACCTTTTTGCACCTTTTAAAGGAAGGGCCTTATGCGACCTTAATGCAGTTGACCGGACAACTGTCAGCTATTTCTTTCAAGTTGTGACTCAGCGAGCAGTCCTGCGCGAGTATATGCGCAATACCGTCGCCCTGAATCTGAAAAATCTCCGGGCAGCCCTGTTCGCACAAACCACACCCGACACAAGTAGCGGCATCTACGGTTAACTTCATTTTATTTTACCTCATCCTTCAACGGGCCCGCTCCTTTCTCCTGCGGCGCACTCACGCTCTCAACTTTCAAACCGTATCTTTCTATATTGCTATCTGCGATTGCCTGAATTTGTTTTATTTGCTCCGCAGAACTTAAGATATGCTTAAAGCGCCCCTGAAATTTTAAATATTCTTCAACCGGTTTAATCTTAGTGAGCTTTCGCACGGCGGTTAATTTTCCATTCTCATATTCTACCAGAGGATATAGCCCGGTTTCTACCGCCAGCTTGGCAATATCATAGGTGAGCTGCGAGTCGTGCCTCCAACCCAAAGGACAAGGCACATGAATCTGGATATACTTTGGGCCCTTAATGGAAATTGCCTTTTTGATTTTCTTTTGAATGTCCTGAGGATAGCCGGTTGAAGCAGTGGCTACATAAGGCAGGCCATGAGCCAGCGCAATCTCAGGCATAGGTTTTTTGGGCCGGGGATTTCCCGCGGATTGAAAACCAATAGGGGTAGTGCTGGTATTGGTATCAAATGGAGTTAAACCACTACGTTGAATTCCTGTGTTCATGTAGGCCTCGTTATCGTAGCAAATAGAGAGGATATCGTGGCCTCTTTCCCACATTCCCGAGAGCGCCTGCAGGCCGATATCCGCAGTGCCCCCGTCTCCGGCCTGGGAGATAACCGTAATTTTATCTTTGCTTCCTAAGTATTTTAAGGCTGCCTCAATGCCTGAGGCAACCGCCGCGGCATTCTCAAATAAAGAATGTATCCAGGGGACCCCCCAGGCAGACTCAGGATATTTTGTAGAAAAGACCTCTAAACAGCCGGTGTTATTGGCGATGATGGTATTTTTCCCGGTAGCATCCACCACCAACCGTGCGGCTATTGCCTGGCCGCATCCTGCGCAGGCAGTGTGGCCTGAGCTAAAAAGATGTTTTGATTCCTCTTGCCTCATATGCTTTCCTCTAATAACTCTGGCTTTAAGTCAATATATTCTTCGCTGATTTGTTTTGCAGTCAACCTTTTAAAGATTTCTTTTATAGAATCAATAGTAATATCTCTACCGCCCAAACCAATCACAAATCCACTGATTACCGGCGGCTTTTTCTTACCGCAAAATACCGAACGGACTTCGCTTAAGATGGGGCTATAGGAGCCCAAAGAAACCGCCTTCTCAACTATCGCCACCCTCGGCACATCCTTTAAGGACTTATAAATCTCATGCAGCGGAAAGGGCCTGTAGGTAATAATTTTAAGCAGCCCAACTTTTTTTCCTTTTTGCCGCAGGCTATCCACCACATCTTTAATCGTTCCGCAGACAGAACCCATTGCTACAATGACTTTTTCAGCATCTTTAACTCTATATTCCTCTACTAACCCTCCGGATGAACGGCCAAAGGCCTTCTGAAACTCATCTCTGATTAAAGGAATCAAGCGCAGGACATCCTTATGGGTCTCCTGAATCGCAAAACGGGTCTCCATATAATAATCAGGGTCAACCAGAGGCCCTAAGGTCAAAGGATTTTCAACGTCTAACTTATACAATGGATTATAGGGGGGCAAGAAACTATCCACCTGTTCCTGGGCAGGGATATCTACCGGCTCCAGGCCATGGGTCAGAATAAAGCCATCCATATTCACCATCACCGGAAGCATAATCTTCGGGCCCTCGCCGATGCGGTATGCCTGGATATGCAGGTCTAAGGCCTCCTGGATATTTTCCGCATGCAGTTGCACCCATCCTGAATCG
>Ga0155429_150_pt2 | contig 13425 bp, 15 predicted proteins | sample RifCSPhighO2_02_FD_106397 | JGI IMG/M metagenome (GOLD analysis project Ga0155429, IMG submission 106397) | Omnitrophica WOR_2 bacterium RIFCSPHIGHO2_02_FULL_45_21 | reverse complement strand
AGAATATGAAGATGTGATGAAGATGTTGCTGAACGTCTTGGGTTTTTTATTTTTAAGGAGCGTAAATGGCGTTAAAGATGTTCGATGCATTGCTGCCGTATTTTGGCGGGAAGAGAAAACTCTGTCCCGTAATATTCGGACTTATCTCGAAGCACATCCCACGAGAGAATTGGCAGAGTAGCGTTTTTGTTGACGCTTTTCTTGGCAGTGCAGCGGTATCCCTCTACGCAAAGGTGCAAGGTTTCAGGGTTATTGCCAATGACATCGCAGAAAGAAGCGTCATTGCAGGAAAGGCGCTACTTGAAAACAGCGATACTCGCCTAACCGATGAGGATGTTTATAAACTATTCCTCGCTAACCAAGAGAATAAACATTTAATTGAGAAGGCGTTTTGTCCCGATGTTTTTACCAGGCGACACGCTATCTTTCTGGACAACGCATTTGCCAACGCCAAGCGTCCATTAGACCAATATCTTCTTTTAAAGTTCTCCTTTCGTTTAAGACCATTCAGCAAGTATTCCTCTCCGAACGCTTTCAACCGTCCTTTTGAGGAAGGGCGCTTTGACGAAATCAAACCTACCTACACAAAACACATCCAGGATAACCTTGCGTCCATTTTAGATATACTCAAAATTGAGAAGGCGAGAGTAAACGCAGGTGTATTCTCAAATGGTTTCAGGAACGAAGTCCATAAGCGGGATGTATTTGATTTTTTAAGGGAAGTTAATGGGAATGTTCTATATTTAGACCCGCCGTATGCAGGAACGCTCGCTTATGAGAACGAATACAGGGTGTTAGATGTAATTTTGGGGGATGACAAGGCAAAGAGCAGGTTCTCAAGCGAGGGCGGGATGAAGTTTCTTGAAGAAGTATTGAGTGAGGCGGATAAGTTTCCGCTTTGGGTGATAAGTTTTGGCAACGCAGGTGGAAAGAATGACCTTAATAAATTGGTTGAGATGGTCTCAAGGTTTCGTAAGTGTGCAACGAGGGAATTTATGTATAGGCATTGCGAGGCAATGGCAACCGAGAAGCATAAAGAGCAATGCCGAGAATGGTTGGTGATAGGGTGGAAATAGTCCTAATTGAATTAAACAAGATTACGCCTAACGAGTATAACCCGAACGTGGTTTCAGACGACATCCTTGCCAAATTACGTGCAGAAATCGGGCAGAAAGGGGTCTGTGTGCCGATAATTGTCCGAAGGTGGGGTAATGATGGCTACAAGATAGTGGATGGCTATCACAGGTGGCTAATTTGCCGAGATTTGGGGTGGCGGGAAATACCCTGCATTATTGCAGACTTTGACGAAAAGGAAGCCAAGATAAAAACCCTGCAACTGAACTATATGCGGGGGTCTGCCGTGCCTCTAAAGTTAGCGTCACTTATTTACGATTTGAGCAAGGAGATTAAGTTGGAAGATTTAGCCAGGCGCTTGCCTTACGAGGAAGTGCAGTTACAGGATAACTTGGAATTGTTAAAACTGCCAGAGGATTATGGGAAGGCAACTGAGGAGCAGGCAATTCAGGAGAAGGAAACATTGCCTTCAGTTATCTCGTTTGTGTTGTATAAAAAGCAGGTTGAGGTAGTAGAAAAAGCCATCAGGTTAGCCATTAAAATACTACCAGAGGGAACGAAAAACCAGAGGGCGGTCGCAGTGGAGACGATTTGCACATATTTCATTGAGAGACAAGGAGTTGAGATTTAACCAGACGAACTAAGAGGGGTAAGTAAACCGTCAAAATTTCGGAGTTTAGGGATATGGGATACGAACCGATAAAACAGGAAACAAAAGAACTATACACGAAGATTTGGACGCACTTTGCCGTAGGTCATTTTAGGTACGAACAGTTAGCCAGTTTATTTAATTGCAGCGTGGATACTGTTTCAAATGCCATAAATTGGGGGTCGGATAATCGGGTACAGTTGCCGAGCCAGGTGATAATGGAAGCGGCGAAAGAGGCGGTTGAGAACCGTATCCGTGAACTGATGAATGACCTTGTCCGCATAAAACAGGAAACGCCAGTTAATTGGAACGCAGTCATTGGGACAAACAAACTTATTAAAGAGAACGAGGAGTTGCTTTGGAAACTGCAGGGGGTTATTCAGGATAGAAGCGTTGTCACTATCAATTCCACACAGGTTAATCAACTCGTCCAGGCACGAGACGAAGCCATAGAGGGAATGTCTGATGAACAGTGATGAGCGACAATAATCCCCGTTGCCTCAGATCAGAATGTTACCGATATTTTCGAAGCTTCCTCTACGTCTTTTTAAGTTTTTATTCACTATGTCTGGGTGCTTTTTCCAACGGCTGCGACATCGTTAATAGTATCCATCCCGCTAAAAATTAAATTCCTAGCCATCGTACGACGCCATTCTCCAACCCGACGTTGCAGTGTTCGTAACTGCCCATCGACAAATTGTTCTGGATTCTCATTTTTTAACCGTTGGAACAGTGATTTAGCGGTGCTATCAGGGGCGCTTTGGAGCCAAAGCAGAATATCGGTCCATACATTCTTGAAAGGATCCTCACGGGTGCGCCAATAGCGAGCCTTGGCTTCATTCTTTCGATGTGTTGGCCGCACTTCACCATCTCGCCACAGTCGCGGCAGTTGTGATAGGAATTGATCCAGGCTTTGCCGATTCGGTCCGGTGCTCATCGCACCGGAACTCAGCGCGGCCAGTGCAGACTGCCCCTGCCGGATCCGTTGTAACAATGCTACTGGATCCAGCTGTTCTTTTTGTTTACGCAAGGCTTCTTTTACTTTTTCAGCCACCCCTTTGTTCGCTAAAAGTCGATCGCAAGAAGTTTCCGGAGAGGTATACCATTTTTTTACTTTTGCACCTTCTCGAATCTTGTCGCGAAGTTTAAATGATGGTTGGAAGTAATTTACATACAGCCGTACGGCTTGGAACAACTGTGCCAGCGCTTGTCCCGCGATAATTCCAGAAAAACGCTCGTGACCAACGATTTTGCGGATCACGGCTCCATTCTTTTGTTCAACCCACGCCTGATCATTTGAGTGGTGAACTCGGGAGCGTGTGAATACAATCCCCGTCTGCTCACAATATAAATTCAGCGTATCATTAATAAACGCACTATCATTATCAGCATTAATTCCTAAAATGATTACCGGCATTTGACTCTGTATCCGCCTTAACCCCTCAATGACCAACGATTGTTCCCTTGCCAATAGGGGCACTGCTTCCGTCCAGCCTGAACAAACGTCAGTGGCAACAAGACTATGGAGATACTCCCCGGACATTGACCCGCCACCGTGTACCACAAAATCAATTTCCACATATCCAGGCAATGAATCCTGCCAATCATGGGAGGTCTTGATAGCAATTTCTTTGCTCAATCTCCTGAATATTCGCTTTTTCTTTCGATTGCCGGTATTTTCTCGAATTGGCCGTAACACTCGATCAATAGTGGATGCACTGACTGATAAAATTTTCTTGCGGAGCGTAAACTCTAATTTTAAATGGCCATGTCGCTCCATTGCCTCCACTAAATTGGGAATCACCGCTTTCAAGCGCTTTCCGCAAATTCTATCGGACGTTTCCCACAACACAATCAATACATCTTTTACCGCCTCATCGTATACTTTATTGCTGCTTATAACCGTTGACCTCGGTTCATTAGCCATTAAATTTCCCAACAATCGAATTGCGTGTTTGCGGTGATACCCGGACACTTGCGTAAACTCGTTAAGAATGCTCGCTTTTTCGCTCTTGGATGCCCTGCTATACCTTTCTTGAATCGCGATGACTAATTCTTTTCGTGCCAGTTTGCTCAGCGTTTCTGTGCCCATATGTTACCTCCAGTTTTGGTAACATTATACTGAAGCAATAACCTATGTCCAGTAACAAAAACTATGAGTCAATGCGAAGAGAAATAATAGTTGACGCCAATCAGTAAGTCAGAGATTTTTGGGCTTAAATGGCAGAATATACACTTAGAGCGTGAACTAATATATATTTCTCAAACAAAAAGTGGAGAGAGACAAGAAGTGCCAATGAACGATATAGTTAAAAAGACCCTAATAAGCGTTCCCAAGCATCCTGATAGTCCATATATATTCTGCAATAAGGATGGACGCCCATACACGAACGTGAGAAAATCTTTTGATGCGGCATTAAAAAAATGTGGTATAATTGATTTTCACTTCCACGATTTAAGGCATACGTTCGCATCTCAACTTGTAATGGCAGGCGTTGATGTAAAGTCGGTGCAGGAGTTGATGAGGCATAAATCCATCGAAATGACTATGAGATACACTCACCTGTCGCCAGACCACAAGAAGAAGGCAGTAGATATATTAGGGCAGAGAATTAGCACAAATATCGCACAAACGCCTACAACTGAAGAAGTAGGCACAATAGAAGATTTATCTAACTCTTTGAAACAAGCGGAGTTAGTGCATTAATGCTGGCGTAGCTCAGTTGGTAGAGCAGCGGTTTCGTAAACCGCAGGTCGTCCGTTCGAGGCGGACCGTGGGCTTATTTTAACAGCCGGGCTTTTAGAAGTGTAAGAATATTGAATTTAAGCTATGGCTAAGTTCAGGGGAGTTTTAAGAAATAGAAACTTCTTTTTTTTATGGTTAGGCCAGATAATCTCGCAGATTGGCGATAGATTAAACCAGATGGCGCTGATCGGATTTATTGCCCAGCGTTCTCCCGGTAATGCCCTGCAGTTGGCAACCTTGCTTTCCTTTAGCATCCTGCCGGTTTTTGTGCTGGGGCCGATTGCCGGGGTTTACGTTGACCGCTGGGATAGGCGCAAGACAATGTTTGTCTGCGATTTCTTGCGCGGGCTTCTGGTTCTTCTCATACCCCTCTATATTATAGATGCGAAAATATCTTTACTGCCTTTGTATTGCGTAGTATTTCTGCTTTTTAGTATCGGCAGGTTCTTTGTCCCGGCAAAATTAGCCATTGTGCCTGAGCTTGTCCCCAAAGAACAGCTCCTTCTGGCAAATTCTCTGGTAAATACCACCGGAATGATCGCGGCAACCGTGGGATTTGGTATTGGGGGAATGGTGGTGGCGCTTTTAGGCGTGAAGGGCGGATTCTATCTTGACGGCGTGAGTTTCTTCCTTTCCAGCCTGCTGATTTTTTCCATCCGGCTTAAGCCAAAACATAATATAGGCCTTATTAAGCTGGGAAAGGAAATAGCCGAGGTGCTCAAAAAATCAATATTTGCTGAAATTAAGGAAGGAATCAAGTATCTTCTTGAACAGAAAGAGATGCGTGTTATAATAGATATTCTCTTTTTGCTCTGGGCGGCCCTGGGCGCAGTTTATGTGGTGATGATTGTGTTTGTTCAGGAGAGCTTAGGGTCGGGGACTCTGGATTTGGGCTTTTTGATTATGTTCTTAGGCGCGGGGCTTCTATCTGGTTCGCTTCTTTACGGCAGGTTTGGCAAGAGCGATAACTGTTTTAAGAGCATATTTTCTTCGCTTTTCTCAAGCGGACTGGCGCTCTCTGCTTTTGCCCTTATCTTAAGATATTCTCCGCATTTTTCTACCGCGGCGCTCTTGGCTTTTATTTTCGGCTTAGCGCTTGCCCCGATATTGACTGCCACTAATACCTTAATACATGATCTTTCCAGCAAAGAGATGTTAGGCAAGGTCTTTAGTTCAGTAGAAGTGGTAATGCACCTGGCATTTTTATTATTTATGTTCTTGGGCTCAATCCTGGTAGAATTTAAATTCATCGGCCGCCAGGGCCTTTTGATCGGTGTGGGGGTAGTCTTTGCTTTGATAGGGTTGATGGGATATCTGCAAACTAAAAAGCTCGCATTATGTTAAAGCTGCACGAAGAAAAAGAATTAACCGCTCATCTGGCCATACGCCCGGCTAAGATTCCCGAAAAGGTTAGCATACCTTTAATCCAGCATTTGGGAAAAATCTGCCAGCCGGTGGTCAAGGTTGGGGATGAAGTAAAGGCCGGTACTCTGATCGCTACCTTAGAAGAGAAGGTGGTTTTTGCTCCCATACATAGCTCAATCTCAGGAAAGGTTAGCGCTATTGACGACCTGCCGCATCCGCTTTTAGGCAGGGCCAAGGCAGTGGTGATAACCTCTGACGGACTCAACCGGAAGGAAGAGTTTAAGCCCAATAGCCAAGAGGTGATAAAGCAATTAACTCCCCATGATATCCGCAAAATCATCTTTGACAGCGGCGTAGTGGGTATGGGAGGGGCGAGTTTTCCCGCGCACATAAAGCTTAGCCCGCCTAAACACTTAGACAGCGTTATCTTGAACGGCGCGGAGTGCGAGCCGTATTTGACCGCGGATAACCGCTTAATGATTGAGAAGGCCCGGGAAATCATTTTAGGTATCGGGCTGGTGGTTAAATGCACCGGCGCAAGAAACGTTTATATTGCCATTGAAGATAATAAACCCGAAGCGATCAGCGGCTTTGAGAAACTGCTCCCTGATAGCGAATATAAACTAAAGGTTCTAAGGTCAGAATATCCTCAGGGCGGCGAGAAGCAGCTGATTAAGTCAGTCCTGGGAAGGGAAGTGCCGCCGGGCAAACTTCCCTTTGACGTTGGCGCCATAGTGCATAATGTGGCTACGGTTTACGCAATGTACGAGGCGGTGTATTCAGGAAAGCCATTATACGAAAGAGCGGTTACGGTGGCTGGCGATTGCTTAGAGAATCCGGGTAATTTATTAGTGCGTATCGGAACATCCGTAAAGGATTTAATGGATGAGTGCGGGCCTTTACGAAAAGAACCACAACGTATTGTCTTTGGCGGCCCAATGATGGGTATTGCCCAATATAGTTTAAATACTCCGATAATCAAAAGCAGTAACGGGGTAATCTTCTTATCCAAGAAGGAAATTGCGCCGAGTGAAGAGTCCTTTTGCATCCGCTGCGGCAGATGCGTGGAGAGCTGCCCCATGGGGCTGATGCCTTGCCTGATTGCCTTAGCCGTAGAAAAAGAAAAGTGGGGCCTGGCCAAGGCCTATGGAGCCCTGGAGTGTATGGAGTGCGGCGCCTGCAGTTACGTCTGCCCGCAGAGAAGAAGCATTGTCCAGGCGATTAAATATGCCAAGCTTAAGATAGCGAAGTAAATCCCACACTTACCTGACTGCCGTCAGGCAGGCGTGTGGGGAATGTTTAAAAAAGATACTGTGGGCGTAAGCCCACAGAGGAAGAGATGAAAGAGACAATTAGATACGCCTTTATCTTAGGTTTGATTTGTTTTCTCTCTAGCTCGGTATTAGCCGTGGTTAACGGAATTACCGAGCCGAAGATTAAAATTCAGAAGGAAAAAGAAGAGAGCCGGGCTCTAAAAGAAGCGCTCCCTGAGAGCTCCAGCTTTAAGCCCGTCTTTCAGGAAGATAAGATTATTTATTATACCGCTTACGATAGCGACGAAAAGCTTAACGGCTTTGTAATAAAATCTCAAGGGAAAGGTTATTCTGCAAATATTGAGCTATTGGCCGGGCTAAAGCTTAATTTAGAGATTGTCAATGTCAGAATTCTATCCCAGAATGAAACTCCGGGTTTAGGCAACCGCATAGCAGAACCGCCTTTCTTAGAACAATTCAAAGGTAAAAACTTAGATAGTTTTAGCCAGGTGCAGGCGATAACCGGAGCCACCGTTTCATCGGGCGCGGTAATTAATGCGCTAAAAAATAGAATTTCAGAATTAAAAGAGAAATTGCTTGTTGAGGTAAGCTATGCCAGATAGGCTTTATGTAAGCGTCTCGCCGCATATTCATAGCGGAGAGTCGGTTCCCAGGGTAATGCGGACGGTATTCATTGCCCTCATTCCTTCGGGGCTCGCCGGCGTATTTATTTTCGGATTTCCGGCGTTAAAAGTAATGCTTATTTCAATATTGAGTTGTTTAATTACCGAGTGCTTAATTCAGAAGGCAAGGCGCCAGAAGATAGCCGCAAGCGATGGCTCGGCAGCTTTGACCGGGCTTTTACTCGCCTATAATCTTTCCTCCAACGTTCCCTTCTGGATTCCTCTGGCCGGCGGAATTTTTGCCATTGCTATTGCCAAGCAGGCATTTGGCGGCTTAGGCGCCAATATCTTTAATCCGGCTTTGGCAGCCAGGGCATTCCTGCTTGCTTCCTGGCCTAAGCATATGACGGAATTCCTGAGGCCTTTTAGCGCGGATGGGATAACTCAAGCCACGCCGCTAACAGTTATAAAGGAAGGCGCGGTTAAAGGTTTGTCTGATTTGGGGATTTCTTATTGGGATTTATTCTTAGGCAGGCGCGGCGGATGTCTGGGCGAGGTTTGCATTATAGCTTTATTACTCGGCGCGCTCTATCTATTATGGAAGGGTTATATCTGGTATCACGCGCCGGCAGGCTTTGTTTTGACCGTAGGCGGCTTAAGCTGGATTTTTGCGGCCCAGGGATTCTTAAAGGGCGATTTTCTCTTTAGTGTCTTAGCCGGCGGCTTGATTCTGGGCGCCTTTTATATGGCCACTGATTATGTAACTACTCCTATAACCAAAAGGGGCCAGCTTGTATTCGGTATAGGCTGTGGAATCATCGCCTTTGTTATCCGTAGATTCGGAGGTTATCCGGAAGGCGTGTCTTATTCAATTTTGATAATGAATGCGCTAACGCCTCTGATTGACCGCTATCTGCGGCCAAGAAAATATGGATTATCAAAATCAAAATAACAATGAAACGTTTGCTTAAAGAGTTCACTAAAGGTATTACCATTGAAAATCCCACCTTCGGCCTGGTCTTAGGATTGTGTCCGACCCTGGCTGTATCAACCTCGGTGATTAACGCGATCGGGATGGGTGTGGCGGCAACTTTTGTATTACTTGGTTCAAATATTATCATTTCTTCGGTGCGCAAGCTTATCCCGGATCAAATCCGCATCCCCTGTTTTATTGTGATTATCGCGACCTTTGTTACCATTGTTGAGCTTTTAATGAAGGCGTATTTCCCGGCTCTAAATACAGCGCTAGGAATTTTTGTTCCCTTGATTGTGGTTAACTGCATTGTCCTGGGCAGGGCAGAGGCATTTGCCTGTAAGAGGCCGGTGGTGGATTCCATATTTGATGCCCTGGGAATGGGAGTTGGTTTTACCCTGGCTTTGTGTATTATTGCCGCCATCAGGGAGGTTTTGGGCGCAGGTAAATTATTGGGTTTTAGTTTGAGTAAGGGATTCGAGCCGGCAGCAATAATGATTCTGGCTCCCGGGGCGTTATTGACAATGGGGCTTTTGATTGGCCTGGTTAATTACTGGCATATAAAACAAAAGACAAATAAGGAAATAAAGAGGGTAGGATGCAATGGATGTAAGTAAATTCATCACCATAATGATTTCAATGGTATTTATCAATAACTTTATTCTTTCTAAGTTCTTAGGGTTATGTTCTTTTATCGGTGTTTCCAAAGAAAGCAAGCCCGCGCTCTCAATGGGTTTTGCGGTTACCTTTGTCACCACGATGTCTAGCATGATTACCTGGCTCATTTACCGTTATCTGCTCATACCTTTTAATATTACCTACTTAAGGACAATTTCCTTTATTCTGGTGATTGCTAGTTTTGTGCAGTTAGTGGAGATGGTAGTGCGTAAGTCCTCTCCGGCTTTGTATAGAGCATTCGGGATATACCTGCCGCTGATCACCGTAAACTGCGCGGTATTGGGGGTGGCGGTTTTAAATTCAGAGGAATTTTTTATCAACGGCCAGGCAGTTAAGGGCGGATTTTTAATGAGCGCGCTGCAGGGATTTTTTGCCGGCATCGGATATTTATTGGCTATGCTTTTGATGTCCGGGATAAGAGAGCGTTTGGAATTAATTGATCTGCCGAAAAGTTTGAAAGATGTTCCCCTGGCTTTTATCATTGCCTCTTTGATGAGTTTGGCTTTTATGGGATTTAGCGGATTCAAGTTTTAGAAACATAGATAATAAAAATGAATATCTTAACGCCGGTTCTAACCTTAAGCGGTTTGGGAGTTGCTTTTGGAGCAGGTTTAGCCATCGCGGCAAAAAAATTCTGCGTGGTTACTGACCCGCGCATAGAAGAGGTATATGCTAAGCTTCCCGGCGCCAACTGCGGCGCCTGCGGTATGCCAGGATGTATGGGTTTTGCCGAGGCGCTTATCCAGGGCACCTGCACTGTTGAGCGCTGCGTGGTAATGCAGGATGAGGCGCGCTCTGAAGTTGCCGGCATCTTAGGCCTTGAGGCAAAAACAAAAGTAAAAACGGTTGCCGTCTTGCATTGCCATGGCGGAAGTAAGCGCGTTAAGGATAAATTCGTCTATGCAGGAGAAAGGGATTGTATTGCCGTAAATTTAATCGCCGGAGGCCCCAAAGAATGTTTCTACGGCTGTATCGGCTATGGAACCTGCGCTGCCGCCTGTCCATTCGGCGCGATTACTATGGATGAAGAGGAGTTGCCGGTTGTAGATGAAAATAAATGCACTGCCTGCGGCGTATGCGTGGCAGTTTGCCCGAAGAAGCTCTTTAGCTTGGTTTCTGTATCAAGGGCCTATGCAGTGCGTTGTAAGTCATTGGATTTGGGTAAAAAAGTGCTTGAGGCCTGTTCTGCAGGATGTATTGCCTGCCGTAAATGCGAGAAGGCCTGCCCCGTTGGCGCAATCAAAGTAATTAATAATCTTGCGGTGATTGACTACAATATCTGCGATAACCGCGGCGAGTGCTTTAAGGCCTGTCCTACCAAGGCAATAGCCAAAAAGGAAAACAAGGTTTGGAAAAGCTAAAAAATATTGCGGTCTTTGCCTCGGGTAATGGCTCGAATTTCCAGGCTATTGCCGAAGCAAGTATTAAGGGCATCCTCAAGGCAGAGCTTAAATTATTGGTCTGCGATAGCCCGCGGGCTTTTGTCTTAAGCAGAGCAAAAAAGTTTAAAGTCCAAACCTTCCTGATTAATGCCCGGGATTACCCCAATAAAGAGGATTTTGAGGATGAAATTATCAGAAATCTTAAAGCCGAAAAGATTGACTTAATCGTTCTGGCGGGATTTATGCGCATCTTAAGCCCTTATTTTATCCGCCAGTATGAGAATAGGATCATAAATATCCATCCGGCGCTCTTGCCGTCTTTTAAGGGCGCCCATGCCATCAAGGATGCCTTTGATTATGGGGTTAAACTAACCGGGGTTACCGTGCATTTTGTGGATGAGAAAATGGACCACGGGCCGATCATTTTGCAGGAAGCGCTAAGGGTCAGAGATAAGGACAGCTTGGAAAGTTTAGAGGAAAAAATTCATAAGCTTGAACATAAAATTTATTCTCAGGCAATCAATCTTTTTCTCTCGGGAAGATTAAGAATAAGGGGGAGGAGGGTTCATAAAATCATTCTTTAATTTTCTCAAACACCGCTGCCCGCGACAAGGAACTTTCATTATCCGTAAACAGATTCCTAAGGTCTAAAACCAGAAAGTCCCTGAATTTATATATTTCCAGGACATTTTTTATTGATTTGAGAACTTCCTTATCTATATTCGCGCCTTTTTCTGCTTCAGGACTGTTGAATTTCAAGCGGATGCGCTGTCTTATCTGTTCTACTAAGAATTCCTTGAAATCAATATCCTGAAATTTAATATGCCTTCCTTTAAAATCACCAATTGCCTCAAAAGACACTTTTATATCCTGTAAACTGCGCTGCTGATATTCGCTCCAGGAAATGATTCCGTAGAAAGCCCTCTTGAAGTCGTCAATATAGGTTATCTCAATAAGTTCGATGCCGTTTTTTATATCCGCAGCTGCAATGATAAAAAATTTTGGCCCGTATTCATCTGGTTTGAGGCTGAAAATTACCCTGCGCAGCGAACGCAGGATTTTGTTTATCTTATCCATCGCCTGAGGATTAAACTTTTTATTCTGGCTTTCTTTGGCCTCCGGGATTTCCCGAATGTCATAATCTAAATTGATTGAGCCGTCCTCTAAGGATCCGTCTATGGATTTGACTTCAAATTTTTTTGTATATTCCTGAGGTTTATCGCTTTCAATAAAGAGTTCTTCCTCGAGTGGTATATACACCCACAACGTCTGTCCCTGGAGTCTAGAAACTATGGGGATATTATATTCGTTTTTACAGATTTTGCTTAAGGATTCACTGAGGTTTTTTATGCTATAGGACGGACCCTGGGGGCCAGAGCAACCGAAAATAAGAAAAATAAGTGCGGCGATGAGGCTATTGCGCGCGGCTCTTTCCGAATTCCTTAAAGATAGCCTCAATTTCATCGTAATTAAGCTCTTCTTTAGTAACTAATTCTTTAGCTAAACGTTCAAGCAGGGGCTCTTCCTTTTTAAGCAGTTCTTCCACTTCTTTGAGGCAGGCCTGAAGCATTTCCTGGACATCCCTATCAAGATGGGCTTTCGTCTCTTCAGATAGGTATTGGCTTTGAGTAGCATGGAAATCTCCGATAAGCCCTGATTTTCCCATACCCATACGCCAGACCATATCATGAGCTGTGGAAGAAGCATTATGAAAATCTCCTCCTACCCCTTCAGTAGTAGAGCCTAATTTTATTTTTTCAGCGGCATAAGAGCCCAGGGATATCCTGATGCGATTGAGGAGTTTATTTTTATCATGGATAAATGTTTCTTCTTTCTCCGGCACCCAGGTAACCCCGCCGGTGGGGCCGCGGGGCGTAATAGTTATCTTAAATACATCTTGCGTTGGCACGAGTAGATAGGTTACGATAGCGTGTCCTGCCTCATGATAGGCAGCCTGCAATTTTTCTTCTGCCGAGTATTTAAATCGGCGCTTGATGCCTAAGGCGATTCTTTCCCTGGCATCATCAATTTCCTTCATCGTGATATGCGGTTTTTTATGGCGCACGGCAATCAGCGCCGCTTCTCTGACGATATTATAGACATCCGCCGGGCTATATCCTACCGTTATGCGCGCGAGTTTATCAATTTTTACGCTCTGCGCATCGTATTTTACATCTTTAAGGTAATAGACGAATAACTTCTGGCGGTCTTCGAGGCTTGGTTTATCCACATATATCTTGCGGTCAAATCTTCCGGGGCGTAAGAGCGCCCGGTCAAGAAAGCTTTCCGGGGCATTGGTGGCGCCGATAATCACGATATTGTAATCCTTTTCCTTGAGCCCGTCCATTTCTACCAAAAGCTGGTTTAAGGTTTGGTTATATTCGGTCTGTCCTCCGCCCCCTCTTTCTACGCCGCGCCCTGCCCCCAGGGCATCAAGTTCATCAATAAAGATTATACAGCCGCCTTCCAGTTCTGCCAGCTGCCTTGCTCTTTTAAATAGGCCGCGGATTCTCCCGGCGCCAACGCCAACGTACATCTCAACAAATTCCGAACCAGACATAGAAATAAAAGGAAGTTTTGCCTCGGTGGCAATGGCTTTGGCTAAATAGGTCTTCCCGCATCCCGGAGGGCCTAACATAAGCAACCCCCGCAAAATCTTGCCGCCGATACGTTGGAGCTCGG
>Ga0155429_173_pt1 | contig 13487 bp, 7 predicted proteins | sample RifCSPhighO2_02_FD_106397 | JGI IMG/M metagenome (GOLD analysis project Ga0155429, IMG submission 106397) | Omnitrophica WOR_2 bacterium RIFCSPHIGHO2_02_FULL_45_21 | reverse complement strand
TGACGCAGCCCTCTTCATGGCGCAAAGCTCCTCCGCAGTCAGGGCAGACGCCGATTATATCAGCGGTAACATTCTTTTCTATCAAATGCTCTTCGGCTTTAGTAAGTTTTAGAGAGGCCTCGCCTGGCTTCTGGCTGCGGCTAGTGGAAGCCGCACCATCGCCCTCTGGCTTATGGCTGCGGATAGCGGAAGCCGCACCATCGCCCTCTGGCTTATGGCTGCGGATAGCGGAAGCCGCACCATCGCCCTCTGGCTTATTCAGCAGGCCTAAATTCACTAACCTTTTTTCTACTACCCTGGCTATGGCATCAGCGCAGGAGAAAATCCGCACTCCCTTCTCCCACGATGGCGAGGGGCAGCGGATATTGCGTAACTGTTCAATGATGCTCTTTACCTCAATTCCCGAGCGAAAAGCCAAAGAGACCAAGCGTCCGATGGCCTCAAGCTGGCTGGCGGCGCAGCCGCCGGCCTTACCCATCTGGGTAAAGACCTCAAAAGGCATACACTCTTCATCAGAGTTTATGGTCACGTAAAGATTACCGCAGCCGGTTGCGACTTTAGTCGTGGTTCCGGTAACTACCTCAGGCCTTGGCCGCGGGGCAATCTTTTCTATTGCCTCAGGCTTCTTTAAATCCTTTCCCGCGCTTTCTTGTTTGGTGTCTTTTTTACGTTCAATATTTAAAACCTGTTCTTCGCGGCTCCTATCGCGATAGATGGTTACCCCTTTACAGCCCAGCTGATAAGCCAAAAGATATGCCTGCGCCACATCATCAAGAGTGGCTTCGTTTGGCAGGTTTATTGTTTTTGAGACCGCGTTATCCGTGTATTTCTGAAATACGGCCTGCATCCTGATATGCCACTGACTAGATATATCGTGGGCCACCACAAATACCCTCTTGATATCTTCGGGTATCTCTCCGATCCTCTGAATACAGCCCTGCTCGGCAATCTTGGCCATTAACTCCCGGGAATAAAATCCTCTTTTCCTGGCTATCCCTTCAAAAACCGGGTCAGCCTCAATCAATTTATCCTGGTCCATTACCATCCGATAATAAGAAATGGCAAAAAGCGGCTCAATCCCCGAAGAGCAGGGGCCGGCAATGATACTGATGGTGCCGGTAGGGGCAATGGTAGTTAAGGTGGCGTTGCGCAATTTTGCTCCATCGGGTTTATCGTGGATACTTCCTTTAAAGGAAGGAAAAACTCCTTTATATTTTGCCAGCGCTTCAGATTCTTTTCTTGCCTCTTCTGAAATAAAACTCATTACCTTCTCGGCCAGGGCAAGGGCTTCTTCTGAATTATAGGGAATGCTTAAGCGGCACAACAGGCTTGCCCAGCCCATTACTCCTAATCCAACTTTGCGGTTTAAGCGGGTCATCCGCTCAATCTCCTTAAGCGGATACTTATTCACATCAATGACATTATCCAGGAAATGCACTGCCAGATGAATCACCGTGCTTAATTTATCCCAATCAATGGTTCGACTTCGCTCAGGGTCAACCTCATAGCCAGGGCCAGCTTCTTTGCACATCTTGTCTAAATTTATGGAGCCCAAATTACAACTTTCATAGGGCAAAAGCACCTGCTCTCCACAAGGATTAGTAGATTCATAGCTTCCCAACTTTGGCGTGGGATTGAATTGGTTCATCCGGTCAATAAAAATTACCCCCGGCTCGCCATTCTTATGCGCCTGTTTCACAATCAAGTCAAAGACAAGTTTTGCATTCAGCTGTTTTACCGGCTTCTTAGTATGAGGGTCAATCAAATCATAATCTTCGCCCTTCTCAAGCTTCTGCATAAAATTATCGGTAACGGAAATTGAGATATTGAAATTCGTAATATCCTTATCTAAATCCTTGCACTGGATAAACTCTAATATATCCGGATGGTCTATCCTTAATATCCCCATATTAGCGCCCCGGCGGGTACCTCCCTGTTTAACCGCCTGGGTCGCCGCGTCATAGACCTTCATAAAGGAAACCGGGCCTGAAGCAATACCGCCGGTAGAAAGGACCATGCTGTTTTTGGCTCTTAAGCGGGAAAAAGAAAACCCCGTCCCTCCGCCGGACTTGTGGATCATGGCCGTGGCCTTGAGGGATTCAAAAATAGATTCCATTGAATCCTCAATAGGAAGCACAAAACAGGCCGATAGCTGCGAGAGCTCCCTTCCGGCATTCATCAGCGTAGGTGAATTAGGCATAAATTCCAGGCTGCTGAGCATTTCATAGAACCTGTTTTCTAATTCCCTGACCTGGGCTTCGTTTCTGCCATAGGCCTTATCGCTTGAGGCGATAGTTTTAGCAACCCGCCGGAAAAGCTCATCCGGCGTCTCAACGACTCTACCCTCTTTATCCTTTTTCAGATAGCGCCTTTCCAAAACTTTGAGTGCGTTCTCAGAAAGTTTTACTGCCATGAGTATTCCTCCGTTTGCCTGGCGCTAATTTTTCCTCTATATCTTCTTGGGGGTTTCCATTATAACAAACCAAAAGCCGTTGTCAAGAGAAATACTATATGTTGTATACTTAATCCGTTATCACTACAATTTATAGTGAGCGGGTTAATCTTAGGGTGAGAGCCAGTATCTCTTCAGCCCTTTCTAAGGGGACGCCGCTTAATCCGCAGGCCGGACTGAGCAGGGAAAAACTCTGCTTGAAGGCCCCCCGCTCCGGAGCCATTTTTTTTAGTAAACTCTCTAGGGCAGGCAGGTCTTCTCTTAAATGAGTAGGAACAATTCCCCAGGCAAGAATACCGTTTCTTTGCAAGAAACTATCCAGCTCTTTGGGGTAGAGAAAAATGGTCTCGGCATAATTATAGGCGTCAAAATTCAGGATATCAATATTGGTTTTTAGAACGATACCCCAGTCAGTATTGCCGCAGCAATGAATCCCGGCAAAGGCTCCTTCGCTGTGGATTGCCGCAATGCAATCGTTAAGCATGCTCAGCACATCTTCTATTGTAATATTAAAAAAGCTTGAGCCGATAGAAACCAGGTACGGTTCATCAATAAAAATAATAATTTGAGGTTTATCCTGCGGACCGCGGCCCGCGTCAAGCGCATCGCGTAATTTCCTCACCTGCCATCTGGCTTTCATTATTAAGACCTTTGTTAAGCAATCGCGGAATTCCTGCTCATAGATAATCGCTTTTTTATGCTGGTCGGTGACGGCCAGGCCAAAACTTACCGGGCCGATAATCTGGCCCTTGATGAAGGCGGGGTTCATCCCTTTGATGCGTTTTATGAATTCATAAAAGCCACCTGCGTAGTCCGGGCTTATCGCAAAATAATCTAAATCCTCAGCCAAATAACGCTCGTAGGCTGCTTCTAAAGCTTTCGCGTAATTATCCTGAGCGGTGTCAATATATATTTTCTTTCCCGCCTGGTCAATAACCACCCCGGGCAGGCCCTGGGTAAATTGCACATACATATTCTCTCTAAAATCTTTTTTGGGCAGCTGCGGCCAGAAGGGGATATCGTCTTTGAAATAGCGAAAAACTAAATCGCAGGCTTCGGAGGGCGAACTATGCGGAAGGCTGCCTACGCCGGTGGCAAGGTATCTATTTAAATGAAGACGGGTATTCAAAATACAATTAGGATTATAAAAATTGAAACTATGGAAATTAATAGAAATTTATGGAGATTTATTGCACCTTGAACAACAAATTTCCATAAATCTCAATAAGCCTCAAAATAATGTTTTTATTGCTTTATTGCCCGGCAGGAATCCCTAACCACAAGCTCCGTAGGCAGGGCTACTTTGCGCAGGTCTTTTTTTCCTTTAATCAGACTATCTAATTCCTTAATTCCTTCTTCTGCCATTTTAATCAGCGGCTGCCTTACGGTGGTGAGGCTGACTGCGCCATAGAGGCTTGCGGGATTATCGTCAAAACCGATAACTGAAATATCCTCAGGCACTTTTTTTCCTTTTTCCATAATTACGGTAATTGCCTCGAGCGCCATCGTATCAGAAGCAATAAAAATTGCTGTCGGGGGGGCGTTTAAACTTAAGAGCTTCTCTGTTGCCTGACGCGCCTGTCCCCGGGAGTAATTAGTCCTGACAATGTATTCCGCTATCTCCTTGAGCTTGTTTTCTGCTAAGGCCTGCCTGTAGCCTGCAAGGCGCATGGATGCGGCCTGGCTAATCAGGTCTCCTGCTATATGGGCTATCCTTCTATGGCCTAAGCTTATAAAATAATTTACCGCATCAAATGCCCCCCTTAGGTTATCTATTGCAATGCAGCTGACATCCAAGTCCTCAACCAGATTGTTGACCACCACGGTGGGAATATTTTCTTTCAAAGCCCATTCCAATTGCGCGCGGTTTGTGATTATATCTGCAAAAATTATCCCCGCAGCTGACTTGGCATTTAAAACATCCCGGCCGTCGGTTAAATGCAGAAGCAGATCCAGCTTTAAGCAATCGCATAAGGTGCCAATTCCCCGGATAAGCTCTAAAGCGTAGAAAGAATAAAAAATACCTTCGTAGCGGGGGATGATCAGGGCTACGGCATTTGTCCGCCCCCTGGCTAATGCCTGGGCGGATGGTGAAGGCGTAAATTTTAACTTGCGGATAACTTCTTCAATTTTCTTGCGGTTGGCATTGTTTACCGTGGGGGCTTTATTGATCACACGGGAGACAGTGGCAATGGAGACTCCCGCTGCTTTTGCTACATCTACGATGCTAATTGTTCTTGCGCTCATGCTAAACTACCTTTTTATTTAACCACATCACCTACCTTTATCTGGGCTGTTTTCTCTTTGATGTCAGCGGCACTCAGATTAGGCCTTACCTGGATAACCTCAACCGTAGCTATCCGCTGTGAATCCTGGTAAACGGATAACTTCTGGCCGAAAGAAATTCCCTGCGCCTGGCCCCTATCCAGAATCACAAAGTCCTTCTCTTCATTGATGCTGACGATTCTTCCAGAAGGCGCCTCGTTTACCCCGCCGGCGGCGGGGCTGGCGCTTGGCACTACAATGGGAGAAAGCTCAACGGCTGATTGAGTGGAGGGCGTTAATCCTTTTTTGAGCTCGCCTAGATTCTGCTTTGTCTCTAATACATCAGAGAGTCTATCCTGTAAGAGCTGGTCCATCTGGTTGAGACGGTTATACAACTCCATACGTCTGTCTTCGGTTTCCTTAAGTTTTTTCTCTAAGGAAACAGCGGCACTCATCATACTCTTCAGGCGAATGCGAAGAGCGTAATTTTCTTCTTTCATCAGGCTTGCCTGCTTTTGAATCTTGCGCTTGTCTTCTTTTTCCCTGACTAATTGCAATGATATGCTGTCTGAGAGCTTTTCATTATATTCTAACTGGCGCTGGAGATCAGTTTTTTCTTTGCTTAATTTCTGAATTTCCAAATCAAATGTTAATTTTTCCCCGCTAAGCTCATCTGTCTTTATTTGATTATTCTTCAGGGTGTCTTTTAAGTTAGACAGTTGCAATTCTAAATTTCCCTTCTCCTTCAAGACACCAGCCCAATATTCATCCCCGCCGTCGGCGGGGAGCATAGCTGTTGTTGCAACGGCAGTTGGGGCCGCAACGCCGGCCAATGACCGCCGTAACCTTTCCAGCAACTTATCTCTTTCTTCCTGAAGCAGGTTACCTTTGTTTTGCAATTCAAGGCGCTCAGATGCCAAGCGTTCTAACTCCTGCTTAAGATTCTTCTGCGCTTCCCACAGGCCGCTTACCTCCTCTTCAACTCTGGTAGTCTTACTGGCTAAGGCATCATTTTCAGCGCGCAGGGTCTGTTTTTCTTTTTGCAATTCCTGGAAGTCGCGCATTAAAAAATTATATCTCCCCATATAAGAAAAAGCGATAAGTGCGGCGCCTAAACTAATAACGGCTAAAATGATGGCAATGAGCTTCATCTTCTTATCCATTTTATATCCTCGCTATTGCTATATCTGGCTGAATACCTGGCGCATAACCAGACTTGCCGCGCCTAAGCTCACCGAATTTTCGCCTAACGTTGAATAAACTATCCTTGCGCTTGAAGCCATTTCCTCAAAGGCCCAGGCATTTACGGCAGACCTGACCGTATTCAGGAATATGTCTCCTGCCTCCTCTAATCCGCCGCCGATAATCACTACTTCGGGATTGAGAAGATTAACCAGAAAGGCTAACTTTATCCCTAATTGTTCTGCCGCTCGCCCTAAAAGCTCAACCGCTAAAGGGTCGTTTTCTTTTGCCGCCTGAAATATATGTTTTAGCTTAAGTTCCTCTAACGAATTTTCAGAAAGCTCTAGTAACCTCCTGCCTATACTTTGAGCATCCCGGGGTTGAGTAATCCTTATACGCGCCTCGTTGAGCATGCCAAAATCAATTTCCCAGCGCTTTAAAAAACAGGGATTACCCGCAGGGCAGCTAAAGGGGGCCTCTTCTTTAGGATTATAAATAGACACTTCGCCGGCTGAACCGCTTGCGCCGGTATATATCTCTCCGTTAATCATAATCCCGCAGCCGACTCCGGAAAACATATAAATTGCATTTTTGATTCCCGGCTCCAAATCCAGCCATTGTTCGCCAAAGCAAGCGGCGGTGGCGTCATTTTCAAGCAAAACCGGATAACTGAATTCCCGCTCAACGATATTCTTTAAAGGAACAAATACCGAGGCATAGTCATAACGATTGCCCACCTTCTCCGGCCAGCGCACGGAACCATCCTTCTTATTGACCAGCCCGGCAATACCAATACCTATACCTTTGATCTTTCCATGGTTTTCTTTGGATTTATTTAAGGTCTGTGTAATCGCCTCAATAATGTAGTTGACCACATTTTTAACTCCGACATCTTTGCGCTCAAGCGAGCTGCGCGCAACAATTCTGCCTTTTAAGTCCACCAAGGCCCCAACGATGTTTAAGAGATTTACCCCTACACCGATAACTAAGCCGCTCTCAGGGTTAAGATCTAAAAGTATGGGCCGCCTTCCGCCTTCAGAGATATCAAATTCTTTTTCAAAGACCAGGCTCTTACTGATGAATTCTTCAATGTAATTAGAAACGGTAACTATATTTAATCCTAAAGCGCGGGAAATTTCTGGCCGGGTTATCGGGCCAAAGCGCCTTAAAATCTCAAGGATAGCCAGGTTGCGTTTTTCCCGTTCGGTGAATTCATCTCCCTTGAGGTTGGCAATTGTCATTTGTTATCCGCATTACCTTTCTCCGTGGCTTAAATTTATTATATGCCAGATCCTCTATAAGTCAAATAATATTTAGAACTTACGACGATAAAAGAGCCGGTAAATATGCTGGGTATCCAATGCAGACAGGCTCCAGAGAGCCTGCTGATAGGGGTCGTCGTAACCTACAAATTCTCCGTATAAGAAAGTAAAGCTTGATTCGGGGTCAAATTTATATTCGCTGCCAAAAAACACATTATGATGTCCTTCGTAAAAATCAGAATGTTGATATTTGTTCTGCTTATAGACATCAATTAAACGCGAATAGATGTACTTTAACCAAAAGGTTAGCTTATTTGAAGGAAGATACTTTGTTTCCAGTCCGACGTGGTTAATATTATCGTCTATGCCGCTGGCGTATTTATTTTCATTAAAGGTGTAGCTTAAAATAAATTCCCATGCTTCTTGAGGCGTATATATCAATTTAGTTTTGGCAATGTTATAATAGCGGTAAGGCGGCAAATCAAAGAATTTCTGGTCATAGAGGAAAGGCACAACCTTATCGTAAACTATACCATCGCGCGTCTCGCTGGTAACATAGGTATCATTTAGAAGGCCGCGCGGAAAATCTAAAGGGTCATTAGTGCGCTCATAAATTCCTTCCAGTGATAATTTTTCTGTAAAGCCGTATTTTCCTCCCAACCCGAAAGCGCCGACTGACGGGTCCTTATCGTCAATGACAGCGCTATTTTCAGGATGAAGATCCTCTTCAGAAAAATAATCAGTTAAGGAATACATTGTTTTAGCATAGATTATCGGGTCATATTTTGCGTGGGTTTTCTGTAGATGCTGATAATAGGTCAATAATTTTGAGGTCAAGCGCGGATTAACCTGATAGGTAGATTCAGTCCTTAAGACCGATTCTACATATTTACCGCTATCCTTATGCACATTGCGGTATTTAATATCTGTATCTAATCTATTCTCAAAAGATTTTGTCTTTAATTTAAAACCCGCAACATTTCTGCCCCGGTCAATACCATCGCCCCAGATAAGAGATTTATCATCTTCCTTGATCTCTGCAAAATAAATATGGCGTGAAAACGTAGGTTCATCGCGCCTGGTATAACGATAGTTGGATAAACCCGGGTAAAATTTACTATCCATATGGGCAAGGTAAATTTCTCCTTTAGAGAACCCGGTTCTTGTTCCTCTATCATCATAACTAAGGCCTAATTTACCGGCTATGCCGTCGTATTTAGTATCAAATCCCTTTACCTCTTGAATATCGGTATGGCTGCCGGAAATCTCCCCATAAAGAGTGCTAAAATCTGCCAGCCGATAATTAAAGTCAACTGCGCCAGCCTGATTAAGCGCTTCATTACTGCCGCCATTGAAGCCTAATTTAGAAGTGCTGGTAAATCCCAGCTTTAAATCTTCAAAAGGAACCTTTAGTCTAAGCGCACCAGCGAGGCTATTTGAACGCTCATATTCATCCCATAAACTCATCGGAGTAGCCACTGCCGCTTCAAAAGAAGAAATTCCCTGTCTTGATTTAAAAGATGCTCCCCTCAAAAAAGTAAGCCTCTGCGGGTAATCATCACTGCTGTCTTTGGTAAAAAACGACAGCCTTCTTATCCATCTGCCTTTTTTTAGAGGGTTTAAGCCGCTATCCGGCGTAAAGGCCATACTAGGTTCATATTCATCAAGCCAGGGGCTTTCCTCCCAATAAACATGATTATTGGAAAGCCTTAAAGGGTCATCCGTGGTCAGCGCTTCGTATTGGTCTGAAAGAGGAAAAACTTTTAATATATAATCATCCTGTTTATAGTCAAACCATAATTTTCTTACCGGCCGATAATCCCGGTCAATATCCATCGCTTGTATTGAATTGTAGGTTGTACCCCAGTCAGTAAGCCCGGTAGGCCTTGAAACTGTGGTTTTTCCATCATCTATTTTTATCTGTTTTAGATTTATAATATTCCCCTTTTTAGAACGATAAACTTCATTTATAGTGCGGCTGTCTGCCGACCAGTATTTCAAATCCATATCCACTATATCGCCGCCTGCGGTTGAAGTAACGGTTAGATGATTTTTTCCGATAAATGTCCAGGGGTCAATGGTAATCTCCATAAAGGCATTAAGGGGATTATTGAATTGCGTCTGCATATCTAACTTTAAACGGTCGTAGATCCCAGGATCGTAGGTATTGTGACGTTGATCCCCCCAGAGATAGCGCCAGTTTTTCTCGCGCGGCACGCCTATCTTATCAGCATTTGCATCTTTCCAGATTACATCTTTAGAGGTAACTCCTAAACTTAGGCGTTGTTCACCGCTAAAAATCACGGCTTTGGCTTCCCTGCCTTTAGCTTCTATTTTTTTCTTATCCAGTTTATGCGGCGGCTTATCTAATGTTTGTTCAGCGGGATATTTTTCTTCAACCGTTGGCGCAGGCTGTTCCTTGACCTCAACCTGTTTTTGCTGAACCTCCAGTTTATTCAATGCCTCATCCCAGACCGGCTTATGTCTTTTAGTTATTTTTGCCACATTTTCTTTTGCTTCAAGGTTATCGGGATTTGCCAGCAATGCCTTATGAAATTCATGCAGGGCTTCGTCCTCTTGTCCGCGGGAATAATATAACCTCCCCAGCTCGCAGAGATAATCGCTGGTCCGGACGCCGGCAAAGCCTATGCCGCAGAAAAATAGAATAAAGCTAAAAATTAAAACTAATCTCTCTAATTTTATTTTCATAATCCCACTTTTATATTATCGGCCAGAATAGAATATACCGTAACGTCATCATAGCAAAGAAGCAATTCTTGTCAAGGAAAATTATTACCTATCTTTATATATTTCAATAGGTAAGGGACTTCTGATACGATTTTTAATACACTTCAACCATTTCTAAGCTGCTGCCGATGACACCGGATGAACCTAAGACCACAAGGTTTACCACTTTTACCCCTGGCGCCTTATAGGTAGTAGTAAACTCAGGCGCTGTGGGTTGCGGCTGGATACTCCCTAAATCCCCTGACCAAAGATAACTAAGCTCAGGCGCAAAACAACCCATCTCAATGCGCAGCTGCTGTAAACTGAATTTTATCTCTTCCTCTTTTAAACTGATAACCTTAAAGGGGCTGACCAAAAGTTCCAGGCCAGCCTTGGTATCCAAGGGCCGGGATAAAGTTGCATCCAGAAACGTCTTAAGATTGTATTCGATAGGCCTTGATTCCCGGATTTCTTTTTGCCTTTCTAATACCCGTTCAGATAAATTTTTGAGAGCGCCGATCTGAACAATCAACTCGGTAATTTTTGCATACCCTGCACCGGCCGTTTCAAAGTCCTCCAGATATTGGTTGATTAAGCTTTTATGATAAAGGCCTTCAGTTACATACTCCAGCGCAGAATTCCGTTCAATCACCTTCTGCCAATAGCCCAGGCCTAATTCTTTCTGCCCCAATATATAGGTATAAATTACCCCTAACTTAAACTCTGCCTGATCAAGGTAGATATTCTTAGGAAAATCTGTTACTAATCCCGCGTATTCTTCGGCGCTACGCGCATATTCCTTAAGCCGCTCTAAATTGTATGCCCGTAAATACTGCAGCTCTTGATTAAAATAACTCTTGCCGCAGGCCTCTTTTAAAATTACAAAAAGTTTCTCTGCATAGAGCGGGTCATTTCCCTTGTCTTGGCCGCTGGCGGCAAATTGCTTAATCACGGCGGTTAACTCATTGGCTAAGTTATCCTTAGCCAATGAATCCTTGACAAGCTCTATGTAGCGGTCATAGATCAGCTCTGCCAGACTGACCTTTCCTTCTTTTAAGGCGCTTTCGGCAATTGACTGTAACTTAAGCGGCGATTTCTCTATGCTTAACAACTGATTAATGTAGATGTTGTATGTTGACCTGGCTAATGCCGGCTCTTCTTCTTTGGATAGTGAATCCGCAACCTCTTTGATTACTTCTATATCTTGAGGATTTGTTTTTAGATAGTTGTCAACTAACTCCGTCAGTTTAGCAAGAGAACTTGCTGCCTGGGCATCATTCTGGGCTTTATGCTGCAGCCAATTTAGAGCCTGCGCCCTTACTCCAGAAGGAGCGGCCGGACACGCTTCTGCCAACTTCTCTGTCTCTAGAAATAACTCCTGGCGATAAACATTACCCAGGTCAAAATATTCCTGCCAGTTTTTGCTTTCTTCCAGGTATTTAAGCTGATGATAGCGGCATAAAGCGATGTAATAGCCCGCCGGCACATCGCAAGGTCCCGGCGGATTTATCTTTTCTAATTTTCTTAAGAATTCTATTAATGGCGCGTATTGGCGCTCGGCGAAATATATTTCGCTTAACTCATCCAGCGATTGGATTGCCTTTGCATCTTTAGGATTAAGCAGAATCAATTCCTCTAACTGCTTTGCCTTCTTGAGCGCGGCTTCTTCGGCGTATAGGCGGACGCAGGGCAAAGGGTATGGGGTATAGAGCCAAAACATTATCAAGAGTATGCTTAATTTTGATTTTTGATTTTTCATTTGGATTTGGCCTTCTTTTTGTCCTTATGATTTAAGGCTGGGTTTTTCCAGAATTCCCGCAGCAGATAATAGCTCTTGCGGGGAATTCTTTTGTTTAATCCGTTTTCTATCTCTTCGGATAATTCAACGATGCCAAACCATTCTTCATTCATATTCATATTGCGCTCAGCTCTTATATCAAAATAATAATTCCCGTTTGACCAGTAGCTTTCGCTATCATGTATTTTCCAGGTATCGGGCGCGGATTCGTTATGCTTCCACCACTCATCGTTCCATTCAAACATTGTCCCGCCTAAACAATTCTGCGCGCCGTCTTTATTGGGGTAGGAATTTTTAAAAAGCTCCCGCCACTGCGATTCTAAAAACAGCGCCTGCATATTCTGGTCTTCCTTCTTTAAATAGGCATCGTAGCTGTCCGCTCCGAATTCGCTGATTATTACCGGCTTATCAAAGGTCATCCTCAGCGACTTAAATAGATTACCGAATGTTTTACCGCGATAAATGATCACCGCTACTAAATCTATGTCGGGACAGGCAGAATTGGCAATTTCCAAGGAGATCAATTCGCCGTTGCCCAAGGCCACAGGATGGTTCGGGTCAAGCTGATGGATTTCTTTTGCCAGGTCATTAATAAAACTATAATAAATCTGCGCGCGTAAGGAGCATCTTTTTCTTATATCAGAAATGACATCAATCTCCGGAGAGCCCCAGGGATTAACCCTTTCAGAAAAGGAATAATTATTTTCATTGCCTAATATCCATAAGAGAATTCCCGGCTCATCCTTGTAGGTTCTCACCATATCCAGAACCTCTTTTTTTATCTTTTCCCTGAAATCGCTATCAGCATAACGCGGACAAGGATATTCCCAGAAACCCAGCCAGTGCCCCAGGATTGTGCGGATGCCGTAAAGCTGATACAAATCATTAATTACCTTTTTTCCGCTTTCCGGGTTCTCCGGCGGCTGATAAAAACGCACCGTATTAATTCCCATTTCCTGCATCAACTTTCCGTCAACTTTCCAGGGTTGATCAGGGTCTGACCAAAAGTCATACTCATGGCCCTGGCCTATGGGGATGGGCGAATAGCAGGCGCCTTTAATAAAATAGGGTTTATTCTTAACTAATAACTGGTATGCCTTATTCTTAAACGCGCGGATTCTTACTTCAGGCAAAGGCCGAGAGGCCATACTTAAGCAAGAGAGTAGAATCAACAGTCCGCAGGCCGCACGCCACAAGCCGCGAGCAAAAACTCTTGAGCCTGCAGCCTGAAGCCTGCAGCCTGAAGCTGATCTATTTCTTCTACTCATACTTTATCTCATCCAGATAGAACGCCGCGCCTTCAGGATTTACATCAACGTTCGTAGCCCAGCAAAAACCGCCGCTGATATAGGAAAGGTCTTTTCCTTTTAAATCAATGCTATACTGCTGCCAGTCTTTGCTCAAAATTATCGGGCCGATTGCCGTGATGTCAGAGTCTGAAAAATCGCCCATGATGCCGCCGATTTTGAATTCCTCGATGCGCTCACCGCCTTTTTCGCCCCTTGCCCAGAAGGTAAGTTTAAGCGCATTGCTTAAGTCATAGCCCCCATCGATAGTGCCCCAGTTATTGGCGGGATTCTGCCAGTATATCCCTGCCCAGCGGGCGCCCTGCGCGCCTTTTCCTGAGTAGGTAATCTTAATGCAGGTATCGCCGATGTAGGGATTATCCTTCCAGCCGGTATCCAATTTCAGGTCTCCGTAATCACCCATCCAGCCAGAGGGAATAAAGTGATTGCCGATGGAACGCCGGTCGGCAAAAACATAGAAAGGCATCTTCTGCCCTTCTTTTTTGGCTGCTTTT
>Ga0155429_106_pt1 | contig 13922 bp, 10 predicted proteins | sample RifCSPhighO2_02_FD_106397 | JGI IMG/M metagenome (GOLD analysis project Ga0155429, IMG submission 106397) | Omnitrophica WOR_2 bacterium RIFCSPHIGHO2_02_FULL_45_21 | reverse complement strand
ATAAAAATTGCTTAGAAGAAATAGAATATTAAAATAGATCTACTAGGGAGATTTGGCAAAGAAAGTATTTCAGAATTATTCTTCGATTGTTCCCGCCATTTCTGGATGGAAATGCAAAAAGGAGTTAAGCGCTACAATTTAAATAGGAGATAAAATGGAATTTAAATGCCCATTATGTAAACAGTCTGTATCGCAAGAATTATTTGAGAAAATAACCGGTATTTGGAGAGAGCGTCGCGCGGCTGAAAAGCGGCTTAAGGAACAGGAAAAAGAGCTTATTCAGCAAAGAAAAGACTCACAAAAACAATTTGAGATTGAAAAGAAAAGGTTAAAATCAGAGCAAAAAAATATTATTGAGCAGAAGCTTTCCGCGGAAACTAAGAAATATGATACTAAGCTTCAGAAGTTAGAAAATGAGCGGAATAAATTAAAAAAAAAGTTTTGAAGAAAGAATTTCTATAGCTGTAAGAAATGCCGAATCAAAAGCGAGAAAAGAAATAAATCGCGAGTTAAAGAGCAGAATGCAAGATTCGATTAAGAAAGAAGTTGAGAAAGTAACCGAGAAAACACAGAGAAACCTTTTTAGGGCAACCCAAACAATAGATGCTACCAGAAAGCAAATGTCAACTCTTCAGGCGCAGAATCTGAAACAGCAAAATCGGATAAGTAATCTGGAAACCCAACTCAAAAATCAAACGACGCCTCAACTTGAGGGCCTCCTTTATGAAGATAAGCTGATGGAAGCGCTTAAAAAAGATTTCCCCAATGATAGCTTCACTCATACCGGTAAAGGCGGAGATATCTTGCATGAGGTTATGCACAATAAGAAACCGTCAGGATTGATAGTATACGAATGTAAGAGGGTTGGTCATTGGCAGAGCGCTCATGCTGAACAGGCATATAATGCCAGGATACAACGAAAAGCTGATTATGCGGTGTTAGTCACAAGCGCTAGTAAAAAAGGAACTGGGGGTTTCTTTGTTGAAAAAGGAGTTATTGTTGTAAGCCCCGGAGGTGTTCTGGCTATAGCTGCCATACTCAGAGAGCAAATTGTCAGGCTTGTCCAATTAAAATTGACTCAAGCGCAAAGAGAAGAGGCTATTGATAAAACCTTGGAATATCTGCAAGGAGCTGAATTTAAAAATGCTTTGGATCTAGTTATCAGGAAAACGGTTGAAATGTATGAGGATTTAAAGAAAGAATGCCACGAGCATGTAAGGGGATGGAAGAAGAGATATGACAACCTCAAGAGCGTCTATATAAATACGGCTCAAGTGCAGACAAAGACAACTGCCTTGATTTCTGGTAAAACAGAGGCGCATAAGGAGATAGCAAATATTAATCCTTTCCCCGCGTTGCCGGACTTAACAGAGGCATAAGTATGATAGCGGGAGAAACAATAACAGGATGGTTTTAGAAAGATGAGATAAGAGGTTAAAAATTGATATTGAAAGCAGGAAGGACAAGATGCCAAAATTTGCCGTAATTTCTCCAACTCATATTACTGGTAAAAAGAAGGAAGCTTGGGGGAATTTTAAGAACGGCGGATATATTGCTATGGTAAGCAGGATTAAAGAAGATTTATCCAATAAGTCTAAAAACCAAAGATTGGAAATAGTAAGAATTTCCTACAGCGAGAGTGAACTTACGAAAAGATTGAAAGAGTTTTCCGTGTTTTTCTCCTTAAGCGCAGGGGATTATGTTGCGGTTAACAATACCAACGATGGTTTGTTTGGCATTGGGGCGATAACCGGCGATTATCATTTTAGACTGAATGGCCATAACACCGGTTCAACCAACCCCGATGATTTTTACAGCCATTTTTACCCGGTCAAATGGTTAGTTACGACATATCACAAAAGAAAAGACATCCTTAACCCCGGTGAAAAAGGATGGCCGCCTTATGGAATTATTAGTCTCTTACCCGGCATCCCCGAGTATGCAAAAAGAATCCTTACTAAATCTGAAATAAAATTAAATGGATGATCCTGATTTCTTAGACTTTATGATGGAAGGCGGCGATGAGTTATTGAATACGGAAGTATGCCCACATTGCGGGACCTGCGTGCCCCATAGCTTGTTTTTCGATAATGTGGTCGAATGTTCGGAGTGCGGGAAGAAGTTTCGCAAGGGCGAGAATGGTTAACCATGGATAGATTTCCATATGATTTTATGTTTCAATTAACTAAAGAAGAGTTCGCTAACTTGAGGTTTCAATTTGAAACCTCAAGATGGAGCGGGATTAGATTGATGAGAAAGCACGATAAAGGATATAAGTTATTATTTTTTCTGGTTGTTTTCCTTGGGTTGGCTCCTGTTGGTGTGGACGCTTACCAGAATCCCAGATACGAGATAGAGGCCAGGGTGGATACCGCCGGCCACATTATCCGGGCCAAGCAAAAAGTAACCTTGGTGAATAATTCGGATAAGGCCGTAAAGGAAGCATATTTTCATATTTATCCTAACCGTAAATATACTGAAAAGGAGAAAAGGTTTATTTCCCGCTATGCCGCCTACTTTAAGGTGAATCTGTTCCCCGAAGGTTTTCAGTCGGGAAGCATAAAAATAAATTCTGTTTCCTCATCAGGCCAAGGCCTCAAATACCAAATTGAGGGAGAAGACCAAACCATATTGAAAATTGAGCTGGAAAACGAGGTTGCTGCTGGTTCCTCATCGGTAATAGAGTTAGAATATCAGGTAGAGATACCTCATGGTTATGGAAGATTCGGCTGGAATAAAAATATCACCAGTTTATTGCGCTGGTATCCTATGCTTTCGGTATTAGACCGGGAGGGCTGGCATAATTATCCTTTTTATCCTTATCATCAGCCGTATTTTTCTGAGGCCGCGATTTATTCAGTTAAACTTACTGTGGCTAAGGAACAAACACTTATCCATAGCGGGATATTAAAAGAGGAGAAACAAAACCCGGATGGCAGCAAAACCATTTTTCTTGAGTCCGAGCTTCCTTTGCGGGATTTCGGCCTGGCCTTAAGCCCGGATTATAAGGTAAAATCATTGGAGGCCGGGGGAATAAAGATAAATTCTTATTATTTTGAAGGCGATGATTTCTACGCTCAAAAAGCGGCTGAATGCGCCCGGGATCTAATGGAATCTTATTCTCAAAAATTAGGCCCCTATCCTTATAAAGAATTTAATATCGCGCCGAGTTTCCTTGCCTACGGGGGAACACAGTCGTCAAACCTTATCCTCATTGATACCAGAGTTTACCGTCTGCCGAAGTTCTTGGCGCGCTATTTTGATTTCCTCATTGCCCACGAGACAGGCCACCAGTGGTTTTATAATCTGGTCGGCTCGGATGAATATAAGGAAATGGTTGTTGACGAGGGTTTAAACTCCTATTTTATCCTGCGCTATCTGGAGGACAAATACGGGCCCGACGCAAAAGTTATGGCCCTGCCCAGGGCCCTCGGCTGGCTTATTCCTAATTTTTCCTTTAGGCGCGCCCAGACCGACCGCTACAGCTTCACCGCCGAAAACGGCTTAGATTCACCGGCCTTAAATAAGCTTTCCAGCTTTCAGGAACCCAGCTCCATATTTTCCATCACCTACGGCAAAGGATCTAAAATATGGGATATGCTGAATTATGTGGTTGGCGATGAAATATTTAATAAGATTATGAAGAGGATTTTCGCGGAATACAGATTCAGGAATATTTCAATGCGGGATATTCAGGCCTTGGTTAAAGAAGAATCCGGGCAGGATTTAGACTGGTTTTTCCAGGAGTGGTTTAAAACCTCTAAAAAATGTGATTACGCCGTCAAAGAGGTTAAGGATAATAAAGTTGTCGTGGAAAACCGGGCTGAAATTCGGATGCCGGTTGAACTCTTAGTAGAATTTGAAGATGGGACAAAGCAAAGATTGTCCTGGGATGGCCAGGGAAAAGAAAAAGAATTTTTAGTCGAATATCCGCGAAAAATAAAATCCGTCCACCTCGATCCTCAGAAACGCCTCTTGGACTTAGACCGGGTTAATAATCATTGGAAACGAAAAATAGACCTCAAACCAGTTCCCCTGTATTATCCGGTATACGAAATTCCGGTTTTTCTTAAAGACGATGCCTATAGCTTAGTTTTTGGCCCGCAGATAGGCAGTGATTTAGGGATAAGGTCATCCTTACAAAAGCCCCAGGATAATATCTTTTATCTTTCCAGCGCCTATAATTTTAATGAAGAAAGAGTAAAAAATATCTTCGGTTTTGAGCAGAGACATTTAGCCGGTAAACTTTTAAGGTGGGGAATTGAGGCCTTTGATTATGAAGAAATTGACGGGGAGGATGACCAGGGGGGTTTTAAGTTATATTTACGCAAAGAACTCTGGCCGGTAAGTTACGGCCTTCTGGATGAGAATGACCATATCAGTTTATATCTTTTAAAAGACCGGGATTCCAAGAGCGCTTTAACTGCCGGCGGCTTGGAAGATATCCGCAATCTCTATTACCGCCAAGAAGACGAGGCAATTTTAGGCCTAAATCTAAAATTGGGCAGATATGGCCCCTATCCCGACCCGGTTACCGGCTGGAAATTTATTTCCACCATAGAAAATGCCGGGCATTTTTTAGGCGGGGATAATTATTTCTGGCGGCTTGGCCCGGAGCTGACCAGATATTTCATCCTCAGCCATTCGCAAAACCTCGCGGCGAGAATAAAATTAGGTTTTGGTTATCCTTCGGATAAGGGATTATTTCAGTTAGGGGGAGAAAAGGGCCTAAGGGGCTTTGCCTATAAAACCATTAATGGCTCCCAGGCAGCGATGTTTAATTTAGAGTATAGGCTTGACCTGGCGGATAATCTGGATTTAAGATTTTTTGATAACCTTATTTCTTTGGATAAAATTCAGGGAGCAGGTTTTTTTGATATTGGGAAAAGCTGGTTCGCGAGTTTTTCCGAGCGCGGCTTTAAAAAGGACGCCGGCTTGGGGTTACGGCTGCATTTTAATTTAGGCTCATTCTTAGAGCGTTTTATCCTGCGCCTTGACGCGGCCCAGGCAATAAATCAGCCTAAGGCCAAGCGGCATTATTGGGTCGGTTTTAGCCAGGCATTTTAAGCCTTTGCGGCCTATCTATCGGGGGAAGACAAATTCTTTAGTGAAAAGGAGGAAGATAAATGATTGAAAAAAGTGAATATAAAGGAAAGCCGATTATTGTGATAAAAAGAAATGAAGAGGATAAATACCCTTTTTCTTTTGGGCTGGCTAAGGCCAAGCTTATCCTGGAAAACCTTGATGAGATAAAAAAGTTTGTCCAGGAAAACGAAACAAAACAATAAGCGTTTGAGCTTTTTTCGGGGTAAATCATGCGCTGCGCAAAAGGAAGCATAGGCCGGGCTTCAATCTCTTGAATGAACGCGTATAAAACAAAGTCAATAGAGAGCCTTGAACAGAAGATGCGGGATATGGATGAGAGTTCCCTGCGCCATCATATTTTGCAAAGCGCCAAGGATTTTAAGACTTCCTGGATAGAATTAGGCAGGGCATTGTATACGGTATGGAGAGATAAGCTGTATAAGGAATGGGGCTATAGCACGATTGAGGCCTATACCTCAAAGGAAATAGGCATCCGCAAGCAAACCGCGATGAAACTTTTGAGGTCATATTATTTTTTAGAAAAGGAAGAGCCGGAGTATTTAAAAAACGATTACGCGGGCTCAACCGATACCGCGCTTGTGCCCGGATATGAGTCTATTGATGTCCTGCGCCAGGCAAAGAACAAGAAAGATTTAGACAGCCAGGATTACGCCAGCCTGAAGAAGGCAATCTTTGAAAAGGGCAAAGACGCGCCAGAAGTTAAAAAAGATTTAACCGCGCTGATAAGAGAGCGCAAGGAATTAGATCCTGAAGAGGCGCGCGAAGCCAGGAGGTTTTCGCTATTAAAAAGGTTTTTAGGAAGCCTCAAAGGCCTAAAGCGCGAATTGGAGACCGCGAAGCTTGGCTCAAGCGCGCTTATTAAAGACGCGGACAGTTTGATTAAAAGAATAGAGTCGGAAATCAATTTATGATAAAGGTTAAAAAGATAAGAGCGGGTAAGCGCTTTGTTGAGGCGCTCTGGGTAAAACTGCAGAGTAAAAACTTCATTTTGCTCCGGGGCGCTCGCGGCTATGTGATGTGCGGGTATCTTAACCTGAAGGCAGCCGAGAAGTTTAAAGATACGGCGGTAAAAATTACCGGCGCCTCCACGATAGAAGAGGCCTTAAGAACCAGGGTCGCCTCCTGCACCAGCCCGGCCAGAAGGTTGGGTATTTATAAGGGCCAGCCGATAAAAGAAGTTTTAAAGATTATTGCGTAATATCTCCTAGGACCAATAGTTTTATAATGAGCTCGTTATACATCCATATTCCCTTCTGCAATAGTAAATGTCTTTATTGCGATTTCTACAGCGTTATTTATGACGCAGCTGTTGCCGCTGATTACGTGGATGTTCTTTGTGAACAAATAGAACGGTTAGATAAACAATACTCTACCATTTATATCGGCGGAGGGACGCCGACGGCGCTGGGTGGGGTTTTGTTAGGCAAACTGCTCAACAGCCTTAAAAGATTTGCCGGCTGCGCAACCGAATTCAGCCTAGAGGCAAATCCTGAGAGTTTAAGCCGGGAGATTTTGAGGCTATTCTTGGGCTCAGGCGTAAATAGATTAAGCTTGGGGGTTCAATCTTTCAACGACAATAAGCTTAACAATTTAGGCAGAATCCATAGCGCGCAAGCCGCGCAAGAAGCCGTGCATCTGGCAAGAAGCGCGGGTTTTGAGAATATAGGCATAGATTTGATTTTTGGTGTTGGGAATGAACGCCTGGACGGCTGGAGGCAGGAATTGAAAAAAGCCGCAGAGTTGCCGATTAGGCATATATCCTGTTACGGCTTAACCTACGAAAAGGATACGCCTTTGTTTAACGCGGTAAAAAAGGGCGCGCTTGTCCCCCTGGAAGATGAAGCCGCGGCTGAAATGTATAGGTATGCCATAGGTTATTTAGAAAAAGAAGGTTTTAAGCAGTATGAAGTTTCCAACTTTGCCCAAGAGGGATATGCCTGCCGGCATAACCAGAATTATTGGGAAAATAACGCTTATCTTGGGTTAGGCGCTTCGGCGGTTTCCTATCTTGACGGCGTCAGAAAAGAAAATGTTTCTGATATCAGAGCGTATATCGCCAGGCATAAAAGGGAAGAAGATTTGGGCGTATTTCAAGAAAAACTTCCGGCAATCGAAAGAGCCAAAGAAACCGCCGCTTTAAAAATCAGGACTGAAAAGGGAATAGATTTCAGCTGGTTTAAGCAAAAGACAGGATTTGATTTCCCTAAACTTCAAAAGAGCGCTTTGGCAGGGTTGACAGAAAGGGGCCTAATTAGTTATAATAGGGGGAGTTCTCAACGGCCCGGCGTGCATTTAACCCAGAAGGGATTTTTATTCGCAGATATAGTTTCCAGCGAACTTCTTTAAAAGAGAGTTATTTAATCCCTCGCAGAAATCCCCGGGCTTTAGTCCGGGGAGATTCAAAATGATTTATAAATTCATTGATAATGACGGAACATTTGTGGTAGAAAATCCGCATAAATATAACCTCTATTTTCCGTTGACGGATAAGGAGGGCCGCCTCTTATGCTCTATCAGCCCGAATCTGGCCGGAGACATAAAGCGGGATAACGAACATTTCCTGACTGCCCCGGCAGGCATTGAGGATTTAAGAAGCAATCTCCTCAGCCGAAGGGATTTTTTTATCAAAACCGGCAGGCCGGGAGGCCGTGGTTTTGCTTCCGCCAGTAGCCGGACAATAAGATGCTCGCATCCTTACCAGGACAGGCTTGAGGCGGGATTTCTCTACCATAAAATTTTCAAAAAGACAAAATCCCTGGAAATAGAAATTCTCAATTTTGTCCCTTTTGATATGCCGGTAGAGATTATGCGGGTTACCTTAAGCAACAGAGGCAGCAAAGCCATAGACATCATTCCCACCTCTTTTATCCCCCTCTACGGCAGAGCCGAAAAGAGTTTAAGGGATCACCGCCACGTTACCTCGCTTTTAAACCGGGTCTATTTGAATAAATTCGGGATCTTGCTTAAGCCGACAATGGTCTTTGACGAGAAAGGGCATCAGGCGAATGAAACGATTTATTTTGTCCTGGGCTTTGAAGATGAGGCCCGGCCGCCCGCAGGACAGTTCCCCACCCTGGATTATTTTTACGGCCAGGGGGATGCTGTTTTTCCCGATGCCATAGAAAAGAATATAAAGCCTGTTCAAAAGAAGCTTGCGGAATTTGACGGCAAAGAATCCTGCGCGGCATTCAGGTTTAAAGAGAAGAGATTGAAGAAATCCGAGGAAGTGAGCTATTTTCTGATTATGGGTTTGAGCGAGAACGAGGCTCAGATAAGAAATACGTTTAAGAAATTGAATTCCCCGGCGAAAATCAGGAACAGTTTTGAAGAAACCGGGAAATATTGGCGGGGATACCTATCAGGATTGGAATTTGATTTTAAGGACAGGGATTTTAATAACTGGCTTTCTTGGGTAAAGCTGCAGCCGACCCTGCGTAAGTTCTTTGGCTGTTCATTCCTGCCCCATTTTGACTACGGAAAAGGCGGGAGGGGTTGGCGCGACCTCTGGCAGGATGCCCTGGCCTTGCTTTTGACTCAAGCCGGGGAGAAAGCCAAAAACTTTATTCTGGACAATTTTAAAGGCGTAAGGATTGACGGCTCTAATGCCACAATAATTACCAAGGATGGGCAGTTTATCTCAGATAGGAATCGGATCACGCGCATCTGGATGGATCATGGCATTTGGCCGTATTTGACCCTGCGCTTGTACATAGATAAAACCGGAGACCAGGATATCCTTCTTAAGCAAGCCCTCTATTTTCAGGATCACCAGTATAAAAGGGCAAAGGAAATAGACCTTCACTTTCCCCATAGAGATTATACCTTGCGCGATAAAAACGGAAAAATCTATAGCGGGAGTATCCTGGAACATATTCTGGCGCAGAGCTTAGTTCAGTTCTTTAACGTGGGCAGGCACAACATCATCCGTTTAGAAAGCGCTGATTGGAATGACGGATTAGATATGGCGCCTGAGCACGGAGAGAGCGTTACCTTTAGTTTTATGTATGCCCATAATTTAAGAGACCTCTGCGTATATTTAGAAAGGCTTAAAGAGAAAACTAATCAGATAAGTATCTTAAAAGAATTAACCTTTCTTTTAGATGCAAAGCGCAAACCCCAATACTCCGATTTTGAATATAAGCAGAAAATGCTCAACGAATATCTGGGAAAAGTCAGGAATTTAAGCGGCGAAAAGGTTAGCCTGGATATTGATCAGCTGATTCTGGATCTAAAGAGCAAGGCTGAGCACTTATTCCAATGGTTAGGCAGGAACGAGTGGTTGAAGGAAGGGTTTTTTAACGGATACTATGATGAGCAGGGAAAGCGGGTGGAGGGGAAAACTGATCAGGCAGCCATGAGGATGCTTTTAGCCAGCCAGGTATTTGCCATTATGAGCGGCGTCGCTTCAGATGCACAAGTTAAGAAGCTCTGGCGAGCCATAAAAAAATATCTGCAGGATAAGGAGTTGGGAGGATTCCGCTTGAATACGAATTTTAATTCGCACCATCATCTTGACTTAGGAAGGGCATTTGGTTTTTCCTATGGCGATAAGGAAAATGGAGCATTTTTTAACCATATGGTGGTGATGCTTGCCAATGCCTTATACGGCAGAGGTTTTGTTAATCAAGGTTTTGAGGTAATCAATTCCATCTATAAAATGGCAACTCATAATCGGGCAAAAATCTATCCTTTGATTCCGGAGTATTTTAATAATGAAGGGAGAGGCCTGTATCTTTATTTAACCGGTTCAGCCAGCTGGTATATCTATACCTTATTAGAAGAAATCTTGGGAATAAAGTTTGATTTCGGGGATATTTATTTAGAGCCTAAACTTACCGCGGGCAATTTTTTCAAGCAGGAGATTGAAACTAAGTTTAACTTGCAAGGAAAAGTATTAAGGGTTATTTTCGTCAGAGGGAGAAAAAAACAAAGAGGCAGGGTTTACCAGATAAAAGAAGCTTACCTGGGAGATAAAAGAATTATGCCGCGCTCAGGCCGGTATCTGATTAAGAAAGAAGAATTGGATAAAGCAGAAAACAACGTAAGGGTATATTTAAGATAATTCTATAACCTTTTCCCTTAAGCCCAAGGCGATTGCCTCGTAGTCGTCCTGGGGATGGTATTTTAACCCTGCCTCTTTCAACTCTTCCCCGGCGCAGGCCTTTCCGAAGATAATTTTAATAGGGCATGGCCGGGGTAAAAATTTTCCCCGCGGCCAGGCAAGATATGAGCCCCGGATATAGCAGGGGATGACCAGGACATCGGTTTCTCTGATTAATATTCCCACGCCCTTTTTAAATTCTTTCACCTTGCTGTCAATAGAACGTTCTCCTTCAGGGAAAATGCAGAGCGATTTATTATTCCTTAAAACATAGGCTGCTGCCTGCATAGCGTCGGTTAAGTTTACCGCGGGGTCAATGGCAATCAAGCGGGAAATTCTCACAGCCCACTTGATTACAGGATGCAGGAAATATCCGCTGTAGCCTAAGAAGAAGAGGTTAACCCCGGTTTTCGTATGGCTGCTTGCAGCCACAATGAAGCCATCTAAATAACTTGCGTGGTTTGGGCAGATAATAAAGGGTTTATGCGTAGGCAGGTTTTCCTTTCCTTTAATCCTTAAGAAGCAGAATGTCCTGAATAATAAATTGAAAAAATTCAGGATTATAAAGGAAAAGACTTTATCCGGCGCGCCGGGACGGAGGTTGATTTTATCTAAAATTCCCGCGACAGGTGTCTCTTGAATAATCTGGCTCCAGGTGGGCTGAGCTTGGGGAACTTGCGTTTCTCCTTTCCCGGACTTAGCGAGTTGAGCTATCTTAGTGAGCAATTCTTTTACGGTAAAAATTTCTGAAAAACCGGCATCAGGAATACTGATATTAAATTTCTTCTCTAAAGCAATTGCCAATTCCACGCGCCTCAAGGAATCAATCCCTAAATCCAATTCTAAATGGTCATTCATCCCGACCTGTATTCTTAATTCCTGGGATAAAAACTCCAAGAGTTCATTTTCCCCCTTAGAAGATGCGCAGGGCGGCTCTTCTCTGCCGGCGGCAAGGGTTTCTTTTGGCTGTCCTTTGATTTTAGCCGGCGCTTGCGCCAGGCGCCCGGCTTTTATTTGATATCTCTTAAGCTTTCCTAAACGGGTTCTGGGCAATTCTTCTCGGGCAACGGTGAAACCCATAATCCGTTTGTAGGAGGGTAGTTCCTTAGAAAGATTCTCTAAGAGCCAGCGGATTTTTCCCTGGATGTTTACCTCTTTGGTTTTGCGAAAATATTCAATATTTGGGAAGACCAGGGCATGTAGTGAAGACAGGCCGCCAGCCGTAGCTTCCAGAACACAGATTTCTTTTATGTAAGGGCTTTTAAGATAATGGGCCTCAATCTCCTCAGGGTAAATGTTTTTTCCGCTGGAAAGGACAATTACCTCTTTAGAGCGTCCGGTAAGATGGATGTATCCATCCCGGTCAATATATCCCAAATCGCCGGAATAAAACCAACCATCTTTTAAGACCTCCGCGGTTTCCTTCGGCTTTTTGTAATAACCTTTCATTACATTTGGGCCCTGGATTAAGACCTCACCGATATGTTCACTATCTGTATTATGGATGCGGATTTTTACTTCCGGAATGGGTAAACCTACTGAGCCGAATTTTATGCGGCAGAGCGGATTAAATGTAACCACCGGCGCGGTTTCAGTCAGGCCATAGCCTTCTAAAATAGTAAAGCCAAGAAGGGTTAGTTCATAAGCTACTTTGGGCTCCAAGCGCGCGCCTCCAGAAGCAAAAAAACGTAAAGAGGGACCAAAGTTCCGGTGCAATTTTTTTAAAAGGATTTTATTTACGTTGATCCGCAAGAGCCTGCGCGGGATGTCGGTAACTTTTAAGATGGATAACACCAAAGACGGCTTTTTGAGTTTTTCCAATATCGCTTTATGCAGTGAATAATAAAGCTGGGGCACGCCAACTAAAACTGTGGCTTGAGTTTCCCGCAGGCAGCGTAAGAGGTCCTCGGATTTTAAGCTGTTTAAAAAGGTTGCCCGGCCGCCGCTGAATAGAGGAACGAGCAGCGTGACCATAAAAGGATAAGAATGGTGCAGCGGCAGCAGCGAGAGGACATTATCTCGCGCGCCGATTAAGGCGAGTTTTGCGATACTGTCAAAATTAGCAGAGAAGTTTTTATGGGTAAGCATTACCCCCTTGGGGGAGGCGGTGGTTCCGGATGTATAAAGGATGGAAGCGATGTCGCCGGATTTGTTCTCCACTATTAAATCTGTCCCGGCTTTCGCTTGAGTAATCTCGCTAAAGGGATAAAATACCGCCTTTTTAAAAGAAAGGATATTTTTCAGTAAATCTTTGAAAGGAAGATGAAGTTCTTCCGAAGTAAAAATAATTTTCGCGCCTGAATCCCGCAGGACATTATTAACTTCATAGGGGGTGAGTTTCGGGTCAATAGGAACGGCAGTTGCGCCAATAGCCATAATCCCAAAATAGATTGCCGGCCAGTAGGGCGAATTTTCTAGAAGGATAGCTACCCGTTCCTGTTTCTCTATCCCTTCCTGATTCAGGAAGGCCGCCACTTTCAGGCTTAAATTATGAAGTTGGCTATAGGTATAGGTTTGATAAGCGGCGCCTTCTTTTATCTGGCAGGCAGGAGCATCGGGATGAGTTTTGGCTGATTGCTCAAATCTTTTAAACAGATCATATTCCATAATTTTATACTTTCGCCAAGCAAGGAACCCCAGGCTTTAGCCTGGGATGGGCTCCATTATAACTTGAATTTGGTGACAGGTAAAGAGAAAAAGGGTATAATAGAAAAGTGTCAGGTGTCAAGTATCAAGTGTCAGGAGTTGAGGATAATACTATGAACAAAAAACGTTGCGGCGTGGTGGCAATTGTGGGACGCACTAATACGGGTAAGTCTACCCTGCTTAATTATATTCTGGGTAAAAAGGTGGCAATTGTTTCTAATATTCCCCAAACCACCCGCAATATTATCCGGGGCATACTTACGGAAAAAAGGGGCCAGATTATTTTTGTGGATACCCCGGGAATTCACAAGCCAAAGCATCGTCTGGGAAAATATATGAATATTTTAGCTGAAGAACAAGCAAGAGGCGCTGATCTGATTATGCATTTGGTTGACTCTTCAGAAAGGACAGGCGAAGAAGAAGGATTAGTGGTAAATTATTTAAACCATGCTAAGGCCCCGATCGTCATTGCTTTAAACAAAATAGATTTAGGCGGAAAGTTTGTTCCTGAATATTTAAAGCTCTGGGAGGAAAAGAGGGGAAAGACGCTCCAGGAGTTAGAAGATACTCTTATTGCCATTCCTATCTCAGCTTTAAAAGGCACAAATATTGAGAAGCTCTTAGATATCTTATTTTCGCATTTACCTGAAGGGCCGGAGTTATATCCGCAAGAGGTAATCTCGGATTTTCCCGAACGCCTGGCATGCGCAGACATAATCCGCGAGAAGCTCTTTGAATGTATGCGCGAAGAATTACCTTACTCAATCGGGGTTTTGGTTGATGAAATTACCGAGCGTTCAAAAAAGCTTACCTATATAAGAGCAGACATTCTTGTAGAGCGGGATTCGCAGAAGGCAATTGTCATCGGCGCTCAGGGCAAGGTTATGAAAAACGTAGGTAGTTTAGCCCGCAAAGAATTGGAGGGCGTCTTTGGCAGAAAGGTCTATTTAGAGCTCAATGTCAAGGTAAAACCCGGCTGGCGCCAGGATACGGAAATCTTAAGGCAGATGGGGATTATTTTATAAATATGCGCCAATTCAGATACGTCACAGTAAAGCAAATACGGGAG
>Ga0155429_109_pt1 | contig 14516 bp, 12 predicted proteins | sample RifCSPhighO2_02_FD_106397 | JGI IMG/M metagenome (GOLD analysis project Ga0155429, IMG submission 106397) | Omnitrophica WOR_2 bacterium RIFCSPHIGHO2_02_FULL_45_21 | reverse complement strand
ATCCTTCTCGGCAATAATCAGCCAGCCATTTTCCTTATTGAGCACCGAGGCGCCTAAGACGCTGTTGCCTAATGGGTCCTTGTAGATGCCTAAGGTCTCTTTGCCCTGGGCCTTAGCCCTGGCAATGGGCTCGGTCTTGATTTGCTCCTTGAGGATAATCTCAAATTTGTCTTTTTTGCCCTTGATAAAATCAGGGATGGTCAAGAGCAGGCCGTCCTTGTTGACGATGTAGGCCTTGCCGCTTCTTCCGATCACGCCCCCTTCTTCAGTGAGCAGGGAGTTAAGCATATCTCCTTTGTAGCGGTTGACTAATACCCCTAAGGGCAGGCCGGTTGACCGGGCAGTGATGATGTTAGAGATGGCCAGGGTAGGAATTTTCAGGTCATCGGAGAAGTAGAAGCCAGTGGCAAAGACACTCAGGGTGGGATCCTGCTGCAACCGTTTTAAGAATTCTTTGTCCTTAAAATATTTGCTGCTGGCCAGAAAATAGTCCTTTTTGGACTTGTCTTTGCCTAAGTTCTTCTCATTGCTGCTAAAGATAACCCTGCCTTTGAGGTTGAGGATGAGGATGTCATTAAGAGAGGAGTCAAGGGAAAGCTTGTTTTTGCTAAGATGCTGCTCGGTATTCTTAACTAAAGCGCCGACATTCGGCTCTTCAGGATCATAATAGGTAAGCCCGTCTTTGATGATACCGTCAGAGCAGAAATTAACCGTTTCATTCTTTTTTTCTTCAATAAAGGCCAAGAGATTACCTTTAATGCCCTGGGCAGAGATATTCAGCTGGCTCTCTATGCTTTCTCTTATAATATTTCCCGCTCTCCCTGAAACTATCCAGCCGGCAAGCGCAAGCGGAAAAAGAGAGATAAGCGCAAACCAAAAGAGCAGCTTCAGGCGGAGGCTCACCCCGCACCTTCTTTTTCGTTTAAAACCCTTACTTCGTCTAAGTTATCTTGATACATTTAAATTGAATATAACGAAGCTGCGGGGATCATTTTACCATTTCTTTGATTAACTGCAGGGCAATGATATTGCGCTGGATTTGGTTGGTTCCTTCATAAATCTGGGTAATCTTGGCATCGCGCATATATTTTTCCGCCGGATAATCCCGCATATAGCCGTAGCCGCCTAAAATCTGCACCGCATCAGTAGTTACCTGCATTGCCGTATCCGAGGCAAAAAGCTTTGCCATTGCCGATTCTTTAGCTACGCCGGTGTTTCCGCTGTCAAGCATTCTGGCAGTAGCATAAATAAGGGCCCTGGCAGCTTCAACTTTGGTTGCCATATCCGCTAACATCCACTGGATACCCTGGAAGCTGGAAATGGATTTTCCAAATTGCTTCCTTTCCTTTGCATACTTCACGGCCAGCTCCAAAGCTCCCTGGGCAATGCCTAATGCCTGGGCCGCCACTCCCGGGCGCGACATATCAAAGGTCTTCATGGTCACGATAAAACCCATACCCTCCCTGGCGATGAGATTTTCTTTGGGAACCCTGCAATCAGTAAAAATTAATTCCTTAGTCATTGAAGCCCGAATACCCATCTTTTCCTCTTTTTTACCGAAAGTAAAACCAGGAGTGCCTTTTTCCACAATAAAAGCTGAGGCACCCCGCGCGCCGCGAGTACGGTCAGTGATAGCAATTATGGTATAAACCCCTGCCTCACCGCCATTGGTGATAAAATGCTTGGTCCCGTTTAGAATGTAATGGCCGCCATTTTTCACTGCGCTGGTCTTGATTGCCGATGCGTCTGAGCCAGCTTCAGGCTCGGTAATGCCAAAGGCGGCAATAGTTTTCCCTTTAGCTAAATCCGGAAGGTATTTTTTCTTCTGTTCTTCGCTGCCAAAGAGAACTATGGGGAAAGTCCCTAAGGCAGAAGCTGCATAGCAGACCGCGATTCCTCCGCAGGCGCGGGATAATTCTTCGGTGGCAATGCATAAATCCAATACCCCGCCGCCGGTTCCGCCGTATTCAACAGGCACAAAAATCGCAAAGAGGTCTGAGTCGGCAATTATTTTAATGATCTCATGCGGAAACTCCTCGCTTTTATCGTATTCTCCAGCCACTGGCGCAATTTTCTCAGTGGCGATCTGCCGGCACAAATCTCTAATCATCGCCTGACTTTCAGTAAAAAGATAATCCATCATACAAGTCTCCTTTAATATTCTGTGTAATGTTTCATAGTTTCTTCATCAGAGCCACCTCTTGGCAATCCGGAAACTTCGGGCAGTTGATGCATTCCGCCCAAATCTTATGCGGCAGTTTATGATGGCTTATTTTCTTAAAGCCAGCTTTTTTGAAGAAATCGGCCGCATAGGTCAAGACAAATATTCTTTTTGCGCCTAATCTTCTTGCTTCTTGAATACAGCCATTAACCAAAGCCATGCCTACGCCTTGATTATGATATTGCTTATCTACCGCCAGGGACTTTATCTCAGCTAAGTCCTCCCAGGAAATATGCAGGGCAGAACAACCAACCACTTTATTCTTTTTTTCGTAAACAAAGAAATCACGTATATTCTCATAGAGTTCATTCAGGGAACGCGCTAACATTAAATCTTTCTTGGCGAAAGAATTAATTAAGCTCTGTATTTGTTTTATGTCTCCTATGCGCGCCTTGCGAAGCATTATTTAATCTCCGTTCCCTTTGCCACCACCACAATTCCGGAATCTGTAACGTAAAATCTCTTCTTATCTTCGGCTAAATCATATCCGATCACCGCGCCCCGGGGGATACTGACCTCTTTATCAATGATCGCCCGCTTTATTTTGGCATAACGGCCCACATCTGCGCCTTCCATCAGGATAGAATCGTATAACTCTGAGAAGCTATTAATGCGCACGTTGGGGGATAAGATTGAACCTTGAACCTTGCCCCCGCTTATAATACAACCGCTGGAAACTAATGAATCCAAAAGAAGCCCCACCCGTCCGGCGGTCTTTTCTCCGGAATGAATGGTCCGCGCCGGAGGAAACTGTTCCTGATAAGTCCTGATCGGCCAGTTAGAGTCATATAAATTAAAGACCGGCTCCGGACCCAAGAGGTCCATATTCGCCTGATAATAACCGTCAATGGTTCCGATATCCCGCCAGTAATTAGCATCCCGGTCGTTTTCACACTCTCCTTCTGACTTTAAGGAAGAAAAATTAAAAGCGCAGACCTTCCTTCCCTTCTTAAACATTTGAGGGATAATGTTCTTGCCAAAGTCATGGTCTGTATTCTTTGCCGCATCTTCGGTAAGCTCCTCCTCTAAGATTTCGCGGTTGAAAACATAGATGCCCATTGAGCCATAGATTTTATCCGGCTTATCGGGTATGGTCTTTGGCTTAAGAGGTTTTTCTTCAAAACCCAGGACCTCATCTTCTTTATCCACCTCAACTACCCCTAACTGAGCTGACCCTTGTTTATTTAACTCATAGACGCTCACGGTTAGATCTGCATTACGTTGGCGATGGAAATCAATCATCTTATAATAATTCATTTTATAGATGTGGTCGCCGGCTAAAATTAAAATTTCATCCGCCTGCTCCTGCTCAATGCTGTATATATTTTGATAGATTGCATCAGCTGTCCCCCGGTACCAATCAGAGCCCACCCTCTGCTGCGCCGGGATAACATCAATATATTCACCCAAATCCGAATTAAAGACATTCCATCCTATCCTTAAGTGCCGCTGTAGAGATATGGATTTATACTGGATTAGGACATGGATACGGCGCAGGCCGGAGTTAATACAATTGGAGAGAGTAAAATCAATAATCCGGTAAATCCCGCCAAAAGGGACTGCCGGTTTTGCCCTGTCGCGGGTCAGGGGATAGAGCCGCTCGCCCTTACCGCCGGCCATAATAAATGTCAGAACCTTACGCATCATAGCGAGAGCAAAACCCCCATAATTCCCCTGCGCATCATCATTACCGCAATGGCGGCAAGGAGAATATACATAATTTTGGCAAATGCCTTCATTCCCGGCTCGCCCATAAGGCGGACAAAAAAATCAGTATAGCGAAAGGTCAGCCAGACAATGAACATATTTAAGACGACGGATATAAAAGTGGAGACGGTTCCAAAGCTGTCCATCATCATCAGGGTCATGGTCAGCACCGCGGGCCCGGTAACTAAAGGAGTCCCCAGAGGAAATATTCCCACCTCCCGGCCGCTCTCAGTGAGCGCTGAACCCTTGCGTTTACCCGACAATAAAAGATGTATCGCGATGACCAAAAGTAATATGCCGCCGGCTATCTGGAAATCGGCAACGGTTATGCCCAGAAGCCTTAACAGCGGCTTTCCCAGAAACATAAATGCCACCGCAATCACGGTAGCGGTAATTACCGATTCCTGAATAACCTTCTGCTTATGCTTCTTATTTAAAGAATTGGTAAGGGCAATAAAGATCGGGATATTGCCCAGGGCATCTACTGCCGCAAATATTGGAATAAAGGTTGATATATATGGCTTTAAGAAGTCTAACACAAGAAAATCTCCTTCGGCGATAACTTTCAGTGATTTTCGCAGTGGTATGGGAAAGTGTTTTATACTTTCCTGTACCATAAATGCTAATTATATCCCATTTACCTTACTGCTTCAAGGAGTTTTTTTGTATAGCCACAAGCCGGTTGAGTTAGAATCTCATCCGCGGCGCCTTGCTCAACAATCTTTCCCTGAAACATTACGAGTATGCGGGTAGAAATTTTCTTTACCACGGCGATGTTATGGCTGATAAAGATATAGGCCATCCCAAACTCCTCTTTTAATTTAAGCAATAGCTCTAAGATTTGTTTCTGAATAATCGAATCAAGGGAGGAAAGCGGCTCATCTAAAATTAAGAGCTTAGGCGAAAGCGCGAGCGCGCGGGCAATACAGGCCCGCTGGCGCTCTCCGCCGCTTAATTGCCGAGGAAGGCGCGTTAAAAGAGTATTGGATAAGCCGACTAATTCCAGCAATCTATTTATACTTCCCCTTTCTGCCTTTAAACCGTGGGCCTGAAACGGCTCAAGCAAAATGTCCTTTAAATTCATCCTGGGATCCAAACTTAACAGGGGATCCTGAAACACTATGGCTGCGTCTTTTCTTAAATTGGAGAGCTTAGAGGAAAAAATAATTTCTCCGCTGGTAGCCGCTATCAATTTGAGCAGGAGCTTTGCTAAAGTAGTCTTTCCGCATCCAGATTCTCCGACAATTCCCAGGGTTTCCTTTTCAGCCAAAGAAAAACTTACGCCGTCAACTGCCCTGATAAAACCCCCGCTTGCCTTAAATAACCCTTTTTCGATAGGATAGTATTTTTTAAGCCCCTTTACCTCTAAAATCATAAGCGGATAATTGATTGTATTAAATCCCGCGTGTGCGGATGGAAGGGCGAAGAAAATATCTGTTTGGTATCTGCCTGCTCAACGATTCTTCCCCTAAACATTATAGCCACCCGCTGGGCAAATTCTTGAACCAGGGCTAGGTTATGGGTAATAAACAAAATGCTGAATTTCATTTTCGCTTTAAGTTCTAAAAGCATGCGCATAATCTCAAGCCCAATAGTAACATCCAAGCTCGTCGTCGGCTCATCGGCAATCAAAAGCTTTGGGCAAGAGCTTAAAGCCATGGCTATGATTACCCGCTGGTTCATCCCACCGGAAAGTTGATGCGGATAACTTCTTAAGATATGTTCCGCATGAGGTAGTTTTACCAACTTCAATAAATCAACAGCTGCATTGAGTAGCTCATTTTTCTTTACTCTTACCCTTTGATGCAGCAGAATGCTTTCCTGAATCTGTTTGCCGATAGTCAATACCGGATTTAAAGAAGCCGTTGCTTCCTGAAAGATGTAGGATATTTCCTTTCCGCGGATGGATTCGATTATCTGCGGCTTTAGGGTTAGTAAATCCCGCGCTTGTCCCGACAAAGCCGGCATCCCGATAATAGGTCGGGAAAAGATCATCTTTCCGCTTACGATTTTAGCGTTTGGCGGCAGGAGCCTGGTAATGCTCAAGGCGGTAATGGTCTTACCGCTTCCTGATTCTCCCGCTAAGGCTAAGATTTCATTCTCTTTTATATCTAAATGAACCTGCTCCACCGCCCTTACGATGCTATGATGATGCTGGAACTGAATGCTTAAGTCTCTAATCTCTAATAAGTTGCCCATCTTGATACTTGTGAGAAGACGCTATTCTTTTTGTTCTCTTAAACCTTCGCCTAACAAATTAAAACCCAAAATAGTAAGAAGTATAGATAGTCCGGGAAATAACCCTAACCACCAGGCAACTCCCAAGGTTGACTTTGACTCCGCTAAGATATTTCCCCAGCTGGGTGACGGCGGCTGGACTCCCAGGCCTAAAAAACTCAAAGATGATTCCAATAGAATCGCTCCTGCTATCCCTAAAGTAGCATTGACAATAATCGGCTCCAGGGCATTGGGAATTAAATGGCGGCTGATCATTCTAAAGTTACTTACCCCCATTGCCTTTGCCGCTAAGATGAACTCCCTTTCTTTTAAAGATAGAATCTCCGCGCGCACTAAGCGCGCCGCCGGCATCCAATTAGTAAGCCCGATAATAAGCATAATATTGAATATTGACGGTTCTAAAATAGCCGCCGCAGACAAAATGAGAAAGAAGGCAGGAAAACAAAGCATGATATCGGTAAAACGCATGATTAAACTCTCTAACGCGCCGCCAAAAAATCCGGCCAGAGAACCTAAAAATAAACCTGCCAGGGTAGCTATACCTACAGAGATAACCCCGACCAATAAAGATATCCGCGCCCCATAGATCATCCGGCTAAAAAGGTCCCTGCCTAATTGGTCAGTACCAAGAGGGTGTGTTAGAGAAGGAGCCAGAAGCGCCTCTTCAATCGCAATCTCCGCCGGGTTATGCTTAGTAAGCAATGGCGCAATAATTGCGGTTATCGATAATGCCGAAATTACGATTACTCCTAATAATAATTTTGCATTCATTTCTTGTATCTTATCCTGGGGTCAATATAGGCATAGGAGATATCGGCAGATAAGTTACCCAGCAAAGTTAAACCCGCCACCATAACCAATTCCGCCATTATCATCGCATAATCCCGCGCCATTACTGCCTCGTAAAAAAGCCTCCCCGCTCCGGGCAAAGCAAAGATGGACTCAAAAATAACGCTTCCGCCGATTAACCCGGGAATAGACAAACCCAATATGGTCACCACCGGAAGCAGCGCATTTGGTAAGGCATGCTTTTTTAACACCGCATCGTAAGACAAACCCCTTGCCTTTGCAGTGCGGATATACGGTGTTTCAAGTATTTCTAAAATATTCTGACGGATATAGCGGGAAATACCGGCAAGCCCGCTAAAACAAGACACGAAGAGCGGTAAAATCAGGTGTCTGGCTAAATCCAGAGCCTTTTCCCAGAAGTTATAGTATTCAAAATCTAAAGAGGTTAATCCTGAGATGGGAAGCCATCTTAACTGAAGGCCAAAAAAATTCATTAACAATAAACTGAGCCAGAACCCCGGCATAGCAAATCCGATAAAGACAAATAAGTTCATCGAGCGGTCATAAAGTGAACCGGGAGCTTTTGCGCAATTAAGCCCGATTAATATGCCAAAAAATAAAATGAGAACAAGCGAAGCGGCATTGATAAATACGGTAAGCGGCAGACGTTCCAAAATCTTCTCTATCACCGGCCGGTTATCAATAAAAGACGTGCCAAAATTCAAAGTAATCACTTTCTTGCTCCAGTCAAAATACTGAATATAGAGGGGTTTATCCAAACCGTATAACTTCTCCAAGCGCGCTCTTGCCTCACTTGAAACCTTAGGATTCATTGCCTCGGAAAGAGTAGTGGGCTTACCCGGCGCCAGATGGATAACCATAAAGGATATAGTAATAATCCCCAAGAGCAGAGGAATCATACCCAGCAGCCGTTTAAGGATATAGGTAAACATAGTAATACAATTATAGCATACCTACAAAAAAAACAAGCCCTGATTTTTTCAATCAGGGCCGTCTATCCGGTAGGGACAGCACAGTGTGCTGTCCCTACACCAGATTATTTACTAACTGTTTAATACATATCGCCGTATCCGCCGCCGCCGCCGCCGTGGCCGCCTGGCATTGGTGGCATTCCCGGTTTTTCTTTCTCCGGCCGATCAGTAATAAGCGCCTCAGTGGTTAAAAGAAGCGCGGCAATGCTGGCTGCATTCTGCAGAGCGGTGCGGGTAACCTTGGTAGGGTCGATTATCCCGGCCTCAACCATATCTCTGTATTCGTTAGTAGCAACATCATAACCAATATTGGTTTTTTCCTGCTTTACCCTCTGGACAATAACCGAACCCTCTAAACCCGCATTCTGGGTTAGCTGGCGGATTGGCTCCTCAAGGGAACGTTTAACTATATCAACCCCGATTCTCTCATCGCCTTCGCTTTTCAGCTTATCCAGGGCAGAAATACAGCGCAGAAAACCCACGCCCCCGCCCGGAATAATCCCTTCCTCAACCGCAGCCCTGGTGGCATGCAGCGCGTCCTCAACCCTGGCTTTTTTCTCTTTCATCTCGGTCTCAGTAGCCGCACCAACGTTAATTACCGCCACTCCTCCGGCTAATTTTGCCAGGCGCTCCTGGAGCTTCTCTTTGTCATAGTCAGAATCAGTATCTTCAATCTGCTTTTTGATCTGGGATATTCTTCCGTTGATGGCCTGGGTTTTTCCCGCGCCCTCTACAATAGTGGTATTTTCTTTGTCAATCTTGACTCTCTTAGCCCTTCCTAAGTCGTCAATATCCACGTTCTCTAACTTTATTCCCAGGTCCTCAGTTATGGCTTTACCGCCGGTGAGCACTGCAATATCCTCTAACATTGACTTGCGCCTGTCGCCATAGCCGGGAGCCTTGACTGCCGCGCACTGCAAGGTGCCGCGGATTTTATTTACCACTAAAGTGGCTAATGCCTCGCCTTCAACTTCTTCGGCAATAATCAGCAGTGGCTTGCCGGTACGGGCAATCTTCTCTAATAAAGGAAGAAGATCCTTTAAGGAAGATATTTTTTTCTCGTGGATCAAGAGGTAGGGATCCTCCAGGATTACCTCCATCCGCTCGGCATCGGTAACTAAATAAGGAGACAAATACCCCTGGTCAAACTGCATACCCTCAACTACCTCTAAGGTAGTGGCCATTGATTTTGCTTCCTCAACGGTGATCACGCCGTCTTTACCCACCTTATCCATAGCTTCAGCTATCAAATCACCAATTGCCGTATCGCAGTTGGCGGCAATTGAGGCAACCTGGGCTACTTCCTTCTTATCTTTGATTGGCGTTGAGAGCCGCTTTAATTCCTCACATATCTTTTCTACCGCCTTCTCAATGCCTCTTTTAAGAGCCATTGGATTTGCGCCGGCAGTAACGTTCTTCAGGCCCTCGCGGTAAATCGCCTCGGCTAATACTGTAGCGGTAGTAGTTCCATCGCCTGCGTTGTCTGATGTTTTCTCGGCTACCTCCTTAACCATCTGAGCGCCCATATTCTGATAAGGGTCCTCAAGTTCAATTTCCTTGGCTACGGTAACCCCATCCTTGGTAATGGTCGGTGAGCCGAATTTCTTATCAATAACCACGTTTCTTCCCTTGGGGCCTAAGGTCACCTTTACTGCGCGGGCAAGCTGCTCCACGCCGCTTAAGATCTGGCGCCTGGCATCTTCGCTGAATAACAACTGTTTTGCCATTTCAAAACCTCCTTAATGAACCCTTGACATTTTTCTCGGTCTATTTTTCAATTGAAAAATGTCAAGGGTAAGTTCAGACATATAACTTATGTCCTCACTTAATTATCGCCAAAATATCGTCTTCCTTCATAATCAGAAGCTCTTCGCCTTCCTTGGTAGTAATCTCGCTTCCTGAATACTTGCCATACAAAACCCGGTCGCCTGCCTTTACCTCTAAGGCCTGCAATTGGCCTGATTCAGAAACTTTACCCTTACCTACCGCTACTACCTTACCTTCTTGCGGCTTCTCTTTAGCAGTATCCGGAATGACAATCCCTCCCTTGGTCTTATTCTCCGCTTCCAACGGCTTAATAATAACACGGTCACCCAACGGCTGCATGTTCATACAAACACCTCCTTCTTATAGTTTTTTAAATTAGCACTCTCTTGCTTGGACTGCTAATTATAGCCAAAAAAAAATCCTTGTCAAGCTTTTTTTAGAATTTCTTTAAAATTTCTCTTTGCAGCTCTCTTTTTCTAAGAATAGATTTTGCATATTGTTTCAACGTTGTTAAAAATAGTTTTAGCGGGCGCGGCCTGAACAACAAAAGATAGCTCCAGGTTATTAAATCATACAAAAGGATGCAGGGAAGATGCGCGAGAAGGCCGGGAAAAGATTCATTTTTGATAATGGTAAAATAGCGATTTTTGATTAAATCTACCTGCAAATCATCGCTCAGATATCTACGGGCATACGGCTTATCCCGGCCCTCTTGCGTCCTCACCGTGCCTCCGCGAATATGATAGGCGATAGCAGAAGGGATATAATAACCCCGCCAGCCTGAATTTTGCGCCCGCCAGGCAACATCCAGGTCTTCATAGAAAATATGAAAATCGGAATCAAAGTATTCTGAGCCGAGCTTAATCTCATCCAGCATTTTTTTACGATAAAAGGCAGCTGCGCCATTTACGCCAAAGACGTATTCCTCTTTTTCAAACTGGCCCCTGTCCCTAAGACCATATCCTCTTTCCTCTGCTGTGCGCCAGCGACTTAAAAAAAGTCCGGCGCTATCAATGGTTTTTCTGTTGCTGCGCAAGAGCTTGCCGCCGACCATACCAATTTTCTTATTCACGCTAAATCCCCTTAATGCATTTTCAATAAATCCTTCATCCAGAATCACATCATCATTAAGGCATAAGACGAACTCTCCCCTGGATTTACTTATCCCAAGATTAAGCGCAGGGCAATAATAAGGGTTCTGGAAATTGGAGTAAAGAGAGGATTCGGGATAAATGTCGGCAATCACTTTCTCAAGTTCTTGATTATAGGTATTATTAATAACGCTGGCTTCTAAATTTTTATAGCTTTGTTTTTTTATGGAATCTAAACACCGGCTCAAATAATCTAACTTGCCGCAGGTTACAACAATTACGCTTACAATTATATTAGTCAGCCCATTCATTCTATGCTATAATCCATTACTCTCCAGCTTGTCTTCATTGCGGCCCGGGAGGCGGTCCTCCGATAATTGTCACCGTAATTATACCATAATGCTGAATTCCCTTTTAATCTTAATCTTTATCCGCCCATTCATTTCTTCTCTGGCTTTTCCTTATGCAGATTCAATTTATTCGCTCTTCCTGCTTATTTTCTTGCTTTGCTGGATAATGGCAAAGGGGCTTCCCCTAAAAGAAATCAAATCACTGAAATATCCGCTCCTGCTTTTTATATGCGCCCTACTTGTCTCCGCATCCCTTTCTTATAATAAAACCGCCGGCTTAAAAGAACTCTTAAAATACGCGAATTATCTTCTTATTTTCCTGGTAATTGTATCACTTGTAGATAGAGAAAAAACAAAAATTATCCGCGCTATCATCCTGGCAGGATTTATCATCGGGCTCTTAACTATCTATCAATATTTCTTTGGATTCCGGCATCTTTTAGACTATATCTCTAAACAAGGAATACCTAATCAATTTGCCCTGGATTATGTCAGCCGAAGGCGCGTATTCTTCCCTTTTGTTACACCCAATGCCTTAGCCGGATATCTTATTATGCTTATCCCCCTTACCTTTATCCCTCGGCGGAAGATTTGGCTTCTTACGCCTCTGGTTATCAGTCTTTTCCTTACTCAGTCTTTAGGCGCTTTTATAAGCATCTTTTTAGGAATAATTGTATATTTCCGCCTGCAAGGAAAATTTAAAAAAAGAGGGCTCCTCATTCTCTTAGCGCTATTTGCGATGGCGGGGATTATTTTTATCCTGAAGGCAGAAACACAAAAACAGCATCTTCAACCATTTTTCTCTATGACAATGAGACTGACTTACTGGCAGGAAACCTTTCAGATTATTAAAGCACACCCTCTTATTGGCATTGGTCCGGGAAATTTCGACCTTCCCCGCTCCCGCTACGCGCACAACTCCTACTTGCAACTCTGGGCAGAAACGGGAATTTTTGGCCTGCTTGCTTTTATCTGGCTAATCCTCTCTATCATCAAATCTAAGCTGAAATCTCCCCTAAGCGACTCTCGCAGGGCCCAAATTGCAATTCTCTTAACTTCCTGCATTGTATTTTTAATCCACAACCTTATTGACTTCACCTTCTTTCTCCCCGAGGTATCTTTCATCTGGTACATCCTTAGCGGCCTGCTATTTTATTACCATTGATGATTGTTGAGCCAACCGGCACTTTTGTAACCTCTGCAATGACAATTTAAGAATTAAAAAGGCGCCTTCAAGCATAATGCGCGCAGATATCTTTGATTCTCCGCTACTGCGCTCAACAAAGACAATGGGAATTTCTCTTATGGCAGCGCCTAAATTTTTTGCAGCATAAGAGACCTCTATCTGAAACGCGTATCCTTTAGATTTTATCTTGGAAAAATCTATCTTTTTAAGAAAACTATGCCTAAAACATTTAAATCCTGTAGTAACATCGCTTAAATCCATATTCAAAAGCAAATTGAAAAACCATTTAGTTGCTTTAGAGATAATGTTGCGCCATATCTGCCTGTCTTTTATGCTTACTGCCCCCAGAAAACGAGAGCCGGTAACCAGGTCGTAAGTTTTAGCATAATGCAAAAATAACGGCAGATACCGCGGATCGTGAGAAAGGTCAGCGTCCATTTCAAATATATATTCTACATCTAAATTATCCAGCGCAAACTTAAACCCTTCTTTATAAGCCGAACCTAACCCTAGCTTCTTTTGACGTTGGATGAGAAGTACTCTGCTGTTGGATTTAGAAAACTTCTGCGCAATGACTCCGGTTCCATCCGGAGAATTATCGTCAACTATCACTATATGCGCCTCAGGCAAGACTCCGGCAATAGAAGAGGCTATTTTCTCAATATTATCTTTCTCATTGTATGTGGGGATAACTATCGCTACCTTTGCCTTCCTCGCCTCTAAAATATAACCGCTGCTTTCTTTTAAAGCTTTCTTGGCTAAAGATGTATCAGTCAAGATGCGAGAATATAATTCTGATTTTTGCCTAAGCATCTTTAATCCTGCGCCTATATACCTTTTCAATTCCTCAAAAGATTTAAGTTGAGCCAACCTATTCCAAATAATTTTCGGACGAAAATAAAATTCAGTATAGAATTCTTTGCTAAGCGCCTCTATTTCTATCTCTGACAGGCTTGACCAGGGCATAGGAAGCCGGCCTTCTATCTTTTTGCCTAAGATATGCTCACGCCAGTAATCTTTCCCCGTCTCTTTAATCATTAACTCATCCAGCTCTGTTCCCGGTTTAGCGATAGTCCTGCAAACCTGAATAAAATCTAAGCCAAGACTTTTGGCAAACTTAATTGTGCTTCTTATGCTTTCCCCTGTATCAGACGGATTACCTACCATAAAAAAACCCATTGCCCTTATGCCATATTTCTTTGACCATTTTATGGCCTGTCTAATTTGTTCTATCTCTATATTTTTTTTTATGGACTTTAACACCTTAGTATTTGCAGATTCGATGCCATAATATATCTGCCTGCAGCCAGCACTGGCTGCCTGACAGAGCACATCCTCATTTATAACATCCACTCTTGTGCGGCAGGACCACTCTATTTTCAGGTGTCTTTTTTTCATTCCCTCAAAGATTTCAAAAACCCTGGGTCTTGGCAAAAAGAATGTTGCATCAAAAAAATCTATTTCGCGTATGCCAAAATCCCTATAACAGAGTTCAATTTCATCAAGCACATTCTTTGCTGACCTTACACAGTAATGCGTGTTTGGATGTATGGCGCAAAATGAACAAAGAAAAGGACAGCCCGTAGCGGTAACTATAATAGTAAAATTTTTTAGTTGCGAGATAAAAGAATAATAGGCGCTGTTGGGAAGAAGATGCCGCGCGGGAAAGGGAAATGAATCAAAATCAGCAAACTTCTCCTGGGGACGGTTAATGACAATTTCTCCATTTTTTCTATAAATTATACCTGCTATACCATCCAGAACATCTCCATATTCCAAGGCCCTGATGAGTTTGGGAAGGGACTCCAGACCATCGCCAATAATTCCGTAGTCGATTTCCCGATGAGAAAGCGTTTCTTTAGGGTAAAGAGAGAGATTGATGCCTCCGGTGATAACCGGGATATTCAGGTTTTCTTTTAAATAGCGCACCCAGTCCAGGGCATCATGAAAATGATAGGTTTCAGACCTAAAGCCTATAATGTCTGGACGAAAATTTTTTATTTGTTCTAGCGCTTCTTCTTTGGAAAGCCCTAAGGCGCGCGCATCCAGCAATTGCACCTTATGCCCATGCTGCTCCAAGATAGCCGCAACATATGCCAATATTATTGGCGGGGCCAAACAAAACTCCTCATCTACGGTGCTTAGATTTTCCGAGAATATCTTATGGATATATGG
>Ga0155429_104_pt1 | contig 14826 bp, 10 predicted proteins | sample RifCSPhighO2_02_FD_106397 | JGI IMG/M metagenome (GOLD analysis project Ga0155429, IMG submission 106397) | Omnitrophica WOR_2 bacterium RIFCSPHIGHO2_02_FULL_45_21 | reverse complement strand
AACTACGCCTGCGTCCTTCAATGTTAAACGAATAATTATTGTTGGCAATAAAACGTAAAAAATCAACCGTCTTATTTTTACGTTTGGTCTGCAGTTTATTTTCCAGGGAAAAATCCATCTGGTTGGACTCAGACTGAGAACCTAAATCTATCAACTTAGAAGATGCCGCAGTAGGGGGATGGGTATAAGCATACCTGACCGATGGGCTGATGATATGGCGCAGCATATTATATTCCATCCCTAAAAAGTCAGCGTCAACGTCAAAAATGCGGTAAAATCTGGTAGTAACGTCAATTCCGCTGTCCCAGACCTCCCTGAAAATACCCGCATCTCTTCCGGCTATTCTTTTGTAATAGCTCTCTCTGGTTCCGGCAGAAGGGTTGAACTCTAAAAATAAAAATTTAAAAGGTAAGGATAACCTGGTATAGTTCTCAATCTTCTGATTAGAGTCATCGTCTTCTGAAGGGGCGGCCGTTTTGGTGTTAAAATTCAGGTATGTCCAGCTATTGTTAAAATATAGGGAAGTAACGCTGCCCGCCGCGCCTTGAGAACCATCCTGGGCAATTTCCGCTCTACTGCCAAAATCAAAGAGTTTTGTAGCGGGTTTTTCCCATTTTATCTCCGGAAGCATTTCGGTCTCCGAGAAAATGCGGTTCGTCCGCTTTTGATTTAACATACTCAGTATTGAGCTATCCGGCAGCGTATGACTGAGCAATATATACGAGGAGTTGACCGCGGCCTCCTTCTTCTCATACTCGCGAAAAAAATAATCTTTAATAAAATTTACGTCATTTACTTTATGGTATTCTGCTAACCAATAGGTATTCTTGTCCACATCCCATTTATGCCGCCACTGGATACGGTAGCGTTCCTTTTCTTTGGTTGATTTTTCGGGAGTGACAATCTGCGGGTATTTATAGATACGGCGCCTGCCTAATTTCCTTTCGTGCGTATAGTAGGTTTTGACAAATCCTTTACCGGCAACTTTGGTATCGTAAAAATTATCTATTCCCCAGGCCAACTCCCGTCTCTCGCGGTAATCAAGATGAATTCTGCCTGCGGAATTATTCAGCAAATCGTATCTCCAGGCGGTTAGTATGAATAACCCCCAGTCCTTGCTTTTACCGGGAGTAACCTGCACATGCATACGGTCGTCTTTTAAGTTCTGGGTAAATTTAGGTAGATATAATATTGGAGTATTGGCAACGCGGAAGGTCATTGCCCTGGTAGTAACCTTGTCGTCCGGAAATATCTCCATCCGGCGGCTCTGGATGCGGTAATGCGGACTGCCCCTGTCGCAGGTAGTCATATATCCGTTTTTGATTTCAATTTCGTTTTCGGAGACCTTGCGCACAATCTTACCTTTACCGTAATAAGGCTTATAGTCCGCATCGGCGTCAAAGGCAATGCCGGCCTGGCTTTTGAAATTGTAATCGCAGGAACGGGCCTTGATAAGGCCTTTTCGGTCCTTTAATATGACGTTTCCTTCGGCATGGGCGTCATTGGTCAGGGTATTAACCGTGGCCTTGTCGCAGGTTAAAACCGAATTTCCCTTAATTATCTCTACATTGCCCTCTATGGTTACAACATTTATATCCCGGAAATATTCTATTTTATCTCCGTTAACGATTATCGGGCCCTCGGAGCTCATATCGCTAAGCATGCTGCTTTGCGGTTCTTTGGCTTTTTCTTCTTCTCTCTGTTCCCCGGATACGGCGCAGAAAGACAAAGAGTAAAAATTTAAAAATACAAATATTTCAAGCAAGAAAATCGCCTTCGCTAATAACCTTTCCTTTACCATCAGGGCTGCGCCTAAGATTCCGGCATTGTTGCCTAATCTTGCTTTGAGGATTTTAACCGCTCTCACCTGGGGCGGCATTGCCCTCCTTTTTATAACCTTTCTTACGGTGTCAAGGATGAGCCTGCCGGCTCCGGAAAGGCCGCCGCCGATAACAACAGCTTCCGGATTTAAAAAGTTTATTATCCCCGAAAGGCAAATACCCAGATGTCCCGCCATCTCCTGCCAAATACCTAACGCCTTAAGATTACCCTGGTCGGCTAAAACCGTCAGCTTCTCTAAAGAAATACCCCTGCCAAACAGAGCTACTGCTTTTTCTAAAATGTATCTGTTGCCAATATATCGTTCTAAGCAGGCAATTCCGCCGCAGTTGCACTTTGGCCCGCTTTCACTAAGCGGGATATGTCCGATTTCTCCGGCGGCCAGGCTCGCTCCGCGGTAGAGTTGCCCTTCAATAACAATTCCTCCTCCCACACCGGTTCCTAAGGTAATGGCAACGACGTTTCGTTTTCCCCTGGCCGCCCCGACGCGCGTCTCGGCAAGGCACATAAGATTTGCATCATTATCCACAAAAACAGGAAAACCACTCCTCTTTTGCATAATCTGTTTTAACGGCACATTGCGCCAGCCTTTGATGTTTGGAAAATAATGGACAATGCCTTTCCTGGAATCAACGGGCCCGGGCGCCCCAATGCCAAGCCCCAATACATCTTTTGGAGAAACTTTTCTTTTTTCCAAAAGCCGCGAGAGGTTTTGGCTTAGGCCGGAGAGCAACTCTTCCCTGGAGGAGAAATATTTGGTAGGTAAAATTTGCTTCAGGATTATTCTATCTCTATCAAGTAAACCCAACTTGATATTCGTTGCGCCTAAATCAACACCGAGGATATAGCGTTTATTCATAATGGAAGATATTTTAGCTTAAATAAGGTTTTTTTCAAGCTAAATCTCACCCTGCGCCGCCGTTGGCGGCACCACGCCGCTATTTTACTCCCGCCATGCAGACCCGGTTACGCCCCTGGGCTTTTGCTCTATATAAGGCCTTATCCGCCTTATCTATCAAAGCGTTAATCTGCCCTGCGTCATCCGGATATGAGGCCAGGCCTATACTTATCGTACAGGTAAGATTTTCATTAAATGCCTTTATCCTCGCCTCTTGCACTTTTAAACGGATGCGCTGGCTAACCGCAAACGCCTGTTCTTTGGTCGTCTCAGGGAGCATAAGGCAGAATTCCTCACCGCCAAACCTGGCGCACATATCAATTGAGCGCAAGGATGCACTTAAAATTCCGGCGATCCCTTTTAAGACCGCATCGCCAACAATATGTCCGTAGGTATCGTTAATGTTTTTAAATTTATCCACATCTAAGAGAATGTATGATATGGCGGAACCGCTTACCTTTGCTCTTGATAATTCTTCTTTGAGTCTTTCAAGAAAATATCTTCGCACATATACGCCGGTAAGTCCGTCGGTAATGGAAAGCTCCTGAATCTCATGGTAGAGCTGAGAACGTTTCAGGAAAAGTTCAAGTTGAGCAAGTAATATCGTCATTTTTGCCTTGTTAATCCTGTCGAAATCCCGCGCCATAAAATACAACAATCCCCGGCCTCCTCTTGAGACCTTAATCATGCCGTAGCCGTTATCTTTTTTTTCTAAAGACGGCTTTTCAATAAATGAACAATCGGTTATACCAAAGATTGTTGATACTTTTTCCTTAAAGGCATTAAGCACATCTGATTCTTCTAACGATTGAGAAAGCTCTTTGGCAACTTCATATAAGGCAATCTCGCTATCTACCAGTAGGCCAAGTTTTATATTATCTTCCTGGGCATACTGGATTCTGTCTTCCATAGCCCCTAAGAGCTCCTCTTTTCTCTCCGCTGCGAGTGATAGATTATCTAAACTGAAAGCGCAATTCTTTCTAAAAGCATACAAGATAAAAAACGCCGCTATAATTTCCGCTAGAATCCCTAATACAAACATACCCTGTTCCTGCCTGTCCTCTTTGCCTCATACAAGGCACTGTCTGCCTTATCAAGTAAATCATCCGCGCTCTCTGCGTCCTGGGGAAAAGAGGCAACACCGATTGAAACGGTAATCGCAGTGGGCTTTCGCCGTATCGTTACTACCTTCTCCTGGATGGCGCTGCGCACATTCTCAGCCTCTAAAAATGCCTCCTCTTTAGCAGCCGATGGAAGAATAACCAGAAATTCTTCTCCGCCAAAACGCCCGACGGCAGCATTTTGTTTTTTAAAATAATCGCTTAAGAGAGCGCTTAAATTTTTTAATACCGCATCACCGGCAAGATGTCCGTGACTGTCGTTGTATTTTTTAAAAAAATCTATATCAAGCATCATTATTGAAAGAAAACCTCCTCCTAAGCCGCAACGTTTTAACTCTTGCTCCAATCTTTCAACGATAAACTTACGGGTATAAAGTCCGCTTAAGCCATCCCTTATCGCCAGCTCACGGGTGCGCTGATAATACTGGGCATTGTCAATAGCAACGCTGGCAATATCGCTCATCGTGGCAAGCAGCCTAAGGTCTTCCAGATTAAATGCCTTCGCATGCGGTGAGTCAAAATGCATAATACCAATCGGCCTATTCTCGCTTAGCAGGCAGCAGGCGATAACCGAGCCGAGCGCCCGCGATGAAGCTTTTTTTAATTTTTCAAAATCAAAACGGAAGTCCGAAGACGTATCTTCAACCAATAAGGCCCGGGTATGTTTTAGGACCCATTGGTCAAAGATATCGCCATGCTTTTCTTTGATTAGCGCATCGTCAGAACTGCTTTTAACCCTTACCAACGACAACCCCTGCTCCGCAGGCAGAGGGGTTGCGGCATCGCTTAGATAGACAATCCCGGTCGCTTCAACACGCCTAAGCATTGCGTACGATTCTCCTATCAAGGTATCCAGAGTATCATCTAAAGACAGATTTTGATTAAGCTTATCAATTAACCCTGCAAGCGTATCGTATCTCATAAGTTTAAAGCGTAAGGCCTTGTTCCTTGACTCTTCAACCAGAAGCTGCTGATAGGCAATATTCAGCCTGCCCTCTAAATCTTCAAGCCTGCTCTTTAGAAGGTATTGCCTTTTATTTTTTTTATATGCGAAAGAAAGAAAAATAAGGATGGCGCATCCTAAGATGACAAGATGGGCGATAGGAAGCAAGAGATTACTCATAAGAGTTCATTGAGTTCATTGAGTTCATTGAGTTCATAGAGTTCATAGAGTTTTGACTCAACGAACTCGAGAACTCAAGTAACTTAAGGGCATTACGGAGATTAAATGATAGTGGCTTCGGTATCTTTGTCGAAAAAATGCACCTTGCTCATATCAAAGACAAGGTCCATGTCCTGATTGATTGGCGGGCGGTCGTGCGCACCGACACGGGCAATAAAATTATGCCTGCCTGTGTTAAGGTAGAGATACACCTCTGAACCCATCGGTTCAATAACTTCGCAAGTTACCCTGACAATATTTTCAGGAGGGGCGCTTGAGACAAAGAGCTTATCGTAGATCTCCTCGGGCCGAATACCCAAATAGACCTCTTTTCCTGAATAGGGGCTTATATTTTTGTACATCTCCTCCACGAGCTTGACGATAATCCTGCCTTCATCAAAATAAAACCTGCCGTCTTTTTTGATCAGCCTGCCTAACATAAAATTCATTGGTGGCGAACCGATGAAACTGGCAACAAATTTATTCAGCGGATGATCATAAATGGTTATCGGATCAGCGAGTTGCTGCACTATGCCGTCCTTCATCACCGCGATACGGTCTCCCATAGTCATAGCTTCAGTCTGGTCGTGGGTAACATAAATCATAGTGGTGCTTAAGCGAAGGTGAAGCTTATGGATTTCAGTGCGCATGAGCACCCGCAGTTTAGCGTCAAGGTTGCTCAAGGGTTCATCAAATAAAAATACCAGCGGCTTTCTCACAATGGCCCTGCCCACGGCAACCCTCTGGCGCTCACCTCCGGAGAGCTCCTTGGGCCTGCGGTTTAGTAACGGTTTTATCCCCAGGATAGCGGCTGCATCAACAACCCGCTTGGTTATCTCCTGCCTAGGATAGCGCCTCAAGCGTAGGCCAAAAGACATATTCTCGAAAACCGTCATATGAGGATAGAGGGCATAATTCTGGAATACCATAGCGATATCCCTGTCTTTTGCAGGTACATCATTGACAAGCTTATCCCCGATAAAGATATCTCCTTTACTTGTCTCCTCCAGTCCGGCAATCATTCGTAACGTTGTGGATTTACCGCAGCCGGAAGGCCCTACCAGAACCATAAACTCTTTATTTTCTACACCCAGGCTTATATTATCTACCGCAATTATTTCGCCCGGATAAATTTTAGAAACATTTTTTAAGCTTACCTGCGCCATTGTGATTACCTCGCTTTCACTTAGAGTGCAACCTGCCTTCTTAACTAGAGATACTCAAGCAACTGACTCAATGTGCTCTTAAGATTTTTGCGCTGAACAATCATATCAATCAGCCCATGCTCTAAGAGAAACTCTGACTTCTGGAAACCATGGGGAAGTTTTTGCCTGAGGGTTTGCTCAATGACCCGCGGCCCGGTAAAACCAATCAACGCCTTCGGCTCAGCAAGAATTAAATCCCCTAAACCAGCGAAAGACGCCATAATCCCCGCCATGGTAGGATTGGTTAAGACCGAAATATAAAGCAGGCCTGCCCTATGGTGCCCGCCAAGCGCCGCTGATGTTTTTGCCATTTGCATCAGGCTAAACATACCTTCGTACATCCGGGCCCCGCCCCCGGAACCCGAAATAATAATCACGGCGAGTTTAAGGGCAGTGGCTTTTTCAATTGCCCGGGTAATTTTTTCACCCACCACCGAGCCCATTGAACCCATAATAAACCTTGAATCGGTAACCGCCATCACTATCTTTTTATTATTTATTCTCCCTTCACCGCTTATTACCGCCTCTCTTAAACCGGTTGCCTCCTGGTCGCTTTTTAGTTTGTCCACATACGTCTTTGGCCCCTTAAACCCTAAGGGGTCAGACGAACTTAAATCAGCGTCATACTCTTTAAAGCTTGGCTCATCTATAAGCAAATTTATTCTTTCTTTAGCCGTAAGCGTGAAATGGTACCCGCATTTAGGGCAAACCTTGGAATTTTCATCCAGGGTTTTATTATAAACGGGAACTGCGCATTCCTCGCACTTGGTCCATAATCCCCCGGGAATTTCCTTCTTTTTAACTTTGACAATAGTATATTTTGGTTTAAAAAGCGGCATTTTTTCCCAGCCCATTAATCACCAGTCCCGAAAGGGGCTTGGGATAAAAATAAGTAGATTTATGCGGCATTTTCCGTAAAGAACGCGCTGCAATAGCGCTTACCTGGCGCGGACTCGGTGGATTCAAGAAAAAGGCGCAATCGTATTCCTGGTTCTTCACTAATCGCATTGCCTCCTGCTCGTCACGGGTATAGAGAATATTTTGAGCGCCTGCATTTTCTTCCTTGATTCCGATCAGCTTATCCAGAATGAGGTTATGTAATATAACCACATCTAAGCTGTTATAGCAGCTATGGCTGCGGCTATCGCCCCGCCGTAGGCGGGGTGGCTTATCCGTATTTAAGATTGTCTTCTGCTTTAGTTTGAGTAAATAAAATCCTTTGTCTTTTAGATATAAGCCGAATTCATGCTGGCTTGCCCTCCGAGGAGGGCTGGCCCCCGGCAGTCTAAGCCTTGAGAATAATTCTTTCCGAGAAGAAACCGGCAAAATTGTAAAATAGCTCTGCAAAATCAGGGGCAGCGTTGCCAATTCCACCTTCGGGATATTGCGGATGACCCGATGAGTCGGGAGTATCTTTAAGCCGCCCGAAGCAAGGTTACAAAAATACATCATCACATAATCCGCGCTAATCCTTCGACTTAGTTCAGGATTAGCGGTGAACGCAGTCGAAGCATTAAGCGCTCTTTTCTTACTCATCAGTTTCTTATAGTAATAGGCCGCTTCATAGCGATGGTGGCCATCAGCAATAAAAATTATTTTTCTTCGTATTAACTTCGTAAGCGCCTGTATAAAATTAGAGGAATCAATCCGCCATAAGCGGTTTCTTGTTCCTTCAAATTCAAAGTCAGCAATAGAAGCAGTCCTGCGATAACCCGCAAGCAGCCTTTCGATTATAAAATGCTCATCCGGATAAAGCCCAAAAATAGGGCTTAGATTTGCCTCTGTGCTCTGAAGAAGCTTAAGACGATCCTCCCTTGGTTTAGAGAAAGTTTTTTCATGCGCCAGAATAACCCCTTTATCCGGAGGCTCTAACTTGAGCAGGGCGATAAAACCGATTCGTCTTAGACGCCTGCCTTCAAAAATATAGGATTGTTCATAGATATAAATTGAGGGTTTTTTATCCTGAATAAGTATGCCTTGCCTAAGCCAGCTTTTAAAGAAACCGCGCGCGCGGCTATAGCGATTATGCAAAGCATCATCGCTCTTTTTTTCTTTACCCAGAATTATGCGCACGACATTATATTTATGCGCCTTATACAGCCGGGATTGTTCTGCTGCGGAGATTACATCATAAGGAGGACTCAGCGCAAGCTTAAGCTCTCTTATTTTTTCCTGGTTAAATCGCAAACCCCGGAATGGAATTATCTCAGCCATCAGGGTTTATCGCTTCTCCTGAAAAGAAAGGAACTCGCCGCCGCGCCAAAAGAATCAACAAGCCAATCAAAGGAATCTGAATTTCTACCGAGGATAAAACTCTGATGGAGTTCGTCTGTCCCGGCATAGGTAGCCGCAATAAAGAGAGCGATAAACCGTAGGAGCAAAAGGTTGCTCTGGCGGTAACTTTTAGTCAGCGCCCGCATCAAAAGCAATCCCAGGAGAGCGTATTCGCTAAAATGAATTAGTTTATCGAATTTAAAGCGAGGCAGCATAGAGGCCGGCTGGTGGGATAAATAAAATATGATCCCCAGATAAAGATAAACCGGCAGCCAGTAAAAAAAAAGGTTTCTTCTCTGCACCTAATGACTTATGCGGCGGAAGGACAACCCTTGCAAGAAGGTTTGGCCGCTTCGCAAGGGGCGCTCTTTTCTTTTTTCTCTTTCTCTTTATAGCCTGGCTTGCGATAGTCGGTGGCGTAAAACCCCGAACCTTTAAAGATTATCCCTATGCCGCTGCCGATAACCCTGCGTAAGCGCCCTTTACATTGGGGGCACTCTGTAAGCTGGCAATCTGACATACCCTGAGAATGCTCAAAACGATGGCCGCAGCTTTTACATTCATATTCGTATGTTGGCATTTCTCCCTCTATATTTTAGTTTGACAGTTAACAGTAGACTCCTCCACTCTAAATTCAGCGAAATGTTTTCTTTATCTTTTCTACAATACTTTCCTTTTCTTCATCTTCGCCCCGCAGGCTGGCGAATTCTTCAATCAGCATTCTCTGCTGGTTAGTTAGGTCATCGGGTATTTCTATATTTACCCGCACTAATTGATCACCTCTGGTATAACTATGTAAATCAGCCATTCCCTTTTCTTTTAAACGAAAAATCTTTCCGGGCTGGGTACCGGGCGGAATCTTCATCTTTACCTTCCCTGCTAAAGTGAGAACTTCAAGCTCTCCGCCCAAAATTGCTTTAGTTAGGCTTATTTTGCTTTCGCTTAAGATATCGTTATTGTGGCGCTCAAAATAAGAGTGAGGCAGAAGATTAATCAACACATAGAGATCGCCCCGCCCTTGAGTTCCGGCTTCCCCCTCGCCTCTTATTCGTAAAGATGAGCCGGTGTCCACGCCTGCGGGTATTTTAACCTCAAGCTTTCGGGTAATCCTTCCTCTCCCTTCTCCCTGGCAGGCAGAACAGGCCTGCCCAATAATAAAGCCTTCTCCGCGGCATTTAGGACAGGTTTGTCTTATCTGAAAGAAGCCGCTTGACATTATCACCTGCCCCTGGCCCTTGCATTGGCCGCAGGCAGTTTTTTTTGAACCTGGCTTAGCCCCTGTTCCCTGGCAGGTTGAACAAACCTCATAACGGGGAATAGTTATCGTCTTTTCGCTTCCTGAAAAGGCCTCCTCTAATCTAATATCAACCTCAATCTGCAGGTCTCTGCCCCGCCGGCTTCGAGCGTGCGCCCGCCGGCCTCCCATGGTGCCGGAGATATCAAATCCCAAATCTCCGAAGATTTCTTCAAATATGCTTCCGCCGAAACCAGAATCTTTTAAATCACCAAAGATGCTTCCAAAATCAGCGCCCTTAAAAATATCTTCTTGCGCATAGCGCTGGTCAATGCCTGAATGGCCATACTGGTCGTAGAGCGCTCTCTTTTCCGAGTCTGATAAAACTGCGTAGGCCTCTGATATCTCCTTGAACTTTTCTTCTGCCTCCTTTTTCTTTTCATGAGGCACCCGGTCCGGATGGGTCTGCAAGGCAAGATTCCGGTATACCTTTTTTATTTCATCCAAAGAGGCGCCTCTGTTAACGCCTAAAATTTCGTAATAATCACGCTTTGTAGCCATCATATGAGTTCATAGTTTAGAGTTCATAGCTCATAGCTTTTTTACTACGAACTATGAACTTGTATTTATTCTTTATCGTCCTCTGCCTTATATTCGGCGTCAATGATCTCTTCGTCTTTTTTCTTCTTCTCTTTTGGCTCCTCTTCTTTTTCTGCCTTTTCTTCGGCCTTGCCAGCCTGCTGTTTTGTTGAGGCCTGCTTATAGACCTCCTCTGCCAATTTATGTGAAGCAGCGGTCAAATCTTCCATTGCCTTCTTAATCCTCTCAAGGTCTTTGCCTTTAACCGCCTCTTTTAAATTATCTAATTTTTTCTGGATGCTCTCCTTATCAGAATCCGATACCTTATCGCCGAATTCCTTCAAAGATTTTTCAGTGGCATAAATTAACGTATCAGCCTGGTTCTTGATTTCCACTTCTTCTTTCCGTTTAGCGTCATCCGCAGCAAATTTATCCGCATCCTTTACCATCTTTTCAATCTCTTCTTTAGAGAGTTTTTTAGGCGCGGTGATACGGATAGATTGTTCTTTTCCGGTCCCCAAATCCTTGGCTGAGACATGCACAATACCATTGGCGTCAATATCAAAGGCAACCTCTATCTGGGGAATACCTCTTTGCGCCGACGGGATACCGACTAAGTCAAATCTGCCTAATTCCACAGTATCATCAGCCATCGGACGCTCACCCTGCAGGACGCGGATAGTAACCGCGGTCTGATTATCGGCAGCAGTTGAGAAAACCTGGCTCTTTTTCGTCGGAATAGTGGTATTTCTTTCTATAAGCTTGGTGTTCACTCCGCCCAGAGTTTCAATTCCTAATGATAGCGGCGTAACATCTAAGAGTAAAACATCCTTCATATCGCCCTTGATAATCGCTGCCTGAATTGCCGCTCCCAACGCCACGCATTCCATTGGGTCAACCCCGCGTTCAATCTTCTTGCCCACATAGTCCTCAAGAAACTTCTGCACGATTGGCATGCGTGTAGGCCCGCCGACCATAATGATGCGGTCAACGTCTTTAGGAGAAAGTTTGGCGTCAGAAAGCGCCTGTTCTAGAGGATGGTGGCACCTTCCGATAATCGGATCAACTAACTCTTCTAATTTCGCCCGGGTTAAATTCATGGTCAAATGCTTGGGACCGCCGGCATCCGCAGTAATAAACGGCAGATTAATATCGGTAGTAAGAGTGCTGGAAAGCTCTATCTTTGCCTTTTCCGCTCCTTCGCGTACGCGTTGAACAGCCATCTTATCATTCTTAAGGTCAATGCCGGTTTCTCTCTTGAATTCTTTAGAGATATAATCAATCATGGTATTGTCCATATCGGTTCCGCCTAATTGGGTGTCGCCAGATGTAGACTTAACCTCAAAAACTCCCTGGGCCATTTCCATTATGGTTACATCTAAGGTTCCGCCGCCAAAGTCAAAGACCATAATCTTCTGCTCTTTCTGCGATTTTTCCAGGCCATAGGCAAGGCAGGCGGCAGTAGGCTCGTTAATAATGCGTAGAACTTTTAAGCCGGCGATTTCTCCGGCATCCTTGGTTGCCGTCCTCTGGTTATCGTCAAAATATGCCGGGCAGGTAATTACCGCCTCTTCAACTTTATCTCCTAAGTATGCCTCTGCATCGGCTTTTATTTTTTGCAAAATAAAAGCCGAAATCTGCTGGGGCGTGTATTCCTTGCCCAGGGCCTTAAATTTATAGTCTGTTCCCATCTTACGTTTAGCCGCCTGGATTGTCCCTTCAGGATTTATCGCTGCCTGGCGGCGCGCCGGCTCGCCCACTAAGCGCTGTCCGTCTTTGGTAAAGGCGACGTATGAGGGAAAGGCCTTTCCTGAAGCAACCCCTGCTCCTTCAGCAGAAGGAATAATCACCGGCCTGCCTGCTTCCATTACTGCTGCCGCTGAATTTGATGTCCCTAAATCAATCCCGATCACTTTAGCCATATAATTTTCCTCCTTTTTTTCATCTTGAAATTTTATCCCGAGCCGCTTGCTATAGATTTCAGGCGGCGAGGGATTTCTTGGCAACCTTAACCTTCGCTGTGCGTACTACCCTATCATTTAAGTAATATCCCTTTTGCATCTCTTCCACAACTGCGTTCTCTGGTAACCCGGATTCAACCTGCATCAATGCCTCAGAGGTATGCGGGTCAAACGGCCTACCCACAACCTCCATCGGCTTTACCCCATGCACCTTAAGCATCTCATAAAGATGCGAAAGAATCATTTCAATGCCTTTTAAAAATGTCTCTAAGCTTACGCCCTTATTTTCTGCAACCTGCGTAGTCCTTTCTAAGTCATCAAGAATTGTCAGTAATTCTACGATAATCCCCTCACTGGCATATTTGGTGAAATCCTGACACTGCCTTTCCATACGTTTGCGGGCATTATCAAAATCTGCCTGCAGGCGAAGCAGCCTATCCTGGCATTCCTTGACCTCTGCCGCCTCTTTCTGCAGCTTCTTATATTCTTCCTCGGTAATAGTTACTGTATTTTCCTTAAGGGCATCCATTTCCTGGGCCGCTGCGCTTTGTTTTTCTTCTTTTTTGTGGCTTTGCCTATGGCTGTGGCTATTCGGTTGCCCACCATTGCCCTCCGGCTTATCGGAAGGCAAACCACCGGCTTCTGCCTTGTGGTCATTACCCTTCTTATTATCATACTGCATCATTTTTCCTCTTACAAATTCTCCAGGGCCTTGCCAAGAAGCAAAGAAACATACTCAATAGTAGGAATCACCTGGCCGTAATTCATGCTCCGCGGGCCCAAAACAGCAATCCTGCCGGAGGGCCTCTCTTCAATATCATAGGTAGATACCACTAACGAACAACCGGAAATATCCTGGCAGGGAAGCTCTCCTCCAATATAGACGTTTAACTTCTTCTTTAGGTCGCGGTTGATAATCTCTAAGAGCATCTTCTTTTCTTCCAAAAGCCGTAAAATACTACGTATGTTGTCAATATTTTTTAACTCAGGGTGTTCGATCATAAAAGATGCCCCGTTATAATAGATTTTATTATTCATATTTGAGTATGCTACAATGCCGGCGCAGCGGGTAAAAGTAGAGAGCACTTCTGAGGTCTTTTCCAGGATATCCTCCAGCCTGTTTAACTGACGATTATATTCTCTGGTAATACGCTCTCTTTCTTCCTTAAAAAGCTCCATCTGCGATAAAAGCATATCCACATAATAGCGATAGCCTTTATCCGTAGGCAGGCGCCCTCCCGAGGTATGCAGATGAGTAAGATACCCCCGGTCTTCCAGCTCGCACATAATGTTTCTCACGGTCGCTGATGAACAGTCAAAATGCTGGCAGATCTCCTCAGAACTTACCGCGCAGTGTGTCTTGATATAGTTTTCAATTATGCTTGAGAGGATACCCCTGTTTCTCGCATCTCTATCCACCGCTCTGACCATATCCTCATTTCCTTAATGAGCCCCGCCGCTTTCGGGGCGAATTAATCCCGCCGAATACGCCAAAAATATGGAACAGAATTTTGGCGTAGATTATGAAGCGGAAAAACCTGGCTAAAAGCTAAAGTATCATTATAACAAAAATAATCTTCTTGTCAATGGTCGGCTACGCTCTGCGCTCTTTTTAGCATTATCCTCTGTCTTTAGATAACCTGATATTTTACCCATTGCCGCATTGGGCATCTTTGCGCTTATGATTACCGATTTCGTAGTATATTTTATTTCCTCAACCTCGCCCTCGCGATAGACCCAATCAACTATATTCATCTTATTTATAGGGATGTTGAGCTTTACTTTTTTAATCCCCCTTGAAACTACCTGGGTTATGGCGGTAATAAGTTCATTGAAATTTTCTTTTTTTAACGCTGAGATGGCAATTGAATTAGGAAAATCCGCTTTATATCTTCCTAACCAGTTTAAATTTTCTAACTTATCAACTTTATTCAGAGCGGTAATCATCGGCCTGCCTATGCAGCCTAACTCCTTCAATACAGCGTGAACAGATTGATAATGGCTATAACGTAGAGGATGAGAGATATCCAGGACATGGATTAACAAATCAGCTTCTCGCACATCTTCCAGAGTCGCCTTAAAGGCCTCAATAAGATGTACGGGGAGATTATGCAGGAAGCCAACGGTATCGGCAAGCGCTATTTTCTGATTATTGGGAAGAAGCATTGTCCGCGTCAGGGGGTCCAATGTGGTAAACAAACTATCATCCGCCAATAGATGCTCGTTGACTAATGAATTTAAGAGCGTGGTTTTCCCGGCATTGGTATAGCCGACCAGCGCCACTAACGGCACCGCCTGTAATTTCCTCTTTTTATTCATCAGATTACGTTGCGAGCTAATCCGCTCTAAATCTTTTCTTAGTTTTGTGATTTTACTACGGATCCTTCTGCGGTCAAGCTCAAGTTTTTGCTCTCCGGGCCCCCGTGTGCCGATACCACCTCCTAACTGCGAAAGCATAATGCCTTTACCGATTAAACGCGGAAGAAGATATTCTAACTGCGCAAGCTCAACCTGCATTTTTCCTTCAGGCGATTGAGCGTGCTGGGCAAAGAT
>Ga0155429_116_pt2 | contig 14988 bp, 14 predicted proteins | sample RifCSPhighO2_02_FD_106397 | JGI IMG/M metagenome (GOLD analysis project Ga0155429, IMG submission 106397) | Omnitrophica WOR_2 bacterium RIFCSPHIGHO2_02_FULL_45_21 | reverse complement strand
GGGAAGACAATGCCGGCCAAAAACGTAATGTGATTGAAGTAAGAGCCGAACGGATACAATTTTTGAGCGGGGGACAAGCCTCCCTCGGGGGGCAAGCCGCTTTAGGCGCGAAGGCTGCTGTCCCTGCTGACGAGACAGGCGAGGGGCTTTCGCAAAATTCAACTTCTCTTCAGGAGGAGAATATTGCGTGGGCGGAAGGAGAAGAAAAAAGTGACAGCGTATAAGACACCGTATAAAGTAGCGAAAAAAGGCTCAAGACTGGCGATGAGGCGCCCGTCCAGAGAAGCAGAATTCGGGCCGCCGCGCAAGAAGTTCTGCCGTTTTTGCGTTGAAAAGGCCAAAATAATTGACTATAAAGACATTAAAAAATTAGAAAAGTGTATCACCGATCGCTGTAAGATTTTCTCCCGTAAGATTTCGGGAACCTGCGCTAAGCATCAGCGAAAGTTAAGCAATGCTATCAAATTAGCCCGCTATATTGGCTTGCTGCCTTACATGAGGGCTTGAGCGGTGTGCCTGTCTGCAGGCAGGTAAGTTTATAAGCCAGAGGGCAATGGTGCGGCAACCGAATAGTCGCAGCCATGAGCCAGAGGGCAATGGTGCGGCTTCCAATAGCCGCAGCCATAAGTGTCTAAGGAGAATATGAAAGTTATATTAAAACAGAAAGTCGAAAAATTAGGCAATGCCTGGGATACGGTCAAGGTTAAAGATGGCTATGCGAGAAATTTTCTTTTTCCCATGGGTTTAGCTTTAGAAGCCACAAAGGCGAGTCTCAAAATAAGAGAGGACTTTCAGGCTTCCCAAGCAGCCTTGGAGGAAAAAGATAAGTTTCAGGCGCAAGAATTGGCAAAGAAACTGCAAAATGCCTCTTTTACTCTGGCCATGGAGGCAACGGCTGAAGACAAGCTCTACGGAAGCGCAGATGCCGAAGAATTGGAAAAATTTCTCAAAGGCGAAGGTTATAGCATAGACAAAAAAGACATTCTGCTCGATGAGCCGATAAGGTCTCTGGGCGTCTACAACATAGAGATAAGACTTCATCCAGAGGTTAGCGCTAAAATAAAGGTTTGGATAGTAAAAAAATAAATGCCTCAGGAACTTACCCTAGAAAAACTCCCTCCTCAGAACATTGAAGCGGAAATGGCTGTTTTGGGCTCTATGCTTATTGATGATGAGGCCATTGCCCAGGCCATAGAAGTGCTCAATCCCGACTGTTTCTATAAAGACAACCACCGCCGTATCTTTGATTGTATCCTGAACCTCTTTAATCAGAATAAGGCGGTGGATATCATTACCATCTGCGATGAGTTAAAAAAGCAGGGTTTGCTAGAACAGGTTGACGGGCCTGGTTATATAGCTTCATTAGTAAACACTGTCCCTACCTCCGCCAATATTCTTCATTATGCCTTAATTGTCCGCGAGAAGGCAACCCTGCGGGCGTTGATTAATAACGCTACGCGGATAATCAGCGATGCCTATAACGTAGAAGGAAATGCTGATCAGGTTTTAGATAATGCAGAGCGCCTGATTTTTGAAATCAGGGACCGCCCGCACCGCGCAAGTTCCGTTATTCTTCTTAAGGAAATCATCAAGGATACCATTGAGACCATAGATAAGCTTTACCAAAAGAAGGCGCATGTTACCGGCATACCCACCGGCTATGTTGACTTTGATCTGAAGACCGCGGGGCTGCAGCCGTCTGATCTAATTATCGTTGCCGGCAGGCCTTCAATGGGAAAGAGCGCCTTTGTTATCGGGATTGTGGAATACGCCGCAGTAGTTGAGAAGATTCCCGTCGCCTTTTTTAGTTTAGAAATGTCCAAAGAGCAGTTAGTGCAGCGGTTGCTTTGTTCGCACGCCCGGGTTGATGCCCATAAGGTGCGTACCGGGTTCTTGAGCGTCTCTGACTGGCCGAAGCTTACCGCCGCCGCGGGAAAGCTTTCAGAGGCGCCTATTTATATCGACGATACGCCGGCTATCTCGGCAATGGAGCTTAGAGCCAAGGCCCGCAGGCTTAAGGCGCAGTACGATGTCAAGTTATTGGTTCTGGATTACCTTCAGCTGATGCGCGGGGGAAGTAAAATTGAGAACAGGCAGCAGGAAATTTCAGATATTTCGCGTTCCATAAAGGCATTGGCAAGAGAGCTCAATATTCCGGTTATTGCCATAAGCCAATTATCGAGAGCTGTAGAATCCCGTACAGACCACCGGCCTCAGCTTTCCGACTTAAGGGAATCCGGCGCTATTGAGCAGGACGCGGATGTGGTGGCGTTACTTTTACGCGAGGAATACTATAATCCTACCGATGAAAACAAGGGGCTCACCGAGATTAACATTGCCAAGCAACGTAACGGCCCGGTAGGAAATTTTAATCTGGCATTTATCAGGGAATATACCCGTTTTGAAAACCTTAGCCGCCTTGCTGAGGAGTAAGTAATGAAAATATTTCAAGAAAAATCTGTCTCAAGCCTCTACTCTAAGGGCAGATTTTTCTTGCTTGTAATGATTTTTCTTGCTTCTAGTATGGCAGCCTATGCTGATAGGCAATCCTCCCTTGAGGGGCAAGCCGCCGCTGCGGAGGACAAGCAAACATCGCTTGAGAGCGGCGACTCCTCGCCCCTTCCCTCCCCTGAGGAGGAGATGTCTTTAGGCCGCCAAGGGCGGGGCTTAGCGGTTCCTCTGGAAAAAAAAGTTACCGCTATTGAAGTCAAAGGCAATAGTTTTATCAGCACCAGGGTAATCCTTTCTAAAATAAAAACCCGGGCGCAAGCGGATTATTCCACCAATATCATCAGCGATGATATCAAGCGGCTCAACGAATTAGGTTATTTTAGCGATATAAAAATTGATACTGAGGATTTTGAGGGCGGCCTGAAGGTTATTATTATACTAACCGAGAAATCATTGCTTGAGAAAATTATCCTCAAAGGCCGCTTCAGCAGGGTATTCCGGGAAGAGAATCTCAAAGAGGCAATCAAGCTGAAAGAGGGCCAATATTTAGACCAGGTTCAGTTAAAAGAGGATATTAATGCGCTTAAGGACCTTTGCATCAAGAAGGGCTATGCCCAGGCAGAGATTTCTTCTCAAAGCGAAATGAACCCTGCCACGAACAAAATAATCCTTACCCTGTCCATAGAGCCGGGAAAACGTATACGGATAAAGAGAATTGATATCCGCGGCAATAAGAATTTTAAAACCAAGCGGCTGCTGAAGCTGATCAAAAGTAAAAGAGCAGGAATATTCAGCTCCGGATTCTTTAAAGAGGACCTGTTCAAGGATGATATTGAACGGTTAAAGTCATTTTATCGCAAAGAAGGTTTTATTGACGTAAAGATAGATTACGAGGCCGGCTCCCATGCGAAACGGGGGCTTATGTTTTTTATCATCCGCGTTGACGAAGGCAGGAAATACGTGGTAGGAGAAATATTCATCAAGGGCAATACGGTTTTTAGCGTTGAGCAGATAAAAAAGGAACTGAAACTGACAGCTCCCGGGAAGGTCTTTAGCCAGGAAAGTATGCAGGAAGATGCCTCCGCTATCCAGAGCCTCTATTTTAACAGGGGTTATATTTTTACTCATGCCGATGGAAGCACCTATCTGAATCCCGAGAACAAAAAGGTTGACGTAACCTACGCGGTTGACGAGGGCATGCTTGGGTATCTGGACAAGATAAAAATCCGGGGCAATATAAAGACCAAGGATAAAGTGGTCCGCCGGGAGTTGAGGATGTATCCGGGTGAGCGTTTTGACGGAGAAAAGCTCAAGCGCAGTAAGGAACGGCTGCAGAATTTGGGATTCTTTGAAGAGGTCAGCTACGATATTGAGCCCTCAAGCTCAGATGAGCCGGATAAAAGGGATTTGGTGGTTGAGGTAAAGGAGTCCAAGACCGGCGAGTTCAGCTTCGGCGGAGGATACAGCTCGGTGGATAAGCTGATCGGATTTATTGAAGTGGCGCAGAAAAACTTTGACTGGAGAAACTTTCCCTATTTTACCGGCGCGGGCCAGGACCTGCGCCTGCGAGCAGAACTTGGCTCAATTGCCAAGAATTTTGAACTAAGTTTTACTGAACCCTGGATGTTTGATTATCCGGTTGCCTTTGGTTTTGACGGATACCGCCGGGAGCGCGACCGGGAAACCGACATAGGCTTCGGTTACAATGAGAAGAGAAGCGGAGGAGATTTGCGTTTAGGGAGGGAATTTGGAGAGTATCTCAGGATTGATGCGATGTACCGCTTTGAAGAAGTAACCATATCGCAGGTTTCTGATGAAGCAACCGCTGATCTGAAGAAAGAAATTGGCAATAATATCATCAGTTCAATGCAGTTAGGCTTAAGCAGGGATACCCGGGACAGTGTTCTTAACCCTGCGAAAGGTTATGTCTTAGGCGGGACGCTTGAATTAGCCGGAGGCCCTTTTGGCGGGGATAAGCAGTTCTTCAAAGCCACTACAACAGATAGCAAGTATTTTGCACTGATGCGTTCCTCTACCTTAGAATTCAGGCTGCGCGCAGGCGTTGTCAATGCCTACGGTGATTCAAGCGCAGTTCCCATATACGAACGTTTCTATGCCGGAGGCGCTTATACTATCAGGGGTTATCATGAAAGAAGGGTAGGGCCTGTAGATGCGGTTTCTAAAGATCCCATTGGCGGTGAAGCGATGTTGATCGGCAATATTGAATATCTCTATCCTTTAATGGATATGCTCAAGATAGCGTTATTTTATGATCTGGGAAATGTTTGGCCTAAAGTAGATGATTTTGCTTCTGGCGGCTACATGGCCGGCATCGGCCTTGGCGTGAGGCTGAAGACGCCTATCGGCCCGGTGAGATTAGACTATGGTTTCCCGTTCAATAAAGAGCCCGGTGAGCCGGCCAAGGGCAAGGGGAGGTTTCATTTTAGTTTAAGCCGCGGGTTTTAAGTGAGGACTAAACTTATGGGAGGAATATGATGAGAAAAGGTATAGTGGTTTTAGTGATGGCGTTGTTTTGTTTGGCATTCGTAATTTCAGCTTATGCGGCGGAAAAGATTGCCTCCGTTGATATAGGCAAGCTTTTCGATGAGTATCCAAAGACAAAAGAGTTCGATAAGGGACTTGAACAGAAAGCCGGCGCCTACGAAAAGGAGAGAGACAACAGAATTTCCGAGATAAAACAATTGCAGGATAAACTCAGTATCTTAACTGACCAGGAAAAAGAAAAAAAGCAGAAAGAGTTAGAAGAAAAGATAAAGTCAGCCAGAGAATTTACTTTGTCAAAAGAAGCAGAATTAAAGAAAGAAAGGGATGACCGGCTCAGGGAGGTCTTAAAGGATATTGAGGCTACCGTAGGAGAGTATGCGCAGAAGGAAGGCTATAGCATGGTTTTTAATGACCGGGTCTTTGTCTATAGCAATAAGGCAAATGATATCACTGGTAAGGTCTTAGAAATACTGCAGGCTGACTATAAAAAGAATACGTCCTCCGGAAAATAGTTAGCACTGATTACACAGATTTTAAAAGCAGATTACACGGATTAGTAGCGTAGACTTTATCTGTGTAATCAATTTTATTGATTTGACAGGGCAAGATGCGAAGTACCGTAGGTGAAATAGCCAGGCTTATTGAAGGCGATCTAGTCGGGGATCCCGCCACCATCATCACCGGCGTCTGCGGAATTAGAGAAGCCGAAGAGGGGGACATTACTTTTGTCGCCAATTCTCGATATGTAAATCTTATCGCAGGGACACGCGCTTCAGCGATTATTACCTCAAAAGAGGTTACCAGCGCAGCCAAACCGATTATCCGCACTGACAATCCTTCGTTTGCTTTTGCAAAAGTAGTTTCTTTGGTCTCTCCCGGCAATCTGCGTCATCCGCAGGGAATACATCCTACGGCAAGCATTGGTAAGGGAGTTTCTTTAGGAAAATCAGTTGCGCTCGCAGCTTATGTTGTCATAGGAGACCAGGCAATAATTGGCGATAGGACTATTATATATCCCGGCTGTTTTATTGGTCAGGGCAGCTCTATAGGCTGCGATTGCCTTATCTATCCCAATGTTTCTATTAGAGAAAAGGTAAGCATAGGCAACCGGGTGATTATTCACAGCGGAACAGTGATTGGTTCAGACGGGTTTGGTTTTATTCAAGTAGATGGAATACATCAAAAAATTCCTCAAGCCGGAACTGTCCAGATAGGGGACGACGTAGAAGTGGGAGCCAATGTGACTATTGACCGGGCGCGCTTTGACAAAACAGTAATCGGGAAGGGGACGAAGATTGATAATCTCGTTCAGATTGCCCATAATGTGATCATCGGCGAGAATTCGCTTATTGTTGCTCAGGCCGGGATTTCCGGGAGCACGGTAATCGGCAGCAACGTTACCCTGGCAGGCCAGGCCGGCTTAGTAGGGCATATCAATGTTGGAAACGGGGCAATCGTTGCGGCGCAGGCCGGAGTTACCAAGTCAGTGCCGGCAAATACCGTTGTTTCAGGATATCCTGCGAGGCCCCATGCCGAAGCCAAAAAGGTGAATGCCTGCCTACAGAAGTTACCTGAACTTTATAAGGTTATCAGGGATTTGGAAAAACGGCTGCTGAAATTAGAGGCGAAATTTGAGATTAAATGAAGACTGGAGAAAAAATAATGGATTCATTTCAGAAGACAATTAAAAATCCGGTTAAAATTTCTGGCGTAGGCCTGCATACGGGTAACCGGGTGAATCTCTTGTTTAAGCCGCAGGCGGTAAATTCCGGCATAAGCTTTGTGCGCGTAGACCTGGCCGATCGGCCGGCGATAAAAGTAGATTGCGGCAATCTCATGGACTCTCTGCGCAGTATCCGCCGGACATCGCTGGGAAACGACGGCGCCGAGGTTCAGACGATTGAGCACCTGATGGCTGTTTTGTCGGGATTACAGATTGATAATCTGCTTATCGAGCTTGATAATAATGAAATTCCGGGTATGGATGGCTCAGGAATTGAGTTTTTAAAAGTATTAAAAGAAGCCGGAATCATTGACCAGGAAGCAGTAAAAAAATCGTATAGCATAAAGGAGCCAATCTGGGTTGAGGAAGAGCATTCAATGCTCGTAGCCCTGCCCGCCAATGATTACAGCATCCGCTACACCTTAAGCTATGAGCATCCGCTGCTTAAGGCCCAATATATGGAATTAACTATTAACCCTGAGGCCTTCGAGAATGAGCTTGCCGCGTCACGGACATTTTGTCTGCAGGAAGAAGCCGGCGACCTGCAGGGCAAAGGTTTGGGCAGAGGCGCTAACTACGAGAATACGCTAGTGATGGGAGAAAGGGATGTTATTAAAAACCGCCTGCGTTTTAATGATGAATTTGTCAGGCATAAAATTCTTGATTTGATCGGAGATCTTTCTCTCCTGGGCGCTCCGCTTAAGGCAAGAATAATGGCGATTAAAAGCGGCCATTCCCTGAATCTCAAATTGGTCAAGAAAATTCTGGCGCAGAAAACGCGCTACGAACTGGGAGCGATGGCTGCCGGCAGCGCTATAGGCGGCGAGGAAATGGACGCCTCGTTGATTATGAAGATACTGCCTCATCGCTATCCTTTTCTTCTTGTGGATAGGATAATTTCCTTAGAAAGCGGAAAGCGCGCCGTGGGCATTAAAAATGTCACTATCAATGAGAACTTTTTTGTAGGGCATTTTCCGGGTAAACCCGTTATGCCGGGGGTCTTAATCATTGAGGCGATGGCGCAAGTCGGCGGGGTAATGATGTTGTCTCTCGGTGGAAACAAGGGAAAGCTTGCTTATTTTATGGCGGCTAATGATGTGAAGTTCAGGAAGACCGTGTTGCCGGGTGATCAATTGCGCTTAGAGGTTATTGCCGGCAAGCTCAAAGCAAAAATAGGCCAGGTTTTTGCCAAGGCCTATGTTGAGGGAAAAGTTGCGGCTGAAGCAGAATTGATGTTTGCCTTGGCTTAGAGCCTAATTGTGCGCTCAAGGATATTTCCATTGTTTATATCTAATTCAATGATTAAGGCAAATGTCTGAAAAGAAGGTACATAATACAGCAATCGTTTCCATAGGCGCGGAATTAGCCGATGATGTTGAGGTTGGCCCTTTTACGGTTATCGGCCCGAAGGTAAAAATCGGCCCGAAGGTAAAAATCGCCAATTCCTGCCTTATTGATGGCAATACCATTATAGGGGCCGGCTGTAAGATTTATAGCGGCGCAGTTATCGGAAGTATTCCGCAGGATTTAAAATATAAGGGCGAAGATACTAAGCTTATTATCGGCGAAAACAACGTCATTCGTGAATACACCACGATAAATATCGGCACCATAGAAAACGGAGTTACCAAAGTTGGCAGCAATAATCTGCTCATGGCTTATTCCCATATAGCCCACGATTGCGTTGTAGGTGATGATTGTGTTCTGGCAAATTGCGCAACCTTAGCCGGCCATGTCAAAATAGAAGACAAAGCCGTTATCGGAGGCCTGGTTGCCATACATCAATTTACTAGAGTAGGTAAGCTTTCCATAATCGGAGGCTGTTCCAAAGTAGTCCAGGATATTCCCCCCTTCTCAACCTGCGATGGACATCCGGCCAGGGTTTATGGCCTTAATCTTGTGGGCTTAAAAAGGGCGCAGGCCTCCCCGCAGGCCATTTCAGATTTAAAATCTGCCTTTAGGTATCTTTTCTTTAGCGGTTTAAATAAGTTAAACGCTGTAGAAAAAATCCAAAGCAGCCTCTCCCGAAGCCCGGAACTTGCTTATCTGATGGACTTTATGCTTGTCTCATCGCGAGGTGTTGCCAGGGCAATCCCGACGGAAGAATTGTAATGGAACGTATAGGCATCGTTGCCGGAAGAGGAAATTTCCCCATACTCTTTGCCCGGGAAGCGAAGAAAGCCGGCTGTTCTTGTTTGGCTATCGCGGTCAAGGGAAATACCAAAATGTCACTGAGGAAATATGTAGATAAGCTTATATGGATTCGGGTAAGCGAATTTAAACGTATCGCAAATATCTTCAAAGAAGAAAATATCCGCAAGGTTGCCCTGGCTGGCCAGATAAATCCCTATACATTATTTAACCCGGGGATAATGGCTCATCCTGATCTGCAGGATTTCTTTGGAAAGGTAGAAGACCGCAGGGCAGATACAGTATTTAGTGCCTTTGCAAATAAATTGCAAGACGCAGGCCTGGAGCTTTTGGACTCAACCTTATTTTTAGTCAAGCATATGCCTAAAAACACCGTGCTAACTCAAAGAAAACCATCTGATGGAGAGCGCAAAGACATTGAACTTGGTTTTAAGATTGCCAAGCATTTGGGAGCTCTGGATATCGGCCAGAGCGTCTGTGTTAAGGATGGAGCAATTCTTGCCGTTGAATCAATTGAAGGCACGGACAATACCATAAGGCGTGCGGCGAGCTTAGTTAAATCGGCAATCGTTCTAGTTAAGGTAAGCAAGCCTTTCCAGGATATACGCTTTGATGTCCCGGTTGTGGGATTAAAGACGATTAAGAATTTACCCAGAGGAAGCTGCATGGCAATTGAATCTTCTAAAACCCTGTTCTTAGACCAAGAGGCAGCTATCGGCCTTGCGGATAGAAAAGGCATTACTGTAGTTGCAGAAGGGTGAGCGGATTTTTCTTGCATAGGGCTTGGTAACTTGTTAGAATTAGAGTATGGTTAATTCGCCCCGCCAACAGCGGGACTCATTAAGGAGGGCAGAGATGGCAAAGAAAACAGTGGTGTTTAAGTGTAAAGCGCCGGAAGCAAGGCGGGTAAACGTATGCGGCAGCTTTAATAATTGGAATCCCGCCGGGATAGAGGCAAAAAAGGACCCCCGGGGTAACTGGTCAGTCAGTGTCAGCCTTAATCCCGGGAGATACGAATACAAATTTGTGATTGATGGCGCCTGGCGTAATGACCCTAATGCCAGGGAGAGCGTTCCTAACAATATAGGAAGCGCCAACGATGTTTTAGTGGTAAAATAATTTTTATTGTTTACCCCATTAGAAACCCACTCTGCGAGTAAAGAACACAAAGATGTCTCTAATGGGGTTTACTTTAAAATATGCGTTACCTGTATGGACCTGTTCATTCGCGGCGATTAGGCCTGTCTTTAGGTATTACCTTGACCCCGCATAAGGTTTGCCCTTTTGATTGCATCTACTGTCAATTAGGCAAGACCATAATTAAAACCCGCAAGCGCCAAAGCTATATCAAGAGCAATGAAATAATTTCCGAGCTCAAAGAATTTTTAAGAAGCCCTGCTCTTAAATCGGCCGCAGTAGACTATATCAGCATTTCTGGTTTTGGCGAGCCAACCTTACATAGCAACATTACTCATCTCATAGCAGAAATCAAAAAGCTCACCTTGATCCCGCTTGCCTTGTTCAGCAATGCCGCGTTGTTCTATGACCCTAAAGTCCGCCGGGATGTTCTGGAAGTAGATTTGCTCCTCCCTTCTTTGGATGCGGTGACTCAAGATGTCTTTGAGGAAATTGACCGTCCCGCCCCGGGAATTAAGATAGAAGATGTAATCAAGGGATTGGTTGCTTTAAGGAAGAAATTTAAATCCGGGATATATTTAGAGATAATGCTGGTAAAAAATATAAACGATAGCCTGGAGTATAGCTATAAATTCAAGGAAGTGATTGATAGAATAAAACCGGATAAAATTCAACTCAACATCCCTGTGCGCTCAACTACCGAGAGCTGGGTTAGGCCTCCGGATAAAGAAAGACTGCTTGAAATAAAACATATCCTGGGGGAAACTTGCGAAATTATATAATCCCGGGATAATGTTTTCCGAAAGGATGTTTCGCGCCTATAGCTCAATTGGATAGAGCGCTAGCCTTCGGAGCTAGGCGTTGCTGGTTCGACTCCAGCTAGGCGCATTCTTAAATTGGAAAAAGCATAGCTAAAGGGAGAGAAGGCGAAATGATATGAAAATCAATAAAATACTATTGACGGTATTATTATTCATTTTGCTGATTTTTAATTATGGGTTCGCCCGGGATGACGGCCAAATATATTCAATGGCTATCCGGGAAGTGAAAGCCGATAATATAGATTTCGCTTTTATGTATTTCCGTTCGCTCTTAAGAAATTATCCCGATTCAAAATACGCCCACGATGGTTCATTTGCTATAGGAGAATATTATTTTATTGCGGCAGATTATAAGAATGCGGCCGAGGCATGGAGTAACTTCATTAATGATTATCCTGATTCAAAAGGCCTGCCCTTTGCCCTGATGTATCTTTTAAGGGTAGCCGGAATAAGGCAGGATGCGTCTCTGCTTGAGAAATTAAGGACTAAGATTATCGGCCTCAAGCAGCTTACTTTCTTATTCCGGGAATCAAAAGGATATACCTACAAATCGCCCTTAAGAAGAAAATACCGCATGATTTATTATATTGATAAGGTGGAATTTTATGTAGATGATAAACTATTTGAGAAAGTGCCCTACTAAAATAATTTTCTGCCTGTCTTTTATTCTGCTTCTTATAACCGCAGCAATCACGATTAGCGGCAATGTCTTTCTTAATAAATCCAAAGATAGAATAATACAGGCCATAGGCGCAAAACAAGCGCAAAAGATATTCATAAAAAGCATCATTTATTTGCCTCCCAATTTTATCTTCGTCAATGGCGCCTCTTTCAGCGAGCCCCGCCCTTTATTGGTTATCCCGCAGGCACTGATACGTTTTTCTCTTCTCCGGCTTATTATCAAAAGGCGTTTTTTTCTCACCGGCGCCTCTTTTTATAATCCCAGGGGAAATTACCATAAATTATATGAGCTTGTAAAAACCAACTTTCAAGCGATCATAGATTTTATTAAGCTTTTGCCTCAAGAGGATATAAAACTCAAGTTAAAAGGGATTGAGTTAGAGTCAGGCCGGCAGCAGGACGCCGCGGGCTATATCAGAGCCGATTTTTTATTAAAAATAAAAGGCAATTCCATAACCGGCTCCGGCTTAATTAATAAAGAAACAGTTCATTTTCGAACCCCCGGCGCGTTTACACCCCAAGGGGCGCAGGGGTTTTTTTCAATAACCGAGGGCCTGCCTCTGCGCTATAACTTCAGAGGATATCTTCAGGGTAACGGATTTTCCCTGGAAAATTTGCAGCTGATGAGGCAGGATCTCTATGCCCAATTATGGGGAGGCTTAAGCGGCAGTATTTTTCAGGTGAATGGTTTTGTTTTTGCCAATACCGCATTTCAGGATCCGGTATATCCTCTGCCCATCTCGGGGATTCCGAAACAAAGGAGATTTTTTGTGCGCCGGCCGCGCGCCCTCTCTTCAGCCATTGATTTATCTTTGGTGAACCTCTATCTCTTAGATATAGACTGTCAGCTTAATCTGCGCCTTCCCGATATTCAAATAGAGCGTTTGCGCTTTCTTTTAAATAACAATCCCATAAGCATAAAAGGAAAGGTTAACTTATCAGATAAAGTTTTATTGGACCTGATGCTTTCTTTTGGCCCGGCAAAATTAGAAAGGCAGGTTAGCGAGAATCTCAAGAAAATCGATTTGGCGATAAAAGCAACCTTTAAGGATATGATCTTTAATGGCAGCGGCATGCTGCATTTTGATTTTATAAAAAAGCGAAAGGCAAGCCCTCCCTTAGATAAGTTTCAGTTTGATTTTCAAGATTTAGGCCTCTATTTTGACCGCTACCCGCGTATCAAAATGTCTCTGAAAAAGCTGGATTTATCCTGCTCAACCGAAAGCAATAAATACAGAGTATTGCTTGAAGAGGTAGGCGCCGCTTTGCATCTTAAGCATAGCAGGTTTAAATATATTGAGTTTGGCTCCCGCTTCTATGACGGATTCCTCAAAGGCCGGGCGCGTATGGATATAGCAAGCCCATATCCTAAAATCTCATCCAGCATCAGGGTAAAAGCCGTAACTGCCAATAAACTGCAGGATGTCCTGATCCATTTCTCCAAGGTTTACGGCGCATTAGACGGCAGGATGTTTTTTAGCACTTATCCGGTTCTAGGGTTAAGCGGAAGAATGTCAATCCGGGACGGCTACTTACAAAACTTTGAATTCTTCAAATGGCTTGCTGATTTCTTTGCGCTCGCCTCTCTTAAAAGAATAGATTTCAGCAGGGCTTCTTCAGATTTTGCTGTTAATGAAGATGGCGCCGGCTTATACGGGATGAGCTTAGATTCGCAGGATCTGGCCTTAGGCGGCTATTTTAAATTAGGGATGAACGATTTTGTCTCCAGCAAGATGTCTTTAGCTTTAAGCAAGCCATTGCTTAGCGAATCTCCCAAATTTACCCGCCTGCTTAAGCTGGTAAGCCCTGACCTTAATGCCCTAACTTTTAAATTCCAGCTTTCCGGAATACTGGATAGGATGAATTTTAAGTGGCTCAGGTCTGATTTGAAAAGAGAGCTTCAGGAACGTATCCCCAACTTTATTGAACGTAAGATTGAAAGGGATGTGCAAGCGGCCATAGAGGATATTTCCCCGGCGGATTATAACTGAGAATTGCAGGATACAGGGGTTAAATAGCATATTGCAAATTCAGAAGTTATCTGTTAGAATACCATCCAACAGTGGACTCGCAGCAATAAGGTAAATGATAAAAAATTTCGGGCCATTAGCTCAATAGGTAGAGCAGGTCCCTCTTAAGGACAAGGTCGTAGGTTCGACTCCTACATGGCCCATATTTCATTCTTTATATTTTGGCTCATAGCCGTGGATGGTAAATAAAAAATACGAGTTCATTGAGCATACTGCTGATATCGGCGTAAGAGCTTTTGGGAGAAATCCTGAGGAGGTATTTATTAATGCCGCAAGCGGTATGTTTGCTATTATTGCCGATGCCCGCCGGATAAAACCCAAAGAACAGATAGAAATAAGACAAGAAGCCCAGGGTTATGACGAGCTTCTCAGGGAGTGGCTTCAGGAGCTGCTTTATCAATATAGTTTAAGCGGAATCATATTCAAGGAATTCGTTATCCAGAGTTTAAGCCAAAATGCGATTAAAGCCATTGCCTGGGGTGAAAATACGCCGGATAAGATAAAAACCGAAATCAAGGCAGTTACTTACCACGAGCTTGAATTCAAGAAAACAAAAGATGGCTATGAGGCCAAGGTAATTTTTGATGTCTGACAATATCTGGGAAGGGCGATTAGAGAAAATAGATGATTACCGCTGGAGGCTTCCCAAAAGCGCTAAAGCGGGAATGCGGGTAGACGGCATCATCTATGCGGATGAGAAGTTATTGAAAGATATCCGCCACGATAAAGCGCTGGAACAGGTAGCTAATGTGGCATTTTTACCCGGCATTGTCAATGCCTCGCTGGCTATGCCGGACATACACTGGGGTTACGGCTTTCCCATCGGAGGAGTGGCGGCGACTGACCCGGATGACGGCGGCGTGGTTTCGCCTGGGGGTGTCGGTTTTGACATAAATTGCGGGATCCGCTTAGTGCGCACAAACCTGAAATATGATGAGATAAAAAATAAGGTTCAGACATTGATTTCCAGCTTGTTTGATTTGGTTCCTTCGGGTCTTGGCTCGAAAGGCGAAATCAGGGTAAATGAAAGAGAAGAGCGCCAGATTATGCTCAAAGGTTCTGGTTGGGCTGTTTCCAAAGGCTACGGCGTCCCTGAAGATTTGGAGGCAACCGAAGAAAACGGCGCCATTGCCGGAGCTGACCCGGATGCGGTTTCCGAAAGGGCGTATCAAAGAGGCAAGGCCCAGTCCGGGACCTTAGGAAGCGGTAATCACTTCATAGAAGTGCAGGTTATTGATCAGGTATATGATAGGGACATAGCGGATGAATTCGGGCTGGATGAAGGTTTAGTAACTGTGATGATTCATTCTGGCTCGCGCGGCTTTGGCTATCAGGTTTGCGATGACTCCCTGAAGGCGATGATGCATTGCCCGCAAAAATACGCTATCAATGTCCCTGATAGGCAGCTTGCCTGCGCGCCGGTAAATTCTCCCGAGGCAAAGCAGTACCTGGCAGCAATGCGCGCCGCGGCAAACTATGCCTGGAATAA
>Ga0155429_165_pt1 | contig 15325 bp, 14 predicted proteins | sample RifCSPhighO2_02_FD_106397 | JGI IMG/M metagenome (GOLD analysis project Ga0155429, IMG submission 106397) | Omnitrophica WOR_2 bacterium RIFCSPHIGHO2_02_FULL_45_21 | reverse complement strand
ACTGCCTCGCAAATCTCTTGTAAACCCTTGCCGGCATATTTAAATGCTGCCTCCGGAGTAAGCAGGCCCTCCTTGGCGCAGGCAGTGGCGGCGCATCCTGTCTGCACCACCAAAACATCGTTTTTAAGCAGTTCCTTAACCAACTTGATATGGGTTTCTCCGCTTTGCATCTTGGGATTATCGCATCCAACCACAGCGGCTATGCCGCGGATCCTTCCCATAATAATCCCGTCATTCAGCGGCCTGTAGGTAAAGCGGGTCTTTCCGCCTAACATATCAAAGACATACTCCGTGGTAAATCCGGGAACCAAATCCTCAGTTGACTTAGGGATGTGCACCTTGGCTTTGTTGCGGTTGGGAAAATTCTCAATCGCCATACGGATAATTTTTTTGGCAATCTCATAGCCCTTTTCTTCTTCAAACTCAATGTATTCGGTTCCGGGAAAATGCGCCCTGGGATTGGTTGAGACTATCTTGGTATGGAAACAACTGGCAATATTCGGGAGAGAGGGCAGGACGCACTGTAAGTCCACAATCAACATCTCCACTGCTCCGGTAATCAGAGCCAATTCCTGCTGCAGGAAATTACCGGCAACAGGGACTCCTCTGCGAATCAAAACCTCCAGCGCGGTGCAGCAAATACCCGCGATAGTAATACCCTCTGCCCCTTTTTCTTTGGCTAATTTTATTAACTCCTGATCACCGGCGGCCTGGGCAATCATATCCGAGAGCACCGGCACATGGCCGTGGACCAGAATATTTACCTCATTCTCTTTCAAAACCCCCAGATTTGCCCGTGCGGCAAGCGGACGCGGCGAGTGAAAGAGGATATCTGAAAGGTCGGTGGCAAGCATTGAACCTCCCCAGCCATCGCAGAGGGCAACTCTTAAGCCCTGGCGCATCAGGGAGCGGTAATCATTATCCACACCCATATTGGTGCGGGCTAAGGCCTCAACTATCTCGCGGTCAATACCCCGCGGCATAACCTTAAGCTTGCGCCAGAGTTCTTTCTGTTTCTTGGGCGCGCGCTGGATAAGGGCAAGCTCTCCTTCCTGCTGCCCATATTCGCTGAAAATCTTATCTGCCAATTCTTGAGCAATTTCTAAAATTTGTTTTCCTTCTATTTTAACGCCGTATTCCCGCGCCATCACCTTTAATTTCTCTTCATCGCTGATTTGATAACCCGGAGCCTTGCCCTGGGCAGTAAGCTTAAAGGCATTGGTGATTTCTCTGCCGTGGTCATTGTGGCACCCTGCGCCTGCGGCAATGTGGCGAAGTAGATTGCGCGCCGAAATCACATCCGCGTCTGCGCCGCAAACCCCTAGCTTGGGCCCATCGGGATTAAAAGGGTCAATCCTGCAGGGGCCAAGATTGCAGTTCTTGCAGCAGATACCCAAGATTCCAAATCCGCAATGCGGCTCCTGCAATAATTCCCTATCCCAGATAGTTTGGATGCCTAAATCTTCAGCCACCTGACGCATCTCTTTGGTTGCGCTGTCGCCGGAAAATTTATCCTCGCTCATTTTATCCTCCCTTAATAAGCAGAAATTTTATCGTAAATAGCCGAAAATTCTTTATGCAGATTATCAGCAAAGACAAATCTGCCCCTTTTTTCTTCTAAAGCTTTACTAAAACTGATACTGCCAATTAAACCTGTTTCAAATGAAGCCTTTAGAAAATCCATATCAGATTCGCTTTTAATTTTATTTCCTATAAAAGATATTTTTGATATCCCTAAACCCTTGGCTAATTCTTGAATGTGTTTGGCGGTCTCAACACTCATCTTTGACGGCTCAAGCACAATTAAAAATGTGTCTACCCCTTTAGCCGTTGCCCTGCCTAAATGCTCAGAACCCGCCACCATATCCAAAATCACAACCTCATCTTTCTTTAAGACCAGATGCCCGATAAGCGAACGCACAAAGGTATTCTCCGGGCACAAGCATCCTCCCTGAGGCTTATCTACTTTGCCCATTACAATCAAACGGATACCTTTGTCCTGGGGAGAAAATTTCTCCGGTATGTCGTCTACCTTGGGATTGATTTTAAAGAAGCCCTGGGGCTTGGCGGGACCGGATTCAGTACGCGCGGCAATCAGCTCCTTCATCTCGCAGATAGGCTTAATCTGCGCATAGCCAGGAAAATCCAGAGCCAGGCCTAAACTTATATCCGGGTCGCAGTCAACAGCAAGAACAGACTTTCCCTTTTCAACTAATATCTGTATTAAACCTGCGGCAATGGTGGTCTTGCCTGAACCCCCCTTACCGCTAACGGCAATTTTCATATACACTCCACCCCGCTGTAGCGGGGTGGTATCTATATATTCCCCACAGGTAAGTGTGGGGTTAGATTCTATAACCCTGCGGCATCCAAGACCTTAGGCACCAATTTATCCCAACCAATAGGCATAAGGTGGATGCCTTGAGCCATCGGTTTTAATTCCTTAATCAGGCGCGCGGCAATCTCAATTGACTTTGCCTGTTTGTCTTTTGCGCCTTGTATCTCCTGAATAAGATTGTCCGGAACAAATATGCCGGCGACATTCTCATTCATATATTTTGCCATACCTGCAGATTTTAGCAAAACAATTCCTGCCATAATCGTAGTTTTTAAATGCTTTGTTTTGGATAAGAAATTCTCGAAGGCCCTTATATCATAGACTGCCTGGGTCTGGAAAAATTCAGCGCCTGCCTCAATTTTCTTCTCCATCTTCAGTATTTGCGGCTCAAGCGGCTGGGCCCCTGGATTGACCACTGCTCCAAGACAAAATTTAGGGCTACGTCCTTCCAATTTCTTACCCGCCATATCTTCACCCTGCTCTAACTGCCGAATAACCTGAATAAGCTGCACTGAATCCAAATCAAAGACCGGCTTGGCCTGGGGATGGTCGCCTAATTTGGGATGGTCTCCGGTTAAGACAAGGATATTCTCAATGCCAAAGCTGGCTGCGGATAAAACATCGGACTGCAAAGCTAAGCGGTTCCTATCCCGGCAGGTCAGCTGATATACCGGCTCAAAACCATTTTGTTTAAGCTGAATGCTCACGCTCAGCGAGCCCAGGCGCATTACTGAACTCTGTAGGTCAGTAACATTAATCGCATCCACCCTGTCCCGCAGCAATCCTGCATCCTCTAAAAGCCCTCTCGTCTCTATGCCTTTGGGCGGGCCGATTTCTGAAGTAACCAAGAATTTCCTTGCTTGTCCCCCTGGGGGGGCTTGTATTTTTTCTTTAAAGCTCATCCCTTCATCTCATCAGCTTTTCATATTCAGGATAAAGGATTTTTTCTTCTTTTTGGATTCTCGTACCTAATGCTCCGACAAGCCCGCCAAAATCCTTTGCGAATTCAATATTCGCGCCGCCTTTTGCATATTTCCCGAAAAAATCAATCGCATTTTTTGAGACAGGCGCCATATCTTTGGCAAACATATCCAGGGTATATTTTAGGCCTGGGGTATTCTCTGCTGCTTTACGCAGGGAAGGATAAAGCCTCTCATCTTCCTTCTTCAAATGAGCAAGCAGGCCTTCCTTTGCCGCTAAAAGCGTATCCTGCCCGTCTTTTGAACCAATGCCTAACTCCCTGACTTTAGTAAGCACCTTTACGATTTCTGCGTGGTCATTTTTTAATTCTTCAATCAGTGTATTCATCTTGCTTGCCTCCTATCTACAGTTCCGCAACGAATTTTTCCAATAAAAGAAGCGCTAAGGGACCCCCCACTATTTCGCTATGGCCGACAACCACCACCTCCTTTCCGTATTAATCAACGCAGCCGCGGCAGAAGGAACAATTTGGGAAAATGGAGCCCCTCCCAGGCTAAAGCCTGGGGTTCCTTGCTTGGCGGAATACTTGAGCGGCCAAACCCATCCGCCCAGCCATCGGCGGGGCGGTTTTGGCCGCGAAAGTATAAATTCTTTGTCCTTAATCTGGAGCAGATTGATTATAACATTAAATTCTCCTGATTTAAAGGAAGATTTCAATAATACGCAAGCCACATATACATCGCTGGCTAAAAATTTATTAAAAGCCGCAAATCGTAATCGGTAATTTTTCTTTGAATTACAATTTAGAGATTACCGCTTACGAAAATTTTGATTTTTGGATTTGCTATGAGAGCCCCACAATATTCCCCCTCTTATCAATATCTATCTTCTTACCCGCCGGCTCTGAAGGCAACCCCGGCATTGTCTGCATCTTACCACAGAGTGGATAGATAAAACCCGCCCCTACTGATGCCAAGACATCCCGGATGGGCAGCAAAAACCCCCTCGGTCTTCCTTTTAGATTCGGGTCATGCGATAAAGACAGGTGGGTCTTTGCCATACATATAGGAAGCCTGTCATATCCTCTCTCGGTGTATCTGGCTAATTTTTCTTCTGCCAGCGGCTCATAGAAAACATCCTCTGCGCCGTAGACCTGCGTGGCGATGGCCCTAATCTTATCCTTAATCGGCATCTTCAGAGAGTATAAAAACTTGAAATTATTTTTTTCATTACTAGCGCTTACTACTGCCCTGGCAAGACCGATCGCCCCCTTGCTCCCCCGAGCCCAAACCTCACTTACTAAACAATCCTTAGCTCCCGCCGCGATGGCTTTTTCCCTGACTAAGGCAATCTCTTTGTCGGTATCATCCTTAAATCTGTTTATGGCCGCAATACAAGGGATCCCGAATAACCTTACGTTTTCAATCTGCTTTTCTAAGTTGCAGACACCTTCTTCAATTGCGCTTAGGTCCTCGCTTAGCAAGCCTTTATCTAAGGGCCTGCCGGCAACCACTCTGAACCTGCCTGAATGCATCTTCAGGGCCCGTATGGTGCAAACCATCACCACGGCATTTGGCTTTAATCCGGAGTAACGGCATTTTATATCAAAAAATTTCTCTAAGCCTAAATCTGCGCCGAAGCCCGCTTCAGTAACTACAAAATCTCCGAGGCGCAAGGCAATCTCATCAGCCAGGATTGAGCTATTTCCATGTGCAATATTGCCAAAAGGCCCGGCATGAACAATCACCGGCGTATGCTCTAAGGTCTGAATGAGATTTGGCTTGACGGCATCCTTAAGCAGCACGCACATGCTCCCGGCTACTTTCAAATCTTCCAGGGTTATCGGCCTGCCATTTGAATCCTCAGCTACTGTCATCCTTCCTAAACGTTTGCGTAAATCCGACAAACCGGAGGTGAGAGCCAAAATAGCCATTACCTCAGAGGCAACGGTAATATCAAAGCCTGAGTCCCTCTGGTAACCGTCATCCTTGTCCCCCGAAGAGGGGGACAAGCCCCCAAGGCCAATGCGCACGTTACGCAAGAATCTATCCGAAACATCAATCGTCCTCCTCAAGGTGATGCTTTCAGGATTAATATGAAGAGGATTCCCTTTAAAGAGAGAATTATCTAAGAAAGCGCAGGCCAGATTATTAGCCAGGCCTAGCGCATGGACATCGCCGGTAAAATGCAGGTTAAAATCCTCCATCGGGATAACCTGGGAATACCCTCCTCCCGCTGCTCCGCCTTTTATCCCGAAAACAGGGCCCAATGACGGCTGGCGGATACAGGCAATGGTTTTCTTTCCAATGCGATTTAGAGCCATGGATAAGCCGATAGTAGTAACTGTCTTTCCTTCACCTAAGGGCGTGGGTGTTATCGCGGTAACCAAAATATATTTACCTAATGGCCTGTGCTTAATCCTTTCTAAGATAGAAAGAGCTATCTTGGCTTTATAATTACCGTATAATTCCAGTTCCTTCTCTTTTATACCGATGGATTTGGCAATCTTCGTTATATGATACGGTTTTATCCTGCGGACAATCTCTAAATTTGAAAGCACTTTAAACGCCTCCTCTCGCTAATAATTATAATTTTCCGCTAAATTAAATGCATCTTTAATTAATTCAAATTGGCTATAATCTTGGCCATTGCCAAGAATTGACAAGACATCAAAACGGCAACCTTGATTAAGTAATCCTCTTTCTTTTAAATAAGCAATTGCGCATTGAGAAATTTTATGCTGCTTATGTCTGCCAACCGCCTCTTTGGGCAGGCCAAACATTACCGATGAACGAGATTTAACTTCTATAAAACAGAAGCGGCCGTCATCCTTGGCAATTATATCTATTTCACCAAGCTTCTTTTTATAATTGGTCTCTAATATTTTATAGCCCTGCCATCTTAAATAGCTTAGCGCTTTATCCTCTGAAGATTTGCCGAAATTGAGGTTATATTTACTCATAGCAAGAAAATCGTTTATCGCGCGATAACTTTACACGATTTTCGCAGTGGTTAGGAAAGTGCTTTATACTTTCCTAACCCCATGAAAACTAAGACGGTGAATAGGAGAAGGGCCGAATTTTCGTAAGGCCTCTAAGTGGCTTTTCGTCCCGTAGCCTTTATGCTTTCTGAAACCATATTCAGGCCACTTCCTGTGATAGCCTTCCATAATCCTATCCCTGGTCACTTTGGCAATTATTGAGGCGCAGGCAATGGAAAGGCTTTTTGCATCGCCATGAATAATATTTTCAAAAGGGCTGCCTATATCTAAAGGCACATTCCCATCAATTAAAACAAAATCCGGCTTAAGGCCTAAAAAAGATATTGCCCGCCGCATACTCAAGGAAGTTGCTTCTAAAATATTTATCCTGTCAATTATTTTTTCACTGATAACGCCTAGGCCCAGATATGCTTTTTCTTTAATCTCCGGGAAGGCATTTTCTCTCTCTAAAGCCGTTAGCAGTTTTGAATCGTCAATGCGGTTTTTAAAACGCCTCGTTTTTAAAATAACCGCTGCGGATACAACCGGCCCTGCCAAAGGGCCGCGGCCTGCCTCATCTACGCCCGCTATCAATCGATACCCCTTAGAGGAAAACTTTCGTTCGTAATAGAGCATCTTTTTACGGATTACGAGTTACCTTCGGCTTAATTTCTGCCAGCGCGGATTCAATCTTGGTTTCCTTGCCTATTTTATTGCGCAGATAATAAAGCTTGGCGCGTTTTACCTTACCGCTGTGGGCTAGCTTAATGCTGTCAATGGCCGGCGAATAGAGGGGGAAAACCCTCTCAATACCTTCACCGAAAGAAACCTTGCGCACGGTAAAGGTAGTATGCGCCCCGCTGCCTCTTTTGGCAATAACCGTTCCCTCAAAAGGATGCAGCCGCACCTTGTCCCCCTCGGGAATTTTGGTCATAATTTTTACCGTGTCGCCGATATTAAATGCCGGTATTTTTTTGTCTAAAGCACCTTCCATAATTTTTATTTTATCCATCATTTTCCTCCTTCGATGAGCAGATAACTTACGAACACGAAGTGCGAGTAAGTTATAAGTGCGAATCAAACCAAGCCCATATTTTTGAACAAACGTTTGCTTAAGGCTGCAAAAATGTGGGCTGGGTAAAAACAGCCAACGAACTTACCTTCACTTCGTTCCGTAAGTTCGGGCTTCGTTTAATAAATCCGGCCTCTTCTTCTCGGTTATCCTGAGCGACTCTTTTCTTCTCCACTCCTTGATTTTCTTATGATTACCTGACAAGAGAACCTGCGGTATGCGCATACCTCTAAAATCCGCCGGCCGGGTATACTGCGGATACTCCAGGAGATTATCGCTGAAGGACTCAAAGCGGCTGGAATCCTTATGTCCCAGGACGCCGGGAATAAGCCGGTTAACTGCGTCTACCAAAACCATAGCCGCCAGCTCGCCACCGCTAAGAACATAATCACCGATAGAAATTTCCTCATCAACCAGCTCATCAGCGACCCGCTCGTCCACTCCTTCATACCTGCCGCAGAGCAAAATCAAATGTTTGTACTTAGCCAGCTTCTCAACTAATCTTTGATTTAAGGTCTTGCCTTGAGGTGATAGTAGAATAATTTTTGTCTTGCGTCTTGCGTCTTGCGTCTTGCGTCTTTTTGACGCACGACGCACAATATCCTCTACTGCCCTGGAAATCGGCTCTAACATCATCAGCATCCCCTGGCCGCCGCCAAAAGGCCGGTCATCAACCTTTCTGTGTTTGTCTAAGGTATAATCGCGCAGGTTATGCAGGCCTATTTTTAATTTTCCTTTTTTTTGGGCAATCCTAATAATCGATTCTTCAAAATAGGGTTTAAAAACCTCGGGAAAAATCGTAATGATATCAACGCGCATAGGTTCTCGCTTCGCTCGGGAGATTAGAGATAACAGATTTTAGCGTCATTGCGGGCGAAGCGAGGCAATCTCATCAGGCTCAGAGTTTGCTTCGGCTTCGCCTCGCAACCGCTACGCTTCTCGCAATGACAAATTGAAATCGAATCTCAAACTAACTTTTCCCTCACAAGACCGATTGTAATTTGGACACAAGTACCCATAAATCTCTACTAAGTTTTATCTGTTTTCTGGTTGCAGGTTTCTGGTTTCTTTTCTAAGATATATGTTTGGCTTAAGTCAAACTCTTCCATTCTATTTTCTTTTATTGCCTGGCGGATGGCTTTCAACAAATGGTTATAAAAATAAATATTATGAAATGATACTAAGCGCAGGCCTAAAATTTCCCCGGTGTTAAAGAGATGCCTTATATAAGAACGGCTGAAATTTTTACAGGTATAGCAATCGCAATCTTTGTCTAAGGGCGATAAGTCATCCGCGTAAAGGGCATTTCTAATCACCACTTTTCCTTCCGAAGTAAAAGCGGTACCATTTCTTCCATAGCGAGTGGGAATCACGCAATCAAAAAGGTCTACCCCTAGTTTCACTGCCTCAACGATATCCTCAGGCAGCCCTATGCCCATAAGATAGCGCGCAAAATCTCCAGGCAAAAACTGCAAGGTAAAAGATATGATATTATACCGCAAATCCTTATCTTCGCCAACAGATAATCCACCTATGGCATAACCATCAAAACCAATCTTAACGGTCTGCTCGGCTGATTGTTTCCTTAGGTCATCATACGTAGCGCCCTGTATAATCCCAAATAATAACGGCCTCATGTTAGAGGTCTTGCGCCGCAGGTTAAGATTGATCTCTGTGACCTGTGACCTGTGACCTGTGACAGTTTTAGAGCGCCCTGCCCAATCAATCGTCCTATGCACAGCAATTTTTGCATCTTCATACGCACAAGGGTAATGCACACATTCATCTAAGGGCATCATAATGTCTGAGCCCAGTATATTCTCTATTTCAATTACTTTCTCCGGAGTTAAAAAGTGGCGGGAGCCGTCAAGGTGCGACTGGAATTCAACGCCTTCATCGCTAAGCTTGCGAAAGCCCGCCAGGCTGAATACCTGGTATCCTCCGCTGTCGGTAAGTATCGGCTTATCCCAGGAGATAAATTTATGCAGCCCTCCGCTATTTTTGATTATCTTAAGCCCCGGACGCAGATAGAGATGATAGGCATTACCCAAAATTATTTGGCTTTCCGCCTCAAGAAGCTCTCCGGGAGAAAGAGCCTTCACGGTTCCTTGAGTTCCCACCGGCATAAAGGCGGGAGTCTGAATTAGTCCGTGGGCAGTTTTAAGCCGGCCCAGCCGTGCCTTGGTTTTGCTATCTTGATGAAGAAGGGTAAAGGACATTATAGGTATATAAATAAGTGCCAGAGTGTCAGGGAAAATTTTACGAATCACATCTTCGACACCCTGACGCCCTGACACCTTGACACTTTTCTATACAATGAGCATAGCATCACCATAGCTATAAAACCTGTATTTCTCCTCAATCGCCTCCTGGTATGCCTGCATTGTCAGGCCTCTTCCGGTGAAAGCGCACACTAACATCAAAAGGGTTGTCTTAGGCAGATGGAAATTAGTCAAAAGACAATCCACGAGCTTAAACTTATAGCCGGGGTAGATAAAAAGGTCGGTACACCCGTTAGATGCTGGATTCTGGATGCTGGATTCTGGATAATTAGAAATCGATTCTGAGGAAGCCTCGAGGGCCCTGGTTGTGGTCGTGCCAACGGCAAATACCCTGCCTCCCTTCTCCTTTATCGTGATAATATCTCTTATTGTCTTCTGGGGAATATTAAACTCCTCCGGCTCCATTATATGGTTTCTTATATCCTCACTCCTTACCGGCTTAAAGGTCCCTACCCCGACGTGAAGGGTTATATGGGCAATCCTTACTTCCTTTTCTTCTATTTCTTTAATCAGCTCTCTCGTAAAATGCAGGCCTGCCGTGGGTGCGGCAATTGCTCCCGGATTCCTGGCATAGACCGTTTGATAGCGCAGGCTATCTCGCTCTCCCGGCTGCCTTTTTATATAAGGGGGAAGCGGCATAAGGCCTATTTTTTTAAGAACCTCGTCAGGCAAAGCATTTTTAAACTCCAGCACTTTATCCTCTACTAATTGAGCTCTTAGACCATTAAAAATAAGCTCTCCCCCTATTTTTAAATGCGGCTTGATTAAAACCTTGAATCTCTTATCCGTAAGCCTTTGCGCTAAAAGCAGATCAACTTTTCCCAGGGTATCTTTTTTAACTCCCAATAACCTGGCTGGAATTACCTTAGTGTTATTCAATACTAAGAGGTCTAGCTGCTTAAAATAGCCAGCCAAATCTTTGAAACTGCGATGGCTGATAGTTCTGGTTTTCCGCTCAACCACGAGTAGGCGCGAAGCGTCACGGCAGGCAAGCGGTTCCTGCGCGATAAGTTCCTTGGGCAGATAATAATCAAAACCTGACAGCTTCACCCCGCCCTTCCTTTCTATCCCCGCTCTTCTTTTAGGAAGGGCGGGGATAATTTTTATTTAAACGTAGAGAGTTCTGATTGCGGGAAATAATATTTTAAAATTTGCTCATACTTAGAGCCTTCGCGCGCCATCTCCTGCATGCCCCACTGGCATAGGCCTACGCCGTGGCCCCAGCCCAAACCTTCAAAATGAACTGCGCCTGAATCTATTCTGCTGGTAAAATTTGCGCTGCGGATTATATTCGGCCCTAATGCCTGGCGAAAGTCCTTAGCGCTTACAGGAAAGCCCTTGTCTTGACTCTTGATTTCAAGCCCGCTAATCCTTCCAGAGCCGTCGTAGCCGATAATTTCTATTCCGCTGATTTCCTGTATCCTAAATCCCTTTAGAATTAATTTAGAGCTTATATCCTGAAGGGACATTTTTGCCTGCCACTTATAATGCGGAGAATGAACACAAAAATTACACACTACGCCTTTTAGCGGCAGAAGATCAACATTCCATAGTTTAGAAGCGTCTTCGGTATGCCCGCCGCAGGTAGCGTGGTAATAAGTCGGGAAGAGCTTTCCCTGATAAGTAAGAATCCTTCCTCTGGTTAAATCCACCGCCCTATTCGTGCGCCACCTTTCCGAGGACTTTCCGCCATAAACCTGCGAATAGATATCAGAGGTTAAGTCAAAATACTTGTCTTTGGGAAATTGTTTCTGATACAGGCCATAACTTCGGGCAATAATGGCTTGGCTCTTTAGCGCATCCATTGGCCACCAGGGAGCAACTTCATTACAAAGAATCCCCCGCAGATAATCCTCTACCCCTGACTCATTGACTACTAAAATTTTGCCGTTAGGTTTTACGATTAGATTAATCCTTCCCCTGAAAATCCGGCCATTGATAAAGACATAGCCTCCTTTTAAAGGCGCAATCTGCAAAGCCGAAACACTACCGGGGATGCCCCGGATAATAATTTTGTTATTGAGAATCCTGACGGCCTGTTTTCTTAAACTACTTGCCTTAGCAATTAATTTTTTAGCGTTAAGATCATAAACTTCAAAACGGCCTTTGACTCTGAGAGAAAAAGAAGTAACATCCTGCACTATCGCAACACGAATGGTATTATCGGATTCGGCTGGATAAAGAGTCCCTGCAGAGGTTATAGTCAGGAATAATACAAAGATTATCTTCTGGAACATAGCCGCAGGACAAGCGAGATAAGCGCGCTGATTAAAAGGCTGGTTAGAAGAGGAAAATAGAAGGTGAAATTCTTTTTGCTGATGTAGATATCTCCGGGCAATCTTCCCAGAAAAGGAATTTTATTGAGAAAAGTAAAAGAAAAACCTACGGCTATAAAGCAAATAGCGAAGAAAATCAACGTTTTTCCTAAAGCATCAAACCTGAACATTATTTCTTACTCATCATACTTTCATCTAACGAATATTTACAACCGCAATACTTTTGAGCATATATCCCTTGCGCCCTTGCCTTATTATGCGCCTGCCTGAAACCACATCTAAAATCCCTGAAGAGAAATTCCACCTTTATATCTTTTGCTATTTTATCAGCGATACTCTTTATGCTTTCAATATCTTGATACGGACTGACTAAAAGTGCGGTGGTAAAGAGAGGAAAATTATTAACTCTGGCGAATTCAGCAGTTTTTAAAAGTCGCAGCCTCCAGCAATCGCAGCAACGTTGTGGCCTCTCTCGGCTGGCAATAGCATTATTGTACTCGGATTCATTATATGCGGGAATATGAGCCGTAAGCTTATGAGAATTTGCTAAAGTAAGAAAGGCGGATTTACGCCTTAAGAACTCCTCTTCAGGATAGATATTGGGATTGTAAAAATATGCCTCCACCTCAAAACCATCCTGGCGTAAAACCTCAAGCGGATAAATAACGCACGGAGCGCAGCAGGTATGCAATAAAAGCTTCACATCAACCAAAAAGCTCTTTCTGCTTTTCTTTCTTTGGCTTAAGCCCTAAATGTTCGCAGGCAAGCTCTGTAACCTGCCTTCCCCTAGAGGTGCGTTTAAGAAATCCCGCCTTTAAGAGATACGGCTCAATAGCGTCTGCAAGGGTGTCTATTTCCTCATTTAAGGTTGCGGCTAAGGATTCAATACCTACCGGGCCGCCGTCATATTTTTCGATAACCGCCTTGAGAAATTTCCGGTCAACATCGTCTAGGCCCATAGTATCAATACCTAAATTATCCAGAGCCCTGGAGGCAGTCGGACAATCAATAACCTTGATTTTATTAACCTGGGCATAGTCGCGAACTCTGCGCAGGAGACGATTGGCAATGCGGGGAGTTCCCCGCGCGCGTTGGGCAATGCAAGAGGCGCCCTCGGCGTCAACTTCCACACTTAAAACCTTTGCCGAATTAGCGATAATCTTAGCCAGGTCTGTAACGATATAAAAATCCAAATGGTAAAACATCCCGAACCTCCCGCGCAGCGGCGAACTCAACAGCCCCTGCCGGGTGGTTGCGCCAATGAGGGTAAATGGTTTCAGGTTGAATTTTATTGTCTTGGCATATGGGCCCTTATCAATCACAAAATCAATCTGGAAGTTTTCCATTGCCGGATAGAGGAATTCCTCAACTACCTTGGAAAGGCGGTGTATCTCATCAATAAAAAATATATCCCCCTTCTCCAGATTAGTTAATATTCCGATCAAATCCCCCGCGCGCTCAATTGCCGGGCCTGAGGTTGCGGTAATCTTTCCGCACATCTCATGGGCAATAATGTGAGCGAGCGAGGTCTTGCCAAGCCCGGGCGGCCCGTCAAAGAGAATGTGCTCCAGGGGCTCTTTTCTCTGCCTGGCGGCGGTAAGGGCAATCTTTAAATTTTCTACCAATTCCTTCTGGCCGATAAACTCCAATAACTTCGCCGGCCTAAGCGAAAGATTTAATACCAGCTCATCATCGCTTTCCTGTGTTTTTATTAACCGCGGGGTTAATCCAGCGCCTTTCTGATTGTTGGTTAATACAGGGCTATAGTCTTTAAGCACTAGCGGTAATCCTTTCCTGATTACGCATCACCTGGACTTCTCCAAATGTTTCTTTCTGGGCTATTATTATCTCTTTGAGGCGGATAAGCTCAAGCACCGCCAGAAATGTCACTACCAACTCAAGTTTATTTTTTGCCAGAGCAAATAACTCAGAGAGGCAGACAGCGGACTTATTCAGGAAGAGATGCAATAAATCGTGAATTTTTTCCTCAACGGTAAACTCATCCTTGATTACCTCATAGAATAACTCTCTCGGTATATCTTTCAGGGCTTTTGAGAAAGCAGAAATAAGGTCAAAAAGGCTTGCCTCAAAATAGACCTCGCCGCTCGCCTGCATCTGAATAGGCGCCCGGGTAAAAACATTCTGCCGGTTAACTTCCTTCTGGCGCAGCAGCGCCGCCGCCTCTTTATACTTCTCGTATTCAAGCAGTTTTCTGACTAATTCTGCGCGCGGGTCCTCCTCTTCCTGCAGGATGCCTTCCTGTATAGGCTCAGGAGGAAGCAGCATCCTGGATTTAATATGGATTAAAGTAGATGCCATGACTAAGAATTCTCCGGCAATATTTAAATCCAGAAAGCGCATCAATTCAATGTATTGCAGATACTGCTCAGTAACTGCGGCGATGGGAATATCATAAATATTTAAATGGTCCTTTTTGACTAAATATAAAAGCAGATCCAGCGGGCCTTCAAAGATATCAAGTTTTATCTTGTAGCTCATATCCTTAGGAGTGTCAAGGTGTCAAAGATGTGGTCCGTAAAATTTTCTGGCACTTTGATACTCACTTATATACCTATAATGTCTTTTACCTCTTGCATCGTCTTAAGCGCTATCGTATGAGCATACTTTGCGCCTTCATCCAGTATATCAGATATCCTGTTTTTATTTTCAAGCAGTGCGCTTCTCTTTTCCCGGATAGGCTCTAAATATTCCACCACGATGCCGGCTAATTCCTTTTTGCAATCGGTACATCCGATTTTACTCTTGGCGCAGAGCTGATCAATCTCTTTTTTTCTTTGCGGCGCAAAAATGGCATAATAGCTATGCACGTTGCATTTTTCTGGATGTCCGGGATCGGCTAATTTTATCCTCAATGGATCTGTAAACATACTCTGGATTTTACGAGTGATTACCTCTGGCTCATCTGAGAGAGCTATACAATTATCGTAGCTTTTACTCATCTTTCTTGCGTCAATACCAAGGATACGCCCTGACTCAGTTAAAAGCTCTTTGGCTTGAGGAAAGATATTTTTTTTATAGAGACTGTTAAATCTGCGGGCAATCTCACGGGTTAATTCCAGATGCGCAAGCTGGTCTTCTCCTACCGGAACGCAATCTGCTTTGTATAAGAGAATGTCTGCTGCCTGAAGCACCGGATATCCCAGGAAGCCGTAGGTGCTTAAATTACGATTGGTAATTTCGCGCAACTGTTCCTTATAGGTAGGGACTCGCTCAAGCCAGCCCAGGGGCGTGATAATTGAAAATACCAAATGTAATTCTAAATGCTCTTTGATCTGTGATTGAATAAAAATATGCGCTTTTTCCGGCGAAATCCCGCAGGCAATCCAGTCTATGACATTATCAATAATATTTTCTTTCAGCCCTTGAGGCCTTTCATACTCCGACATAAGCCCATGCCAATCCGCAACCATAAAGAAACACTCGTAACCTTCCTGG
>Ga0155429_162_pt1 | contig 15943 bp, 12 predicted proteins | sample RifCSPhighO2_02_FD_106397 | JGI IMG/M metagenome (GOLD analysis project Ga0155429, IMG submission 106397) | Omnitrophica WOR_2 bacterium RIFCSPHIGHO2_02_FULL_45_21 | reverse complement strand
AGGGCCCAGGAATTAGCCGCCTGCATCGTTGACTGGCGGGATAGCGACAGCGAACTATCCATTCCTTTAGGCAGCGCCGAGGACTCATATTATAGGGGACTGCGTTATTCCTACGAGGCAAAAGATGCCGATTTCCAGGCCCTGGAAGAGCTGCTTCTGGTAAAAGGTATGGATGAAGAGCTCCTTGAAAAACTTAAACCGTATATTACCATTTACGGCAACGGAATGGTGAATGTGAACACTGCTTCAAGAGTTGTCCTGGCGGCTTTAGGCATAAATGAAGCCATGGTTAGTAATATTCTGTCTTTTCGCAGCGGCGAAGATGAGCTTGCCGGCAGCGCTGACGATAATATCTTTACCAGCCCAGGTGATATACTGCCGAAGCTCAAAGCAGCTTATCAGCTAAGCGAAGCCCAGGAAGCCAAGCTTAACGCGGTTATAGAGCAATCCTTAGCGGTTAACTCTAGCCATTTTATGGTTCAAGGCGTTGCCCAGCTCAATAGCCAAAGCCACAAGCCGGCGGGCAGTGGTTTGCCTTCCGATAAGCCAGAGGGCAATGGTGGGCAACCGAATAGCCGCAGCCATAAGCCAGAGGGCAATGGTGCGGCTTCCGATAGCCGCAGCCATAAGCCAGGCCAGAAGACGGTCTGCGTAATTAACCGAGAAGGAAAGCTTCTCTCCTGGCGCCAGCTCTAAAGTTATGTTCTCAATAAATATTAAAAAACTCCCCCTTTTTCCGGCATCAGCTCGCCAGGAGCTTGTGGGCATAGAGATAGGCAGCGAGCATTTCAAGCTTATTCAGCTAAAGGATGCTTTAAATAAAAGAGAATTGGTTAATCTAATCAGCCGGCCTATCGCAGGGCTGCCGGATATTGAAGTATCCAAAATTATCAAGGCATCTTTAGAGGAATTAAAACTAAAAAATCCCCGGGTTATCACCGTCATACCAGCGCATCAGGTGATCACCAAAAATATTGAAATACCCTCTATTGACCCCAACGAGATACGGGAGATTGTTAATCTGCAGGCAAGCAGGCACACGCCGTATTCCCGCGAAGAAATAATCGTTGATTATATTGAGCTTGGCATTTATAAGAATAGCTACACAAAAATACTGTTAGTCATTATAACCAATGCCGTTATAAAAAAACAGTTTGAGCTTGTGGATAAGGCCGGTTTTAAGTCCCAACGTGTGATTTTTTCCGCAGAGGCCCTGGCAAAGTTCTCCCAGAAATATTTGCGCCTTGAAACCGATAGTTTTCCGGCAGCAATCATCCATATTGACGAGAACCATACCTGCTTTGAAATTGCCTTTAAGGGTAAGCCGTTTTTTATCCGCAGCATACCCATTGGCGTTAAACACCTTATTGCAGAGAAAGAAAGGTATGAGGCAAAATTTATTGAAGAAATTAGGAATTCCCTTGAGGCCTATCAGAGTGAAAATATTGAAAAGAGCCCTCCGCTCATCGTGCTCACCGGAGCGCTTGAAGAGTTAGGGGAATGGAACGAGCTTTTGCATAATGCGCTGCATATCCCGGTTAAAAACATTCCCTATTTTAAAAATATACTGCTCTCGCCTCAGGCACTCTCTCTCGCCTCTTTAGTTAAGCAGGTCTCATTCTTAGATCTGATTGCCTCCGGCTTCCTCTGGCAGGAACTGAAAGTAGACCTCATCCCGCAAGAGGCAAAGTTCAGAAAGTCGCTGGAAGAAAAGGCAGGCGATTTAATTAAAACCGGTGTCTTGACCCTGGCTGTTTTTGTGCTGGTATTCTTTATATTGGCAGGCAGGATTTATTTTAAGAGCAGTTATTTGAGCCGCTTGGATACCAAATATAAGATAATACACCAGGAGGCAGAAAAATTAGAAAAGGATTTCTCCCGCAATAAGAGTATACGAAAATATATCCTGCATCAGGGGTATTCCCTGGAGATATTGACTGCGCTCTATGACGTTATTCCCCTGGGGTTAGAGCTTGACGATATTAAATTTGACAGCAAGGGAAAATTTTCCCTGCGAGGAAGCGCAGAATCAATGTCCAGCGTCTTCTCATTAGTTGACAATATGGGAGAGTTAAGGTATTTTAATAATGTAAAGCTCGGACAGACTGCCAAGAGAAAAAGCGGCCTGCGGGACGTTACCGATTTTGAGGTAACCGCAGCGCTTAAGCCAGAGGGCGATGGTGCGGCTTCCGCTAGCCGCAGCCATAAGCCAGAGGGCGATGGTGCGGCTTCCGCTAGCCGCAGCCATAATAAATAATGATGCTTAAACTGCAGGCATTTTACACATTTCTGGCGCGTTTATCAAAGCGGGAAAAAATTGTTTTTTACGGCGCAGCCTTCTTTGTATCCGTAATGGCGCTGGACCGCTTGATCATTTCCCCCATTTCTTCTAAAATGAAATTGCTCGATGACCAGATAAAGAAAAAAGAAGAAGCGATCAAAAACGATATCCGTATAATAGCCCAGAAAGACAGAATTGCTTCTTTGAGCAATAAGTATGCCTCAATGCTATCCGGCGGCTCATCTACCGAGGAGACGGTCACCCCGGTGCTAAAAGAAATTGAAGGCCTGGCAAATGCCAGCTCGGTGTATCTTATTGACGTAAAATCAACGGGCTTTAAAGACACGGGTCAGATGCGTGAGTATTCCATCGTCCTCAACTGCGAGGCCCAGATGGAGCAATTAGTTGATTTTATGTATAAAATAGAAAACTCGGATAAATTTTTGCTCATTGAAAGATATCAAATCGTCCCCAAATCCAAAGAATCGAGTATAGCCAGATGCAGTATGTCAATAGCCAAAATAGTCGTGCTATGAAGAAAGCAAGGGGTGGGCAGGGCTAAAATCCTTGTAAATTCAAGCTTAGTATGTTATATTATAAATGAAGCCCAGCACTCCTAATGGCGGTGCTCATTAAGGAGAAAAAATGAGATTATTCAAAGGCGCGGGTTTAATATTACCCATATTATTTTTAGTTTCGCTCGGCATTGCTTATGCAGAGAGCGAAGGCGAGCTCCTTTTAGATGATTTTGAAGGAGTAATTTCAGGAGGCTTGGAAGGAACGGTTGATTACGGTTCAGGCAACGGATCTTCAGTGGGAGTTGCGGCTTCCCCGGAAGTCAAGTATCACGGCCAGCAGTCATTGGAAGTCAGCTTTGATGCGGCCAGCGGAGGTTATATGTGGGTTGCCCGGGGATACGGCTTAGATGTTAAAGGCGCCGGGGCATGGTTAGTTGAACCCAAAGATATTAACTTTAGTAAATATAACGCCGTTGCCTTTTATATCTACGGTGCAAATACAGGCATACAGGTTGCTATGGATTTGGTGGATAGCGGCTCTGAATACTGGCGCGCTTTAATTGATGATACTTTTACCGGCTGGAAGGAGTTCGTAATACCATTTGGTGATTTCTTTGCCCGCGGTGATTGGCAGCCGCAGGGTGCAGATAAAAATGCCGAGTTCAATTTTCCTATCAGGGTTTTTCAGTTTGAACCGCTTCCGGTTGGCAAGGGAAAATTTTATTTTGATTATCTAAGGTTGGTTAAGAAATAGTTTACAGTTAACTGTAAACTTTAAAAACGGAGGTGGAGGATGGGTTGCGGAACCTGTGGTCCCAAGAAAAAACCAAAGCCAAAGAAAAAGGGAAAATAGCCTGCCTTTGATTCAGGTTTTGGTATAAAGAGACGGCCTGCGCAGCAAGAGTGCACAGGCCGTCTCTTTATGAACGTAGCTGCCTTTCGGCATCCACAATATCGCGGTTAATCTTGGGGATTAAGCGCGATATTTTTTCTTTCAAGGTCTCCGAACTGAGGCGGTTGGCAAGCATCTCTCGTAAAAGCTGGTTGGACATCCTTAAGATACGTACCAGTTCTCCTTCGTCAACGGTAGTCTGAAGAAGAGTTTTATGAAATGACTGGCCATCGAGCCAGGCGCCAACCGCATTGGCTAAGTGGTAATGTGGCATTTTGCTCGGAGGATGTATTCCGAACCCTGCCTCCTGCTTTAGAATTTGTTTCATCATATTTTCGGTTAAGTTTTTAAGATTTTTTGCCTGGCGGGTGAGTTTTGGAAGGCTGTCGGTCCGGCGCGGCTCAAAGACAATTGCGGCCATAAGTATGCTCAGCTCAAGCTGGTTAAAATTTTCTAAGTATCCTCTTTCAAAAAGCTCAGAGAGGATAATTTCATAACCATAGATAGCGCAGGCAAAGATCCCTTTGCTGGTAAGCTGGTTCCTTTGGATATAGCCGGCTGCTTTTAAAAAATTTATCTTCTGACGAAGTAAATTATACGCCTCTTCCTTTTTGCGGATGTTGGCCTGGTAAAAATGGTAAGAAAGCGGATAAATCTCTAAAAATCTTTCGTTATGCTTTTCATAAAGATGCAGTAAAGTAGCGTAAGAAGCATTAAATTGGGAATTGACTTTCTCCGCTTCGCCATAAATGATACGCCTGGTTTCATCAAAGCCAATCCTCTGCGGGTTGATTCGGCTGTAGACAAAACCTTCCTTATCTATGCCGCGCCTTCCGGCGCGGCCGGCCATCTGATAAAAATCGCGCGTCTTTAAATTGCGCACACGGTCTCCGTAAAATTTCCGTAATTCATCAAAGATAACCGAGCGCGCCGGCATATTAATGCCTAAGGCAAAGGTCTCAGTGGTAAAGATTACCTTCAACAGCCGCGAGGTAAAGAGCTGTTCAATAACCTCTTTCAGGGTAGGAAGCATTCCTGCGTGATGATAGGCAATGCCGCGCTTAATCAGGGGATGCATTAGGGAGGCGCTCGGCTCATCTTTTAAATCAAAGCGCCCAAGCAGCTCATTGAATAGGTTGATGATTTTATCGCGCTCATCGTTTTCTAAAAAATTAAAGTTGAGCAGTTCCTGGGCTAATTTTTCACAGCGCCGGCGGGAAAAACAAAAATAGATGCAGGGAAGTCCGTTATTTTGAGCGATATGCTGGATGAGGCCCGTCAGGCGGTTAGGATTAAGCTCCTTATGGATAGCCGCGCGCCTTCCCCGGTATTCATAGGTTAGGGCTTTAGAAAACCATACGCGGTTTAGATCCTTTAAATCATCGGTAATTTTATTCTGGCACTGGAAGCGAAAATGCAGGGGGACGGGACGGTTCTTCTCAACGATTATTTTAAGCGGGATGTGCTGTACGGACTCAAGCCACTGGCTAAATTCCTCAATATTGGGGACGGTTGCGCTTAAGCCAAGGATGCGTATATGCTTAGGTAAAAGCATCAGCGATTCTTCCCAGACGGTTCCGCGTTCGGGGTTGTCAATGTAGTGGATTTCATCATAGATTACCCAGGAGAATTTCTTAAGCGCCTGCGGCTGGTCAAGGAGCTTATTGCGGAAAATCTCGGTAGTCATAATCAAAACCGGCGCCTCGGGGTTAATGGAGACGTCTCCGGTGAGGATGCCGATTTTATCCTGGTATTGATTCTGGAAGTCGCGGAATTTCTGGTTGGAAAGGGCTTTTATGGGCGCGGTATAGATTACCCCCTGTCCGGATTTGATGCATTGGGTAATCACATATTCGGCAATAGCGGTTTTTCCGGCTCCGGTAGGAGCAGAGACGATAACCGAGAGGCCTTCCTTAATATAATTTATCGCTTCCGCTTGAAAACGGTCGTATTGCATAGGGGTATTATAGCATATCTTTTAGATGTATGTTATAATAACCCAATACGGAGGGAAATAATGGTTACATACGATGATTTCAAAAAATTAGAGATAAAAGTAGCGAGGATTCAGGAGGTTACAGAACATCCCAACGCGGATAGGCTATATGTGCTCAAGATTGATTTAGGGGATAGTCAGCGGCAGATTGTTGCCGGCATCAGGAATTCCTATAATCCGGAAGAGCTGGTCGGCAAACAAATCGCGGTAATAACAAATCTGGAACCCGCCGTGATACGCGGCATAGAAAGCCAGGCAATGCTTCTGGCGGCCTCAGATGAAAACGGGATTGCTCTCCTTACCCCGCAAAGAGAGGTAAGCATAGGCAGTATCGTAAAGTAGCGAGCAGGGAAAAGGGTTATGCTGCCTCAGTTAAAACAATTTGTCCCGTCCGATTTTTGCCTTAAGTGCCATGGTTGCTGCAGATTCAGCGAAAATCCCAGCATCTGGGCGCCTTCCGGATACGGATTGGTAAGAAATGGGGAAGAGTTTTTGTGCGTCAATCTTAATCCTGAAGATAATCGTTGTAAGATCTATGGCCGCCGGCCTTTAGATTGCCGGTTGTATCCTTTTTTGCTCTCAAAAAAAGGCAATGCGCTAAAGTTATCCTTACATAAGACTTGTGTTTTTATTGACGAAAAGAAATCCGGCACAGCCGATATCCAAAGATACGTAGAATATCTAAAAGAAAAACTTAGTAGAGGACAGTTTATTTCACTTATCCGGGATAATCCCGAAATTGCCGCAGATTACCAAGAGAATGTTGAAATACTGGCGGATTTAGAAAAAGTATTTATCAGGGCGTATCTTCCTGAACTTAGCAAACTTACTATTAAGGATAAGCCGCTCATAGAGCGCTATCTTAAAGAAAACGAACCTGATATATCCGCGTATCATTTTGCAGGCATTTTTATCTGGAAGGATTTATTCCTGATTTCTTGGACGATCATTGAAAAGAATCTTTGCCTTTTTTATGGTCTGGGAAAGTATAAAACACTTTCCCAACCACTGAAAATCGCAGAAGATCATCGCCGAAGGCGATTTTCTTGTCAGGATAATGCCGGAATGTTTATGGTTTTACCGCCCCTGGGGCCGTTTAATGCCGGGGTAGTTAAAAGATGTTTTGAACTCATGGATTTTTATAATCAAAATAGCGAAGTCGTGCGGATTGAGAATGTCCGGGAAGAAGAGGTGGGGTCTTACGCCAGATTAGGTTTGAGGGCTAAGCTTAAAGATAGAGAATATGCCTGTCTGAGGGATGATTTGGTTAATCTCTGCGGAGATGGCTTTAAGCATAAGCGCTCAAGCTATAATCACTTTATAAAAACTTATAATGCTCAGATTTTGGAATATTGCCCCGCGTATCAGAAGGCCTGTCTAAGGCTTTATCGCCTCTGGATGAATATGCGCGAAGATAAACGCGATGACATTATCTATCAGCAGATGCTTGAGGATAGCCGCTTAAGTTTTCAAACTGCCTTAAAGTATTATGGAGAATTAGGTTTAGCGGGCTACGTAGTAAAAGCCGGCGGAAAAATTAAGGCCTGCTCTTTTGGCTATCCGCTTAATAGGGAAACCTTCTGTATTTTGTTTGAGGTATGCGACTTAAACTTCAAGGGGATAGCCCAGTTTATATTCAGAGAATTTGCCAGGAAATTGTCCGGCTATAAATACCTGAATATTATGGGCGCGTCTGATTTGGAGAATCTAAAAAAGCATAAGCTTTCTTATCGTCCGGCAAAGGACATCGCTGTTTATAATATTTATTATCCGCGTCTATCCGCGTATAAAAATGAATAATAAGAAAATAGACGATATTGACTTCGTGCTCTTTGATGTGGAAACAACCGGGCTCCAGGCGCTCGGAGGTGACAGAATTATTGAAATCGCCGCTTTACACTATAAAAATGGCAAAACTTACGATTCTTTCTCCTCCCTGATTAACCCCCGCAGAGAAATTTCCGCCGCGGCATACGAGGTGAATCATATCAGTCAGGAAATGGTGGATGCCGCGCCGCCGGCGCAAGAGGTGCTGCCGAAATTCTTGGAATTTATTAAAGGCGGCTGCCTCGCGGGTTATAACGTGGGTTTTGATCTAGGTTTTTTAGAGAATGAGCTTATGCTTTTGGGTAAAGGCCTGCCCGCGGATACGGCCATAGTGGATGTCATCCGTATGGCGCGTAGTCTTCTTCCTACCGCGGATAGATACGGCCTGTCCGCCGTTTCAAGATATTTAGGGATAAATATCCCTCAAGGGCTGCACCGGGCCTTAAGCGACGTAGAACTGACTAAGGACGTATTTAGCCGCCTTATATCCAAACTCAAAACCAGGGGAATAGATAATTTCCTTCAGTTTTATAATCTTTTTGGGATTAACCTTAAGCTTACCGAGGATATCAATGAGCAGCGTCTTTATAGTATCCAGAGGGCGATTGATTCAGAGGTAAGATTAAATATCAGATATTACTCCAGCTCTACCGGCGAAGTTACTGAAAGGCAGGTGACCCCCGGGGAAATCCGCCAGGAAGGCAAATTCAAATACCTGGTGGGTTACTGCCACCTGCGCAAAGACGAGCGCACCTTCAAAATCAATGCCATACTTAACCTGGAAATCGTTTGAGTGGCCGCATGATTCCTTCCTGCTCTTTGAGGCAATAAAAGATAAAGAGAACGTTTTTTTCTTAGACAGCAGCCTGCATAAGGGCTCTTTGGGAAGGTATTCTTTCTTGGGCTTTGAGCCATTTTATATTTTTAAGGCCGAAGGTCAAAAAGATTCGCTAAATCAGTTAAGGGAACTGCTTAAGCGCTATCAATTAGTAAATACAAAATTTCCTTTTTTAGGCGGGGCAGTCGGTTATCTGGCTTATAATTTTGGACTGCGTAGCGGCCGCACAGTGTGCGGCCGCTACATTGAAGAAAAGGCCAAGGATGATCTGGGTTTGCCGAATGTGTTCTGGGGGTTTTACGATACCATAATTGCTCTTGACCATTGGAAGGGAAAGTTGACTGTTTTCTCCACTGGTTTTCCCGAAAAAGGCTCTTCTTTAGCCAAGAAACGCTCAGAGCAAAGGCTGAAAGAGGTTATCCTGCAGTTACCCCGGGTCAATATAAAAAAAACACCGGTTCAGCCTCAAACTAAACACCGGTTTAAACTTACTTCTAATTTCACCAAAGAAAAATATTTAAAAGCAGTTACTAAAGCCAAGGATTACATAAGAAAAGGCGACATCTATCAGGTTAATCTCTCTCAGAGATTTAGCGCTGAAACCGTTTTAAACAGTTTTGATTTGTATCAGAAACTGCGCCAGGCTTCACCCAGTGACTTTTCGGCCTACCTTGACTGCGGAGATTTTCAGATTATCAGTTCTTCCCCGGAGAGATTCCTTAATTTTGACGGGAAAAAGGTTTCCACCCGGCCGATGAAGGGAACCCGGCCGCGGGGAATAAATCCCCGGGCGGACGCGCGCCATAAGCGGGATTTACTTAAAAGCCCCAAAGACAAGGCCGAGTTGCTAATGATTGTGGATTTACTGCGCAATGACTTGGGCCGGGTCTGTAAATACGGCTCGATCAAGGTTAATTCTTTGCGCGCCCTGGAGGCCTATTCTACCGTTTATCAGACTACCGCCTCTATTGAAGGAGTTTTGCATCCGGATCAAGACCGGATTGGCCTGCTCAAGGCCTGTTTTCCCGGCGGCTCAATAACCGGATGCCCTAAGATACGCTCAATGCAAATCATAGATGAACTTGAGCCAACCCAGAGGTCAATTTATACCGGCTGCCTGGGTTATCTTGGTTTTAATAATACTATGGATTTAAATATTTTAATCCGCACAATCTTGAAGAAAAATGATACAATATATTTTCAGGCAGGAGGCGGTATTGTTGCGGATTCGGAGGCCGAGAGTGAATATGAGGAGACCATAATTAAGGCGCAGGGTATGCTCAGGGCAATAGGAAATGAAAGTCTGGCATAACGGAAAATTTCTTGAAGCAGAAGAAGTAAGGATTGACCTCTTCTCCCCCGGTTTTTTATACGGCCAAGGGGCATTTGAGACGATGCGCGCCTATAATCAGCGGGTTTTTCGTTTAGACAGCCACCTGGAGCGCCTGTTTAAGGCCCTGCCTATACTTAATCTTGAATTAGCCGTAGGAGCGGAGGTTTTGAAAAAGGCGGTTAAGCAGGCCTTGAAGGAAAATAATCTCAAGGATGCCTATTTACGGATAACGGTCTGGCAGGGGAAAGATAAGGCCGAGGCCGCGGTTTTTGCCCGGGCTTATAATTTTTTAAATAAAGAGGATTACCGCAAAGGCTTTAAGGTGATAGTTTCAAGTTTTCGGCAGAATGAATTTTCAATCCTTTCCGGAATTAAGTCCGCGAACTATTTGCCTTTACTCTTGGCCTACCAGGAGGCGAAAAAGAAAAATGCCGATGAGGCCATACTTTTAAATACCCGGGGTCTTTTGGCTGAGGCCTCCCGGGCAAATATCTTTTTAGTTAAAGATAATTGTTTATTGACCCCATCTTTAGACTGCGGATGTCTTCCCGGAATTACCCGGGATACGGTTTTAGGCCTGGCCGGGAAGGAACAGATAAAGGTAATTGAGACTAAACTTAAAGCGGAGGATGTCCAGAGAGCTGATGAGGCCTTTTTGACTAATTCTTTGATTGAGCTGATGCCGCTGACAGCGGTTGAGGGCAGGCCTATTAAAAAAGGAATGCCCGGTAAAATTAGCGGGTTGCTTTTGAAAGGTTACCGCTCGCTGCTTTAATTATCATTGCAAAAATTGCAGTCAGGTTATAAAAAGATTTTCTAACGGGGCAAAGGTGAAATATGAGAAAAAGCGCGCTTAGTTCTAAGGCAGGAATACTCTTAGTTTTATTTTTACTCTTAGGCTGCTCCGCTGATTTAAACAAGATAGCCCATCTGGCAAAGAAAGCGGAATCTTCTTATCAGAAAGCCATAGAAGGCTACCAAAAGCTCACAGCTAAGGATAAAAAGAATGCAGGCCTGAAATTAGGGCTGGCTAAGCTTTACTACAGCCGCGGCGATTACCAGAATGCGATGAATACTCTGGAAAACGTAGAAGATATGGAAGCAAAAAAGCTTCTGGCTGTTTGTTTTTATAAGTCAGGCGATTATACCCAGGCCTTAAGCATCTTTGATAAATTGGGAAAGCTTGCTGACGGTGAATACCTCTATTATTACGGAGAGACCTGCGCAAAGCATAATCTCTATGAACAGGCCCTGGATATTCTGGGCAGAATTAAGGATAAGGAGTATCTGGCGAAGGCAAAAGAGCGCATTGCCTCAATCCAGGGCTTAGCCGGAGGATACCTCAGCAACCTCAATGCGGAGCAGGAAGAGGCCATTATTTCCGCTACACAAGAGAAATATCCCTTAGCCGGGGCGGTGATCATCCTGGCAGATGAAAAGATGAAGCTGCTTTCCGATAACACGCTTGTTTATGACCTGCATTTTATGGTTAAGATTTTAAATGAACGGGGAAAAAATGACTTTTCGGAAATTGTGCTCGGATACGACTCAACTTACGAGAAGGTAGAGATTGAATACGCCAGGACCATTAAACCCAACGGCGAGGTAGTGGCGGTTGGCGAGAAGGATATCCGCGACGTATCGCGCTATCTTAATTTTCCTCTCTATTCTAATGCCAGGGCGCGGATTATCTCAATGCCTGAGATTAGCGAAGGCGCAATCGTGGAATACAAAATACGCACTACCCAGAGCCAATTGATTAACAAAGACGATTTTGATATTGCTTATAATTTGCAGGAAACTGAACCGGTAGTCTCTTCCCGATTTTCTATCAGTATTCCCAAAAACAGGAATTTGAGAATAAAGCCCTTAAATCCCGAATATAATCCGAAAAATTTTAATCTCTCTCCGCTTATTACCGAAACCGAAGAAGATAAAATTTACCGCTGGGAATTCAAAGATATCCCCCAGATTGAAGCGGAGCCGAATATGCCGCCGAAGGCAGAGATAAATCCGGTAATCCTTGCCTCAACCTTTGATTCCTGGGAGGAAATCTATAAGTGGTGGTATGGCTTAAGCAAGGATAGGATTGCGCTTGATAAGGCAATTACCGATAAAGTTAGCGAGCTTATCCAGGGAAAGCAAGCCCCCGAAGATAAAATCCGCGCCATTTATAACTACTGCGTTCAGGAGATTCGCTATGTGGGAATTGAATATGGCCAGGCGGGCTATCAGCCTCATCCTGCCAGTGAGATATTCAAGAATAAATACGGCGACTGTAAAGACAAGGCCATACTTTTTATTGCTATGTTAAAGGCGGCCGGAATGGAGGCCTTTCCCGTATTGATCGGTACCCGCGGAACCCCGGCTATGGAAGATGATTTTCCGGCAGTTAATTTTAATCATTGCATTGCCGCGGTGGAGCTAAACAATGAACTTATCTTTTTAGATATCACCGCCGAGGTCTGTTCTTTCGGGGATCTTCCTTCTGATGACCAGAAAAGACGGGTTTTAATATTCAGGAAAGATGCCTATCAAATAGCGGATACCCCGCTGGCCGCTCCCGAAGTAAACCGCGTAAAATCTAAAAGCCAATTAGCGATTGCCGCGGATGAAACAGCGCGCGCCCAGAGGACGGTTGAGACATTTGGCCAGTTTGACCAGGCCCAGCGCTATTGGCTGCGCTATACGCCGCCGAATCTCATTGAGCAGGGATTAAAAGAAAAAGTTCAATCCCTGCTTACCTCCGGAGACCTGATTAAGTATAGGTATGAAAATAGCGATGACCTGAACCTGCCGATAAGGTTAACTTATGAATTTAAAGGAAAAAACTTTCTTTCCCGGGCCGGCCGAGCCAGAATAATTCCTCAGTTTGCCAGCCTGGATACCTCTCTGGTAGCCAAAGATAGCCGCGGCTATCCTCTGGAATTGGGAGAGCCCAGCCTCAATGAGGCCTATTTTGAAATTATACTTGCCGGCGATTTTACAATTAAATATTTACCCGAAAGCCTTGAGGCCAAGAGCAGGTGGCTGGATTATCTTATCAGCTACGCCTTAAAAGGAAAAACCCTCGCGGTTTACCAAAAACAGGTGGTAAAAACAAGGCAGGTGCCGCGGGAAGAATACGCGGATTTTAAAAAATTCTTAGAGGACTTAGCGATTAAAGCGGACGAACATATTATATTGGAGAAAAAGAATGGCCAGAAAGAAAAAAAAGCCCAGGGAAATAGATTATGATTTTGAAATCAGTTTTTTTGAAAAACTGCTTGCTAGGCGCCCCTCTTTTATCCAGGCCTTAATCGCCTTAGGCAGCGCCTATACCCAAAAAGGAGATTATGAAAAAGGCCTGGCAGTTGATTTGCGCCTTAGCCAGCTGCGCCGGGACGACCCTACGGTGCATTATAACCTGGCCTGCAGCTATTCTTTGTTAGGGAGAATTGACCAGGCCTTCTTAAGCTTAAGCAAGGCAATTGAATTAGGCTATGAAGATTTTGATTATTTGCGCCGCGATCCCGATTTAGAAAATCTAAAGGAAGATAAACGTTTTCAGCATCTGCTTCAGACGGCAGGCTTAAGGAGAGCTGCCTCCTAACCATGGAGCATAATGCGCGATAGCCGTCCGGGAAAAGAAAAAAGAGAGTTTATCCGCTTAGACTCGGTATTTCCTGTTGAGTATCAGCTCTTGAAAAACAACAAAGTCGTTGATGAAAACTGGCATCACGGCTTTACCAATAATGTAAGTTCCGGCGGCCTCTGTTTAGAGCTTTTAAAAATAGACGCTCAAGCGCTCAAGTTGCTTGAAAGCCCTCACGATGTAGAACTCAATTTAAAAATATATATTCCTATCCACAAGCCGGCAAGCCATGCCACGGCCAAAATTTTGTGGTTTAAGAAAGAAGCGCATATCGTAAGCCAATACCGGCTGGGATTACGATATGATAAAATAGACAAAAAAGAGCTCCGGCAGATTATGCGCATTGCTTATGGTAAGGTGATTTTGCCGAAGTTAGCCCTGGCCGGCATAATCTTCCTGTTTGCGGCTTTTATTATCAGCGCCTATAACAACTTCAGGCTTTCATCGTATAATAAAAAACTCATTGAAGAGATGGTAAATACGCTTGAGGATTCTAAAAGAAGCAAAGCCGAATTGGAGGCTATCAGAAAAGAAGGGCAACTTTTAGGGGTCAGGCTCAAACAATCAAATGCCGATATCAAAGTAAAGGAAGAGGAATTAGGCCAGAAGCTAAAGTCCCTTGAAGATTTAAGCAGGATAGGCTCGGTGCGGGCCGATATCATAAAAATTCAGGAATTAGAAATCCAGGAATTAAAAGCACTGCTTTCTGATTTAACTCAGGGCCGGCAGGATATTATTCAGAAAATAGGCGATTTGGAGAAGATGCAGGAGAAGGTTGAAGTAAAGCTTAAGACAATCAAGGAAAAAAAGACGCTTCTGGAGAAAGAAAGCTTTGAGAAGATGTATCAGTGGGTAAAGGTGCATCAGAATCCGCGCAGCGGGCTAATCGCTAGTTTTGAGGGAGACGGAGAATTGGGTGATCAGGCATTTACTTATGACCAGGCGCTGGCAGTGATCGCCTTAAGCTATTTTAAGGACTATGAACTGGCAAGGAAGATCCTGGATTTTTATTTGGCAGCAGCGCAAAAACAACAGGGTTATTACAACGGTTATTACGTCTCAACAGGAGAGGTTTGTGAGTTTGTCATTCATAGCGGGCCAAATCTCTGGTTAGGAATAGCGGTTTTGCAGTATACGAAGTTATCCGGCGACAATAAATATTTACCGTTGGCGCGGGATATTGCCAGTTGGATACTAAAGCTGCAAAAAGAAGATAAAGAAGATGGCCTGCGCGGCGGCCCACAGACAAGCTGGTATTCCACAGAGCACAATCTTGATGGCTTTGCCTTTTTTGATATGTTTTATAGGATTAATTCCGAGGCCGCCTATAGAAATGCGGCGCAGGGTATCCTCTTATGGCTAAAAAACCACGCCTATGATAACCCGGCTGTCCCGATCAAGCGCGGAAGAGGCGATGCCACTATTGCTACCGACACCTATGCCTGGTCAATTGCCAGCTTAGGCCCGCAAAGATTAGCGCAGATGGGTATGGATCCGGAGGCGATAATGAAATTTGCCGAAGATAACTGCGGGGTAGCGATATGCTACATTCGTCCCGGCGGAGAAAATATCGCGGTTAAGGGTTTTGATTTTGCCAAACAGCGGCATTTGGCGCGGGGCGGAGTTATTTCCTGCGAATGGACAGCCCAGATGGCGCTTTCCTATAAGCTCTTAAGCCGATATTACGGCTTTTCAGGCAATAGAGAAAAGGAGAAACTCTATCAAGACAAAGCCCAAGAGTATTTAGAGGAACTTACTAAGATGCTTATTGCCTCAGCCTCCCGCACCGGGCAAGGCCAAGGATGCCTTCCCTACGCATCCAGTGATTTCGTAGATACCGGCCACGGCTGGATGACCCCGAAAGGAAAAAATACCGGTTCGCTTTCAGCAACCATTTACGCCCTTTTTGCCTATTACGGGTTTAATCCCCTTGAGCTGAGCGATTGAGCGGCGGTATCAATGAGGCCAAAACCGGCGCTATGAAAGGCGATGAGCTGAAGAAAAGATTGGAAGAGATTTTTGATAAGTTATTTCGGCATTTTGGGCCTCAATCCTGGTGGCCGGGCGAGACACCGTTTGAAGTTATTGTGGGAGCAATCCTCACCCAGAATACCAACTGGCAGAATGTCGCCAAAGCGATAAATAATCTTAAACAGGCTAAGGTTTTAAGCCCGAAAAAACTTTATTCCATATCCCGCCAGCGCCTGGCTAAACTTATCCGGCCTTCGGGTTATTTTAATATCAAAGCCAAACGGCTGAAAGAATTCATGAATTTCTTATTTAATAATTACGGCGGCAATCTAAAGAAGATGTTTAGCCGCCCACTTGAAGACTTAAGAAAGGAAATCTTAACCGTAAATGGAATCGGCCCGGAGACCGCCGATTCCATACTGCTTTATGCCGGAGGCTATCCTGTTTTCGTGGTTGACGCCTATACCAAGAGGATTTTCTCCCGCCAGAAGCTTTTAAGCGAGGACGCGGATTATCATACAGTGCAAAAAATCTTTGCGGAAAATCTAAAAAAAGATGCCCAATTATACAACGAATACCACGCCCTTATCGTGCGCTTAGGCAAGGATTTCTGCAAAAAGACCAACCCCAAATGCGAAATCTGCCCGATAAAG
>Ga0155429_117_pt1 | contig 16111 bp, 16 predicted proteins | sample RifCSPhighO2_02_FD_106397 | JGI IMG/M metagenome (GOLD analysis project Ga0155429, IMG submission 106397) | Omnitrophica WOR_2 bacterium RIFCSPHIGHO2_02_FULL_45_21 | reverse complement strand
GAAGCTACGCCCGGTCTTTACAAATATTCATTTAACGCTGATAGCAGGTTTAGCGCAGGTAAGGCCTATACCTTTATTATCACCGAGCAGACTACCGGCGGTATGGTTGCCGGCTCGGGAATGATTCAACTGACTCCTTGGCGGGCTACGGTAGCGCCTAATCCGGCTCTCTCAGGTGACCCGGTTACCATTACCGCTTCGGGCATAGAAAATCTACAGCCTACCGTAACTATCTATAGCTGGGATAACGCTATAATTGTGGACAATGTAGAAATGTCCGCATCCAGCACTATCCAGGGGCTCTATACCTATGAATTTGATGCAGATTCCCGCTTTACCTCAGGCAAGGCCTATACTTATGTGGTGAGCGAACCGCTCTCTAAGGGATTGGTTACCGGCTCAGGGATAGTAGAGAGTATGAGTATTACTACCGTAGCCGGCTTAGCCGCGTCTGCGCCCGGGGCAGAGCGCGCGGCCAAGAAGGCCCTGGATGCAATCAAGGCATTAGAGGTCATTATGACCTCCGGTGAATACCTTAATATCGCCATGGCCTTAAAGAATCTTAAAACCTCGGTAGATTCCATCCCCGAGGCAATTGCTAAAGATGGCCCAACCGCTAAGCTGAATCAGGCAGTAAACGAAATTTCAACCAAGATTAAGGCCTTGGTCGGAGAGGAAGGTTATGACATCGGAACCATATTTGAGAAGACATTGAGCGAGTCGCCCACGGTTAAGGAGATGCGCGCTAAGACCGATGAGATTAATACCGCCAGCGATGTAATGCTTGAGATAATGGAGAAAAAGATGGGTGGCGCCGACGAGCCCTTTATCTCAACCTCGCTTGCTCCAGGAAGCGTGGTCTTTCGTCTGGTAGTAGTGAATCCCTCAAAGCTCAAGAAGCAAAAAATCGGAATCAAGAATTATCTGCCCCAGGAGGTAAAACCAAAGGATATTATAGACTCTGCTGGCTTAGATATTGAATATGATCAGGAGAAATCCCTTTACTATGCCTATAAACCGGCGATAGAGCTTGTTCCGGGTGAAGTGCGGGTCTTTAAGATTGAGGTTGAGGATATCTGGATTGTTCCCGAAAATGAACTTTCAGTACTCAAGAGCCAGCTTGATGATCTGGTCAAACGTTCAACAAATACCCCGCACTTTGAACAGGCAAAGACAACCGCAGGCGCTGTAGATAAATCTCTGGATGAAATCAGAACCACTCAAGCTGATGAAAGCATAAGCCGCTCCCAGCACATCGGAGCTTACCGGCAAAATTTAGAGGCCATCCAGCATATTAAGAAAGAGCTCGCGGAATTAGAAAAACTCCTAAAAGCCCCAGCCGGCCCAGCCACGCCTGACATTCTGGAGAAGGCGAAATTAAAAATCGGCCTGCCTTCGATGACCACCACCTGGCTGATTATCATTATCATTATCCTCTTCCTGGGGATGCTGGCAGCGGTATTCTTCTTTGTGATGCAGGCCCAGGTGCGCTCAAGCCATGAGGTAATTAAGAAGGCAAAAGAATCCGCTTTCCCCGAGAAGAAATCAGAACAATCTTCAGAACAAACTCCTCCGTCCGGAGAAAAGTAACACCGTTAATAGATGTTAGATGTAATTGTCATTACTCCTACAGGCATACTTTTTGAAGGCAGGGCCCAGAGCGTAATTTTTCCCGGAGAGCAGGGAGTATTTGAAACGTTGTCCTATCATAAGCCGCTGGTAAGCCGTCTGATCAGCGGCAATTTAATTATTGATAATCAGCGTATTTTTTCTATCCGCCGCGGTATAGCCAGCATTAACTCCAACAAAGCCACGGTGATAGTGGAAGAGTAGGAAGATATGGATCGTAACCTGGCGCTGCTGGTCATTTTTTCCATTTGTATCTTAGGGCCCTGCTGGGTTTTCTTAACCTGCGGCAATGCAAGTATTAATGCTCTGGGTAGAAATCCATCGGGCTCTCCGCGTATCTTTACGGCAATGATAATTTTGTTGGTATTTGCCGAGGCAGCGGCGATCATTGCCATGCTCATTGTCTTTCAGTTGTTTAGTTAAATGAGGTGAAGCGTGTTTATTATTTCATTTATCATAATCCTGGCGGTTATTTTTATAGGTATGATTATTTTTATGCGCCAAACCTTTAATCGCAGCGTAGTCAGCGCCACTGCGCACTTAGAGCAGATGGCTGAAGAATACGCAAAAAAGGAAGATGAGATTAAAAAACAATTCGCGGAACTGAAGCGTCAGGCTCAAGAGATATTAAACAATGCGCAAAAGGATGCCCAGGCCAAAGCCGAACAGATTCTTAAAGAGGCCCAGGAAGAAAAAACGAGAATTATAAACACTGCTTTAGGCAAGAGCGATGAAATGCTCAAGCAGGCAGACTCTTCCTGCTCCACGCTGCTTAAAGAATTGCAGAATAAGATTGAAGAAAAGGCGCTTAGGCGGGCAGAGCAGTTATTGCAGTTTTCTTTATCCGAGAATACCTGCAAGAAGATTCACGGGTTTTGGATTGATGAGCTGATTTCAGCCGGCCTTCAACAATTGGAGCGCCTGCGTATTCCTGAGAATATTTCCCAGGCAGAAGTATCTAGCGCCTTTTCCCTGGCTGATACCCAGCGCCAGCTCTTGAGCGCAAAAATCAGCGAGAAATTAGGACGGAAGATTACCCTTGATGAAAAAATAGACCCGCAGCTCATTGCCGGTCTGGTGGTTAATATCGGCAGTGTGGTTTTTGACGGAAGCCTAAGATTCAAGATTCAGGAGGCAGCCCGTGCCCAGCAGCCAAGTGTCTAAGGAAAATTCTCATGTAAAGTTTTCGGTGCATGAGGTCGGCACGGTAAAATCAGTGCGTGAATGCATTGTCAGAGTGGAAGGGCTTCCCTCTTGTATTAACGGCCAAATTATTGAATTCAAGAGCGGCGCCCGGGGAATGGTTTTTGGTTTTAACCAGCAAGAGGCGCAGATTCTGGTTTTTAGCGCCAAAGGCGCCATCAGGGTAGGCGATGAGGTCTATAGCCGGGCAGAGTTTCTTCATTTGCCGGTTGGCGATAAGTTCCTGGGACGTTTAGTAAATAGTTTGTGTGAGCCGATAGATGATCAGGGGCCGGTTGAGCCTGCGGATTACCGGCCTGTTTTTGCTGAAGCGGCGGGAGTTATGGATCGTATCCCGGTTAAGGAAACCTTAGAAACAGGTACGCTGCTCATTGATGCGGTAATCCCAATAGCCAAGGGCCAGCGCCAGCTCTTGATCGGCGACCGCCTTAGCGGAAAGACCACGGTTGCAGTTGATGCAATCATCAATCAGGCCGGTAAGGACGTCCTCTGTATTTATTGCGCTATCGGGAAGACCTACTCCAGCATCCTGAAGATTGTGAATCTTTTCCGGGAGAAGGGAGTTATGCCATATAGCATACTGGTTTCCGGCGCCGCCTCAAGCGCTATGGGTGAGCAGTATCTTGCTCCCTATAGCGCGGCAATGTTAGGCGAGTATTTTATGCGTCAGGGAAAAGATGTCTTAGTTGTCTTTGATGATTTGACCAAACATGCCTGGGTTTACCGCGAGATTTCTCTTTTGATGGAACGCACTCCCGGAAGAGAGGCCTATCCGGGAGACATCTTTTATATTCATTCCCAGTTAGTTGAGCGCGCCGGATATCTTAAGCCGGAATTAGGCGGCGGCTCAATGACTTTTTTCCCCATTGCCGAGATACTCCAGGGAGACGTCACCGGCTATATCTCCAGTAACCTTATCTCGATGACCGACGGCCAGATTTATTTTAACACCACTCTCTTTAATAAAGGCATAAGGCCGGCAATTGACTTTGGCCTTTCGGTATCCCGTATCGGCAATAAAGCCCAGTGGCCGGCAATGAAGGCATTAAGCGAAAAATTACGATTAGAATACATTCAATACCAGGAGCTTTTGCAGATGACCCAGCTGCGCACCAGCGGCCTTTCCAAGGAGGCAGAGGAGCGGCTCAAAAAAGGCCAGGCGATCACCCAGTTGCTCATCCAGGACAAGAATAAACCCAGCTCTATGGAGGCAGAGATTGTCTATTTATTTGCCCTGAGCTTAGGTATTTTAGACAGCATTTCTACCTCTGAGATAAAAAAATTCAAGGACGAATTTATCCCTAAACTTAACGCATGGTATCCTGGGCTTTTACAGGAAATCAGGACTGCCCAGGTTCTGACCGACTCTACCATTGAGAAGCTCTATGATGCCCTGGGAAAAGCGTTTCAAACAATATGAAATTACTTTCCCAGGTTAAAAACGATATTGAGTTTAACCGCAACCTCTATAATCTGGTGGATGCCCTGGGAAAGATTGCGGTATCGCAGTATTATATCCTGGAAAAGAAAGTTAAACTGTATGAGAAGATTTTTACCGGCATAGAGGAAATTCTCGCTGCGATAGATATTACGAACTCAAACTTGCCCTTTATCGATCCGCGCAACTGTCCCCCCGCAGTGATAGCGGTTACTTCTGATGCCGGGCTGTTGGGCGGATTGAATATGCAGGTGATGAATTTAGCGGCAAAGGAAATAAGCCGCGCCGGAGGCAGGTTGCTCACTATCGGAGAAAAAGGCAGGCTTTACGCCGCGGAGAACAATATCGCTGCTACTTCTTTTAAAGGAATAAGCGATGAGGAAAGTTTTCTTCAGGCACAGCAGTTAAGGGACTATATCATTGCGGAGGTCTCTTTTCAAAGGTTAGGGGCGTTAAAGATAATTTGTCCTCACCCTATTTCAGTTATTTCTCAGCGGGTGCAGACAATCACACTGTTGCCTATTACCCAGGCGGTGTCTCTGCCCCCGCAGTCCCCCGCGGTGGGCCGCGGGGGGGGTAATGGGCCTGAAGTAATACTTGAATCATCAACAGATAATATTCTAAAGTATCTGGCGTATATTTTTCTAGGGAATAAGTTGTATGATATTTTTAGTTTGGCCCGCCTGGCTGAATTATCAGCGCGTTTTGTGCATCTTGAAACGAGTAAAAGCAAAATAGAACAACTGAATAAAGAGCTGCGGCTGCAATATTTTCGTCAAAAGCACGAATTGGCTGACCGTAATATGCGCGAGCTCTTTGCGGCGCGCCTGGCGTTTCAGCATGGCTCTTGAAAAAAATATGGATGATGAAAACCAGAAGACAGGCACTGTAATCGCGGTGCAGGGGCCGGTGGTTGACGTTAAGTTTTCATCCAGTGAGGATATTGCCGGTATCTACGAGAACATCAATGCCTATACGGTTGACGGGAAAAAGATTGTTCTTGAGGTTGCGGAGTATCTTCCGGGAAATATTGCCCGCTGCATTGCGGTAAATTCCACTTTTAACCTCCAGCGCAACTCTCCTGCCTATCCAACCGGCGAGCCGATCAAGGTGCCTGCGGGAGAAAGCCTTTATGGACGGATTATCAATGCCTGGGGAGAGCCCATTGACCAGAAGGGGGATATAGACTGTTCTGAAAAGTTTCCTATCCGCAAGCCAAGAGCCGGGGTGCACTTTCAGAGAGATTCTCAAGGGGCGCATAAATTTGAGATACTTGAGACAGGAATTAAAATCATTGACCTCCTTTCGCCTATGGTAAAGGGGACTAAAACCGGAATCTTAGGAGGCGCGGCTTTGGGGAAAAGCATCTTGACCCTGGAAATAATCCATAATGTTGTTAAAAAATACCGCGGCGCCTGCGTATTCGTGGGAGCGGGCGAACGTATCCGTGAAGGAAATGAACTTTACTTTGAGCTTTCCCGCAGGGAGATTATTTCCAAGACCATTCTTATCTTCGGCCAGATGAATGAGTCTCCCGGCGCGCGCTTTGAAGTGGCCAAGAGCGGAGTCACCGTGGCGGAATCCATCCAGCGCAAGAATCAGGATGTGCTTCTTTTTGTGGATAATATTTTCAGGTTTTTGCAGGCAGGCGCTGAGATATCCAGTTTGCTCGGCCGCATTCCTTCCGAGACCGGATATCAGCCGACCTTAGTTTCTGAGGCAAGCGAGTTTCACGAAAGGATACGTTCCTCATCGGCCGGCGGCGGTTCGATAACTTCTGTAGAGGCAGTCTATATTCCGGCTGATGACCTGACTGACCCGGCGGTTGTCACTATCTTTAGTTTCCTAGATTCAGTGATGGTGCTTTCGCGCCAAAGGGTGCAGTTAGGCCTCTATCCGGCAATCGATCCCCTGCTTTCCTCAAGCGCCAATCTTGATACGGACGTCGTCGGAAGCCGCCATTTTGAAACCGCAGGGAAGGTCTTGCGCATCCTCCAGAGATATGAGGAATTAAGGCGCTTAGTTATGGTTATCGGAATTGATGAGCTTTCAGGAGGAGACCGTATTATTTACGAGCGGGCGCGCAAACTGCAGAATTTTCTCACCCAGCCATTTTTCGTTGCCGAGGCATATACCGGCAAACAGGGAGAATATGTAACCATAGAACAGACCCTCGATGGATGCGAGAAGATTATTGCCGGGCATTTTGACCGCAGGCCGGAGGGCGATTTTTATTTGATTGGGAAAGCGTAGGGAAGGAGGTTCTCATGCGTAAGCCTAACAGGCGTATCGGAGAGATTTTGCTTGAAAAAGGTTTTATTACCGAGGCGCAGCTTGCCGATGCCCTCTCAGAGCAGAAGCTCAATAGTATTTTCTTAGGCGAGATTTTGACCAAAAAGGGCGCACTCAGCAAAGAGCATTTTTTAGAAGCCCTGTCCGAGCAGTTTGACATTCCTATGGTTAATCTCAAGGAGCAGGATATCGATCCGGAGCTGGCAGGCAAATTTTCCTCAGCCTTAGTTGTTGACCATAAGTGTTTTCCTTTATTTAAGCAGCAGGATTCTATAACTGTTGCCATTGTTAATCCCTTGAACGCCGTGGCGCTCAACAAAATTGAGGAAGAGGCTCAAGGCTTAAAAGTTAATCTGGTGTTGGTAAGCGAAGAAGATTTAGAAGAACTGCTTAAGAAATACCGCCAGCGCATAAGCCAGAATATACAACGTTTGTTGCGCAAAGGCAAAGAAACCTAAAATGACCAAGAGCGACTCTCTTCTTAGCGAGGCATTAGTTAAGCAGGGAACCCTTAGCCGCCAGTCCCTGGAGGGTTTATTTAAAGAAGCCCAGGATAGTTCCCAATCGTTGGCGTCAGTTTTAATCAGCCGAAAGGTAATCCCCGAGCAGGAGATTTTAAACATCCTCACCCGCGAATTAAAACTTTCCTCCGTAGATATAAAGGCGCTCTCTATTGACAAATCTCTTATTGGGAAGGTTCCTTTAAGAATTGCCTCCTATTACAAGTTTCTGCCTCTTGAGCTTAACGGCCGCGCCTTAAGCATTGCCGCGGCTGAACCTTTAGAGGTAAAGACGCAGGACGAGATAAGGACGCAATTGGGTTATGATATAGAAGTTGTCCTGGCCTTGTCTAGTGGTATCCAGGAGGGATTAAAAAAATATTACGGCCTGGCCGCAGAAACCTTAGAAAGAATTTCTCCGCCAGGCGCGAAAGCTGAAGGCTCAACAACTGCGCCTGGTAATGAAATAGTTGAAGATATAGAGAAATTAGCCGGCGAGGCCACGGTTATAAATTTAGTCAATCAGATAATCTTAGAGGGCTATAAGAAACGCGCCACCGATATTCACCTTGAGCCGTACCGCCAGGGAATTACTCTGCGTTATCGCGTTGACGGCCTGCTTTACGATGCCGAGCTTGCCGCCGAGATGAAGAGTTACCTGAACGCAATTATCTCCCGTATCAAGATTATGTCTAATCTGAATATCGTAGAGCGCAGGATTCCCCAGGACGGGAAAGCGGTGGTTAAGGTTGCCGAGCAAATGCTGGATTTAAGGATTTCAACCATACCTACGCCATTCGGAGAAAGTTTGGTGATCAGAATCCTTCCCACCCAGATGCTCTTTAGCTTAGAGAAATTAGGCCTGGGCAAGAAGGATTTACAAATCTTTGAGGCCTTAATCCAGAAGCCCCATGGCATAATTTTTGTTACCGGGCCAACCGGCAGCGGTAAGACCACTACCTTATATACCTGCTTAAGCAGAATCAACACACGCGAGCGAAAGATTATCAGTATAGAAGACCCCATTGAATATGAGATTCCCGGGGTAACCCAGATTCAGGCGGCGCCGCAGGTGGGCCTGGATTTTGCCAGAGGTTTACGCAGCATCTTAAGACATGACCCGGATGTGATAATGGTGGGAGAGGTCCGGGATTTAGAGACCGCAGAAATCGCCATCCGCGTTGCTTTAACCGGCCACCTTGTATTTTCCACCCTGCATACCAATGACGCAGCAAGCGGGATTACCCGCTTGATAGATATCGGCGTTGAGCCATATTTAGTATCTTCCAGCGTTGAGGCATTCATTGCTCAACGTTTACTCAGGCTGATTTGCAATGCTTGTAAATATGAGGATAAGCAGGCGCCCGGAGAGTTAAAGGAAATGATCGCCAGGGACATCGGGTTAAACTCAACTGAAATTAAAATATTCAGAGGCAAGGGCTGCGTTTCCTGTAATTTTACCGGTTTCTTCGGCAGAGCCGCCATTTATGAGATTCTCCTTCTGGATGAAGAGATCAGGGCATTGATTTTAAAGAAAATGCCCTCCGGCCAGATAAAAAGAATAGCCATTTCTAAAGGCGGTATGCGCACCCTGCGCCAGGATGGCTGGCAAAAGGTAATTCTTAGTTTAACTACGCCCGAGGAAGTGATGAAGGCGACCCCTGCAGAAGAGTCCTTAAGGCTTAGGCAGGAAGAGGAAGTTTCTTTAATAAGCCATGCGCCAGAACCTTCCCTTAAGCAGCAGGCGCTTGAGGAAAAAAGGAATTACCGGCGCTTAGACAAACAGGCGATTATGCATTATAAGGTTTTCCGCTCCCAGGAGGAACTGCTTAAGCAGGGATATCGGCTGGAACAGCTCAATGTTACTAAAAATATCTCCGCAGGAGGTTTGCTTTTTACTTCAGCTGAAGCGGTAGCTATCGGCTCAATCTTAGAATTGAAGATTGAACTGCCTGAGGGCGGAGAGCCGATAGAGTGTTTAGCCAGGGCAGTGAGGATAGAAGAAAGAGAGCAGAATAAGAATTATGATATTGCGGTTTGTTTCTTAGATGTAACCGGCGCCCAGAGGGCGCGGATGAATAAGTATACAGAAACAAAAGACGGCTGAGATCAAGGTTCTTTTGTACGACATTAATATGTTGACCTTTAAATACCGCGCAAAAAAAGGCCCTGATATAATTGAAGGCACAATTGAGGCCCGGTCCGAGAGGGAGGCCCTGGAGCGGCTCGGCCAATCAGGCATCCTGCCGATACGTATAGAATTAAAAGATGAACCGCCGGCGCCTTTAGTCCAGCAGAAACCCCTTCCCGGTAAAACTACAGCCCTCCCCTGGGGGGCAGGCCCCGCCGTTGGCGGGACAGGCAGGATAAGAGCAAAAGAGGTTACCCTTTTTAGCCGGGAGTTAGCCAGCCTGTTAAAATCAGGCGTGGCTATATTAAGATCCATTAACATCATTTCCGAACAATCGGAAAATAAAAGCTTCAAAGCGGTTCTTTCTCACATTCATAGCAACGTAAAGGATGGCGCTTCTTTTTCCGCCAGCCTCCTCCAGTATCCCAGGGTTTTCCCGCCGCTTTATATTGCCATGGTCAGAGCCGGAGAGGATAGCGGTGCGCTTCCCCAGGCGCTCTTAAGAATCACCGAATACCGCGCAAGACAAGAGGAGACGCTTTCCCGTTTTCGCATGGCCCTGGCCTATCCTGCGCTTATGGCAGTGGTAGGAATTGGCACCATAGTTTTTATGTTTCTCTTTGTTATGCCGCGGCTTATGGGGATGTATACGAATTTAGGCCAGGACCTGCCCTTGCCGACCCAGATGCTAATTTCCATAAGCAACGGGCTAAAGCAAAATGGGCCCTTAGGCCTGCTTGGCCTCTTGCTTGCCATTGCCATAATGAAGCGCCAGTTAAAAACAGGGGCAGGCAGATTATCCTGGAGTATCCTTACCCTGCGCCTGCCGCTCTTGGGAAAATTTATCCTCAAGGCCGAGCTTGCCCGCTTTAGCCGCACCCTGGAGTTACTGCTTGAAAATGGTATTACCATATTAAAGGCAATTGATATCTCCATCCCGGTATTGGATAACGAAGTGCTCAAGAATCAATTAAAAGAAAGTTACAAGTCATTGGAACAGGGAGGCTCTTTTGGCATGAGCTTAAAAAATTCCAAGTTTTTCCCTGCTTTTATGAGCAACCTGATCATCGTGGGAGAAGAATCCGGAAAGTTAGACGACGCCTTAGCTGAGGTAGCGGATTCTTATGAGCGCGATACCGATGAAGCAATGAAAATAATGAGCAGCCTGCTGGAACCTTTGATGATTCTGGGGATGGGGCTGATTGTCGGTTTTATGGTTATAGCAATGCTTTTACCCATATTTGAGCTCAACGTGATGGCGCGTTAGAGTATAAAAGGACGGCAATGGAGAAGAAGAAAATATTTATTGTCGACGATGATTCTGCGGTCCTAAACAGTCTCAAGGAATTATTGGTCTTTTCGGGCTTTGAGGTGGGGACTACCCAGAATCCCAAAGAGGCATTTAAGGAGATTAAGGGCTTCGGCCCTCATTTGATACTTTTGGATTTGTTGATGCCACACGTGGGAGGACTGGAAATCTGCGAGATGCTCAATAACGACCTCCAAACGCGAGATATGCCTGTTATCGTTATTTCAGCATTGATCAAAGAGGCAGATATAAAAAAGGCATACCAGTTAGGAATTGTAGGATATATTACCAAGCCCTATGATTTTCAAAATCTACTGCATGAAATCAACAAGGCCATCGCCTCCAAGTAATTAATAGCATGAAAATTAAAACCAGATTATTTTTTATCGCGGCGCTCTGCCTTATCGGCTTTGCGTTTTTTAGTTTTTCAGGCTTCGTTGCGCTTGACTTTATAAAGCTCAACCGCCCGCTCTATAAACAAATTGTCCGCGGAAAAGATAGCATTGCCGATTTTCTACCTCCGCCAAAATATATCATAGAAGCTTACCTGTTAACTTTTCAGATGCTGGATGAAAGAAGCCCGCAAGGGATTTCCAGATTATTAAAGGATTCGCTAAGATTAAAAAGGGAATACCTGGAGCGCCAGCAATTCCGGCTTAAGGATTTTCCCGCGGAAGAATTCTTTCGCATCAGGGATGAAGAATTGATGCCTTTGCTCTTATCCGGCCAGGTAGATAAAGCGCGTCAGCTCTCCGGCTTAAAGCTAAAGCCCATTTATGAACTGCACCGTAAACACATAGACCGCCTGGCGGCAATAGCGCGGGAAATGAATGAGCGCGCTGAGCTCTATGGAAGAAAGATTGTTTCCCAGCTCTCTTTATTCCTTTTTATCTTAGGTTTGGCAATAGTAAGTGCCAGTATTGTTCTTTTGTTCCATCTCTTCAGTCAAATAACCATTCCCTTGTCAAAACTAACCCAGGCAGTAAGAAAAATTACCGATGGCGACTTTTCAGAGAGTATCATTATGGACGCTAAGGATGAGCTCGGCTCTCTATCTAAGAATATTGAGAGTATGCGCATTTCATTGCGTTCAAGCTCAGATAGTCTTAGCGAGGAAATCGCAGAGCGCAGGCAGATAGAAAACGAACTGCTCTTAGCGCGCCAACACTTGGAGCAGCAGGTTAAGCTGCGCACTACCCAACTGCAAAGGGCTAACGAAGAATTAAATTCCGAAATTCAAGAACATAAGCAGGCCCAGGAGAGGATAAACAGGTTGAATGAAGATATGGAGCTTCGCATTATGGAGCGCACCTCCGAGCTTCGGCTGGTTAACGAAGAATTAAGAAATGCCTATGAAAAACTTAAAACTACTCAGGCGCAGTTAGTGCAGTCATCCAAGATGGCCTCTTTAGGCCAGTTAGCCGGAGGCGTTGCACATGAAATAAATAATCCTTTAACCGGCGTCTTGAATAACATCCAGCTGATCAAAATGGAGCTGGCGGGAAAAAAAGATTTTAAATTTGATGACTTTAGAAATATCTTAGACACTATTGAAGAATCTGCCTTACGTTGCACATCCATAATCCGTTCGCTGTTAGATTTTTCCCATTCTGCAAAGGAGGAATTTGCGCCCCTTTCTCTTAACGATATAGCGGAAAAGATTATCGCCTTAATCGGCCATGAGTTGAAGCTGGGTAATATTGTTATAGAAAGGCAGTTTCAGGATGAGCTGCCTTTAGTTCTGGGGGATTCCCAGCTTCTCCAGCAGGCCGTCTTTGATATTATCTCTAATGCCCAGTGGGCAATCCGCAGTAAATCAGGCCAGGGCGGCCTAATCACCATAAAGACAGAATATGAGCCGCAAATGTCAATCGTCTCTCTATCTGTTTCCGATAGCGGCATCGGCATTAGCAAAGAAAATTTACAGAAGCTCTTTGAGCCATTCTTTACCACCAAGCCCATCGGCGAAGGCACCGGCCTGGGCTTGGCGATTGTCTATAGCATTATCAAAAAGCATAGCGGTAATATTGAGGCAGCCAGTGAATTAGGCCAGGGCGCAACCTTTAAAATATCCCTGCCTGTTTTGAAGAAAGAGCGGGTATGAGCCAGAAAAAAAATTTGAAGGCCCTGGTGGTTGATGATGAAAAAGTAGTGCGGGATTTCTTTGTCCGTTTCTTAAAGTTAGAGTCGGTAGAGGTCACCGCGGTCGAGGACGGCTTGCAGGCAGTTGAGGCGCTGAAGAAAGAGGTATTTGACCTGGCTTTCTTGGATATCCGCATGCCGAAGAAGAACGGCTGGGAGGCCTTTGGCCAACTGCATCGGCTTGCGCCAAATATGTTTTGTGTCTTTATGACCGGATACGCCTCTGAGGTTGAGATAATCCAGAAGATAGAAAAATTAGGGATTATCTGCTTAAAAAAGCCATTTGCAGACCTTAACCAGCTCAAAGAGATAATCCGCACTGTTTTGCGAAAATCCCAGGTTTGCCTTGAGAGTGGAAAAGCGATTAAGGAAAGAAGGGTCTATCCGCGCTTAGCTCTTGTCTTAGATGTAGATTACCGTATAAAGCAAGAGCAGCGCTTTCACCCGGCAAAAAGTAAGAATATCGCTTTAGGCGGGCTCACGCTCGTGCTGCGGGAAAATCTTGCCCCCGGAACTGAGTTAGAGCTGGTAATGAAATTTCCCGGGCATAAAGAGGCCTGCCAGGCGACAGGAAAAGTGGTCTGGATTAAAAAAGCAAAAGAAGGGCTTGATGATTATGATGCGGGGGTAAGATTCTTAGAAATAAACTTTACCAGATTAGCTGAGTTTATGGCGCATTGTGAGAAGGCAGTGTAGAAATGAAAGGACGCATTCCTTGTTTTGTCTTAATTTTTCTCTTCATCTGCTCAATCTCTTTTGCTCTTGACTGGCAGGAATTAAAAAGTGAACATTTCATTGTCTATTTTATCGGGGATGAAAAATTTGCCAAAGAGGTTCTGGATAAGGCCGAGGTTTTTTACCAGAGGATTGCCTACGAGTTGGGCTATCCACGCTATTCCAATTTCTGGACCTGGGACAGGCGGGTAAAGATTTATATCTATAAGGAAAAAGATGAATTCTTGAAGGCGACCTCTCAACCCAAATGGTCCGAGGGTATGGCTGACTATACCAATAAGCAAATTGTAAGCTACGGCTGGGCAAAGGGGTTTGTGGAGTCGCTGCTTCCTCATGAAATGGCGCATCTTATTTTCAGGGACTTTGTGGGATTTAAGGGAGAAGTGCCTTTGTGGCTTGACGAAGGGGTTGCCCAGTGGGCAGAGGAGCAGAAACGCAAAGATTACAAGGCAATGTCTAAATACTATCTTAAGAAAGAGACCTTGCTTGCCTTAGATGTAATGATGACCTTGGACATCCGGCAGGTTAAGGAAAACGATAAAATCCACATGCGCCTTATCCACAGCAAAGACGGCCAGGAAGGAGTTTTATTCTTAGGTGGTGAAGAGCTGGTGAACGTCTATTATCTTCAGGCAGTCTCTATCGTTGGATTTTTGATAGAAAAATACGGCTCAGACAACTTTGCGGTCTTCTGCCGCCAGTTGCGGGATGGAAAATCCCTGGAAGAGTCCTTGAGATTTGCCTATCCATTGTATATCCACAGTTTAAAAGAACTAGAGGAAAGATGGGTTACCTATCTGGAAGAATCTTAAACAGGAGGAATAAGAGATGAAGAGACAAGGTTTTACCCTTATTGAACTTATGCTCGTAGTGATCATTATCGGCGCGCTGGTGGCAATGGTAATGCCCCGGCTTACCGGCAGGGGCGAGCAGGCGCGCGCCCAGGCAGCAAAGGCAGATATCCAGGCGAATATTGCCACTGCCCTTAAACTCTATGAATTAGATAACGGAAGTTTTCCCGCTACCGATGAAGGATTGAATGGTTTGTTCAATAAGCCGGCTTCAGCTGCTAACTGGAACGGCCCCTACTTAGAAAGAAAACCCATAGACCCCTGGGGAAGAGAGTATAAGTATAAATCTCCTGGCGAGCATCGCAGCGGCGATTACGATTTATATTCCTTAGGCAAAGATGGGGTTGAGAGCGCGGATGATATTAAGAACTGGGAGTAGGGCCTTTACCCTGATTGAAGTAATGGTGGCAAGCGCGGTTTTAGCGTTAGGTATGCTGTTTATATACCAGGGATTCCTGAATTCCTTAGATGTATTTGATTACTATGCCAGTTATTTAGAGCTTGCGCCATTAGCCAACGAAAAAATTTGGCAGGCGCAGGATGAATTAAGATGTTTAGGCTCCCAGGCAAAAATAGAAACAAGGGGAGAATTTTTAAAGGCCGGCAAACCCATTGACTGGGATTTATCATACAACTTAATAGAAGCAGAAAGCGGACTTTATAAAATAGACCTGGCTTTTTCCTGGAAATCAGCCGTCCGAAGGGCGCAGATTTTAAGGAGCGCGTATGCGCTGTTTGATGAGAAAGAATAAAACACAGATTACACAGATTCAAAAAAAAGATTACACCGATTATCAGTGTAATCACAAGAAAATCAGCGTAATCAGTGATAAAGGGTTTACTCTAATTGAGATGCTCATCGTCAGCCTGATAATGTCCATCATTTCGCTTGGTCTATACGTTACTCTTAATAGCGGCATCAAGGTCTGGCAGAGAATAAACAATCAACAGCTTGCCACCGAAGAAGTAAACATTTTTTTTGATAAATTTGCCTCGGACTTAAGAAATAGTTTGCCCTTTACAGCCATAAATTTCATCGGCACGGAGAACGGCCTTTCCTTTCCCTCCGTCATAAATAGCCAGAGGCTGCAAGGAAGAACAATTGGCCAGGTCCTCTATGCATATGATTCCCGCACCGGGCTCTTGAACAGGCAGCAGAAGGACTACAGTCAGATTTATAACCTAGAGGAAGCTGCGCCAAGCGCAAGCTTAAAAAATATAAAATCCATTGTATTTCAATATTATGTCTATGATAAGGAGCATAAGGAATATTTTTGGCATAATGAACCTCTGCCGGAACAAATACCGCAAGCAGTAAGGATAGAATTTGAATCTCAAGATGGCGCAAAGACAATTAGCTTCACCAAGACAGTTACTATCCCGGTTAACGGGTAACGGCAGCATACTAATTATTGCCTTATGGTCGCTTTGTTTTCTGAGCACGTATATTGTCATTTTGGGCTGTCAGCTCAGGCAGAAGATTGTTTTGCTCAGGCGCCTTGATCAGAGGGATAGGTTGAATCTTATTGCCGACGCCGCAGTAAAAAAAGCTATTATAGAGCTTAAGAAGCAAGAATTAAAGCCGTATGACAGTTTAAGCGATGGCCTAAGTAATGAGCCCGCTGTATTCAAAGATGTCCATATAAACTCAGGGAAATTTTCCATTGCTTATGATTTTACCGATGAGCAGTCCGGCTCCCGGGTTACTCGTTACGGGCTTATTGATGAAGAGAGTAAAATAAACATAAATAAGGCAGGCCTGGTAGTGTTAGAACGGATCTTTAAAATACTTCTTGATTCCGACGAGCTCAGGGCCCAGGAATTAGCCGCCTGCATCGTTGACTGGCGGGATAGCGACAGCGAACTATCCATTCCTTTAGG
>Ga0155429_112_pt1 | contig 16616 bp, 23 predicted proteins | sample RifCSPhighO2_02_FD_106397 | JGI IMG/M metagenome (GOLD analysis project Ga0155429, IMG submission 106397) | Omnitrophica WOR_2 bacterium RIFCSPHIGHO2_02_FULL_45_21 | reverse complement strand
TTTGGTTTTGGTTTGCCCCTCATATTGAGGGTTGGGTATTTTTACCGAGATTACCGCGGTTAATCCCTCGCGCGCATCCTCGCCGGCTATGGCGATGCCGTCCTTTAAGAGATTCTTGTTCCTGGCATATTGATTGATCGCCCGGGTAAGCGCAGATTTAAAACCAGAAAGGTGCGTTCCGCCTTCAATGGTATTTATATTATTGGCAAAGGAAAAGAGAATTTCCGCATAGCCGTTATTATACTGTAAAGCGGACTCAAGCGATACCCCCTCTTTTTCCTTCTCAAAATAGATTACCTTCTGGTGTAAGGGATCCTTATTCTGATTGAGATATTCCACAAAGGAGACGATACCGCCGGAAAATTTGAACTCCGTCTGTTTATCGTGTCTTTCGTCATAGAGGGTTATCTCTAAGCCCTTATTTAAAAAGGCGAGTTCCCTTAAGCGCTGCGATAAAGTATCATACGAATAATCTATGGATTTAAAAATTTCCTTATCCGCCTTAAAGGTAACTTTGGTTCCTGCGCTCTTACTTTTACCAATTACCGTGAGCTTAGAAACGGTTTTGCCCCGTTCATATCTTTGATGATACGTCTTCCCGTCGCGCTTTACCTCAACCTGAAGCCACTCGGAAAGGGCATTGACTACGCTCACCCCCACACCGTGCAGGCCGCCGGAAACCTTATAGGCCTGGTGGTCAAATTTCCCCCCGGCATGCAGGGTAGTCAAAACCACCTCTACTGCCGGCTTTTTCTCGGTCTTATGAATATCCACCGGGATGCCGCGGCCGTTATCGCTAACGCTGACACTATTATCCGCATGCACCGCTACATCTATTTTGGAACAATATCCTGCCAGCGCTTCATCTATAGAGTTGTCCACCACTTCGAAAACCAGATGATGTAAGCCGCGGGCATAGGTATCGCCGATATACATTGCCGGACGTTTGCGCACCGCCGCTATCCCTTCCAATACCTGGATTGTAGTGGCGTCGTAGCGATGCTCCTTTGTTTTCTCTTCCTGTTTTTTCTCTTGATTTACCACTAAACTTCCTTATTGGGCCTTCCGATTTTTAGGCGGATTTGCTCAATGATACTTGAGCCTGCCTTTTCCTGCAATACTTTTAAAATTTGGGGTTTTTTTAAATTGAAGGCGTATAGCCAGGCCGGCGAATCAATGTAAAGTGTTAAAACTTTGTCCCGCAGGCTCCAGGGCTCTATGTGCTGCCTCTCCTTTGCATCAAGCAAGGCCAAAAACGTATCGTATACGCGCTGTTTATTATCTTGCCGGGATGAGCTTAATCCCCGGAATATCGTTCCTATTGTTTTACCTATCGGCTCTATCAAGAAAATCTCCTTTGGTGATAACTTTCAGCGATTTTCGCAGTGGTACAGGAAAGTGTTTTATGCTTTCCTGTACCAGGCCATAATTAATTTCTGCCGAGGCTCTAAGCTTATATCCTCATCGGCAATACGATATAGAGATAGCCTGGCTCGCGAATCACGCCCGGTTTTTCCGAATCGGTAAGCTCGAAACTAATCATTTCGCCAGGAAGCATTTTTAAAACATCAATTAAGTATGCCGGGTTAAAACCAACGGCTAATTCTTTGCCGGAATATTCTACCGCTAATTCCTCCCGGGATTCACCCAGATCAGGCGCTGATTTAGAAATCACTAATTTATTTTTAAACACTTCTAATTTTGCCGCCTGGTAATCCGCGCTAGAGAGAACCGCTGCCCTTTTAAGAGCCAATAAAAAACTCTCGCGGCTTAGCATTATCTTATCTTTCTGCTCTATAGGGACAACTTGGCGATAATCGGGAAATTCTCCTTCTATAAGCCGGGAAATAATATGCACTGCGCCTAAATCGAAAAGCACTTGATTTTCTCCCAATACCAGAAGAAGCTCGCCTTCTTCTTTTAAGTTACGGGTTAACTCGCTGATGCTCTTTGAGGGAATGATAATATTAATTGGTTTATTTATTTTTGTTTTTGTGTTTTTTTCTATTACTGCGAGCCTGCGGCCGTCGGTTGCCGCCAGATTAATTTTATCTTGTTCTATTTTAAAAAGTATGCCGTTTAAAACGTAGCGCGCCTCGTCTCGGGAAATAGCAAAGCTGGTTTTATTTAGCATTTCTTTTAAGGCCGCCTGCCCGAGTTTGATTGCGTCTTTATCTTTAAACTCTGGCAGTTTCGGGAATTCGTCTTTTGGCAAACCCATTATTTTAAATTCACAATTTTCGCTTTGGATTATCACCGCGTTGTTTTTCTTTGCTGTTATGGTTATTTGTCCCGGGGGAAGCTCATGGATAATTTCTACGAACTTCTTTCCCGGGACTGTTATCGCTCCGCTTTCCACAACTTCCACAGGATATTCACAAGATATACAGATATCTAGATCGGTAGTAACTAACCTTAGTTTGCCCTCTATGGTTTCTAAGAGTATATTCAGTAATATAGGTAAACTAGCCCTGGGCGTTACGATGTTTTGGGTAATCTGGAGATTATCAAACAAGTCCTTTTTGGTAGTTTGAAATTTCATCTTTTCTTCCCCTTCTTTAATGAGCCCATACTACTAATTAGTTTTTATATAAAAATAGCAGTAATAGTAGTAACGCGTGTTAATCCTGTTGAAAAAGTTTTTTAGGCCGAAACAGCGCACAAACAACACAAAAAATATTAACAACCATAACTTAACTTATGGCTTTGGCTATAAGGAAAACCAAACCATCGCCTTGCTGGCTTATGGCTTTGGCTATAAGGAAAGCCAAACCATCGCCTTGCTGGCTTATTGTGGATTTACTGTTTAATGCTTTGAATAACCTTTTCTAAGTCCATTCTCAACCCGGAATTATCAGACAAACGCAGCTTAATTTTTTTATACGAATGCAACACAGTAGTATGGTCTTTACCTCCAAAAAAACCGCCAATTTCCGGCAAAGAGAAATTAGTTAACTCCCGGGATAAATACATCGCCACCTGGCGTGCAAAAACAATTTGCTTATCCCTCCTGTTGCCTTTTATATCCTGCAGGCTAAGGTTAAAAAAGCCAGCCACCTGTTTCTGAATCAAATCTACAGTAATTGTTTTATACGGCTCTTTTAATAAATCTTTTAAAACCCCCTTCGCCAATTCTACGCTTATCGGTTTATTTTCCAGCAAAGAATACGCGAGCACCCTGATTAAAGCCCCTTCTAATTCACGAATATTGGTTTTTACCATCTGGGCAATAAAGAAAGTTACCTCATCAGGGATCTTTGTCGGCTCATGTTCAGTTTTCTTTTTTAAAATCGCCACCCTGGTTTCAAAATCAGGTGGTTGGATATCAGTTACCAGTCCCCAGCCAAAGCGGGAGACCAGCCGCTCCTCAAGATGGGAGATATCTTTTGGCGGGCGGTCTGATGAGATAATAATTTGTTTATGGGCATCATGAAGGGTATTAAAAGTATGGAAAAATTCTTCCTGGGTAGATTCCTTACCGGCAATAAAATGCACATCATCTATCACCAGCACGTCAACATTGCGGTATTTTTGTCGAAAACGCGCGGTCAGGCGGTGTTGTATGGCATCGATAAGTTCGTTGGTAAATCTTTCGGAAGACAAATAGCAGATTTTTAAATTGTCCGCCGTCCTTTTTGATATGGCCTGGCAGACTGCCTGCAGCAGGTGGGTCTTCCCCAGGCCCACCCCGCCGTAAATAAAGAGCGGATTATATACCTTCGCCGGGGATTCGCTGACTGCGGTTGCTGCGGCATAGGCAAAGCGGTTTGAGGCGCCCACGACAAAGTTATCAAAGGTATAACGCGGGTTAAAGCTTAAGGATGAGAGGGGCCTATCCGCAAGCGGCGGGGGTTCTTTTTTGGGGGGCGCGTTCGTGCTGACGGGTTGAACCAGAATCTCTACCCTGGTCGGTTCTTTGACCTGTTTTTTTAGGTTATCTTCTATAAATTTTAAGTAATGTTTGTTGACCCAATCTCTGGAGAACTCGTCAGGGGCATTTAATACTAAAACGCCGGGCGAGCCGCCTTCTTTGGCCTGTAAGCGGCTAATCCAGGCCTCATAGGCCGCTCCGCCGATATCTTCCAAGATTGCCTTTTTGGCCGCTACCCAGGAGTCAAGGATGGACATTATTTATATCAATTCGCACATAAACTTATGTCGTGCTTCGCACTCCTTAAGTTTAGTGCTCATTGAAGTCAGCTTTTCCACAGAATACACAGCTTTTCCACAAGCACCCCAAGGGAGATAAGCGGTAAAGCCCAGGAGCAATTGCAAGCCTCCCGAGGGGGGACGCGAAATCTCATAACGCTCACAAGAGATGATGCCAACAATTACTTTTTAAGGATTAAATTTGGATAAGGAGCTTACCTTTCAGTAATTATAACAGGATTAAGACCATTTGCAAGTAAAAATACCGCCGCGTGTGCCGTAATTTAGAAAGTCAATGCTGTCCGCCAGAATGTCAATAACTGTAGCATCTATTGCGCTATTGGCATCAGCTAATGCGGAAGCGATAACCCAAGGTATCGTCATAATGTATACGTAACCAACTCCAAAGATATCTTCTGGAAAGGCAATATATCCTTCTTGCGCTCAATACTTATCTCTCCTACCGCTACTATCCTTTCCAATTCTCTTAATCTGTTCAAAAAAATAAGTAACTGTTGGAATGTTCCCTCGCAGTTTATTTCTAAATAAACCGGCCCTGCTTCGCTATTTCTAGCGGAGCGGCTCTTAGCAGAGCCGCTGCGAGATACTGATACTTCCATATCATTACTAGAAGCGGAAGATTTAGCCGCTGACTGAGGAATTTCCTCAAGCTCAGACGCCGAGGCCATCTCGTTTCCTTTGGAGTAACTACCCTTTGCCTCAGCAGCGGGTTCTTCCTTTATACTAAGGCTAATCTCTCTTAAACCGGTTTCTCTCCCTAAACTAATAAGCGCCTTAATTAGAGCCAATGGCTGCCGATCATCAGCGGGTAACTTTCTACGTAGTATTTTTTCTTTCTCCTGCAACTCCAGCTCCTGTTTTTTTAATTTTTCCAAATGGCGGCTGGCGGCCTCACTCGTTTCCAACGCATTATTTTTTTCTTTCAATAGTTTTCTTAAAGCGAGATTTTTATTTAATTGCCAAAAGAAAGAAAGGATTAATAATGGCAAAATTATAAAAAAAATTATTTTTCTCATTTAGCAGCCACTTCAGCAGTTAAAGTGAAATCCCTGAGCCTCTCTTCAGTCAAAGGCGATCCCTCAAGCGTTCCTTTTTCCCGCGGAGAAATCTCTTCTAATTTAAGAGGAGCGCTCGTAATATTGCTAAAATGATGAACTGCCTCTAATTTCCCGCAGAACTGATCAATAATTTTGATTGTCTTTTCATAATCCGCGAATATCTCCGCTTCTATTTTTAAGCGGTATTTTCCCCCGGAAACCGCTCCTGCCGATCCTGCCTGAGAAATGTCCTCCCCCATCTGGCCATCAGATTTAGAGATAGACAGGTGTGTTAATAATATCTCCCGGGGGATAATCCTGCTTAGTTCTTTTAGGGGATAACTGAAATCCTGCCTTTGCTTAATTATCTTTTCAATTTGAGAAGAGATGCGCTCTGTTTCTGTTTCTTGATCGCTTAAGCTTTTTAGTTTATCCGCTATCTTTTTCACTCTCTTTAATCCAAACTCCGCTTCTTTTATGGATGCCTTCAGCAAATGACCGCCGATAAGCATATTGACTAATGCTAAACTAAATCCGATGAACAAACCGATTCCCATAATAAACAAAACCAAACGCCTGACAGCGGCAGAGCCCCTTTTCTTTAACTCTATAGGTAAAAAATTAATTAGCTTTCGTTTATACTCATCAAGAGAGATGCTGACGGCAAGGCTTAAGGCGTTCGTAAATACGGGGGTAGATGATGCCGCATCCCGATACTGCTTCTTAATTATCTCTATCCCTTCAAAAGGCAGCATAATCTTACACTGCCCGCCGATAGACGCAGAGAGAATGTTTACTAGATTTTTTATCTGGCTTCCTCCTCCTAAGAAATAAATGTAGCCAATCCTTCTACCGCCCGATTGTTCTTTATAATAGATAAAAGAACGCCTTAACTCATTGACAATTCTATCAATATGTGCCTGCCAAAGCATTCCCATCTCCAAAAGATTTGCCTTAACTTTTTCTTCCGTGGCAGCATTAACCACTTCGTATTTCTGCCGCATGATCTCCTCTGCAATAAGCACTTTATTTGTAATATCAAATGTTGTCTGCGGAATGCCATATTCCCTGATTGCATTCTCTGCTTCATTTTCTGATAGATTAAGCTTACGGGAAAAATCCTGAACAATATCATTGAGGCCATAGGTGATATCACGGGTAACAATTAATCTGCCTTCTTTGCAGATAGAGATATTCAGGGAACTGGCTCCAATATCGACAAACAATACATCTTCGTTATGCGACCAAATCTCCTTAGGAATAAGATTAGGCAGAGTAGAGTAAGCGGGTGTAATAAAGGATGGGATGGTGTTAATATCCTTAAAAAGAGCGAGCGTATTTCCCACGCAGGCCTTTTCCGACCTTATCACCAAAGCCTCAATTTTAGGAATTTTAGCGAATAGCTTCTCTTCCAAAATAGAATATTCAAATATATGCTGAGACCCTGAAGCAGGAATTAGCTTACGTTTTGCTTCGGCTACCGCCGCTTGCGCTAATTCGCCTTTACCCATCTTTGGCAAAAGCACCGTAGTTGTGCTGATAGAAACAGCGGGCATATCTACTCCAATGATACAACGATTAATCATGGGCAGAGGAATGTATTTAGTAATTTCCGCCCAGAAAGATTTTGTATCTATTTGTCTCTGGGCTGGCTCTATCTGCTCAAAACTTGCATAAGGAGTCTCAAATAAAATAGCATTTACTAACTGAAGCCTTGGCTTTTGCCTGATTTCTATTACCTTAACAAACCGGCTGCCTATATCAATACCTAATATGTCCGCCATTTAACCACCAATTAAATTAGCCATCTGGAAGAGCGGCAAGAAAATAGATAGGGCAATTCCGCCCACTATTACACCCATCAGAACAATCATTATCGGCTCAAAGAGAGCGAATAACCTTTTTATAGTTGCAGGAACCTCGCGGTCATAAAATTGATTCACTCTATCTAATGTTTCAGTAAGCGCCCCGGACTGTTCTCCTACCGCAATCATACGTGTCACCATGGGGGGAAATTCTTTCGAGCCGCCAAGAGAGGAAGCAAGTTTCTCACCCACATTAACCGAATCCCGCGCCTTTTTGACTATGGAAACTAAGCGCTGGTTGCCCATAACCGCTCCTGCCATATCCAAAGCCGATAAAATATTTCCACCTGACCTCAAAGCTAAAGCCAAGGTATGACAAAACCTCGACAAAGCAACTTTGCGCAAAAGTTGGCCAAAAATAGGAAGCTTTAATTTCAGGCTATCAAAAACATATCTGCCGCCAGTGGTAGAATTATAAAGCTTGTATCCGATTCCCAGGGAAATAAGGACCCCTATTATTATATACCAGAATTGACGTATAAAATGGCTCACTCCTAAGACGATCTGGGTGGGAAGCGGTAAATTCACTCCTACTTCTTTAAATATCGGCTCAAAAACAGGGATTACTTTGACTACCAATAAGGTTACTACGCCTACCATTATACAAAAAAGGATTATAGGGTATGTAGCTGCTTCCGTTACTCTTGCCCTTAGTTCTAACTGCCAATCCAAAAAATCAACTAAGTCATTTAAACAGGATGACAATTTCCCCGTGCTTTCGCCTGTCTCTACTACGGCAACATAGAGGGGAGAAAAGGTTTTAGAATGAACAAGAATTGCGTCTTTCAAAGAATAACCTGTCTCAATACGATAACGAATATCAGCGATAATTTTTTTGATGCTTTCTTTCTCGGCATCTTGCTCCATATCTTTTAAACCTTGCATCAAAGTAACGCCGGCGCCGATAAGCGTAGATATATGTATAGTAAAATTAAGCACCTCCTTTGGTTTTAAACGCGGAAAGCCGGAATCCGTAATAACAGAGCCAGTTACAATCTTGGCGTGGATAAGAAAATGGCCTAATTTTGATATCTTATTTGCTAAATCTATCTCATCTTCAGCCATCATCATACCGCGCGCAGACTTCCCGTAATCGTCTCTTGCAGTATAAGAATAGTTAAACATCCTATATCTCCCGCCAACTCCAGGAAACCTGGGCATCATCTCCGGGCAAAGGTGTTCCCATCCCGCTTACCCTGACTGTAATCTGCCTTTCTGCAGAAGGATTGCCCGAAGCATCCAACCATTGACCGATAGAACGCAAAAGCCGCTGATTGCCTCCTGTGTCTTCTATATAGTAATAATATCTTCCTGCCCCAAGAGTTTGCGCAGAACTCCCGCCCGGGATGATGGCGCCGTTTCTTGCTTCAATTTTAGCTCTTTCAATTCCTGCCTGAGCCAAATAAAAAGCAATTAATCCGTCTTTTTCTAACGCGCGGGTTCGTATCTCTGCCTGCCACATCACTGCCAATGCGCCGGTTAAAATACCTACAACCAGAAGCAGAAAGAACACAAATAATAACGCCTGCCCGCTTAGAGTTGCTGATTCTTGATTCCTGATTCTTAAGTCTTGAGTTTTATCTGCCATATTCCTGCAGGTGCCCAGATAAAATATTAATTCCTCGGCCTTACCTGAGTTCTTAAGCTATAACTTTTACTTTCTTTACTCGCAGTTAATTCAATGGTAACCCTGCCTCCGGCCAGCGCAAAGATAGGATTACCGCTAGAATTATCCACAATGAAATTAGCCAGCTCCTGACGATTGCCATTGGCCGCGCCCAGGCCCGCTCCTGCTCCGCGATAGATAATCTGGGTCTGGCCATAAGTCCCTCCGTCCCCCCGCCAATACCATACCCTCCTGGTAGGCCCTCCGGGAGAAAATTCAAATTGCACCCTATCTCCAGAAACTACTGTAAAATTTCCTCCCTGCCGTATCTCATTTGTCATCAACTCCATAGTCCAGCGGATATTCTGGAGCAACTCTATTGCGCTCCTCTGCCTCTGCCAGGATTGGCTGATTGAGATAAAGACACTGCCTGCGGCAATAATTACCAAGCTAAAGACTGTGATAGCCACCATTACCTCAATAAGGGTGAATCCGTTTCTATTCTTACTCACCAAATCTCCTCATTTTAGTAGTATGGCAATTCATTTTAATAATTCGCCTTTAAAGTCTCAAATGCTTGGGAGCGTGTCCCATTATCCCACCAAACAGTTACCTTAATATAGGCCAAATCGCTATACCATGAATATGGGCAGGTAACTACCAGCTCTCTCTCAAATCCGGCAAAGCCCGCAACCACCGCCCTTGTTTCAGAAAGAGGAGGCCAAGGCAGGATCGCTGTCTTTTCCTCAAGCTTCTCCCTGGCTAAGCTATAAGCAGTGCTGCGGCTTTGAGATTCTTTTGCTACGCCAAAACCCTGCCAAAAAATCCCCAGCATGCCCGATAAAATAAGAAACAGAATAGCCGAGGCAGCGGTTACCTCAATCAGACTAAACCCTCTTTTCATTTTATTCTATTCTATCTTCACATATCCTGTATCGTGAAATATCCTGATTCTTTTGCTTCTCCCCTGGTCGCTTAAGGTAATATCATCCACACCTAAGCTGTCCCCTTGAGGTGAATAAATCCAGAGATTTGCCTGAATTAAAGCCAGCGATGCCTCAGCTACTGCTTGTTTTAAAAGATTGGCAGTGGTAAAATCTGCCACTGTCCCCGTAGGTGATTTATATATAGAATATTGCCTGTTAACCGTATCAAAGTTTAGAGCATGATGCTGATGAGTAGCGATAGTCCTTTGCCTTGCCCAGAGAATATTGGCTACAATCTTTCTTGCCTCAGCCTCCAGCCTATGCGAACCAATAGTAGAGAAGGAAATTACCAATGGCACAGAAATCATGGCAATAATGGCCACTACAATTACTATCTCTATAATGGTAAACGATGTCCTTTTCTCTCTCCCCATCACCATAATGCTCCTCAATAGCCGTAATATCTATTGCGTAAGAGGCCCTATCTCCTTTATTTTCTCTACGGCTGAGGAACCAGCAGGCGAAAGGGAGTTTCTGGCGCTGCCGGCTTGGGTTTGCTAGTCAGCCCTTGCACCACCAGCACAATGCTTAAGATAAAAATCGCTCCGGCGACAATTCCTACTATTTTATTCTTTTTCCAATCTGACATTTTTTTACCTTCCTTTCTCTGCGCGCCCCTTGCCTCAAATAGACACTCAATTCGCAAGCGGGCTACGGTTATCTATTAGCCATCAGCCATTGCCCCAATGTCATCACCGGCAAAACTGGCGGTAAGCCATACACCGCCATCCCAGGAGGAATTTGTTCGGTCAGGGCCTATGCTATAAAAAACAACATCAACATAAGGATTTCCGCGCAGCCACATATGATAGTAGTATCCATTCCCCCAGGGGTCTAGTGCTAATTTTTTGCTTAGATAAAATGCTCCTGGTGACATCAGCCATTCATTTAAGCTCTGGGCATCACCATAATAATAACTATAGGTATGGTCACCGAAAAAATCCCGCCCGGGATAATACCCTCTATCCCCTTTATAGGCCAGTAAAGCGGTCATTACGCTCTGGGTTTCAGCCTTAGCTGAGGCGGTCTGGGCTTTATTTACCATCCTTCCTGCCTGGGGAGTAATTGTGGCCGCTAATATACCTATGATGGCCATGACTACAATCATCTCTACTAAGGTAAATCCCCCGAAAGATCTCTGCCCCCTTTTCATCTTTATCTCCTCCTTTTTTGGAAATGGTGATTTCTATCTTTGTCTCCTTCCAAGAAAAACGGCCGCTGTTGTCCTATTCAATCATTAATAAGGATTGCAGACACAATACTGACTATTAGTACTCTGACTGCCCTCCTTTCTGCTATTTATGTAGATAGATAAATATGTCATCCGCAGTGCAATTTAAACTTTCTAAATTGAAGCACTCGAAGATACCATTAGGGCCAGCAGAACCAAAGGAAGCTTGACCGGGAGTAGGTTCTGTCCATTCCGCAGGGTGCCCATCATAATAATAATCTCTTCCCCAGGGGTCTAAACCTATTGCCTTTTTTAAATAAGGCCCCTTCCAGTTAGGATACCCATCATTACAAATTAAACCATACAGACAGTTATTTAGCCCCCTTCCTGTTGTATCATTCATCCAACCGCCATCCCTCTCTCCTGGAGACCTGCCTGTATCAGAAACCATAACCTCCATAACCGTAACTATAGAGTTGACTTCGGCTTGAGCCTTTGCAACTCTTGCTTTCTCGACTAAATTTCCCACCTGAGGAAGCACTATAGACGTTAAAATTCCAATAATCGCTACCGTAACTATCAATTCTATTAAAGTAAATCCTTTTTTCATCATCTCGCCTCCCACCCGCTATTTGCTTTATTTTTGAGGTATAAATATCTTTGCTTGAGGTTCTATGGAACGCATTTGTTCAACTGCTAAAGGCACCTGCTTAGGCCTCATACCCATTACCACTTTAATCACTATTATTAAACACAAAACAAACACCACTCCCGCCACAATCCCCACTATTTTATTCTCCTTCCAATCAGCCATTGTTTTCGCCCTCCCATTTTTTATCTATCTATTTATATTAACCGCCGGTGAGATAGATTTGTATCGTTCCGCCCCAGGCAGAGCGCCATTCTACCCCGCCATTAGTATTCCAGGACCCGCTTGTTCCTCCAGATCCGTCCAGATTATTGTCTACTATCTGGGCTATCCGCACGGAAAAGTTTTCAAAATGCAAAAAGTTACCTGCCCCGGTTTTTTCTGCTGTTCCATCTCTATTTAAATCAAAACCACTGTCTGCATTCCAAGTACCAAGACTGTTACTTATTGCTGGCCACCCCTTAGTGGGGTTAATTCCATAACCAAAAGGTTTTAGGTAAGGCCCATTCCAACCAGCATAATAAGACTCAGAAAGATTATGATAGCCGGCGCCGGCATAATACACATTCCACTCCTGAGCATAATTACCCGTATCGTTATAGTGATTTATACAGGCTGATTCTATAACCTTGTAAACAGCAAGCGTCGCAACTGCCTTAGATTTATCCACTATGTTACCTATTTGAGGCGTTAATATCGCCGCTAATAGGCCAATGATGGCGATAACCACGATAAGCTCAATTAAGGTAAATGCCTGTCTTCTCTTTCCTTTCTTTAGCAAAAAAATGTTCATTGGCATCTTTCTCCTTCCTTGTTCTGGGTTAGTGCATTGTAACATTAATTGTTTCCGTTTTTCCGATTGTAGCGGTGCGATCTATCGCACTGACAAGCGCCATAAATGGCGCCGCTACAAAGAACCGCATAAATCCTCAAGAATTAAGGTTACAAACCACTAGTAATTATTCCCTGCTCTCCCGCCTGCCTAAACAAGGGTTACCTATTTTATCCGGCGCCTTTTTTATCTCTTTATCTCTATTGCAGGAACTCCCTCCTTGGAGGGATATTCTGATTTGCTTTTTTCTCCGCCAAACCTATCCTTAAGAGACAAAATAACAAAAAGCAGGGTTACTACCGCCACCGCCCCGGCCACAATCCCCACTATTTTATTCTCCTTCCAATCAGCCATTGTTTTCGCCCTCCTTGTCTTATATTTTGCACTTTCTCTTCGCCGGACACCATAAATTGACGGACGCCGCCATAATCCAGATGAAAGCTATCAGATCAGAGAAATACACCGAGGGTTTACCAAAAATCCAGAGATAATGAAGAGGTTTTATAACCTGAAGCAACTCAAAGCCGCGGTAAGGTTTTATTATATCGCCGCTATAAGCGTCAATAACAGTTCCTTGGCGCATACCCTCTTGAAACTCCACGCTATAGGCAAGGGTTCCGTATTTATAAGACAAAATGACTCTTCTTAATTCATTTTGCTTAGAAAACTGGGCTTGCGCGATATTTATAGCGTCTTTAACCGTTAGGGGAAGACGGTCATAATGAAAATCCGCCTCCGGTTTTTTGGTTTTAACCTTGGCCTGATAATGCGTTATCGAACCTTCTATCTCTTCTAAAAAATCCTGGTGGTTAAGCGCGATACCGGTCAAGGCAAAGATTAATACCGGCAGCGCGACTATTACCCATAACCAACGATGCAACCCGCAGAGAGCAAATTTATATAACCTAACCTTAGGCGGAGCATTAATCAATATTAATTTAAAATGCAGAATGGCTACCGAGAGCGCAGCAATAATTATCCCGCTGGCTAAAATATCTACCAGCCAGCGGCCCGGGGTTTTAAGAAACTCTAAGTTATGCGCCTTCTCGGCAATTTCCTTGAATTCAAACTTAGAAGCAGGGATGATAATCTTGCCGGTCAAGGCATCAATGGTAATTTCTCTTTCTCCTCTATTTTCCTCGCCAAAACGCAACCGATAAATCAAAGTCCCCCGGTCGTAGCGCATCTCAATTCTTTTAGGCCGGGCCTGCTCTCCAAGGCTTTGCCGGGCAAGTCCAACTGCTTGATCAATGGATACTACTGCCGGTGAATAATCCAAGCTATATTTTAAAGGCGCAAGCCTGCCGGCCCGGTTTAAGTTTCGGATAGCATCCCGGTGGTTCAAGATAATGCCGCTGGTTGCAAAAAATATGGCGGAAATAGCCAGGATTCCGCCCCCCAAGCGCTGATGCAATTTTCCGACTAAAGAAATCAGCATATTTTTGCCTTGACAGCCATTAGTCTTTGACCAGGAAGATACTGAGCCAATTCCCATCCCATTCAACTTTGCCTTGCGTAGACCAGGCTCCTCCCGGCCCGTCAAAAATACTATCTACCCTTTGAGCAAGATTAGAAGGGATACCAGAATATCCTACAAACGCCCCTGTAGTAGTCTCTTCAGAGCCATTTCGGTCTAAATCGAAGTTTGCATGATTCCAGCAGAGGGTCTGACATCGACCCAGCGCTCCGATGTCGGTGTCTTGGTTAACCACATTATCGTTGTAATTCCAGGGCTTGGGTATGTAGGGCCCGTTCCAGCCGGCATAACCCCCCTGACTCATAGAGAGCGCGTGATACTCACTGCCGGGCGACTCAGTATAATCCCACTCACGAGCAAAATAACTCGTATCGGTATAATGGGCTAATTCTGCGGTTTCCAAAACCGCAACCGCGCTGACTATTTTCGCCACTTTTCCCCGGTCAATAAGACTGCCGACTTGAGGAGTTACAACCGAGGCCAGCAGTCCGACAATAGCAATCACTACCATTAACTCTATCAGGGTAAAACCCGTTAGAAGCATCTTTCTTTTTTCTAATTGCCCTTTAGATTCTAATGGGGCAAATCCTCTATTTTCCATTATCTATCACCTTCCTTTCTTTCTGCGCTATCATCTTCATTAGACATCAGTTCGCCCTTCACGTTGGTAGAAGCGCATATTGGACAACGAATAGAGCTGCCCATCTTTGCTCTTTCTTCGGCAGATAAAGAACCTACTTCTTCTGCGGCCAATGCTTTTTGCGCTCCGGAAAGAAGCATTGGCAAAGCCGGTTTTAAGAAAGTGTGTCCGTTCTGGCAGGTGTATTTTACCGCTAAATAGGCGGTTTTCTTGCCGGAATCCGGGCAGGTAATCGGGAATTTGGCATCTGGAGATAATTTCTTCTTAAAGACCGTGCCGGTATCTTCACAAATAAGCACGTTGGTGTATTTTGGCTGCTGAGAGATAAAAATAGTAATAAAAACTGCGGTGGCTATGATTACCACTCCGGCGAGTATCCCCACAATCGGCGACCTTTTCCAATCCATCTGCGCACCCCCTTTTTGCTATTCTCTCATTGATCTTCTCTTCCCCAGGTTAGATACTGGAACTCATCAGCCCAGTTTCGGCAAGCAGGATTAGCGCCGGCGACATTAGCCCGGCGCGGGTCAGCCCCGCCTTCTAATACCCGGGCTCCTAAGACGTAAAAATAGGCCGGCACGCTGCAATAGGGGCCATAACGATAATAACTATAACAATATCCGCCGCAGCCATCACCGGTATTCATCGGGTCGGCCGGATAAGCCTTAAGCAAGCCGCTGGCGACCAAGGCCTGCATAAAATCACTGGTATCGCTTGCTCTCCAGCCGCCGCAGGAATCCGTTCCGGCTTCACCCGGAGTAGGATAGCGCCCATTTTGTTCACGCCAGAGCTCAAGGGCTAAGGCAATATGCTGAATATCCGATTTTCTCCGGCCATCTCTGGCCTTGGCGGTCATTCCTGAGATGGTGGGAACAAGCATCGCGGCTAATATTCCGATAATTGAAACCACCACCACGGTTTCAATTAAGGTAAATCCTTTCCTGGGCATAACCTGCCTCCTCGGTTAGATATTCAAAATCGCTCAATAAGCGCAGGCGGATTTTTCTTTTGCAGTATTTTTTGCTCTTGCGCCTTTTTCTTGATCATATTCGCCATAGTCAGCGCTATCGTGATGAGCAGAATTATCCCCGCGGCCATCCCCACCGCTTTATTCTCCTTCCAATTCGCCATCATTGCCCTCCGGCTCTTGATCTTTACCAGGTTGGCGTTTTCCTGCCATCATAAAATCCACACCAGTATAACCAGCTATTGCCCGCAGGGTCTACTCTTCCCAGCAGGGCTCTTTCCACATCTTCCTTCGCTTGAATATTAATAAATCCGGTATGGAGTAAAATTCCATACCCCGTACCGCACCAATTACCCCAGGTTCCGCCATCATCCCATGGCCAACTGTAATAGTAGTAGAAGCGATCTGAATAATAAAATAATGGTGAAACATTGGAAGTCGGATAATTCGTAATATAGGGGCCATTCCACAAAGATTGTAAAGAACCCGGACAAGAAGTTCTTCTCATTAAAGCAAGCTGGTCATTTGTAGGGTCAACCAATCCGTAGGCTGGAGGTTTGACCCCGATGTCATTAATCAGCATATCTAAGGCCATTTTAAAACTTTTCAGGCTTCCCGCTGTTGAAGTAACGCGTGTTTTATAAATAGAATTAGTAATCTGGGGAGTAATCATCGCCGCTAATACTCCGATCATCGCTACTACCACGATCATTTCAATCAAAGTAAACCCTTTTTCTTTTCTCGCCGTCTTTTTCATCTTCACCCCCTGCTTATTTTATGGTACAGGAAAGTATGCCCTTACGGGCACAAGTGCAACACTTTCCTGTACCACTGCGAAAATCGCTGAAAGTCATCTGCCTGAGGCGATTTTCTTGTCTAATTCTATCTCTCAAGGCGTATCTATCTTCTGGGAGCAATTTCTTCTGCGGGAGCAATGCCTCTTTTTTCTGATTCGCTTAGCTCTGACTTTTTCAGAAAGAGCCGCATCGCGTTTTGAATCATAAAGAGCAAAGCCAATATAAATATCGCCCCTGCCGTAATTCCCACTATCTTATTCTCTCTCCAACCTGCCATCTTTCCGCCTCCCGTTTATTTAAAATTCAGCGCAAGCCTTCTAAAAGTCAAACCAGCCGTTTTCATGCTTATAGCTATTATTGCAACCAGTTTCCATTAAAGATGTTACGCATATCTTAATCTGTTGATTACGATTAATTCC
>Ga0155429_103_pt2 | contig 16940 bp, 15 predicted proteins | sample RifCSPhighO2_02_FD_106397 | JGI IMG/M metagenome (GOLD analysis project Ga0155429, IMG submission 106397) | Omnitrophica WOR_2 bacterium RIFCSPHIGHO2_02_FULL_45_21 | reverse complement strand
CCATATTGAGAGAAGTAGGCAGGATAGTCTGTGCCTCCGCCTAAAAAACTAATCCTCAAGGGGGCCTTGGCGATAATCATCTTTCTACAATTGTTTACCCTTCTCTTTTCGGAACCATTCGACTGTTTTATCTAATCCGATATCCAGGGGGGTAAACTCTACCTCTGGCATAATCTCTTTCAGCTTCTGCGGTATTAAATATTTTGATTTGGCACCCACATATTGGGAGAGGTCAAATTTTATGGCAGAAAAATCATAACCGGCCTTTTCACAGATTAATCGGGCAAAATGCCTAATCGTAAATTGCTCGCCGGGAGCAATATTAATTATGTCGTTATCGCAGATTTCCGCAAGCCTCAAGCATATCCGGATAAAATCCTCCAGATAGACCAGTTCCCGATACTGATAACCATCTCCCCATAAAACCGCTGTCTCGCCGTAAATTTTCCCTCGCATAATCTTTCTTATTATGTCAAAGATAAAATGCATCTCTTTTCCGGAAGCTTGATATCCCGGGCCATAAAGCGTATCGGGTATAAGGTAAAGATAGCTTAAGCCGAACTGTTTATGCAAAGCTGACAGGCCCGCATAAAGCATGCGCTTAGTCATAGCATAGGTAAACAGGCTTTCGGTAGGCGTGCCTAAAAGATAATTCTCTTCTACCGGCTCAAGGGCAGGATCATAAGCGCAACTGGTCCCTATGCTGATTAACTTTGCCTGCGATTGGTATTTTTGCCACCAATCAAGGACATGTGTGTTAATCTGCTGATTAATAATCCATTGTTCGCCCGGATGGTAAAGACAAAAATCTCCTGGCCGGGTCCAGGCGGCTAAATGATAGACTTGATCATAGACTTTGTCCTGAAACCTACTCAGGGATTCCTGTTTTGTCAAATCACAATTCCCGGAATCCAAACGGGTAAGCTCATGTCCTTGTTCTGAGAGTTTTGCGCAAAGGGCTGTGCCCAGAAAACCCGAGGCCCCGGTAACCAGGATTTTCATACTGTAATCTCCTTGGGGTTGATAGGGAAATAAAACTCCACTCCTTTATTGGTAAGCTGTTGATTATTGGAAAGAATCTCATCCTTATAATTCCAGGCCAAGACGTAATAAATATCCGGTATTTCCCTCAACTCTTTTTCAATAACTATGGGTATATGCATTCCTGGTGAATATAGACCCCGCCGTAATTCATTCTTCTCCACCAAATAATCTATATACCTGGCGCCTATTTTAAAATAATTAAGGAGGGTATTGCCTTTTGCCGGAGCGCCAAAACCAAAAATCCTCTTTTCTCTTTGTTTAGCAGCATCCAGATAGATAATGTTTTCTTCCTTCATTCTGCTGATGCGTTGTGCAAAATCAAGATAGGTAGAAAGCTCGCTGCTCTTTTCTTTTTGTTCTTTCTCAAGCATCGTTTCCAGGCGCCTGGTTGTCGGCTGCCTTCTCTGGCTATGGGTGATGAAACCAATGACGGAACCGCCGTGAATAGGAGCAAGGTAAGCGTCAAACATACACAGGCCGTGAAGATTTAAAAGGAAGTTTATGGTTTTAAGATTATAGTATAAAAGATGCTCATGATAAATCTGGTCAAAAGCACAGTTATCTATGATGGATTTCATATAAAGAAACTGCGCCAGAAAGATGCCATTTTCATCTAAGGCATCCCTGATACCTTCAGCCACAGAATGTAATTCTTCCAGATGAAAAAAAACGCCCGCAGCATTTATGAGATTAAACTTCTTCCCCAGGCGGCGCGCAAAGTCAAGATTAAAGAACTCGTTTACGGTGTAGATACCGGCGGCATTGGCAATTTCAGCAATGTCCTTTGATGATTCTACCCCCATAACTTCATAACCCAGCTTCTGGTAGTGTTTAAGCTGGGTGCCGTCGTTTGAGCCAATATCAAGGACAGACTTATTTTTTAGATTACTGAAAAAAAACATATCCGCTTCTTCTGCCACTCTCCTGAAATGATCATTTAAGGATTTGGTTACTCCCGAGAGATATGTATGCTGAGTGAACATAACTTCTTTGGGAACCGTGTAATCAAGCTGCGCCGTTGAACAGCGAAGACAGTAAACCACGCGCAGCGGATAAAACGGCTCTTTACCCAGCTCCTCTTTTCTTAAAAAGTTATTGCACCAGGGTTGATAGCCCAGGTCAATTGCCAATTCTAATTTTTCTGAATCACAGACGCGGCATCTCATTTTTTCTATCTGCGCTAATAATTATTAAAATTACTCCTGGCAGGCAACATCTTGTATGCCTTTATTAATTGCTGGATGCCTTCGTCAAGGGAATGGCGGGCAATGAACCCCCTCTGTTTAATCTTTTCGTTTGAGATAATATAGTTGCGTCTATCCGGGTCAGAGCCGACTTCAGCATAATGGATATAAAGAGAGGGGATATGTGTTTTGATTTTAAGCGCCAATTCCTCCTTAGAGAGGTTGGCATCGCTTAATCCCACATTGTAAGCCTCATCCTTCATCTCTGCAAAATGTTCTAAAGAGAAACAAAAACACTCAGCTACATCTTCGATATGTATGTAATTGCGCTTGAAATCCTTCTCAAAAATTACCAGGAATCCATCCTTGATTGCCCGATATACAAAATCATTTACCAAAAGCTCGATGCGCATGCGCGGAGAAGGGCCGAATACCGTTGCCAGACGCAGAGAAATTACATTGTTACTGTTCAATAAAATCCGCTCTGCCTCAACCTTTATTTGGCCATAGAGACTGACTGGCTCTAAAGACGTATTTTCATCACAATAGAGTTGAGCTGACTTTGTTCCGTAACCGCTGTTCGTGCAGGGAAAAATTATTCTTTGATTAGCGCTTCTAAAGTCAAGAATCTGTTTTATGGCATCCAGATTTAAGGCCCTGGCTAATTGCGGATTGCTATCGCAGGCCTTCATTCCCACAATTGCCGCTAAAGGTATGATTATATCGTGTGTCTTAAGCAGGCCCTGCATTAACGGCCCGTTCATCATATCCCCCAGAATAAACTCAAAATGAGGATGGCCGGCATACTGCAAAAGGCTTACCTGGTTATAAAATAAATTATCCAATACCGTAACCCGGTATTTTCGATTTAATAAGCGGCCCACAAGAACAGAGCCAAGGTAACCCGCGCCTCCGGTAACGAGCACTTTTTCCATAATCGCAGCCTCCTATATTTCTAAAAATTTTCTGAAGAATCCGAAATGCCAATTTAAGATTCCCAAAATTGAAATAAAAGAAATTTTATTAAAGTATATGCACAAAAAGGATGCGCCTACGGCTATAAAGAGCAGCCCTAAAAGATAAAATTTAAATAACAGGGTAAGTAGAAACAATATGGAAAAAGTCAGGCTTAAAAATGGCACGATTTGAAGCCTGCGAAAAAAACCGTATTTCCTTACCAAGAAGCCCTGCGCCCAGCCGTATCTATACATCATCCCGCAGAATTTTTTAATATTCTCCGGCCTGTAGTGGTAGATAATTGCCTTAGGATTAAAAACTAATTTGTATCCTGCTTTTCTCAATCTATAATCAAACTCCACATCCTCTCCCGGCCAGAGATTCTTTAGAAAACCACCTGCCTTTAAAAAAACTTCTCTTTTATATAATACCGAACACGATGCGTTATGGGAAACTTCCAAAATTGCGTCTTTTCCTGCGCGCATATAGTCGGTGATAAATCTGTTTTTTTTCATAAATAAAAAAACTTCTTTCTGAAAATCGCCCGCATCCTGAGGTATTTCCTGCCTTCCTCCGCAGGAAACCGCTTGGGGAAATTGTTTAATTCCTTCTAATAGCCCCCTTAACCAATCCCTATCTACAATGCAGTCCGCATCAGTAAATGCCAAATAATCTCCTTTTCCCTGTTGTGCAGCCTTGTTTCTTGATTCTGAAGGGCCGAGACTTAAAGAATTGGCGATTATCTCAATCTTGGGGCGGTATCTTTCTAAAAATTGTGACGTCTTATCCTGGGAACCGTCGTCTATCGCTATTACTTCATAGTTTGCATAATCTATACTGAGGATAGAATCCATGCATTTCTCAACAGTCTCCTGGGCATCTTTTGCCGGAACTATTATAGTGACCAGCGGCTCATTCATCTCTGGAAAAGATAAGAAAAAAAATTCCAGGCTCCCCTTAATTTACGATAGAGGTCGGATTTAGAATTGGTCTTAAGAAGAAATTTTATCATATACCCCGGCCGAAAATAAAATTTTTTAAGGCCTAAATCCACATAATAATCTATTCTTTCCATGTTAAGGCCGGGGTACTCCACAATGCCGGATTGCTCGCCTCTTTCTAACCAATCAGACCAGTTTTGAGTCTTCAGCCAGCCTTTATTCTTGCATAGCTCAAAAAGGGCCGTTCCGGGAAATGGGACCGCCCCGGAAAACTGTAAGGTATCGCAGTCTAAGGATAAAGAAAAATCTATGGTTTTTTTAACTGTCTCTTCGGTATCTCCCGGCAGGCCCACAACAAAACAACCATGCACCTGGAGGTTTGCATTTTTAGCCAACTCCATAAACTGGTAAGATTGCTCAACGGTTATATTCTTGTTCATATTATTTAAGATTTCCTGGACTCCTGATTCAAATCCCACCAACAGTTCTCGGCAGCCCGCTTTCTTCATAATCCTGAACATCTCTAAATCCGCGTTATCCACCCGGGAGTTAACGGAAAAAATTATTTTTAGGCCGCGGCGCAATATCTCTTCACAAATCTGTATCGCCCTCTGCTTATTCACCGTAAAGGTATCGTCCTCAAAGAAAAATTCTCCTCCCTTGAGGATGGCTGGGCAGAGTTTAATGTCGTATTCTATTTCATCAACCACATTTTTAGCAGACCTCAAACGGTACCTATTCCCGTGCATCGCCTGCGGCCATAGACAGAAGATACAGCGGTTGGGGCAACCTCTTCCTGCAATAATATCAACATAAGGATAAAGTTTCCCGCCATCAAAATATTTCATTAGGTCTAAATGCTGCCAGGCAGGAAAGGGCAGTTCATCAAGATTCTCAATTAAAGGCCGGGATTCGTTTTCTATTATCTTACCATCTTTATAATAGGCAATTCCTTTGATTGTATCCACTCTATCAAAACATTCTACTATCTCTTTTACCGTATAATCGTACTCACCGATACAGGCGACATCAACTACGCCGCCTGCCAGAGAAAGGGTGTCCCCGGGCAAAGCAGAAATATGCGGGCCAACCATAATCACCTTTGCCTTAGATTCTTCTTTTACTATACGGGCGCATTCTATATCCGAATATATTGAGGGCGTCGTTGAATCTAAAACTACAAAATCCGGACTCTCTTTTCTGATTAAATCACGCAGGTCATCTTTTGTTTGATTATTGGCAACCATATCCAAAAGCCTGACGTCATAATTATATCTTTCTAATACGGCGGCAGCGTATGCCAGCCAATCCGGAGCGCGTAAAACCCTCCCTCTCGTGCGCGCAGCCCAACGTTGGGTGCGGCAGAAATCCTTAACAAACGGCTCATTAATAACCATTATCTTCATTTTTTATTATCCGCGCCCTTATCAATTCTTTCTATGACTTATTTTTGCTGTCTAAGGCTATAAAAGAATACATACTTGTTCAAGACTCTGTAAATAGTTCTCAGCTGCCTTATCCCGCCAAATGATTGTAAAAACGTATTTGGATCTGAGCCTTCCCCTTTTTCTAAGATGATATAAAATATATTGTTGGGCTCCTCTACCAGGCCTACCTCTTTAACGTGATAGCTATTTTGAATATGGTTAAACAAGGGTGGATTCTTTGCCTTTAGCGCAAGCGCAAATTCCGCCGGATAGAAACAGATATATTTTATATTAAACCTTTTTTCTTTACCCTTGAAATCCTCTAAATCATCTGTCCAGCCGGTATATCTGCGGGCATATCTGGCTATGCCCTGACCTTGGGCATGAGTGAGTAAGAATATCCGTTCGTCTTGATTTGTAAGTTCTCTTAGCGAATCGCCAGCGACGTCTAAGCCCAGGAAAACTGTCCCGTACATCCTGGAAATTGAGCTGTGCACAGAAGGCAAGGATATTCCGCCTGCCGCAATTATAACAAATAAAAGAAAATATTTTTTGACTATATTTTTTACAGTTATTATTTCTGGAATGTGCGAAATCGCATAGACACTAGAAACACAGATTAATATCAGAAACGGCATCTGATAATAGTTGTGCTGGTTTATATAATCTGAAAAAACCATTGAGTAAGGGACGATTGCAAGAGTCCATCCTAAGATATAACGGTTAATCAACTGCTTTCTTCTAAACGAAGTAATTGCAATTCCCGATAAAGTTAGCACGATATAAACAATAGTAAAATTTTCTCCTTTCGTATACCACCAAATCGCTCGCCCATATTTTTCCCAATAGCTAAAAGTGAATATCTCCCATAATTTTATCCTCTGCAACTCCTCAAATTCCCATTGGCCTATGTATTTTAACCATATAATAGCAAGAATAATGATTGAGTAAGGCAGAATAAAAGCAAGAAAGAATTTAAAGAGGCCTTTTTTTTCTCTAAATAATGTTTTGAGAGGAAAGCAAAAGGCGAAGGGAAACAAGCCAATAAGAAAACTAAATTTGTAAAGCCAGGAGACAGATAAAGCTATGCCTCCGAGAATAAGATTGCGTTTTTTTAAGCTGGCGGCATACTTAAGATAGAATAAATTACCTAAAAGCATAAAGAAAAAGGCCGGGCTTTCCGGCTGGAGGTTTCGTGAAAAAAATACCGCCAGGGGCATAATCGCCAATAAGAAAGCGCAAAAAAGAGATAAAACGTTATCTTTAAATAAAATAAGCCCGACAAAATAAATAACAAGAATACTGGCTACGCCAAAAAATACATTCAATAGCCTGGCTCCCCAGATATTTTCTCCTAAAAGTTTCCAGACGATTAACGTCTGATAGGAGACTAAGGGAGGCTGCGGATATATCTTCATCGTTGGCTCTTTTTCAAAAGCACGGTAAAAATATATCCTCCTCTTCGTGTAATCATTCGTCCTTATCATCTCTTGCGCCATACTAAGATATTCGTTTTCCTTCATATTATGATATCCGATTGGGGGAGAATTCAGGTTATAACTTCTCAGGGCAAAACCTGCAAGAAGTATAGAGCACAGTATTATAGTGTTTCGCAAATTATTAATCTTTCCGTCCATCGGGAATTAACTCTCGTAGGAAAGCGGAACCCCCTCGGACTAAAGTCCGAGGCTCCCCCCCGTAGCATAAATTCTCTAGCACGCATTCATCCCCGAGCCAAAGCCGCGGGGATTTCTGCGAAGGAATTAAATTCTAAGCCGCTGCTGCCTTAACGGGAAAAGCTTCTGACTTAGGACTTGGATTCGTTATTAACGAGGGGTATCCGAATTTCCTCTTTAAGCAAAATTCTCTCTAACCAGACATATAATATGGAAAAAAAATATTTCCGGCTTAATTCTCTAATATTATATTTACTTACTCCGCTCTCTCTGCCATACCAATTAATCGGCACAATCGTAAAAGAGAAACCTCTGATTATTGCCTTAAGAGGCATCTCCACAGTAATATTAAAATATTGCGATACCAAAGGCTGCATTGCTTTTATTACCTCTATTCTGTATGCCTTAAAGGCATTAGAGACATCGTCGTAGCGAAGGAGAAATAAAAGCTGCATCAGCTTATTTCCTATTCTATTTAAAATTAGTTTTACTTTAGGATAATCTGTCACCCTGCTCCCTTTGATAAAACGTGAACCAAAAACACAGTCATAGCCATCCAAAATTTTATTATAGTATTTTATCACATCGCTTACGTCGTCAGAGCCGTCACCCATAAATATAATCACTGCCTCTCCTGAGACATTATCTAACCCTGTTCTTATTGCCCTGCCAAATCCTTTTGGAGGCAGCGAGTTGACTGCCTTAATTCTTTTGTTTATCTTTACGAGGTTATTTAAAATACCGGGGGTGGAATCGGTAGAGTTATCGTTTACCAAAACAATTTCGTACTCTATCTTGTTTACTTCTAAGGTGCTGATAAGATTCTCTACCACCGGACTAACGCATTTTTCTTCATTATGTAACGGTATAACTACGGATAATCTCATTTACTCTCCAAAAATAACAAACTAATGAAGAATGAGGAAAACATTGTTTGCAGGCCGATAACGATTAGAGTCATTGCGAGGATAGATTCTCTTATCCTATACAATGAGCCAAAATCCCTGGTAAGCCACTCTAAAAAAATTAAAAACATTACGGAAAAGCCTATCAGGAATATAGCGCTTCCCAGCGCAATTCCTCTTTCTAAATTAAACCTACGTTTAAAGAAAAGCGTTATGGCATCGTATTTCAAGAAACCCTGCCTGATGGCAAAGGTATGGGCGTATACTCCCAAATGTAAAATCTGATAAGAGAGAATGGAAATAACGCTGGCAAAAACCATAAGGTGGATATCCCAGTAACGCCCCAGGAATAAAAATGGGCCTTTAAGCAAAAGAAGGAGAATGCTTATGCCCATAACAAATCCTGAAGCTCCCGGAATAAAATAGAGCCATACCGGACAATAAAGCAGCATAAACCGGATATGCCGCCAGGCATCAGCGAAAGGAATTAGTTTGGATTCGCCAACACGGGGATAATAATCAATGGGGATTTCGTAGACCTTAAAATTATTCCTCAGCGCTGAAACCACCATTTCGGTTGCAAATTCCATACCCAGGGCCCTCAAGCGCATCTTGCGGTAGGCCGCATAGGTAAAGCCGCGCATGCCGCAATGAATATCGGAGAGCTTTGTGCGAAAAAATAGGCGGCAGATGCCGGAAAGTATGGGATTGCCGAGATAGCGGTGAGACCAGCTCATTGCCCCTTTTTTGATTGCGCCCTTAAAGCGAGAACCCATTACAAAATCATAACCTCCCCTTAGGTATCCTAAGAACTTAGGGATGTCGTAAAAATCGTAGGTGTTATCGCTATCGCCGATGATTATGTATTTACCTTTTGCCTCTTTGAGCCCGCGAAGATACGCCGCGCCATATCCACGCCTTGGCTCAAGAGTCAATACTGCGCCTTCTGAGCGGGCAATTTCCATTGAGTGGTCATGGGAACCGTTATCCGAAACGATAATTTCTCCTTTAATCTGCCCGCGGGAAAATATTTCTTTAATCTTTTTTATGCAGGCGCCCAGCGTCTCTTCTTCATTAAGACACGGAAGAACCACCGAAACTTCAATATCATTGTTCATATCAGTTCACCAAATAATATTAAGACAGCGAATATAATTATTACCTTCTTCGGCGTCTATAAAAGGGATAAAATGCTTCAGGCTTTTGCCGCGTAGAAAATATAGACGCGTAAATATACTTAAACCCAGATCACGGTCAAGGAGAATGCATTTATACATATTATCTTCTGTCTTATAAACCAGGGCTGAAAATACCGAATTAGCATTCGGATATACATTTTCAACGAGTGTATCATCAGCTAATGTAAACAGGCTTCGGGGAATCTGGCCGGTGTTTGACTGAATGGTTTTTTCCTTAGGAACGTAAATAAAACCGTTGTCAAAAAAGATAACGCCATTTTTTTCATGGCCGTTTATCAAGGGGCTGTAATACTGAAGCCTGTAAGAAAGCCAATCATCCAATTTTTTTGTTGAGATAAGAAATACTTCTTGATAAAACTGCTGGATTTGGGATTCATTGATTCCTAAATTCTTGAGATAGTCAATAATTTTATCCCTTTCGCTCTTGTCAAAATTCTGGGCTATGTAGACCTTTGAGAAATTCCAATCCCCTAAATAGGAAATTGCTGTCATTTTGCCCAGCATGGTGTAGTCAACAATAAAGCCTGCGCGGGATGGCGTGGCATAGAGTAGACCCATTACTTCCTGCGCTACCTGTGCCGGCAAAAACTTTAAGAGTGTTCCTTGCGCATTTTCAGGAGGCAAGCCCAACACGCTCTCCAGCAATAAAACCGATAGTAACGGATCTTTGAGCTGTTTATCAATAGTTTCAAATGCCTTGTTGCCGCCGTTATTCAGCATCCGTAAAATGCCGACTGCTCTTTTTTCATCGCTCGTAAGTAAGGCCTTTGCCATCCAGTAAGCCTGAGGCATGCCCTGACTCTGACCATCAAAGGTTACCCTGCGGCGAGCAGCCACCTTAAACCAATCGCCAAAATCCCACCACGAATTAAGGATTGTTTCGGGTGAGGTCTTTTCTTTTATGAGATTCAAAACATTATGCCAGGTATCGTCCATAAGCGGGAAAAGGTACCTTGCTGCCCCGTAAGCTTTACTGACGCAGAAAGCGTTCAGGATAACGAAAGCCATTATTACCAGCGAGGCCATCCATACATTTTTTTTATTTTTAAAATATTGAAATAAATCATTCAACATCCAGCCAAGAGAAATCCCTAAAGGTATGAGCAGAAAAACCACGAACCTTACCCCCCGAAAACTGGCAAAAACCATGCAGACAAACCATATCGCCAGAATGATAACCGATATGCGCTTGAAATCAGGATATCTTCGGCTAAATAAAGCGCGCACCAATAATGTAAACAGGGAGAACACCGAAGCCGCAAAAATACCATTTCCTATCAAATGGCTTATCTCGGCAATGGTCATGCTCCTTAATTCTCCTACGGTAGCATAAACATTTGGCCAAATTGATGCCATTAATGGCCTATTCAAAGTGAGCGCCTGAGTTATTTGATTGTATAATACAACGAGCGGCTGGGTTCCTGCCAGGACAGCAATCCAAAGTAAACTGCATAAAATAAACAAGCAGAGAGAAAAACCATGCTCTCTCATTAAATTGCCGTTCTCCTTTTTTAAAAAAAGATAAGAAAACAGATAACCTCCTAAAAAAATAAATTCATATATGATTATAATTAAAAAAACAAACCACCACTGCGTCCAGTTAAAACAAAACAATCCTACCCAAAAAGCAGAAAAACAAATCCAGAACAACTTTCGTTTTAAGGACTGGCCGACCGACGCCAAAATATAGGTCCAGACAACCAAGAGCGGCAATAACAAATTCAGGACGTCTTTATCAAACCAGCCCGCGTGGCTGCGCTGGATAAAAATTGGCGCCAACCCTGTAAATAAACAGCTGAGTATCCCGCCAAGATATCCGCCGTAACGAAATGAGAAAAAATATAAAACAATAATAAAAATTGCGGTAAAGAATAATGGGATATAAAATAGAAAGGTAAATAAATGAACCGCTTTAAAAAAAGGGGAGCACTTATAAAGAAAGGCTGAAAAATAAAACAGAAACTGGTCCCAGTGCAAAAAGCTTCCTTGAGGCGCCAGCATCAGGAGATCCCATTGCTTACCGAATATGATTTCGTCTCCGGGATGGCCAAAACGGACAACATTCTCCACATACCGGCCCCAATGCCAGCAATCAAGCTCCATAAGATATGTTTGTCCGGAAGCGTCCTGAAATTTATCTTTTAATTGATGGTATAAATTCTGTATTTGGTTTTTAATATTCTCTTTATTATACTTTTTGTATTCGGTAATTCTTGTGCGCAGTATCTCGTCTTTTGCTGTGGGATAGAATTGGGGGAATCTTTTCTGCACTTCTTGGATGGCAGCCTGCTGAATGGTTTTTTCTGTGATGTCTTTGGCCTGTAATTTTAACTGCGGGAAGGCAATGGTAAAAGAGCGGAAATAAAGATTAATGCTCAAAACGTAAGCTAAGGAAATTATTAAAAAAATCCTTTTCTTCACCAGCTTCTATTTCTTCTTTCTTTTTATCGCTTCTCTCAAAAGAGAGATTTTATTCAATTCCGAATCGATTTTTGTGTTTAATTCGCCGAAATGATTTTTAATCCGCGCAATATGAATCGCTGCCTGGCTTTCAGTCGGATAGGCAGATTCGGTTAAGATTCTTATGTTCAATTCACTGCCTGCCTTTACTTCCGAGAGCCATCGGCTAAGGAAAATAACCGCATCCTCATCAAGGTCTCGCTGCTTAATGGTATTAAATATTCCTAACATATGGAAATAGGCGTCAAGCTCACGCATGGTCATCAGGCAGGAATCCCACATACTGCTTAGTAAGATAGCGTCTTTGGAAGTTGTCAGGAGCGCCTTTATCTGCTTAGATTCTTCAAAAATCCTGCTGCGGATGTTAACAAATGAGTTATCCAGGGCGTATGCGTTAAAACTCAACAATAACCCAAGAACTGAAAAAACCAAAATAGCTTTCTTCATAACAACCTCCTTATTGTGTTAAAAATATGTTCATATATTAGCTCTGGCGGGATTCTGCTTAGGATGGTTATTTTATCTCATGGGAACCTTACCTTCATAGGTTTCCCAGGTAAGCAGGTATTTCTTCGCCCAATCTATATCCTTATCGCTGCTTTTGGCAAACCTCAGATAATGCCGGAAGTTTTCAATTGCCCTTTTGCGGTTTATCAGATATTCCGCATAGATATAGCCCAGATTAAAATGGGCGTAGGCATCATCAGGGGTAATCTCTACTACCTTCTCAAATTCGGCGAGCGCCCGCTCATACTCTTTGTTCTTGGTATAGAAAACGCCTAAGTTATAATGCATCTCGGAGGTTTCCCGGATCAGCCGTTTATTCTGCCGGGCAATCTCGGTAAATTTCTTGGGCATACTTTTTATTTCCTCTTCCAGAGCCCTGTTTTTCTTTTCCGCATTTGCGTAATTTACTTTATATTCTTTCAATTGCGCATCTAAGCGCTCTGCATCCTCACTCAAGCCTAAGCTGCGCTCTTTAAGAGCGCTCAACTCTTTCTGCGCCTGCCTGAACTCTGATTCTACGGCATTTTTATCTTTGCGTAATGCGGAAATTTTCTCATCCCTTTCTTTTTCTAAGCGTGCGATTTGCCCCTTGAGCTCTTTTATGACGTTATCCTTCTTTGCCTTTTCATAGGCGGACTTGGCATAGTCCCTCTCCTGGATTATTTTTTTCTGCTCCTCCCGGAGCTTACTCAATTCTTCTTTTAAAGCCGCAAAGGCAGCCCCCAGCTCTGCCTTCTCTTTCCCAAGAGCATCTTTCTCTTGAATAGCCCTTCCTGCCGCATCCTCAAGCTCTTTCAAGCGGTTGACATCCGAAAGCAGCGTTTTTGCCCGATTGATCAGATTATCGCGGTCCTCCCTGAGCGCTTTATTTTCATTTTTCAATGCCTCGCTTTCCCTGAACAGATTTGTATTTTCATTAAGCAGAGCCGCCTTTTCCTCTTTTAACTTCTCTTCCTCCGGGTTTAATTTTATGGCCTCTGCCTGTCCATTTTTTTCTTTTTTCCGGAACCATTGAGCCTTTTCGGCAGAATATACGAGGCCTGTATCTTGAGCCGCAATCAAAAGAAAGGTTATCACTGATACTATCTTCGCTTTATTCATTACCCTCGTCTCCTTTAAGTGCTGGTTGGTATTCTTTTTCTTCTTCTTTCAGGCCTGTGTATTCGCGATAGGGCTTAATCGTTTCCTCAGGCGCCTGCGCGGGAGCTTGATAATCTGTCTGGGAAGTAAAAGATGAGTATTCCTTGAATTCTTTTGGCGGCTTGTGGCCGAAATCCCTTTCATCGCCGGTAAACAGGCTCTCGCCGCTTACTATATGGGGAGTGAGCATTACCAATAACTCTGTCCTTTCGGTTTTGTTCGAGCTGGTCCTAAAGAAAAAGCTGATCACGGGAATCCTGCCTAATATAGGCACATGGTCAGAGCTTGATATCTTCTCTTCTTTGCGTAAGCCGCCAATAATAATGGTTGAGCCGTCCTTCACCATAACTGTTGTCTCGGCCATTGAGCTATCAATGATAGGAATCTTGTTGCCAGAGGGCGTGGTCAGGGTAGAGACCACGCTGGAAACCTCGGGCTTAACTTTCATGGTTACAAATCCTTCATCATTAATGGTCGGGGTTACCGATAACTGAATCCCCACATCAACAAAGGTTACCTCTTCCGAGATAGTGCTTGTGGTTTGGCCAGTCGTAGTGGTAGTGGTAACATAGGCCTGCTTTTCGCCGATATGGATTTTTGCTTCCTGGTTATTGACTACGGCTAACTTGGGATTGGAGAGGATCTGTGTCTTGCCTAAGGTCTGCAAATATTTCATCAGCAGGTCTATATCCTGTTTTTTGCTAATAAGGCCCAGGTGCATCTTTTCTCCTACGGTTGTCTTTGTGCTTGCAGAAGTGCTTGCCGTATTACCACTAAAGGGAAAGGCTCCGATACCGCTAGTTTGGGAATCCATAAATGCCCGTCTGGACTTCCAGGCCTCAGAGGATTCCTGCAGGACGCTAAAGGGATATGATCCTAAATAGGAGGTTCCCAGCGAGTTCCCCAATTTCATCAACCCTTCCCATTCAATGCCTGAAGTTATCTCGTTGGATAATTTGACCTTGACGATGGTGGTATCAATCAAAACCTGTTTGGTCTTTTTGTCCAGCGCCTGGATTAACCCCCGCATATCCTGCATTCTTTCCGGTAATGCCTGGATGATCACTTGATTTGAACGTTCATCCGCTTTTATCGAGCCGACTTTTTTGGCGTCTAATTGCGTTTTAAGCTGTTCTTCCACATCCTTTGCCTTGGCATATTTTAGATTAAAAACCTCCAGCAAATTCTTCTCTTCAAGGGTAGACAAGGCATCTTTAATCCTCTGGATACTCTGCGGCGTATCCATAACCAAAGCGGTTCCTGTCTCCGGTTCAACCAATACCCTGCCGATATCGCTCTTTAAGGTATCCAGCATGCTGAATGCCTGCTCCGGTATGGCGTATTGAAGCCGGAATACCTTCACCTCCCGGATATCAGTAAATTTCTTGCCAAAAAGCCCCCGGTATTCCTCTTCGCTCATTATATTATAAATATTCCCCTCTTTACTATAGGCAAGGCCGTTTGAGCGCAGCATAATGTCAAAGATATCCCTCACCGGAACATCCTGAACCATCAGGGTGACCCTGCCGGCGACGTTCTTAGTGGCAATAATATTCAAGCCCGCCTTCATTGCCAGGAATTTAAGCGCATCCACCACTTCAATGTTGCGCAGGTCCAGGGCAATCCGCTCTTCCATACCGCCGAGCGGAGGAAGAATTGCCGGCTGCTCTATTCCAACTGCGGCTTTAGCCTGGGCTAATCGCGCTGCGGACTCTTCCGCAGATATTGGCCTGAGGCAGATAGAGAAATAAAGAAATAACACCCCAAACCAGAGGGCAGTACCTGCCTGCCGGCAAGGCAGGGTTTGCTTTCCGATAAGCAAAGCCACTGCGGAGAGGATCCTTTTTAAGCGCATCATCGTAATTCGGTTTCTTCTCCCCGGTAACTCAAGACCACCTTGTCCTTAAAAATTGCCTGCACCCGCACATCACCGAGCATCTGGCCCCTTTTCACAAAAAAGGTCTTTAACGCTTTTGTGTCTTCAAGCATTGCATCCGGATCGTTAGACCAGGAAATCCCCACCAATCTCAAATGCTGGGTAGCCTCAAGTATTTCTCCCGAAGGGCCAATCTCGGCCGCCTCCTCTTTGCTATCTTCTGTCTTTTTGGGCCCCAGCTGAAAAATATCCCTTTGCCTTACTTTTTCCAGATAATACGATGCCGCCTTTAAAAACGAACCTTCCTGAAAAACATCTCCGGATTCCTTGCCGGATAATTCAAATTTAAAAACAGGAAGTTTTTTTGTATTAACTATGCCGATAGCGGAATTACCGGTAAAATAAATCGCTAAGGCTGCTACGGATACGCTCAGGGCCTTATTTAGCGCCTTGACGTCTAACTGGCGGCGCTTTAGGTCCTTGAGCCATTTTTTAAACAGTTCTCTTGAGAAAGAAGCCCTGCCTAACCAGGCTCCCAGCGAGAGCAGGCTCAAGCCATGCTGTCTAACCCCGCTTAACCCGAGTGGGCTTGCGTTTTTTGCTTTCGGGTTCTCAATTAAATTCAATAACTGCTTCTCTGGAGTAAGAGGTCTTTCCGCTGCCATCCTGAACGTATCTCTTCGTCAATCAATTCTCGGACTAATCCTGCGTCAACTACGAATTTATTTTTTAATATCACGTTTCTCAGCGCCTTATGGCAGAGCATAATCACCTGCCGGGGATAACCCCGGCTGTACTCATAGATTCCCTTGATCGCCTCATCCAAAAATAGATGCATATGCGCTTTGTAGCCCGCCTGGCGCACGCGGAATTCAATCATTTCTTTGGTTTCTTCAAAATCCAGCGGATTGAGGGTGTACTTAAAGCTGATGCGGTCAAAGAAATTGGGAATATTGATAATCTTGGCATAGAGCTCTAACTGTCCCAGCAAGACCAACTGCAGAAGCTTGAACTCATTGGTTTCATAATTTAAAAGGACGCGCAAAACCTCAATTGAGCTTTCGCTTAATTTCTGCGCCTCGTCAATAATTAAGGCCACGGTCCTGTTCTCGGTTACCCCCTTCTGGAAGAGAAACCTTTCCAGGGTTTCTCTTAAGTCCAGAATAGTCGGCGGGGTGGCCCAATTACTCACATTTATATCAAAATTCTTCACTAATGAATTCACGAAGAGGGACTCATTGTCAAAAGAGGGGTCTAAGATAATATGGAAGGTAAAATCATTTCTCTGCCGTAATTCCTGGATAAGTTTTCGGGAAAGGGTGGTCTTGCCGGTTCCCACGTCTCCTAAAATAACGGAAAGGCCTCTCTTAACCCTTAATTCAATCAAGACATTGGTTAACGCCGCTTCGTGCTCCTTGGTTAAATAAAAAAACTCCGGGTCCGGGCTGGTAGAAAACGGCTCTTTGTCAAATCCTAAGATTTTGCAATAACTCATCTTTCGTTCCTAAACTCCCACCAAGCGCTTGCGGATTAAGCGCAGGGAATAGCCCTCCCTGACAAACTCCCTTATTTTCTTAAGCCGCTTCTGGATTAAATTCTTGCCGTAGAAACGTTGATTGCCTTT
>Ga0155429_158_pt1 | contig 16968 bp, 20 predicted proteins | sample RifCSPhighO2_02_FD_106397 | JGI IMG/M metagenome (GOLD analysis project Ga0155429, IMG submission 106397) | Omnitrophica WOR_2 bacterium RIFCSPHIGHO2_02_FULL_45_21 | reverse complement strand
GGCGTATAGTCTCTGAGGACTTCCGTTTTATTTCCAAGTAGTCATTAGCCCATTTAACATACTTACTCTGGTTATTACCAGTTTTTTCAAAGCGTATCACCTTAGGACAATCCATTGAATTGGGAACGTAAAGAACCATTTCTTTCGCTGGACAATAAATGGCATAATAATCAAATTCTTGCTCGCCATATCGTCTCATATGTGTTCCATGTTTATCAGCCCAACTCGTTCTAAACTTAACCTCGATTGTCCCATTGTTCTGCAGGGTAGCATATTTTATCTGGAGCTTAATCGCCGTACCGTTATCAGATACCACAACCAAATCGTACGGCTGATGCTCAGATAAAGGTATGCAAGGCACATATCCTTTAGTAACAAGATCTACTATTACCTTGGCTACTCCTATATCCGCTTTGAACTTTGTATGATGCAATTACACCTCCTTTCCTGGGCGGCATAGCACTTACTCTCTATGCTTTCTTATCTACCTGTACTCAACGGTTGCCTGCAAATTATCCTTAGACGCTAAGGATTTCCTTGCATATAGCCACATCCACTCTATATGTTTTATTTTCCATATAGAGGCTCCATATGAAGGCAGGTGCTCTATCCAATTGAGCTACGGGCGCAGATTCATTCAAGGCACTTTACCGTAAGGCAAAGTACGATTTACTGACTTCGAAAAATAGGGTAAATCGGGGCGACAGGATTTGAACCTGTGGCCTCTTGCTCCCAAAGCAAGCGCTCTAGCCAAGCTAAGCTACGCCCCGTTTTTGAATCTATTACTTGTCGGAAAAACGGTACTGCGCCCATTTTATTTAATGATATATTAAGGCGCGGTACCTTCCTAATCGGCGAAATCCGCCAATCTCTGTGGTACCTAGAACAAATTCTCTCTCGATTGAAGCAGAATATAATTATAACACGCAAATTATGTTTTTGCAAATGGCGAATTTGGGTATATAATATGGCGCGATGAAGAAAAGGACTTTCAGAAAGCTGCTGTTCGTTTTTATTTTCCTCATTGCCGCCGGCGCCGCGGTGTTATTCTATCTTAACAAAGTCGTCCTGCCGATAAAAATCAAGTCCCTGATTATCCAGAATTTAGAAAACTATACCCGCAAAAAAGTCACTTTGAAGTCTGTGCAGTTTGACCTGCTCAAAGGGCTCATCCTGGAAGACCTCGCTCTGTCTGACGGACAAAAAACACTTATCAGCGTAAAAGAGGCCTCTGGAACTTTCCTTATTCTGCCTATTTTTAAAGAAAAGAAAATAATTATTCCCCTTATAAGACTTCGCAATCCGCGCATCTTTTTAAATCGCAAAGCCGATAACTCCATAAATCTTATGGAGTTAATTCTCGGAGAGAAATCCAAAGAGAAAAAACAGAAATTTGTCATAATCGTTTATGGAATTAACGTAAGCGGTGGGTATATTGACTTTCAGGATGATATTTTTTCACCCGCCTTTAGCAAAAGTATTGAGGATGTTAATTTAGACCTTCGTCTGGACCTGCCTGCCAGTATTCGCTGTAATTTTAGGGCTAAGGCCAAAGCCGCGCCTCCTTTTTTTATAGATGCGCAGGCCGAATTTCAGCTTCTGAGCAGAGAACTTAACGCCAAAATCTCAATCAGAGAACTGCCGCCTGCGGACTTTTCTCGTTACTATAGCAATTCAGGGCTTGCCCCGTTAGAAACTATAGAGCAATCGCAAAATAGAAAGGGGTTTCTAACGGGGCTTGTTATTAAAGACGGAAAGATAGATGCCCTGATTAACCTGAAGCTAAAACTAAAAGAAAACTTCCTCAGCGCGGATATAACCGCTCAAAATAAGAATATCACTTTAGCCAAGGACAAGCTTTTTCTTAGATTAAATTCTGCTCTAAAAATAAATCTGCAATATAATCTCAGAGATAAACAGCTCAAATACTCAGGGATTGCTGAGGTCGCCAGAGCCGATTTTTCAGGCATTGAGACGGTTGGGGAAATTAATAACATAAGAGCCAGAATTCAATTTAACGACTCAGGGCTGAGCTCAGAGAAAGTTTTAGCCAGTGTCTTCGGACTGCCGATGGAGGCAAAAATTAATCTCACTGACTTTAAGAATCCGCAGGTTTCACTTAGCGCCGGAGCCGAGTTTAACTTAAAAGATGCCCAGGGAATTTTAGCAGAGAAATTTAAAGTCAATTTTCCGGCGAGCTTGAGCGGCCAGGGGAAGCTATCCATTGGCTTCCGGAAAATAGCGGATCAAAAAATTCCTGAAATAACCGGCTCTTTAGAATTAATCTCAAGCCAAGCCAAAATAAACAGAATCGCCTTACCCTTAACGGATATAAACGGAACGATTGAATATGTTCGGGATAAACTTCAGTGGGCAAACTTGAGTTTCAGTTATTTAGATAGGATTTATAAAACAGGAGGGGCGCTGGCTAATTTAAGAGCTCCGCAGGTAAACCTAACCCTCTCATCGGACGAACTGCTCTTAAAAACATCTTTCCGCCTGAAAGAGAAATTAATTAAAATAGCAAAAATGGAAGGAAGATACCTTAATTCATGGCTGTTTGTAAAAGGAAATATAAATTTTGCCGACCCGCAAGCCCTGCAGGCGGATATAGACGGAGAATTGACTCTTAACCTGAAGGACTTATATAAGCCGTTGGCGAAGTTTAAAAACCAGTTAGAGCAGATTAAAGCAAAGGGTTTAGTCAAGGCAAAGATAATTTTAAACGGCAGTATAAATAATCCTAAATATTCTCAAATCCGGGCAGAACTCTCAAGCTCCACTCTTTCGCTCTATGGTTTAAAGGCTGATAAGTTCTTCTTAAATTATGCTCAAGCAGACGGCATAGCCGATATCCCCCTGATGCATCTTTCCCTATATGACGGCTTTCTTGAAGCAGCGGCTAAAATTAACTTAGACAGCGAAAACCAGCCCTTCTGGACTGAAGCGAAAATCAACGATATAAAAATCGAGAAGTTAAAGCTTGATACTCCGTTTAAAGACAAGGATTCATCCGGCACTATCCGGGCAATAGCCAAAGTAAACGGATTCTTAAAAGACATTTCTAAGTTAAGCGGCGCAGGAAAGATTCAGATTGAGAATGGTAAACTCTGGGAGTTAAATCTATTTAAGGGCCTGGGAAAACTCCTCTTTAGCAGGGACTTTACCGATATTGTCTTTAGCGACGGCTATTGCGAATTCTTTATCAAAGATAAGGCAATCTTTACCGATAAACTTATACTAAAGAGTTCTTTGGTTAATCTTGAAGGAAGAGGGAAAATTGGATTTGACAGCGCTCTTGATGTCTCTTTAAACGTCCAGATGAGCGACGAGCTTGCTCCGGAAACAGGGAGCGTTAAAGATATTGCCGCGGCTATTATGGGCCAGGCAGGAAGATTTGCCACCATAAAATTAAGCGGCACCCTGCAGAAGCCGGAATATCAACATCACTTTACCCCGGTTGATGTACTCAAAGGACTCAAGGATACGATTATGGGAAGTATTTTTGGACAATAGGCCTGATTTTCTTAAGCGCTCTATAGCGGTGGCTTATTTTATGTTTGAGCGCAGGCCCTAACTGAGCAAAGGTCTTTCCATAATGCGGGATGATAAAAAGCGGGTCATAACCAAAGCCATAAGTTCCTTTCATTTTTAATCCGATTAATCCGCTGCATCTGCCCCCTACCGCGCTGATTAAACCATGCTTATCCGCTAACGCCACTGCGCAAGTATAATGGGCGGCGCGTTTCTTAAGGGGAATATTCTTAAGCAGCTTAAGGACTTTTTGGTTATTCTTCAGGTCATCTTTATTTCTTCCGGAGAATCGCGAAGAATAGACCCCCGGAGCGCCTAAGAGGGCGTCAATACATAAACCGGAATCCTCGCCCAAACTAAGCTTCTGGGTCCACCTGGCTATTTTGACTGCTTTTTTGGCGGCATTCTCCATAAAGGTCTTTCCGTCTTCATTGATATAAGGCGCATGCGGAAAATCCTCCAGGCTGAAGATTTTTAGTTTTAGCCCTTTAAGAATCTCTTTTATCTCACCTAACTTTTTTAAATTACGGGTGGCCACGACTAATTCCCTGGGCTTTTCAATTTTGGTTTCCTGACTAACTCTTTTCATAGGACATCCTTATACATAGTACGCTCTAGATCAATAAGTTTCTCTATCCCTTTCCCAGCCAAATCCAGCAAGGCATCCATCTGGACCTTGCTGAAGGTTTTACCTTCCGCGGTTGCCTGCACCTCCACAAAATTTCCGCTTCCGTCCATTACCACGTTCATATCCACCTGCGCTTTTGAGTCCTCCGCATAGGTTAAATCCAGGATGGGTTCATTCTGAAAAATACCCACGCTGATTGCCGCAATGTAATCTTTGATCGGAATGGCGGCAATGCCTTTATTCTTTTTCAGGTTGCTCAAGCAGTCAACTAAGGCAATAAAGCTTCCGGTGATCGATGCGCTGCGCGTGCCGCCATCAGCCTGGATAACATCGCAGTCAATCTTGATGGTGCGCTCGCCGAGAGCATCCGGCTCAAAAATCGCCCGCAGAGACCTGCCGATCAGCCGCTGAATTTCAAAGGTCCTTCCGGAAATCTTATCCCGCTCGCGGTTGATTCTCGTTTGTGTTGAGCGGGGAAGCATTCCGTATTCGGCAGTAAGCCAGCCCCTGCCGGCTCCTTTTAAGAACGGAGGCACGCTATTCTCAAGCGAAGCTGTGCAGATTACGCGGGTATTGCCTAACTCTATCAAACAAGAACCTTCGGCATGTTTTATATAGTTGCGGGTAATGCTAACCTTTCGCAGGACATCGGGCGCCCTGCTATCATTCCTAACCATAAATACTCCTTCCTTTAGAATCAATAGCTACAATTAACGGAAAATCCTTCACCTCTAATTCATATATTGCCTCGGGGCCTAAATCCGCATAAGCGACAAGCCTTTTTTTAGAAACATAACGAGTGAGTAAAGCTCCGCAACCGGAATAGGCCAAGAAATACACCGCTTTATATTTTTTGATTGCTTTCATTACATCTTCAGAACGGATTCCTTTCCCGAGCATACCTTTAAGCCCGGCTTTAAGCAATAGAGGAGTAAACTCATCCATCCGCGAGCTGGTGGTTGGGCCGCAGGAACCAATAACCCTTCCCTTTGGCGTGAGCGTAGGGCCGCAGTAATAAATGATCTGCCCTCTCAAATCAAGGGGCAATTTCTTACCTCTCTTAATCTCCTCAACCAGCCTCTTATGGGCCTGGTCGCGCGCTGTATAGAGCTTACCGGTGTATAAAATTTCATCTCCGGCTTTTAAGTATCTCATCTTTAAATTATTTTTGCCGCGCTCCTTAAGGCATGACAGCTTATGTTTACTGCAACCGGCAGGCCTGCGATATGCGTCGGATAAGTTTCGATATTTACTCCTAAGCAAGTCGTCTTTCCGCCTAAACCCATCGGTCCGATGTTTAACCTGCTTATTTCCCTTAGTAACTCCCGCGCTAGCTTACCCATATGACCTGTAACCCGTGACCTGTGACCTCTGACTATTTTTAATAGGGCTTTTTTCGCCAGTAAACACGCATAATCTTGAGTCCCTCCGATTCCCACTCCTACGATAAAAGGCGGACAGGCATCAGAACCTGCATTTTTCACTACCTCAATGATGAATTTTTTGATTTCTGATATTGAAGCTGTGGGTTTAAACATTTTAACTTGAGATTTATTTTCACAGCCAAAGCCCTTTGGCAGAACTGTGAGTTTTATTTTATCTCCTGCGGTTATCTCAGTGTGTATTACGGCTGGAACGAATCCGGGCTTTCCCCTTAAAAGTGGATCTCTTACAATTGAATTGCGCAAATGCCCCTGCCGATAACCTTGACCAATTCCCTGGTTTATCGCATTTGTTAATGAACCGCCTGTGATATGCGCCTCCTGGCCGATTTCTACAAAGACAACCGGTAGTCCCGTATCCTGGCAGATTGCCAACTTCTCATTTCGAGCTATAGCGGCATTGTCAATAATTGCCTTGAGAATTTTCTTTGCCCGTTTATTTGTTTCCCGGATATATGCCGACTTTAATGCCCGCCGGATGAAAACAGGCAAGGCATAATTTGCCTTCAGAACTAATTCCGCAACTGCTTTTTTTATTTTCCCGGCTTCAATTTGACGCATAGCTTACGGCCTATGGCTTATACCACTGGGCGGATACTGTGGTGGTTATGCCTCCGCGTGGATTAAATACACCAACAATCTTTACCCAGCGGGGATGAACAGCTTTGACAAAATCTTCCAACATCTTATTGATAACGTGCTCATGGAAAATCCCGATGTCGCGGTAAAAAATTGTATACAGTTTATAGGACTTTAACTCTACGCAGTATGTTTGCGGCGAATACTCAATTTTTATGGCGGCAAAATCCGGCAGTCCGGTCTTCGGGCAAATACAGGTAAACTCCGGGATATCAAGATTTATGACGTACTCTTTGTCCGTATACTGATTTTTCCAAACCTCAATTTTGGGAGTTTTAAGATTTCTGACATTTTCCTGCAGCCCCTCGTATAAAGATTTAGCCAGCCGCCTGGCGCCATTCGTCTTTTGTTTCATCTGACTCCCATAAGTTTATGCATCTGGGGAATAACACAAATATGAAAAGAATAACCCTCGCCGTACTTTTTAAACAGGGCTAATTGTTCATCAAGCTTATCCATTTCAAAGCTATTGGGCTGTAAAACTACGATTCCGGAATATTTCATCTCCTGAAGCATATCATACATCGCGATTACATCTTTATCGGCCGTAGAAAGGCAAATAACCGCTTTAATAAAAACCTCTTTCCCGCGCGCAATGCTCAAGAAATCCCGATGCGCCTGCCAAAAATCATCAAGGCCGCCTGAAGAAGGAAGCTTGATATCCATAGCGACGATATCTACATTGTTAATCAGCTGATCTAAGCTTTTAGGCAAGGTTCCATTGGTCTCTAAATAGGTTTTGTATCGCTTTCGCTTAACGATGCTTAAGAGCTCCGCGAGGAAATCATTTTGTAAAAGCGGCTCGCCGCCGGTAAAGGAGATAGAGTGAAAATCTCTCCCCAGGGATTCAATCTCTGAATAAAGCTCAGACGCACTATATTCCTGAAAGGTCTTAAAATCGGTATCGCAGTAGCCGCAGCTTAAATTACATCCGGAAAAACGCACAAAAATCTGCTTTTGGCCGGCGTAAACCCCTTCGCCCTGAATGCTGGAGAATATTTCTGAAATTCTTCCTTTCATAACTTTCTTGATAGCGGGTCGCTAAGCCCGGCTTCCCTGAATCCTTTTTCTCTAAATCCGCAGCTATCGCATTCAGCGCAAGGATTTTTTCCACCTTTATAACAGGACCAGGTAAGCTCATAAGGCACCCCCAACTTAACCCCTAAGCGAATAATCTGAGCTTTGGTCTTTTGAATCAAAGGAGTGAGGATGCTCATGCCCTTGCCTTCAACCCCTGACTTTGTGCCTAATTCTGCCGCCTTTATAAATGCCTGATAAAATTCTGGCCGGCAATCAGGATAACCGCTATAGTCTATGGCATTCGCGCCGATATATATCGCGCTCGCGCCCATTACTTCAGCATAGGATAAGGCAAAACTTAAAAAAATAATGTTCCGGGCCGGGACATAGGTTGGAGGAATAAGGTTTTCCCGTTTGCCAGCTTGCCAATTTGCCGCTTGAGGAATACGCGCATCCTTATCTAAAAGAGCGGAGCCTTTCCAGGGTAAAGCTATTTTTACCACTTGCCATTCGCAGCTTGCCCTTTTGGCTATGGCCTTCGCGCGTAAAATTTCTTTTCTATGGCGCTGGCCGTAATCAAAGATAAGGCAAAAACATCTCAACCCCCTATCCCTGGCATAATAAAGCGTAGTAGCCGAATCTAAGCCGCCCGACAAAAGGACTACCGCCTTTTTCATTTTACTTAGAATAGGCGGCGGAGCAATTATCCGACTCCCAAACAGTCACTTCCCGCAAGGCGCCACCTTTAATCTCCGCCTGCCGGAGAGACGGGCGCAGCCTATCCTCTAACCTGACAAATATAAATTTGGCAAGATTTTCTGAGGTTGGATTATGTTTCTTAAAATAGGTAAGCTCATTAAGATATTTATGGTCAAGGCCTTCCATGACCTCCTTAAGCGCCTTCTTAACTACGTGGAAATCTACCACTAATCCCTGCTTGCCTGCTTTCTTGGCGGCAATTACCGCCTCAACCTTCCAGTTATGGCCGTGGAGCGATTCGCATTTTCCCTGATATTCGCGCAAATAATGCGCGGCGCTGAATTCCAATTTCACTGATAATCTATACATTTGATATTTTTAGGTTAAACTCACCTTGGTAACGTTCTTTATAGAATGCCCGAGGAATCTTTTTGCTAAACCGCTAAACCAGGCAGGGCCGTCAGAGACATAAAAGGCCTTAAGCGGCCTGGGATTAGATTCTAACAATCCGTCGCGGCTTAATATCTGCTTCACCTCGCAGGCCACCTGCTTAGCCGAATCTATTAAGGTAACTCCGCCTCCCATCACCTTCTTGATTACGCCTTTGAGCAATGGATAATGCGTGCAGCCTAAAATTATCGTATCTACGCCTGATTTCTTTAATGGCTCAAGATAGCGCTTGGCCACATCAAAAACCGCCCGCTCATTAATCCAGCCCTCTTCAACAAAAGGCACAAATAAGGCGCAGGCGCAAGAGATAACCTTGATATTCGCGTCAAGGGCTGTGATTTCGCTCTCATAGGCGCGGCTGGCTATGGTGGCCTTTGTCCCGATTACACCGATACGTTTATTCTTTGTGGCATAGACCGCCTCGCGCGCCCCCGGAGAAATCACGCCGACTATGGGCACGCGAAAGTGGCTGCTGATTACCGGAAGGGCAATGCTTGAAACGGTATTACAGGCAACGCAGATTAGTTTCACCTCCTGCTTAAGCAGAAAGAGGATATTTTCAATTGAAAAACGAATGATGGTATCCTTAGATTTAATGCCGTAAGGAACCCGCGCCGTATCGCCGAAATAAACGATATCCTCATTCGGTAATTGGCGGATAAGCTCTCTCACCACTGTCAGGCCGCCTACTCCTGAATCAAAAACTCCGATTGCCTTTGACATTAAGTATTCCCTCGGCTATTGCCTCTGCTAATTGCTGGCGGTAAAAGCCGCTGCGTAAATACCTTTCTTCAGAAGGATGAGAAACAAAACCTACTTCAACCAAAACCGCAGGGATGCGCGTTCCCTTTAAGACGTAAAAAGGCGCTCCTTTGACTCCGAGAATTCTCAAGCCCATATTCCGGCTGGCGGCCTGACAGATACTCTGAGCAATAATAATAGACCTCAAACGGCTTTGCGTATAAATGATATCCCAGAGCGTAGCTTTCAAATTCAGGGAGGTGTTATAAAAAGAGGCCGGTTCAATATGCAAATCAGCATTCTGGGCAGTAGTCAGCGCCCTGGAATAATCATTTATTTTATCCGTTATATAATAAACCTCAAAACCATTCAGCCGCGCGGAACGCGCTGAATTAGAATGGATGCTGATGAAAAAATCCGCTTTGGAGCGATTGGCAATCTCTGCCCTTTCCTCCAGGCTGATAAACTTATCTACTGAGCGGGTCATGCTTGCGTCAATACCCTTGGCTTCTAAAAGATGCGCCAGCCGACGGGCAATATCCAGATTTACATCCTTCTCCCTTAAGCCGGTTCTGCCGATTGCCCCCGGGTCGTGGCCGCCATGGCCTGCATCCACAATTACTTTTCTTATCGCATATCCCAGCGCAGATTCGCCTGAGGCCTGCGGTATAATCCTAGAATAAAAGCGGTCAATTACTAATTCCCGAAATTTTGCCGGGACAACGGTTAAGCCGTTATGCATACGCAGCGGCTGCTGAATATCTAAGGGAGAGCCGTTAACCAACGCCACTGAGCTGTCCATGAGAAGCTTTACTTCGCTATCTGCCTTCTTCATACTAATCTGCCTGGCGAAAGAATCATAATCCCAGTCAATTTTAAAATGGCGGCAGATTTCTGTGAGGGAATAATAGGGGATGTTATTGATATAAAATTTTTGAATAGGCAGTTCTGCCACTCTTGGCGGCGCAATAGTAGCACAGCCAACAAAGACACAAGACACAAGACACAAGACAGAAGACACAAGTAAACCAAGAATCTGAGCTTTGTATTCTATTTTTTTATTAACCGCTTCCTTCAACAGCATTCTTACTGCTCCAGTTTCAGCTCAATATCTCTGTTTCCATCGTTTACGATGACTGCAAACTCATTTATCCGCACCACCTTATAAGCGCCTATCAGATCGCCTATATGCGCAATCTGATCGTTGATCAGGGCGTATCTTTCGCTGGCATCAGAAATAATCCCGCCCAGCTGTAATCCCGAAATACTGGATTCTGAAGCGGCCGAAGCTAGAAAAGGATTCCTTCCCCAGTCTATAGCTTCTGTCCGCGGCGACTTCCTCCCTGGTATATGCTGCGAAGCAGCGGCTTTGAATTGCCGGCTGATCTCTTTGAGCTTCTTTTTTACCGGCGCCAGACGGCCCCAAATAAAAATTGACAGTCCAACCAGAATTCCCAATATGAGCTTCTTTTTATTTTTGTCATCAAGTTTCATGAAAATTCCTCTCCTTTATCTAATTCTGGGTTATATAGATATTCAAAGTTAAAGAACATAAAATCTTAGGTAAGAGTTTTTCGTCAGAGCTCGCTTGAAAATTTTCTACCGTCACCAGCACATCCTGAAGATTTTCCAAGTCACCCCAAAAAAGCCCTAACTGCTTATAGCCAGCATCGAGCTCCATTTCAACCGGCAAAACTCTATAGCCATCAAGGGCCTTTATTTCTTGCTGACTGATGGAGATAAAATTAAGCGAGCGGCTCTTCGCCGCTTCAGTTATCTTGTCAAGGGTTAAAGCAAGCTCCTTTTGGCTGACAAACCTTTTGTGTATGCCGGCTTTCTGGAAATCCCGCAGGTTTTCTGCTGTTTTTAGCTGTTCTTTTAAACTCTTGCATAAGGAATCACTTTTTCTAATTTCTTTAAGTAGAGGAAAATAAATAAAACCAAATAGCAGAAATAAGAAAACGGCAATCCTCAAGACGATGCGCAAATTCTTTTTATTTAGCTTAAGCGGTATCATTCTGTTTCCATCTGAAGTTCAAATTCTTTAGCGGATTCTCTGTCTTCAATTTTGACAAAGCGCACGTTTTTAAATATGCCGCTTTCTAAAGAATGAATAAAATCAGAAAGCCGGCTCTCGGATTTATCTGAAGAAAGGATGCTGCCCGTGAGTGTAAGTGAGCCGTTAGCCATCTTCATTTCCTTTAAACAAATACCATTAGGTATAGAGCTGCTGATCTCTTTAAGCACATCCTCGTAATACGGCTGATGCATAAGGATTTTATTAATCAAAACCCAATCCTGAGGAGCGCCGAATTGCCGCTTGAGCGCCTCTAATTCAAACTCAGCGCTTTTTATCGTCTTATTCAGGATGTCTAACCGGATGCGCATCCCGATAAAAACAAGAATCATTAAGGTCAAGCCCGCGCTAACCAGCGCTTTTAAAGCTGCGCCCTTAGCTAAGTTTTTTGCCTCCTGTTTCATTTCTAAAGGCAGAAGATTTATTCCTTTGACATTTGTAATCCCTGCGCCAGCTGCCTCAGCTATAGAGCTGATCACTACCGTTTCGTTCACTGCCCCCTCTCTTAAGTTAACTCCCTCTAAAGCATTGTAAATTTCAACCTCAAGCCCTAATTCCCCGCTTAAAAACCGAGCCAGCCCTTTAAGCTGGGCGCCTGCGCCAAAGAGAATCAATTTATCCACCCGTTCTCCCTGGTTCTCCTGGCGATGATAGTCAAAGGAACGTTCGATCTCCTGAGCTAATTTTTCCGCCACCGGCCTGAATAAGGAAAAAAGCTGCGCCGTACTGATTTTGTTTTCTAATAACTGCGCGCCGAGCTGCTCGGGAATTCCGTAGTCCCTTTTTATTTTTTCCGCTTCCTCGTAGGTAAGCTGGATTTTACCGGAGAGAGATGATAATGGGCTCATTGCGGCCTTGGTAAAATCGTCCCCGGAAACAGGAAGCTTACGGTTAAGCGCTAATCTCTCATCCTTTATAATAATTAATTCAGAAAAGGTTTTCCCGATGGCCAGCGCGGCGATATTCCTGCCATCTTTTAATTTCTTGAGCCGTAATAAAGCATACAGGGCCAGGCCTGGATGAATAATCCCCGCCGGTTTTATTCCTGCCTGAGAAAGCAAATGCAAATGCTCTCTTATTAGCGCATTCGGACAAACTGCCGCCAGAAGCTCGGTCTTTTTTATTCCCTTTTCCAGGACATCGCCGGTGATTTCAAAATCCAGCGCGGAATCAGCGATTGAAACCGGAAAATAATTTTTTGCTTCTAAGCAAAGCGCTTCTTTCAGTTCTGAATCTGGCATACGCGGCACCACGATTCTTTTTACCATCGCCTCTCTCGAATTAACCAGAGCGATAACCTCTGAACCCTTAAGATCAACCTCGCGGCAGATTTCCTTTAAGCTAAGAAGCGCATCTTGAGCTTTGGTAATTTCTATGAATTTTACCTTGATTAAAGACAGGCCGTCATCCTGTTTGCTAAACTGGGCTAATTTTATGGAAGCAGTGCCGATATCCAGCCCGATAACATATTTTTTCTTTAAAAACCTTGAGAAAAAAGCACGCATTGTTTTATTATGTTTAATTAGCTGGAACAATTTCGTTCCAGTCCTTTTGGTTGTAAGCGGTTACGGTTGCATCGTCAGCGACAACTGCCTGTTCTATCTTGCGGCTTAATGAACTCACTGAGCCGGTAGATGTGACTTTACTCCCAATGGCTTCTAATGTTGCAACCCTGACTCCGGAGCCGCCGCCGTTTGCCGTAATACTGAGCTTGAGATAATTAACGTTGGATACAGCGGTAAAGGTATCAGTTACATCAAGTGAGTTATTATTAGTAACGTTTACCACCGTTGTATAGGTAGTTCCGTCGCTGGAAACCTGCCAGGAATAATCCTTCGGCCTGCGCGCAGATACAGATGAGAGAAAGCGGACTTTATTGATAGTTATCGTATAGGGAAAGGCTATAGTGATTTCCTGGGGAACAGCCAGAAAGGGAGTATCGCCTTGCCAGAAAGTCCCGTCTTTTCCGTCAATAGCTTTGGCTGGGCCGTTACCGCCCGTTTGAGAAGTAGCGGATGCGGAAGCGCCATTATCCTCCATGGCAAAATCCCATCTTTCAACCACCATAGTATAGTTCCCATTGCCAAGGCTTTCGGTTGTTCCCGTAGTATCCCAACTCTCCCCCTGGCCTCCGCTGCCAACGGGTGTCATCAAATTCCAAATGGCCTTTTGCAGCCCTGCCTCCGCAAGCCAGAGCGCCTGGGAACTTGCTGTATCATAGCCCATAACTTTTACCCGCACAGAAGTCATATATAAAAAAGCTATTGTTATAGCCGTAAGTGATACTAACATTATAAACGTTAAGATGAGCGCTGTCCCCGACCGCCTTCTCGTGGTGAGCGTAGTCGAACCACTCATAGATTTCTTGGCTTCACTTGCGTCCTTGACCTTATTCTTTCAGCGCCCCTTTTTATGCTTATGTCTAAAGTGATTAAATTACCGCTTAGCGAAAGGTCAGATGTCGGCGGCGCAAGCAGATCGCTTACTATAGTTTGGCCAGAGCCATAACTAAAGGTCCCATTTATGCCTCCGGAAAGCGGCTCTTTCTTTAGCTGATACGCGCTCTGGGAGAAACTTAGCGGATAAGAATCGTTCGCACTATAGAAGTAATAGATATAATAATTGCTCTGGCCTTGCCTAAATCGTATCTCATCACTTACCGAGGCTGCCTGCTCAGCTTCGCGCAGGTCCCGCGTAATCTCTTCTAATCCTCTATCAAGGTTAATCCCAATTCCCGCTCTTGTCTCCTGACTTGACCAACTGAGCAATACCGCACGGAAAACAAAGGCGGTAGCCAGTATCAAAATAACCAGCAAACCAATTACCATCACCAGTTCTATCAACGTAAACCCCGTCCGAAACCTCTTTCTATTTATCGATTGCCCCGTAGTTTCGAACGGAGTAAACCCATCCCGCATTGATTTACCCTTTAATAATTTGTCACCAGGCTGGTTAAGGCAACGTTAGCCTGCCCGCCCTTGACGTTCCAGTTGACGGTTACATCTACGCGCATAGGGTTCTGACCTTCAGCAACGTTAACAGTTAGATTAAAATTTGAAAAATTTGTATCGGCAGCCGGGCCGCTGTCTGCTAAGCTGGAAAAACTGGTATTTTTTATCTCTTCCATTTTCGCCTGGGCAATATTTAAAGCCAAATCTACATTTGATACGTCTTCAGAGGATAAAAAACCGGAATTAAAGGCCTGAACTATCGCTATAACCCCAGAGCTAAAAATGATTAAGGCAAGCATAAATTCTAAGAGGGTAAAACCCTTGCCCGGGATACGCATATCCATCACGAATCGCAGTTTACGGCTGAGTGTCCTGTCCGGCATTGGAGGCATAGATACAGCTGGTGCCGTTGGTTTCCACTACCGCATCCGAGGTTATTGTGGCACTGCCGGTACCCGCGGCTCCGATAGAATAAATCACATAATACTTATTGTTGGTTCCGCCCCGCACATATCCGTATGTGGTGTTTACGGCGGCAAAGGGGTCAGGAGGAACTGAGCTGACGATATTAGGGGTTGCGGAGGTTAAACTGCTCAAGTCAGAAGGATAGGTAGAGTTATTGTGAATATAATAACTCTCCACCGCAGTCTGTAAAGTCCTTAATTCAGCTTTTGATTCAGCAATATTCCCCTCCTCCTGCATCCCTCTAAAACGCGGCAGGGTAATGCCCACCAAGATTGAGATTATCGCAATGACAATCAAAAGCTCAATCAGGGTAAAGCCGTGCTTGGGGGTTCGCAAATCGTGGTTCGTGGTGCGCAATATCATTATAGCCTCCCTCCTTAATGCCTCAAAATTTTTACCATATCAAAAATTGGTATTAATATGGAAGCCATAATCAGGCCGATTATCGCTGCCATAATCGCCAGAAATAACGGCTCAATAATTACAGTCAATCTCTTGACCGCATAACCCACAGCCATATCGTAGAAATCCGCTATTTTATTCAACATCTCGTCTAAATTCCCGCCTTCTTCGCCCACGGCAACCATCTGCACCGTATCAGGCGGGAATTCGCCGCTTACTTTCAGTGAATCTGCTAACTTCTCACCCCTCTCTACTGACTGCCTCACCCTGGCAATCTCATCGGCAATTAACGCATTGCCAATCACTTCTTTGGTAATGTCTAAAGAATGCAAAACCGGGACTCCCGCGGACAACAAGGTTGACAATGTCCGGGTGAACCTTGAGATATAAATTCTACGCGCCAGTATAGCAAAAAACGGAATCTTAAGCAACAAGCGGTCAGATTGGTATTTACCTTTCTGGGTCTGCCAATACCTCTTTACCCCCCAGAGTAAAACTGCCAGTGCGGCGATTATGGCATACCAATAATTTTTGATGCTCAAGCCGACAGTATAGAGTATCTGCGTAGCAAGGGGAAGCCTGATGCCGGCCTTAGTGAATAAATCTACAAACTGGGGGATAATATAGGTAATGATGAAGAGGATTACTAAAATTGAAGCGATAAATAAAATGGCAGGATAAAACAACGCCCCTTTTATCTTTTCCGCGAGTTCCATCTGGCTTTCAGAAAAGATGGCGTATCTTCTTAAGACCCTATCCAACCTGCCTGATTCCTCGCCGGATTTGACCATACCGGAAAAAAGCTTGCTAAAAATACCCGGGTAATAATTCAAACTGCCGGATAAAGAGCTTCCCGCTTCAATATTCCTCTCTATATCCCCGATAATATCCTTTAACTTTTTATTTTCTATCTGCGCCTCAATTGATTTGAGCGCGGAAAGTATCGGCACCCCCGCTTCAATCAGATTAGCCAGCTGGAAATTAAAAACCAGCAAATCCTGCTGTTTTACCGGGCGCCATCTTTCAGTTAAACCCTTGATTCTCATTCCCGGCTTAAGCTCGCTAACGCTGGTTGCCAGGTAGCCCATCTTATGCAGTTTGGCAGTAAGCTCATCCGGACTCAATGCCTCCATTGCCCCTTTTATGAGCTTGCCCTTTTCATCCCTTGCTCTATAAATATACGCGGCCATATTTATTCTTCCTGGGTCAGGCGCAGGATTTCTTCAACAGTAGTAATTCCTTGCTTAGCTTTTTGCAGGCCGTCGTCCCTTAAGCTCAACATACCTGAGCACTGAAGCTGCTTTTTGAGCTCTTCCCTGGGAGCTTTGCTGGTAATAAGGCCGCGGGCTTTATCGTCAATAAGCATAAGTTCAAAAATGCCGATTCTGCCTTTATAGCCGGTCTCTAGGCATTTGGGGCAACCCTTACCGCGGTAGAATTTTATCTGGGGCGCGCTTTGCGCTATTCCAATATCCTTTAAAACCTCATTAGTTGGCGCGTATTCTTCTTTGCAGTCCTTGCAGATGGTCCTTATCAGCCGCTCTGCCAAAACCCCTGCCAGCGAAGAGGAAATCAAAAATGGCTCAATGCCCATATCAATCAGCCGGGTTACCGCGCCCGCGGCGTCATTGGTATGCAGAGTGGAAAAAACTAAGTGCCCGGTCAAAGCCGCCTGTATGGCAATCTCCGCGGTCTCCCTGTCTCTTATCTCACCCACCATTATGATATCCGGGTCCTGTCTTAAAATAGAGCGTAAGCTGTTGGCAAAGGTCACGTTGGCTTTAGGGTCAAGCTGAATCTGCCTTATGCCGCCAAGGTGGTATTCTACCGGATCCTCAATGGTGATGATGTTTTTCTCCTTGGAATTGATGGTATTTAGAGAAGCGTAGAGGGTTGTGGTTTTACCTGAACCGGTAGGCC
>Ga0155429_156_pt1 | contig 17769 bp, 15 predicted proteins | sample RifCSPhighO2_02_FD_106397 | JGI IMG/M metagenome (GOLD analysis project Ga0155429, IMG submission 106397) | Omnitrophica WOR_2 bacterium RIFCSPHIGHO2_02_FULL_45_21 | reverse complement strand
GGGGGCTTGCCCCCCTAGCGGAAGTGCGGAGTCAAATTCCGCTTACCCATAAGAATTAATTTGACGGAGCACTAGAGTGGGTTTAAAGAATAAAAGGATTTTAATTACTGCCGGTCCGACCTGGGTCCCAATTGACAGCGTAAGAGTGGTAAGCAATACCGCAACGGGTGAGACCGGAATTTTACTTGCAGAAAGATTGCAAAGCCTTGGAGCCTCTGTTACGTTGCTATTAGGCCCGGCGGACTGCCGCGGCTTAAAGGTTAAAATAAAGACAATACGTTTTCGGTTCTTTGACCAGCTGCTTAAAATAATTAAAAGAGAGCTTGGCGCCAAGCGCTATGACGCGCTAATACACTCGGCGGCTGTTTCTGATTACAGGCCTGCTAAAAAATATGGCAGTAAGATTAAGTCAGGCGAATCCGTTTGGAGGCTAGGCCTTGTGCCGACGCCAAAGATTATAGACCTGATAAAAAAAATAGACAGGTATGTTTTTTTAGTTGGGTTCAAATTTGCGCCTGAGGTAAAAAAAGGCATTCTCATAAACGAAACAAATAAGCTGATCGAGCGCGCTAAACTTGATTTAGCTGTCGCTAATACGGTTAATGGGAAAAGATATAAGGCCTTTATTTTAGGAAAAAAGATTATGCTCGGGCCATTTTCTACAAAGAGCAGGCTAATCCGGAAATTATCGGATATCTTGGAGGATAATTTATGACTGAATTTAAGCTGCCGGAAAGATTGAAAGGCGTCATTAGTGACCTTACGGGAAATCTTAAAAACATATATGGAAAAGGCCTGATTTCTGTAATACTTTACGGAAGCGCTGCCAGCGGAGAATTCTCAAGAAAGCTTTCCAACATAAATTTGTTAATTGTATTAGATGATACAAGCCTGGATTCTTTAAACAAAATTTCCAAAATACTCCCCAAACGTAAATTTCAAATAATCAATCCTCTGTTTTTTACAGAAGATTATCTCAGGAGCTCAGCGGACGTTTTTCCCATAGAATTCTTAGATATTAAGGAAAATTATCTTGTTTTATCCGGTAAAGATATTCTCGCCGGGCTTGAAGTTGATTTAAAGAACCTCAGGTTTCAATGTGAGCAGGAATTAAAAGCCAAGCTGATCAATATAAAAAGTATTTACTTAAGGAGCGCAGATAAGGTTATTTTGAGAAACGCGCTATTTAAGTCATTTATTTCTCTAATGCATATTTTGAGAAATTTAATCCGTTTAAAAGGAAGAAAGCCGCCTTATTTAAAAGAAGAGGTATTAAGAGAGGCCTCGCGCGAATTTGATATAGATGCCTCTAACTTTTATAAGATACTCACGGCAAGACAGGGCAGCTTAAAATTAACTTATAAAGAAATAGATTCCTTATTTTGCGCTTTTAGCGCTGATTTAGAAAAAATTGTAAGTATCGTTGATAAGATTTAACTCATTTGGGCGCCCTGAGAGCAATCCTTTCAACAAGCCCCGCTCTTTTAGGGCGGGGATAATCGCAAGGGTTGAATGCCTTTATGCGTAAAAGACGGTTGTTTTGTTTATTAGCCCTGTTTCTTTATGCCGCCTGCGGTTTTGCGGCTGAGGAAATACCGCAGCCTTCCGGCCGGGTTAATGATTTTGCAAACGTTATTACGCAGGATTACCATCAGAAATTGAACGCGTTAATCCAGGAATTAGAAGAAAAAACTTCTGCGGAAATCGCTGTTGTTACCATCAAGTCAATCGCTCCTTATAGCGAAGAGGAATTTGCCAGGCTGCTCTTTGATAATTGGAAACCCGGGAAAAAAGGGAAAGATAACGGCGTTTTAGTGCTGGTTGCAATCAGCGAGAGGCGCTGGCGTATTGAAGTCGGATACGGTGTTGAGGGTATCCTGCCTGACGGGCTCTGCGGTGAAATCGGCCGTAAATACATGATTCCTTCTTTAAGGCAGGGTAAATACGGAGAAGGTCTTTATTACGGGGTGCTGGAAATTTCAAGGATAATCGCAGAGAATTCCCATGTAGAAATGTCCAACTTAAAAACGGCAAGGCCTAAAGGTTTTGATGATACTTCTATTCCCGTGAAGTTTATTCTTCCGGTTTTTTCTCTGGTTTTTTTTCTGATTTGGAATATCCCGTGGCCGATCTTTATCGGCTTGCCTTTTACCTTAGCATTTGCTTTTGCTTTTTCGCGCTTTTGGTTTGGCATATTCCCGGTTCTTGGCTATATTGGGGCTATGCTTATACGTTATTCCATCTGGAAGGGAATTCCTCTTTCCAAGCGTAAAAGTTTTTGCTGGTTTATTATTTTTGGGTTATACGTGCTGCCAAGTGGAAATTACAGAAATAGCCGCTGGGGAGGTTTTAGCAGCGGAGGTCCCGGCGGCGGAGGTTTTAGCGGCGGAGGCAGTGGCGGCTTCGGAGGAGGAGGCGGCGGCGGTGGCGGAGCTGGTGGGAGGTTTTAAGGAGGACTTAAGATGAAAAAGGTATTATTAGCCGCAGTGGCAGTACTGGCAACATTCATCATTTCAGGTATTGGTATTTATAATAACTTAGTCTCAAGCAGTGAAAATGTGAAAGCTTCCTGGGCGCAAGTGGAAAACGTGTTACAAAGAAGGGCTGATTTAATCCCTAATCTGGTGAATACAGTAAAAGGTTATGCTCTCCATGAGAAAACAGTATTTATGGAAATAACCAAGGCGCGCTCTGCCTGGGCTGATGCCGCAACTCAGGATGATAAAATTAAAGCTGCCTCTTCTATGGATTCAGCGATTTCCAGGTTATTGTTAGTGGTAGAGAACTATCCCACATTAAAAGCGGACAGCACATTTTTAAAGCTGCAGGATGAATTAGCCGGGACAGAAAACAGGATTTCCGTAGAGAGGATGCGCTATAATGAGGCAGTACGCGGTTATAACGTGTTTCTGAAGAGCTTTCCTTCTAACCTAATTGCGAAAAGGTTTGCCTTCAGGCAATTCTCAGAATATTTTAAGGCTAAAGAAAAAGCAGGGTCAGTTCCTGAGGTCCAGTTTTGATGCGCAAAATCATCATTTTGAGCAAATGAAATACGTCATATTGGTCGGCGACGGGATGTGCGATTATCCTATTGCTGAACTTGGCAATAAAACCCCGCTTGAGGCAGCGCGGACCCCAAATATGGACTTCTTGGCTTGCAACGGTAAGCTCGGTTTAGCCAGGACCATTCCCGATAGGATGTCTCCTGCTTCCGATGTGGCTAATTTAGCCATTTTTGGCTATGACCCTAAGGTATATTACTCCGGCAGAGGGCCGCTTGAGGCAGTGAATTTGGGCGTTAACTTAGAGCCGGAGGATGTGGCTTTCCGCTGTAACCTGATAACTGTTTCGGACGATAAGCTTATTGATTACAGTGCCGGGCATATCTCAACTAAAGAAGCCGGGGTGTTAATAAAATTTCTGGATGAAAAGTTGGGCTCATCCGAGGTGCGCTTTTATCCCGGGGTAAGCTACCGGCATTTAGCGGTAATTAAAAACAAGGCCTTAAAGGCGCGATGCATCCCGCCGCACGATATCACCGGCAGAGAATTCAAAAAATGTCTGCCTGGCGGTATGGACGCCCAGTTTCTGATTTCGCTTATGCAGCAGGCAACCAAGCTTTTGTCCGGGCATGAGATCAATCAGATCAGGCTTGACTTAAAAGAAAACCCGGCGAATATGATCTGGCTCTGGGGCCAGGGCAAAAAGCCGAACCTCCCGAGCTTTAAAGAGAAATACGGAATTACCGGTTCGGTGATTTCCGCCGTTGATTTAATAAAAGGTATAGGCCGCCTTGCCGGTTTAGAAGTAATTAACGTGCAGGGGGCAACCGGATATTACGATACAAATTATAAAGGTAAGGCCGAGTCCGCCGTAGACTCGTTAAAGAATAAAGATTTGGCCTATGTGCATGTGGAAGCGCCTGATGAGGCATCCCATAACGGAGACCTCCAGCAGAAGCTCCTGGCAATTGAACGATTTGACCAGTTGGTTGTAGGAACTATTCTGGAGGCCTTAAAAGAAAAACAGGATTTTAGAATCCTTTTAATGCCTGACCATGCCACACCCTTGTCTTTGCGCACCCATACTGCTGATAGCGTTTGTTTTGCTCTCTATGGCCGGGGTATTCAAGCCGCCGGCGCAGAAGGCTTTAATGAGCAGCAGGCAAAAAAAAGCGGAATTTTTCTGGAGAATGCCCATCTGCTGATGGATAGGCTGATCAGGGAAAAAGAGATATAGAAGTGTCAGAGAAAATTTTACGAATCACATCTTCGACACCTTGACACCTTGACACAATTCAATAATGAGTTCACTCACTATTATCTTTATAACCTTCGTTTTATTCTTCTGGGGCTATAAGTTTTACGCCCGCAGATTAGAGCTACTCTGGCAGGTTGACCCGCAAAGAAAAACTCCGGCCTTTTCTAAGTTTGACGGCATTGACTATGTCCCGGCGAGGAATTGGTTAGTTTTGTTTGGCCATCACTTTTCTTCAATAGCCGGGGCCGGGCCTATCATCGGTCCGGTTATTGCAGCAATAGCCTGGGGGTGGCTGCCGGCTTTATTATGGATTATTTTTGGCACCATATTTATCGGCGGCGTGCACGATTTTGGCTCTTTGATCTGCTCGCTGCGCCAGGAAGGCGGTTCCATTGCCGATATAGCCAAAGAAGCCATATCCTATAAGGCAAAGCTCATTTTTTCAATATTTGTCTGGTTAGCTTTGATTCTGGTCATTGCGGTTTTTGCCTATCTTTGCGCGGATACATTCGTTAAGGAACCAAGGATTGTTTTACCATCGCTGGGATTAATCCCGCTGGCAATGCTCATAGGGTTTTTGCTCTATAACATTAAGGCGCATAATGCGCTTACTACAATTTTAGGATTGGCTTTATTGACCTGCCTGATTTTATGGGGGAATAAGTTACCAATAAGTATTGCTCAGGGCGGGCTTACTATCTGGATAGTAGTTTTGTTAGTCTACTGCTTTATTGCCTCGGTTATGCCGGTGCATATACTTTTACAGCCCAGGGACTATTTATCCAGTTTTTTATTATTTGCCGGCGTAGCCTTTGGTTACAGCGGACTGGCGCTCTCTAATCCCCGGATTACGCAACCGGCTTATGTCAAGTGGAATTCAGCAGCAGGAGGCCTCTGGCCGTTTTTGTGCGTTACCATTGCCTGCGGCGCTATCTCTGGATTTCACTCTTTGATTGCCTCAGGCACAACCTCCAAGCAGTTAGCCGATGAACGTTTCAGCAGGCGCATCGGATATGGCGGGATGATTGCCGAGGGGTTTGTGGGAGTGCTGGCGGTCCTGACAATTGCCGCAGGTTTAAAAGGTAGAAATTTACCAACCCTGCTCAAAGAAATAGGGCCGATAAATTCTTTTGCCCAGGGTTATGGCCAGCTCACCAAAAGCATATTAGGCAGTTACGGCGGTTTTATCGCGGTAACCATATTGAACGCTTTTATTTTAACCACCTTAGATAGCGCAACGCGCATCAGCCGCTATATGACTGAGGAGCTTTTTGGAATTAAGAATCGTTACATAGCTACGGTTATTGTGGTGAGTTTAAGCGGTTCATTGGCCTTAAGCGGCGCCTGGCAGAAAATCTGGCCCATATTCGGGGCATCAAATCAATTAGTGGCGGCATTGTCCTTATTGGTTATCAGTTGCTGGCTGTTGGCGCATAAGAAGAGCATTAAATTTACCATACTTCCTGCGATATTTATGTTTGCCACAACCGTAGCGGCATTAGTAATTCAAGTTAAAACATATCTTAATCACAGGGAGTATTTATTGTTAAGCATTTCGTTTATTTTATTAGTGCTGGCCTTTTATTTGTTAGTAGAAGCGTTCAAGATGATGCAGAGAAGAAGGGTTGGGCAGGGATAATGAAAAAATTGATTGTGCAAAAATACGGCGGTTCGTCAGTGGCGAATATTGAAAGGATAAAAAATGTTGCCAGGCGGGTGGTAAGCTACAGGAAAAAAGGTTATGATTTAGTGGCGGTGGTTTCGGCCTTAGGCGATACTACGGATGAACTCATTGAACTTGCCTTGCGCATATCAAAAGAACCTCCGGAGCGGGAAATGGATATGCTGCTTTCAACGGGGGAGCAGATATCGGTTGCGCTTCTGGCAATGGCAATTCTTGAGTTGGGTTATCAGGCAATATCCCTCACCGGTTATCAGGTGGGCATTGTTACCGATACCGCGCATACCAGGGCGCGCATCGTAAAAATAGAGGTAGGCAAGCTGCAGCAGGAATTAAAAAAGGGCAAGATTGTAATTGTTGCCGGTTTCCAGGGCATCACCCCCCAACAGGATATTACGACATTAGGCCGGGGCGGCTCAGACCTGACCGCGGTTGCCTTAGCCAAAACCTTGGAGGCAGATGAGTGCGAGATTTATACCGACGTAGATGGGGTCTTTACTGCCGACCCGCGCATAGAGCCGCAGGCGCGCAGAATAAAGGAAATTACCTATGATGAAATGCTGGAGATGGCCTCGCTTGGCGCGCAGGTGGTGCAGGCGCGCTCCATTGAGGTAGCCAAGAAGTTTGACGTTCCCATACACGTGCGGTCGTCGTTCTCTGATAATCCAGGGACAATGATTATCAAGGAGGTAAAGGATATGGAAGATGCGTTGGTTACGGGAGTAACCCTGAATAAGAACGAGTCAAAGATAACCATATGCAACGTCCCTGACAGGCCGGGCATAGCTGCCAGGATTTTCAATCAGTTTTCTGACGGCGGAATAAACGTGGATATGATTGTGCAGAACGTCTCGCACACAAAACAGACGGATATCTCATTTACGGTTTCTAAAACCGACAGCTTTAAGGCAATGAGAATTACTAAGAAGACTGCATGCGCAATAGGCGCGCAAGATGTCCTGGAGGATTCAGGTATCGCCAGGGTTTCCATCGTGGGAGTGGGAATGAAGACGCACCCCGGTGTTGCCGCGAAGTGTTTCGAGACGCTGGCAAAAGAGAAGATAAACATTGAAATGATTTCCACTTCCGAGATAAGCATCTCCTGCATTATCAAGAAAAAATTTGCTGAAAAAGCCGTGCGGGCTTTGCATGAGCAGTTCGGGTTAGGTAAGCGATAATAATTCGGAACATATTAGTGTCATGCGTCATGTGTCGTGCGTCAGAATTGAGGATAACCTATGCAAAAGATAGAGCTTTACGATACGACTTTGCGGGATGGCGCGCAGACCGAAGGCATCTCTTATTCGGTTCAGGATAAGGCGCGTATTGCCAGAAAGCTCGATGAATTAGGAATCCATTTTATTGAAGCGGGCTGGCCGGCAAATCCCAAAGATAGAGAGGTCTTTAAAATTTTCAAATCCAGGCCGCTTAAGCAGGCAGGGTTAGTTGCCTTTGGCGCAACACGCAGGAGCGATAAAAAGGTAAATCTTGACTCAAGTATCAGGAGTATCCTTGCGGCAGATACAAGGGTGGTTACTATTTTTGGCAAGACCTGGGATTTGCACATTCGCGATGTTCTCGGAATTTCTCTGGATGAGAACCTGAGGATGATTGAAGATAGCGTCTCCTATTTAGCCGCTAAGGGGAAAACCGTAATCTATGACTGCGAGCATTTTTTTGATGGCCACAAGAGCAATCCCGAATACGCAGTAAAGACTGCTTTAGTTGCGCAAGGTGCCGGAGCATCAAGGATAGTTTTCTGCGATACTAACGGTGGGACGGTAACTTCAGCATTGCTGCGGATTATTCACCAGGCGGCGCCAAAATTAAAAGTTACCCTCGGTATTCACGCCCATAACGATTTGGGGCTTGCGGTGGCTAATTCTATCTTTGCCGTTGAAAACGGAATTACCCATGTTCAAGGGACGTTTAATGGCTATGGCGAGCGCTGTGGCAATGCCGACTTATCCACGATTATCGGAATTTTAAAGGCAAAACTGAATATTGATTGCATAGCGTATAGAAAGCTTAAGGACTTAACCAAGGCCTCGCATTTTGTCAGCGAGGTTTCTAACCTGCGCCAGCAGCCGAATCAGCCTTTTGTGGGAAGTTCGGCATTTGTGCATAAAGGCGGAGTGCATATTGACGCTATGCTCAAGAATCCTAAAACCTATGAGCACATTGACCCGGCGCTGGTAGGCAATCACCGCAGGCTCTTAGTTTCGGAACTTTCCGGGAAGATGCCGATTATCCTCAAGGCAAAAGAGTTTGAGCTGGATTTGGAGAAAAAGTCACCGCAGACCGAGAAGATTCTAAAGCTCTTGCAGGACTTAGAGCATAAAGGGTATCAATTTGAAGCCGCCGACGCCTCTTTTGAGATTTTGATTAAACGCACCATGAAGCAATATAAAAAGTTTTTTGACTTAGAGAGTTTCAGGGTGGTGGTGGAGAAAAAACCTGACGGCAGAATTACTTCTGAGGCGATCATTAAGATTAAAGTAAAAGGGATACAGGAGCATACCGCAGCTGACGGCGATGGCCCGGTAAATGCCCTGGATAACGCCCTGCGCAAGGCCTTGAAATCATTTTATCCTACCTTGGCCAAGATGCATTTATCGGACTTCAAGGTGCGGGTGCTTGATGAAAAGGCAGGCACCGCCAGTAAGGTGCGGGTTTTGATTCAATCACAGGATGAAAGCGACTCCTGGGGAACCGTAGGTGTCTCCGAGAATATCATTGAGGCAAGCTGGCAGGCGCTGGTTGATTCGGCAGAATACAAGTTATTAAAGGACAAGGTAAAATGATGTTAGATTATTTAGCAATATTCAAAGAGTTGAATAGAAAGAAAATAAAATACGTTGTTGTGGGCGGAATGGCGGTTAATTTTCACGGCGTGCCGCGCGCAACTTATGATATTGATTTGTTGCTTTACTTAGAGGATAAAAATTTGGATAAATTTTTATCTCTAGTAAAAGGGTGGGGATTTAAGCCAAGAGTTCCCGTTGATATTATGGATTTTGCTCATAAAGAAAAAAGGGAAGATTGGATAAAACATAAGAATATGAAGGCATTTAATCTGGTTAATCCTGATTGGGCAATACGAGAAATAGATATCATAATCGATGCACCGGTGAACTATAGAAAAGCTATAAATAGCGCTAAACATATCAGGCTCTATGCTGTAGATATCCCTACCATATCTATAGCCGACCTTATTCTAATGAAGAGTCAGTCAAATAGAAAGCAGGATAGAGATGATATCAGGCATCTTAAAAAAATATTGAAATGAAACTACAAAGTAAGGGTTTTAATTACTATCTTAGTCTGAAAACTATACGCGAATATCAGAAGGTGCCTCTTGAGAAAAGATTACTTTGGTTATATCAGCTTAATTTTTTAAGAAAATCCTATCCTAAAAGAATCATCAATCTTCAGGACAAATTTAGAGAGGGAAAGATTTAATAAATTTAATGCCGAGCGTCAGATGGTGTTTTTATACCAGAGCTTGAGATTAAAATTTAAAAATTGTGTATGAATGAAATTCCAGCTAGATATAATTCCCAAGAAGTTGAGGATAGAATCTATAAGTTTTGGCAGGATAATAATTTATTTTCCGCCAAAGCTAATCCCGATAAAAAACCCTTCTGCATAGTTATTCCCCCGCCCAATGTTACCGGCATCTTACATATGGGCCATGCCTTAAATAATACCTATCAGGATATTTTAATCCGTTTGAAACGAATGCAGGGCTTTGAATCTCTCTGGATGCCGGGAACCGACCATGCCGGTATTGCCACCCAGAATGTGGTGGAACGCCAGCTGGCTAAAGAAGGTATAAAACGCCAGGATTTAGGCCGGGAGAAATTTCTCCAGCGGGTTGAGCAGTGGAAGGAAGAATACGGCTCAACCATTATCAAACAACTGAAGAAATTAGGCGCCTCCTGTGATTGGCCGCGGGTAAGATTCACCATGGATGAGGGATATTCAGAAGCGGTAAAAGAGGTTTTCGTCCGGCTCTGGAATAAGGGCCTGATTTATCAGGATGATAAGATTATCAACTGGTGTCCCAGGTGTCAGACTGCCCTCTCTGATGAAGAAGCGCCGCATCGCCAGCTGCAAGGCAATCTGTATTATATAAGGTATCCAATTAAACAGGCCTCAGGCCTCAGGCCTCAGGCCTCAGGTCAAGTCAAAAAGGCATGCGGCATGCGGCATGCGGCATGCGACTATATTGTAGTAGCAACGACCAGGCCTGAGACTATGCTCGGCGACAGCGCAGTAGCAGTCAATCCTAAAGATAAACGTTACAAGAAATTTGTGGGAAAGGTTCTAATTCTGCCATTGGTTAACCGGGAAATAAAGATAATCGCGGATAATATGGTAGATAGGAAGTTTGGCACAGGAGCAGTCAAGGTTACCCCCGCCCACGACTCCAATGATTATCTCTTGGGGAAAAAGTACCGCTTAGAGTTTGTAAATGTGATGCACCCTGACGGACGGATGAATGACTTTGCCGGTAGTTATAAAGATATGGATAGATTCAAGGCAAGAGAAGCGCTGCTTAATGATTTAAGAGAAAAAGGCCTGCTGGAAAAAGTACAGCCGCACCCTTTATCCGCGGGACATTGCTACCGCTGTCAGAGCATCATTGAGCCGCGTCTATCCCGGCAATGGTTTATAAAAATTGCCCCTCTGGCAAAGCCGGCCATAAAAGCTGTAAAAGACGGCGGAATCAAATTCCATCCCAAACGTTGGACAAAAGTTTACCTGAATTGGATGGAGAATATTCAGGACTGGTGTATCTCAAGGCAGATTTGGTGGGGGCACCGTATTCCAGTTTGGTATTGTCTTGATTGTAAGAAAGAGGCTGTTGCTAGTGTTGAGGCTCCAAGAGTATGCCGAGTATGCAACTCTGCAAACCTAAAGCAGGATGACGATGTTCTGGATACCTGGTTTTCTTCGTGGCTCTGGCCGTTTGCCACCTTTTATTGGCCATTTGATCATGCCGGCGATAAGCGATTAGCGATAGGCGATAGGCAAAAAGACCTGAAGTATTTCTATCCCACTTCTGTCTTAGTCACTGCTCCTGAGATAATCTTTTTCTGGGTGGCGCGGATGATTATGGCAGGTTTTGAATTCGTCGGCAAGGAACCATTTAAGGATGTCTATATCCACGGCACGGTGCGGGATAGAGAAGGAAAGAAGATGTCAAAGTCGCTCGGGAATATTATTGACCCTTTAGAGATTATTGCCAAATATGGAGCCGACGCTCTTCGCTTCAGTCTCATTTCCATAACTGCAGCCGGAGAGGATCTGTATCTTTCAGAAGAAAAGTTTGAGTTGGGTAGGAATTTTGCCAATAAGCTCTGGAATGCCTCAAGGTTTTCATTAATGAATTTAGATTTGAATTTAGCCAGTGTTGATCTATGCGTATTCTTTGAGAAAGAAAAATTAGAATTGCCTGAACGGTGGATTTTAAGCAGATTTTATTCTATGTTAGGCAGATTAAATAAAGCCCTGGATAATTTTCGTTTTAATCAGGCAGCAAATATCCTCTACGAATTCATCTGGCATGAGTTTTGCGATTGGTATATAGAATTGGCTAAGCCGAATTTGCTAAGCGGGTTAGCGGGTAAGCGGGTTAGCGGGGAAAATAGAAATACGCAGATAGTCTTATATAAGGTTTTGGAGAAAACGTTAAGGTGCCTGCATCCCTTTATGCCGTTCATAACGGAAGAGATCTGGCAGAAATTACAACTCAAAACTCATAACTCACAACTCACAACTATAATGACTCAGCCCTGGCCGCATATCCAGAAGCAGATGGTTGATCAGGGTGTTGAGTCTAAGATGCAGCTTGCCATTGATGTTATTACGGCCAGCAGGAATCTCAAGGCACAGGTAAAGATTCCACAGTCTCAAAATGTTAAGCTCAGCATCGTGGTCAAAGATAAGAAGGCTATAGCTGCATTGAAAGAAACTTCTCCAGCCATCAGTTATCTGGCGAAATTAGTGAATTTGTGTATCCAATCAGAGCGTCCCGGTGGAATCAAGAGTATAAGCGCACTGAGCGGAAAAATGCAGGTATTATTAGAACTTGAGGGAGTAATTGATATTGAGAAGGAAATTGAAAAGCTTGCCAAAGAAATAGGCGAGCTAACCGCGGATTTGAAATCTAAAGAGGCCCGGCTTAAAAATAAAGAATTTCTCAAAAAGGCGCCCCAAGAAGTTATTCAGCGCGAGAAAGAATTGGTTACGGTTAACAAAGAAAAGCTCGCGGCCTCAAGCAGAATATTAGATGAGCTTAAGAAATAAGAATCGGGCCCGCGGGCTTATGGCTTTGGCTAAAAGGAAAGCCAAACCCTGCCTTGCCGGCAGGCAGGCATTGCCTTACCGGCTTAAGGATTTAATTAACAATGCCTTGTGGGAGGATATCGGGAGCGGGGATATTACGAGTGAACTTTTGATACCAAAGAATAAAAAAATTAAGGCAATTATCCTTTTAAAAGAAAAGGCGGTTATTGCCGGATTAGGTATTGCTGAAAAGGTTTTTAAAAGTATAGACCGCAAAATTAAATTTAAGGCAAAGTGCTTAGAGGGTTCTCTGCAGGATAGAGGAAAAATTCTCGCGGTTTTAGAAGGCGGGGCCCGGAATATTCTTCTTGCGGAACGCACCGCCTTAAATTTTCTCACCCATCTTTGCGGGGTGGCAAGCCTGGTGCATAGCTTTGTCCGGGAAGTCAAGCCCTCCAGGGTTAAAATCTTGGATACCCGTAAGACTATTCCCGGCTTAAGAAATTTGCAAAAGTATGCCGTTGTCCTGGGCGGAGGTTATAATCACCGTATTGGGCTCTGGGATGAAGTCCTGATTAAGGATAATCATATTTCTGCGTCATGCGTCATGCGTTCTGCGCCCTGCGTTAAAGAATTGCTCGAGGTGGCTAAGAAGAAAATGCCAGGGGGTATGAAAATTGAAATAGAAGTAAAAAACTTAAGAGAATTTAAAGAGGCTCTTAAGGCAGGGCCAGATATAATTATGTTAGACAATATGAATATTTCTGATATTGGAAAGGCAGTGGCAATTAGACGCAAGACGCAAGACTCAAGACTCAAGACGCTCTTAGAGGTTTCCGGAGGAGTTAACTTAGCTAATGTCCGAGCAATTGCCAAAACCGGCGCGGATATGATTTCCATCGGCTGCCTTACCCATTCCGTTAAAGCTATTGACATATCTTTGGAAATTCCATAAACCTTGTTAACTCATTCGAGCCGCCTAAACCCTGCTCTTTGAGAGCGGGGATAATTGGAGGGTTGGCCTCGCAGGTTGACAAGGTTCTGATTTGAAGTGGATAAATTTAAATTAGTTAGCTCTTATAAGCCAGCAGGAGACCAGCCGGAAGCAATTGAGGCATTAATAAATGGTATTAAGAAAGACGCAAAATATCTGACCCTGCTGGGGGTTACCGGCTCGGGTAAAACCTTTACCTTGGCTAATGTCATTGCCAATCTGAACAAACCCGTCCTGGTTATTTCTCATAATAAAACTCTCGCGGCTCAGCTTTATGCCGAGTTTAAAGAATTCTTCCCTGATAACGCAGTTGAGTATTTTGTCAGTTATTACGACTACTATCAACCGGAGGCCTATATCCCCGCCAGCGATACCTACATTGAAAAAGACGCATCGATCAACGACCGGCTTGACCGCCTGCGCCTTTGTGCTACCCGTTCTTTGATCTGCCGATCCGACTCTTTGATTGTAGCTTCGGTTTCCTGTATTTATAATTTAGGCTCGCCCGGCGATTATAAAGAATCATTAGTTTTTATTGAAAAAAGACAAAGTATATCGCGAGACGAGCTAATCGCTAAACTTATTCAACTCCAATATGAGCGCAACGACTATGAGTTTATCCGGGGAAGGCTAAGAGTAAGGGGAGATATAGTTGAGATATATCCTGCCTATGCCCAGACAGCAGTGCGTTTGGAACTATTTGGCGATGAAATTGAGCATGTCTCTGAGTTTGATCCTCTAAGCGGAAAGAAAATAAGAGAACTGGAAAAAATCGGCATCTATCCGGCTAAACACTTTATTGTTTCAAGCTTCCGTTTAGAAGGTGCGCTTAAATCTATTCTGGAGGAATTGGACCAGCAGCTTAAATTCTTGCGCTCTCAAAATGAAGTCTTAGAGGCCCAGCGCTTAGAAAGCCGCACCAGATACGACGTAGAGTGCTTGAGGGAAATCGGCTACTGCCATGGCATTGAAAATTATTCCCGCCATTTATCTGGAAAGCCGCAGCAATCAAGGCCTGATTGTCTGATAGATTATTTTCCGAAAGATTTTCTTCTCATAATTGACGAAAGCCACGTTACTATTCCTCAGATTAGAGGTATGTACGAAGGAGATAGGGCAAGGAAAGAGACCCTGGTTAAATACGGTTTTCGCTTGCCGTCGTGCTTAGATAACCGGCCGTTGAAGTTTAATGAATTTGAAGGCCTGCTGAACCAGGTGATTTTTGTTTCTGCAACTCCCGCTGAATATGAGCTCAAGAAATCTAAAGGAAAAGTTATAGAGCAGATTATCAGGCCTACGGGATTGATTGACCCGAAAATTATCGTCAAGCCCAGCGAAGGCCAGCTCGAAGATTTGATTGACGAAGTCAAAAAGCGCTCCCAGAAGAATGAGCGGGTCTTGGTAACTACTCTTACCAAGAGGATGTCGGAAGACCTGAGTAATTATTTGAAAGATGAAGGGCTAAAGGTAAAATATCTGCATTCCGAGATAAAGACCATTGAGCGCGCGCAAATCCTCAAGGAATTAAGGCAGAAAAAATTTGATTGCTTAGTCGGGGTGAATCTTCTGCGCGAAGGCCTGGATTTGCCTGAGGTATCTCTGGTTGCTGTATTGGATGCAGATAAGGAGGGTTTTTTGAGGTCGGCAACCAGCTTGATTCAGGTTGCCGGAAGAGCCGCCAGAAACATCAATGGCCAGGTAATAATGTATGCTGACACAGTTACCGGCTCAATGGAAAAGGCAATCTCTGAAAGCAGGCGCAGAAGAAAAATCCAATCGGAATTTAATGCCAAATATAAAATCACTCCCCGGGGCATTCAGAAGGCAATCCGGGAGGGGATCGAAACCCTGCAGGAAGCTGAAGAGTTTACTCAGGATTTAGCCGGCTTGCCGAAAGATGAACTTGAATTAAGGAGCTATATCTCTGAATTAGAATACGAAATGGAATTGGCAGCCAGGAATCTGCAGTTTGAGCAGGCGGCAAAAATAAGGGACAAGATTAAGGAGTTTAAGCAACCTAATGGATGAAGGCATAGTCAGGGTTTTTCATAGCCGGCGGCTGGATAGTTTGCAAACGCAGGGCATCGGCAAAAAAATCTATAAGTATGATACTACCGGCTCAACCAATGACCTGGCATTTATGTATGCCTTGCAAGGCGAGAAGGAAGGAGCTGTTTTCTGGGCCAGGGCTCAAACCAAGGGAAGGGGGAGGCAGGGGAGGTGCTGGGTTTCGCATAAAGACAAAGGAATTTATTTCTCCATAATTCTTAAACCCGATATTTTAGTTAGCGATGCGCCAAAAATTACCCTTTTGGCTGCATTGAGTATTTGTAAGGCCCTGCGTAAATCCTCAGATGGAGAATTTTTGCTCAAATGGCCAAACGATATTGTCATAGATGATAAAAAAATTGGCGGGATTCTCACTGAAATGAACGAGAAAAGAGGAAAGATAAGGTTTCTCATCGTGGGCATAGGCGTAAATACCAATTTTAAACGCAGCGAGCTGCCCACAAAAGAGGCAGCCTCATTGCGCATATTGCTGGAAAAAGAAATAGATAATGAACATATATTAGGCCTTTGCCTGCAGGAAATTGACAGCCATTATGCACAGTTTAAAAAAGACGGGTTCTCTCAGATAATAGATGAAGCACGCCATCTTTCCAGTCTCTGGGGAAAGCAGGTCAGAATCAACGATTCGCTTGAAGGGGTGGCGGTTGATTTTGATGAAGAAGGAGCTCTCTTAATCCGCCAGGCAAACGGATTCCTTGAACATATCTTTGCCGGCGATGTAAAACTTATGGCTTCGGATATATGAAAAGCCGAACCATTGCCTTACCGGCTTATGAGGCAGGAATGATTTTAGTCTGCGATATCGGCAACACTAATATTAGGTTTGGTTTTTTTAAAGGAAATAGCTTGATTTTTGAAGCTAAGCTGCGCACCCGCGCCTTCGGACAATCTAAAGCATACCTTGAAAATATGATTAAGTCAAAGAGCGCCGGCCTATCCGGCATCGAGGCAAATATTATCTGCAGCGTAGTCCCCCGCCTTAATAAAAAAATCAGGGACTGCCTATCAGCCCTTACAGCTCGGCCTGTTTATCTTGTAGGCAAAGATTTGATTGTCCCGATTAAAAATCTTTACGCAAACCCAGCGCAGGTCGGCCCTGACCGCTTAATTTGCGCCTATATGGCTTCTTTGCTTTATGGCGCGCCGCTTATCTGCGTTGACTTAGGGACCGCTATTACTTTTGATATAATCTCCAAAGATAGGAAGTACGCAGGAGGAATAATCCTGCCGGGATTACATTTATCTTTATCAGCATTGCATCAAAGTACTGCTTTGCTTCCGGAAATAAAGTTAGCGCACCCTAAAACAATAATCGGCAAAGATACAAGGCAAAGTATGCTTTCCGGAATAACCTTCGGTTTCGGCAGTTTAATTGACGGTTTGGCTGATAAATTGAAAAAGAGGCTCGGCGCAAAAACAAAAGTCATTGCTTGCGGAGGCGACGCTTTATTTATCAAACCATATTGTAAGAAAATCGACTACTTTGATGCAGGCCTAATTCTCAAAGGCTTGAGCAGGTTATTGAATGATAAACTAGAGATTGATTCTCGATAGATGGGGAAAATCAACATTCTTTATGTAATTACCAAGTTAGAATTAGGAGGAGCGCAAAAACATTTACTGAGCTTAATAACCAATTCAGACAAAAGCAAATATAATATATTTTTATTTACCGCGCAGGAAGGGTTGCTATTAAATGATGCCCTGGCAATATCCGGTTTATCTATAAAAACATCTTCAAACCTTACGCGCCCAATAAATTTTTTCAAAGACCTACTGGCTCTCTTAGAAATTTATAATTTTATAAAAAAACATAATATTGATATTGTCCATACCCACAGCTCCAAGGCTGGTATTATCGGCCGTTTAGCAGCTAAACTCGCGAAAACAAAAATTATCATACATACCGTTCATGGCTGGTCTTTTAATGATTACCAGCCGTTTTCTTTACGTATATTTTTTCTCTGTTTAGAAAGATTCGTGGCACAATTTACCAATGCTCTAATAGTAGTTTCTTATTCTGACAGGGAAAAGGGGTTAAGGAATCATATTGGAAAAGATAATAAATATATGCTTATCCGCTATGGAATTAATCTTAATCAGTTCAAGGCAAATGACTGTCAGATCAAAGAAGAATTGGGGCTGAACAAAGATGATTTGGTGGTAGGAATGATTTCCTGTCTTAAGCCCCAGAAATCTCCCGGGGACTTTATTAAGCTTGCCTATTTAGTCAATAAAACTATTGCAGATGTAAAATTTATTTTAATCGGCGATGGCATTTTACGTAAAGGCATAGAAAGATTGATTCTGAAATTCAAATTACAAAAACAAGTAACCTTACTTGGCTGGCGAAATGATATTCCCGCAGTATTATCCGCGATTGATATATTTGTGCTTACTTCTTTATGGGAAGGTTTACCCATAACGGCCTTGGAGGCGATAGCATCTCTTAAGCCGGTGGTTGCAACCG
>Ga0155429_170_pt1 | contig 18187 bp, 24 predicted proteins | sample RifCSPhighO2_02_FD_106397 | JGI IMG/M metagenome (GOLD analysis project Ga0155429, IMG submission 106397) | Omnitrophica WOR_2 bacterium RIFCSPHIGHO2_02_FULL_45_21 | reverse complement strand
GTAAGCCGGGTGCGGTAATAGTCACCCTCATGATTGACAAATACCTGCGTCTTATACTCCAGCCTGCGAAAAGCGGCAGAATGTATTATCCTGTCCCTATCGCGCTGATAGGAAGTGCGATAGGGATGCTCTTTCTCGGGGTACTGCCTGCCCCTGCTTTTCCGGCTCTTCATAGCATAAGGGGCCAAATAGGCATCTTCAAATTCTCTGAGATAATTTTTCATAGAGCTCGCTCAATGACTGCGAGATGATTTTGGTATCAAATATTACCGGCATAAAGTTGGTATCCTCTTTCCATCTGGGAACGATATGCAGATGCAAATGGCCCGGGATACCGGCTCCGGCAACCCTGCCGATATTCATCCCTAAATTAAATCCGTCTGGCTTGAGTATTTTCCCAAGCAAGGCCTGCATTTTATTAAGCGCATGAAATAAATCCAGTATTTCATCACTGCTAAGCTGCGTTAAATTCCTGATGTGCCGATAGGGAGAGAGCATCAGATGCCCGTTATTATAAGGAAATTTATTCAGCATGCAGAGGATATGCTTTGAACGAAAGAGAACTAAGTTTTTTCTGTCCCGGCTTTCTTTAGCCGCTCTGCAGAAAAGACATCCTCTTATCTTTCTTGCTACGTTGATATAGTTAATACGCCAGGGAGCCCAGAGCTTATCCATTTAATGCTATAACCTTACTATTTTCGCGTCAATCCTATCATCAATCAGGATTATACCATAAGAATTTTCACCGCTGAATACTTTATCTGTAGGGCTACCCGGATTAAAAAACAAAATTCCGTTTTTATTAAGAGACAACGGCTGATGGGAATGGCCAAAGATAATAATATCGGGTTTTTTCTCCTGAAATTCTTTCTCCGCCAAATCAATCAGGCCTGAAGGCGCTCCCCAGCCGTGGATTAATCCGATGCTAAAGCCGTTGACTTTTATTACTTCCTTCCTGGGTAGAATTTTCCTTAAACCCAGCTCATCCATATTTCCGTAGACTGCCTTTATCTCTTTTACGAGCTTTTGTAAATTTTTTAGAAATATAAGCGAGGTTATATCTCCGGCGTGCAGCAGGAGGTCGGCTGATTTTAGCTCATCATAAATCTTTGACGGCAGCTCTTCTGCAACTTGAGGTATATGGGTATCGGATAGGACTACAATCTTCACCCCGCCCTTCTTATTATCAACTCTATTATTCTGAAGAAGGGCGGGGTTCATTTTACAATCCTCGGTTTATCGTAAATATCAAGCAATGAATTTATCAAGCTCATATCCCAGGTATTGATTTTTGCTTCCTTAGCAATCAACCGGGCATTGGGGTCGATATCATCAAAGGCGATAAAGATTCTCTTTTGGGCTTTGGTGTATTTGAATCTTTTGCATAGATTGACGAATTCAAGAATATCGTCTTCATTTACCCTCTCTTCCTTGAAGCCCGCTATCCAGAGGCAATTTGGCGTTCTGGCCAGAATTCCGTCTTTTATCTGCTTGCCGCTTAAGCGCAATAATTTTACCTCTTTAAAATGATCGAGGCGGATACGTTTCTTCTGCAGCTCGACAGACTCATTATTAAATTGAGAGAAAAGCTCTAAAATTCGCTCTGCCGGCTCTCTTGACTGGGCGCTGCAAAAATCTGCATAGAGCTCGCTGAGCCATTTTCTAAAGAGTTGTTTCGTACTTTCGCTATCAACCGTAAAACTGCTTAACCTTAATGCATATACGCTTTCAAGCCAGAAACCAAAAAATCTATCGTTTAAATAGTAGCTCTCGGCATTCTTCGATACGACATCGCAGGCGCAGAACTGATTTAGAACCGCGCTCACTTCCTTCTTTGTCTTACCTGCAAATCCAGAGATGGTTTGAGTACGCGTTAAGCCGCGGGCAAGCCCGAGTAAAATCTTGACGCTGAGCGAAGGCTCCTTGAATTGTTTTTCTATTTCGCTGACAATCCAGGAAAAACGCCTATTCAAAATACCCCAGCTATCAATAAAAATATTTTCTAATGATGAAATCAGCGAATCAAGGCCTACAGGCAGCAAGGGTTCCCTAACGTGATAGTCCCTGAAGGCATCACAAAGCACAGTGAGATAAAAGGGATGAGCGGAACTGAAATTAATAATAAAATTTAAAATATGCGCTGGGGCGGGTAGAGATTTTAATCTGTCCTTAACTAATGATTGCGCAGTTTTATTGTCAAAGGCCTCAAGCTCTATTTTCTCAAAGCTTCCAAATAAAAGGGCTAAGTCGGATGCAAAAATCTTATTGGCAAGTTGCTTTCGGGAAGAGAGCAGGATATACATCGTATGCTTATTGAGCATAATCTGCTTGCGCCAAGAGAGGTAGAAGTCCTTTATCCTCAAGGCCTCCAACAGATGAAACTCATCGAAGATAACGATACAGTATTTGCCTGTTTCTCTATGCAATACCTCTGTAAGCTCTAAACTACCGATAAATGCGTCGTGAGCGCTTATTCTCTTTCTTTCAAAAATGAGCTCTCGCGCCAGCGCGCAGGTCTGGGGGGCATACCTTTCTGACTTTTTAATTAAAAAATCAATATCATCATCTTTCAGGGTGAGGGCGCTATTTTCTAAAAAGGCATAAAGAAGCGTCCCGATGAATTTCCTTAAAAAAATACCTGCTGCTTGTCCACCCTGGGGGGCTTGGGGATTAACTTCAATATAAACACAAACAGTATGCCTGTCGCAATAGCGGGATAGCCAATATTTGGTAAGATAGGTTTTGCCGATGCATTCTGCGCCGATTATGGCAATATTCTGCCTGTAGCCCTTGTTCAAGCCATTTGCGCGTTTATCTAAAATACTGAGTATGTCCTGTCTTCCGTAAAATTCCATTTAATGAACTCCCGCCGAAAGGCGGGGCGAATTAATCCCGTCAACTGCGAAGCGCTTTGTTGACGGGAGAGCCACAGGTTTACCTTATTGTTATACTCTCCTACCGCCGCTCTAACGTGGAAGATAATAATAGGGGTCCTGGGGAATGTGCCCTCTTCTTATTTCAAAATGCAATAAACCGTTTTCGCATTTTGCAATCGGAGTCCCCCGATTAATATAATCTCCGGGTTTTACCAAAATATCCGAGAGTAAACTATACAACGTCATTATACCGTCATTATGGGATATAATCAGGGTTTTTCCATAATCCCCAAAATTTTTATTGCTGAAAACAACGGTTCCTGAAGCCGAGGCGACAACATTAGAGCCGGGCCCAGCGCCTATGGTAATACCTTTGTTTATTCCCTCGTTGGTTTTTTCGCCGAAGCCGGAAAGAATTTTACCTTTTTTTGGCCAGACAAAATCCTCAAAGCGCCCAAGCGGCTGCGTTGCAGCAGGCAATGCAAGCGCACTTAAATTTCCAGGAATAAAAATTGACTGCCCCGCCTCTATCTGTGCCGAATCTTTAATGTTATTAATCCTGATTATTTCATCAAGTTCAACGGCATAGATTTTAGAAATACGCCAGAGGGTCTGGCCCTTTACTACGCGATGATAAGTGCCAGGCAGGCCCGGCCGCTGTATTTTTGGGACAGATGGCTTAGGGGCGTATTCAACAGTCGCACAACCGCTTAAAACAGTTAACAACACACAGATAAGCCGGTAAGGCAATGGCCTGGCTTTCCTTATAAGCCAGAGGGCGATGGTGCGGCTTCCTATAGCCGCAGCCATAGCCAAAGCCATAACAGTTGACGCAAAAAAATTATTGAAAAACATCTACAAAACCGTAATCAGTTTTTAGAGCGGGTGAGCGGAATCGAACCGCCATATACAGCTTGGGAAGCTGCCATTCTGCCACTGAATTACACCCGCGCACAGCTACGCCCGCGCGCATTCCTCAATAAGTTTTATTGAACAGTATTCGCTGCACATTGTACACACATCTGATAGATGCGGCTTTGAAGCAGCGCGGTATTCTTTAGCTTTTTGAGGATCAATTGATAATGCAATCTGCGTATCCCAATTACGCTTTTTTCTGGCAATTGACATCTGCTTATCCCAGTCAATCGCTCCCCTGACCCCTTTTACAATATCTGCGCAATGGCCGGCGATGCGCGAGGCAATCACTCCTTCTTTTATATCTTCAACCGAGGGATGGCGTAAATGTTCAGCCGGGCTTACCACGCAGAGAAAATCTGCGCCGTAACTTGCTGCCAGCGCACCTCCGATTGCCGCTGAAATATGGTCTCTGGTTGAGGCCACATCGGTTACCAAAGGGCCTAAGACATAAAACGGGGCATCATTACAGATCCTCTTTTCTAACTCAACATTTCTCTTGATTTGCTGCAAAGGCACATGGCCTGGCCCTTCGATAATAACCTGCACCTTCTTTTCTTGTGCCCTGCGGGCTAACTTTCCCAGAAGCCTTAATTCACTTAACTGCGCAGCATCCGTTGCGTCTAAAATCGAACCCGGCCTCAGGCCATCGCCTAAGCTTAAGGTAATATCATAGTTATAGGCAATCTCCAGAATTTTATCAAAGCACTCGTAGAGTGGATTTTCCTTCTTCTGATGAGCCATCCAGCTGGTCAGTATCGCGCCGCCCCGGCTGACGATATCTAAAATCCGTTTACCTTTTCTTACCAAGGAAACGGTTTTGCGGGTTACCCCTGCGTGGATAGTCATAAAATCTACTCCGTCTTCAGCCTGTTCCTGGATTACCCCGAGCAGGCAATCGGCTGTCATCTCAAGAAAAGTCCCTTTTCTTCTTGTTGCCTCCTGCGCTGCTTGATAGATAGGCACAGTTCCCACAGGCAGCGTAGATTCTTTAAGCACGGCCCTGCGTATACCTGGAATATCCTGGCCAATACTTAAGTCCATCACCGTATCTGCGCCATAATCAACTGCGACCCTTAATTTTTCGAGCTCATCGGAAATATCCGCTTCATCGCTTGAGGTTCCGATATTGGCATTGATTTTGGTGCGCAGCCCATAACCGATCGCGCAGATTTTCTTTATCGCGCGTTTGTTATTCTTAGGAATTACGATTCTTCCGCAAGCAATATTCTTTTTTAAAAAATTCCTGCTCACCCCCTCAATCTCTGCGACTGCGGCAATCTCCTGGGAGGTTTTATTCTTCAGGGCTGATTCTAACTGAGTCATCATTTTAGTCCTGCTATTGCTTTAGCGGCATCCTTTGCCTTGCATATCGCTCTCACTACCGCGATTAACCTGCCGCCGGCCTTTCTTACTAATTTTATATTATCCATATTAATTCCGCCGATAGCCACAATAGGTAATTTTAGGCGCTGGCAGGCCTCCTTCAATAGCTTAAGTCCGACGGGCCTATACCCGGGCTTGGTCGGTGTCTTAAAAATCGGCCCGATACTAATGTAGTCGACACCTTCTCTTTCAGCTTGGATGGCTTGTTTTAAGCTATGGCAGGACTTACCGATAATTCTATGAGAACCCAATATCGCCCGGGCTGCCTTAACCGGCAGGTCATCCTGTCCTAAATGCACTCCGTCTCCCTGGGCCGCCCGCGCGATATCCAATCGGTCATTAACGATAAATAAAGCCTTACCCTTAACAAGCCTTCTTATTAAAAGAGCATTTTTATAGAAACCGGCCGTATCAAAAGTCTTATCCCTGAGCTGTATGAGTTTGACTCCGGCCTTCAAACATTCCCTGACAATTACTGATAGGCGCTCCGGGCGGCCGCAAACAGAGCGGTTAACACTGAATAAAGTCGAAGTGTCAATCACCGCATATATGCCGGAGTTTGGAATACGTCTTTTTTTCAAGTTGATAAAGGCGATAGCGAATGTTCTTAAAGCCCTGCGATGCTTTCGAAGATTTAAGTTTGGAAAATTCTTCTAAAACCCTGATCGATTCTTTTGTCCTCTGAATATTAGCAAAAAAGATATCTTTGTAATTTATTCTTTTGAGCTCACTTTCTATCGAAGCCCTGCCTGCATCTTTTGCGCTATTGCGCGAGTTAAGCAAAGACAAATTCGCGATATTCCAATCCCTGGCAGTGCTTACAATTCTATGGCGCAGATTCTTAAATGCCAGGGTTAAATTTTTATTCGCAAGGATAAAACGCGTTATTTCCTCGCATACCCTAATACCTTCTAAGGCGCGGTTCTGGTTTGCATCAATGATACGTAAAATCTTTTTATCCACAGATGAACGCGATGCGCTCTATTAATTTACTTGTGGAATACCCTTTAAGATACGGTATAGTCAAGACCCTGCCGCCAGTTGCTTTCACGGAATCTGCGCCCACAATATCATCGAGTTTCCAATCGCCGCCTTTTATCAGAACATCCGGGCGGATAAGCTTTATCAGTTTCCTGGGGGTCTCTGCGTTAAAAATAGCCACAAAATCCACCGCTTGCAGCGCGCTTAACACCCCTGCCCGGCCCATCTGTTTATTGATCGGCCTATTTTTGCCTTTAATTTTCTTTAGCGAGGAATCGCTGTTTAATCCCACCACCAGTATATCGGCTTTTCCTTTAGCTTGCTCTAAATATTTTACATGTCCATAGTGCAAGATATCAAAACAGCCATTGGTAAAGGCAATTTTCTTTCCCTGGCGCTTAAGCGCATCAATAATTTTTATAAGTTTACTCTGGCTCTGTATTTTATCTTGCGAAAACATCTTTGCATCTACTCGAGAAACGCAAAAATAATGGAAATTTACATTATTTTTGCGTCAATCTTTAAACAGCTCTTCCTCTACCAGCTCACAGATAATGTGAGCCATGGTAATATGCGCTTCCTGGATTCTGGGTGTGGCTTGCGACGGTATGATCAGTGCGATATCGGCTAACTTGCTCAACTCTCCTCCGAGGGCGCCTGAAAGACAGATGGTCTTAAGCCCCATTTCTTTTGCCTTCTTTATTGCCAGGAGCACGTTCTTTGCCCGGCCGCTGGTGGATATGCCTATGGCGATATCCGCAGGCCTTGCCAGGGCTTCCAATTGCCGAGAGAATACTACTTCGTAACCATAATCGTTACTTAAGGCAGTCAAAACTGAGGTATTTGTAGTCAAGGCTACTGCGGGAAGCGCGGCTCTTTCTTTTTTGAATCTCCCCACAAATTCCGCGGCGATATGTTGGGCATCTGCGGCCGAGCCGCCATTGCCAAAGATAAGCACTTTGCCGCCGGCCTTAAAAGAAGCGACAATTGCTTTTACCGCTTTGATGATATTATCAAGCTGGGTATGCAGAATAACCTCTTTGATATGGATGGCATCGTTAATGATATCTATTATCTTATCGCGCATTTAATCAGCCCCGCCGTTGGCGTCTGCGAATTATCCAAAAAAAACCTTGGCCAATTCGTAATATTCAGGGTCAACGGTTTTTAGTTTTCCCGTTGCTGTTTCAAGGCTAACGGAAATAATTTTATTTCCCGAGAGAGCAACCATCTGGCCGAATTTTTTCTCTTTTATCAATTCTACGGCTTTAACTCCAAAGCGCGTGCCTAAAACCCGGTCAAAGGCTGTGGGCGTACCTCCTCTCTGGATATGGCCTAAGACAGAAACCCTTGTTTCATAGCCAGTGCGCTTTTCGATTTCTCTGGCTAATGCCTCGCCGATTCCTCCTAAACGCACATGGCCGAATTCATCTAACTTCTGCTCCTGGAGCACTGCAGGGCCTTCTTTAAAATGCGCTCCCTCTGCCACAACCACAATGCTAAATGTTTTCCCGCGGGCATGTCTTTTTTTGAGCAAAGCGCATACTTCATCCATATCAATGGGTATCTCGGGTATCAATATCACATCTGCTCCGCCGGCAATCCCTGACTCAATCGCAATCCAGCCTGCGTGCCTGCCCATTACCTCAACCACGATAATCCGGTGGTGGCTTTCGGCAGTGGTATGCAGACGGTCAATACATTCGGTGGCGATATTGACTGCGGTATCAAAACCAAAGGTATAATCGGTAGCGGACAAATCATTATCAATTGTCTTCGGAACGCCTACGATACTCAGGCCTTCCTTAGCCAATTTTGCGGCTACGCCCAGGGTGTCTTCGCCGCCCACTACAATGAGGGCATCCAAACCTAAAGCCCTGTAGTTAACAATGGCTTTCTCTACTCCCAGCTCTTTTTTATATGGATTGGTGCGGCTGGTCCCCAGGATGGTTCCTCCCCTGGGAAGGATTCCTGATATTGACTGTAAATTTAACGACCCACTCTCATTTTCAATCAGGCCTTTCCAGCCATTCTTTATGCCAATAACCTCATATCCATCGTTAATTCCCTTACGCACTACAGCGCGTATCACTGAATTTAATCCCGGGCAATCTCCACCGCCGGTAAGAATACCTATTTTTGCCATAATACCTTTCTCTAACGCCCATACCCATAAAATGGGATGGGCGGTTCTTTGATTTCACTTTCTATTTTTTGCTTGGTCTTTTCTTTCTCTTCGTGAGTAATGATTTTGGCTACGTGTATCCTCACTGAAATCGGCTCATCAATACCGCGCAGTAGAGCCTGAATCTTATTTTTTATCAATTCCTGCAGCCGCTCGGTAAGCTCGGTGATACTGGTTTCTGTGCGCAAATCTATCCTCAAATTAACTATAATACCCTTTTTATTTACCACCACGTCAGGCCTGAAACTCTTAACCTCCGGAACCTGCAGGGCAAGCCGCCTGATAAGGTCTTCAACCGCGGACAATGCAATACTGACCTGGCCGCTGGGAGTCGCAAAGGCAATATTTTTTTCTCTCTGCATCTTCCCCATGACGGATTGGGCAAAAGAAATACTGATCAGAATAATTAAGGCGCTGATTAATCCTAAGATGAGGCGGGAATTTGGGTCCTGGTCAATCCGGGTCACGGTATTAAAAATCATCAGCGGCGTTATCCAATTCAGGGCAAAACCCGCAATTATTACGGCAAGCAGAATAAAAAAGATTGTATTAAATAAAAGTCCGCATAAAGTAAATAATCTCATATCTAACCCCCTTATGGCTTTGGCCATTGGAGGCCAAACCATTGCCTTCTTGGCTTACCCCTTCTCTATTCCCTGTATGTTAATCGTAATAGACCTGGGCGACTTATCAATCATTTTCTCAAGCGCCTGACTGACCCCCTCCTGCACACTCTCAGAAATTTCAGGAATATTATAGCCGTATCTTACAACCAGGGGTATCTCAAGTTTTATCTGGCCATGCTTACTGAATTCAACTTTTATACTTTTAGAGTTTCTCAAACCCAGGAACCTGAATATGTCAAAATCAACCGCCCGGCCTATCTCTTTTACTCCCTCAATTTCAAGGGCCGCTATCGTGGCGATTGAGGCGATGACGTTTTGATGGATTTTTACCTCTGCCAAATCTGTCTTAGAATCAACCTCCATCTTCATAGTTATTTTCTCGCCCCTTCCTCTTTAAAGGTTTCGTTTATGAAATTGGTAGAGAAATCTCCTTTTATAAAAAATGAATTTTCTAATACCGCTCTATGGAATAGGATGGTGGTTTTAATCGGCTCAACGGTAAACTCGCCGAGGGCGCGGCTCATTATCTGGATTGCTTCTTTACGGTCCTTTCCCAGGACAATCAATTTAGCGATCAGTGAATCATAATGCTGGCTGACGGTATATCCCTGATAGACATGGCTGTCAATTCTTACCCCCGGGCCCCCCGGAAAATTTAAGAGCTCAATTTTACCGGGTGAAGGCATAAAATTGTTTTCGCAATCCTCGGCGTTGATGCGGCATTCAATGCTCGAGCCTCTGAAAACAATATCATCCTGCTGGGATTTTAATTTTTCACCCGCCGCGATTTTAATCTGCTCCTTAACAATATCCATACCGGTAACTAACTCGGTTACCGGATGCTCTACCTGGATGCGGGTATTCATCTCCATAAAGTAGAAATTTTTATCCTCATCAAGCAGAAACTCAACCGTCCCGGCGCTTACGTACTTTACCTCTTTGGCAGCCCGGATTGCTGCTTCACCTAAACGTTTACGCAGTTTATTATCCACCACCGGCGACGGAGATTCCTCCAGAAGCTTCTGATGGCGCCGCTGGATAGAACAGTCGCGCTCTCCCAGGTGAATGATGTGGTTATATTTATCCGCCAGAAGCTGGATTTCAATATGGCGCGGCCTCTCGATGTATTTTTCAATATAGACATTGGAGTTGCCAAAACTTACCTCTGCTTCAGACTGGGCGGTAATCAAACCGGAAACTAAACTGATATCATTGTGGCAGACACGTATCCCTTTGCCGCCGCCTCCGGCAGCCGCCTTGATGATCACCGGATAACCGATACGCCTTGCTGTCTTTAAGCCGTCCTCTTTGGTTTTTATGGCCGAAACGCTCCCGGGAATAATCGGTATGCCGGCCTTGCGCATAGTTTCGCGCGCCTGCATCTTATCGCCCATAAGACGGATATTTTCCGGGGTCGGCCCAATAAAGGTAATCTGGCAGGATTCGCAGATTTCAGCGAAATGGGGATTTTCCGCTAAAAATCCGTAGCCGGGATGGATAGCGTCAACATCGGTTATTTCCGCTGCGGAAATGATTGCCGGTATGTTGAGGTAACTATTGACGCTGGCAGCCGGCCCGATACAGATAGCTTCATCGGCCATGCGCACATGCAGGGAGTCGTTATCCACCTGGGAATAAACGCTAACGGTACGTATCCCCAGCTCTTTGCAGGCCCGGATAATCCGCAAGGCGATTTCACCACGGTTGGCGATCAGTATCTTGGAAAACATTATTTTGGCCTAGCTTATCAGGCGGGAGGTTCTATAAGAAACAAAGGCTGGCCGAATTCTACCGGCTCAGCATTATCAACTAAAATCTCTAAAATCTTTCCCTTTACTTCAGACTTAATTTCGTTCATCAGCTTCATTGCTTCGATGATGCAGATTACCTGTCCCGGCTCAATCTCCTGGTTAAGCTGCACAAAAGGCGGCGCCTCAGGGCTGGGAGCGCGATAAAATGTTCCTACCATCGGGGATTTGATTTCAATTCTATTTGCCGAAAGCTCCTTCTTGAGCGCCCCGGCAAGCGCAGCTTCAGGCGGGTAAGCTCTTTCCCGTTCAATGAAGATAGGCGCCGGAGTTATTTCTTGCGCGCCAGCCCCGCCTTTTTTTAGCTTGATGCGCATCCCATCCTTCTCAATCTCAAGCTCAGAGAGATTATTCTCATTCATCAGATTAATCATCTCTTTGATTTCTTTTACATTCATCCCTTAGCTTTTCCTTCTCTCATCTATTTTCTTGATACCTGACACTTGACACTTTTTAATAGGCCCGCTCAACGTAGCTGGCACTGCGGGTATCTACCTTAATCTTATCCCCCACATTGATAAATAGCGGAACCTGAATAGTTGCGCCGGTTTCAACCTTCGCGGATTTACTGCCGCTTTTAGCTGTATCGCCGCGCACCCCTGGTTCGGTTTCTGTTACCAGCAGTTCAATAAAATTCGGCATCAGCACATTTAAGACCTGCTCCTTATAAAAAAATCCGCTAACTTCCAGGTTATCCTTAAGAAACTTAGTGGCTTCTCCCAGGACATCCCGGGAAATCACCAGCTGGTCGTAATTCTCCTGGTTCATAAAATGGTAGAACTCGCCCGCCGCGTAAAGATACTGCAGCTTTCTCTGCTCTACAAAGGCCTCCTCCGCGGTATCCTGGCCCCTGAAGGTCCTATCAAGCAAGCCTCCGCTTCTTAAATTCTTAATCCTTGTGCGCACAAAGGCAGAGCCCTTGGCCGGTTTTACATGTTCGGTTTCAATAATCTGATAGACCTGCGTGTCTAAGAGGATAGTTACCCCTACCTTAAATTGATTTATTGATAGCGCCACTTAAAAGCTCAGCCCCTTTCTTAGTAACCAAGATCATATCTTCTACCCGCAAGCCAAACCTGCCGGGAAGATAAATCCCCGGCTCAACGGTAAAAACCATACCCTCTTTTAGGAGAGATTTATTTTTCGCTGAGATGGAAGGCTCTTCGTGAACCTCTAAACCTACTCCGTGGCCTAAGCTGTGGCCAAAGTAGCGGCCATAGCCAAAACTGCGAATATAACTGCGGCTGGCGTAGTCGAGCTGGCTAATTTCTCTCTCGGGCTTAACTGCCTCTATCGCCTTCTCTTGCGCGCCGATGATAATTTGATAGAGCTTGCGCTGAATAGGTTGTATTCTATCTAAAAAGAATACCCTTGTCAAGTCAGATTTGTAGCCATTTAGCTCAACGCCGATATCTATGAGCACCGCATCATCCGGCCTAAGCTTCCTATTTGAGATAGGGGAATGCGGAAAGCTGGAATGGCTGCCGCTGGCGACAATAATATTGAACGCGCTTCTTAGCGCTCCCCCTAAACGGATAAAACGTTCAAGCTCGCCGGCTATCTCTAATTCGCTAAGGCCCGGCTTAAGATAACCCTTTAAAAATTTAAAGGCGGAGGCGGTGAGCGCTACCGCCTCTTTGATATATTTTACTTCCTGCGGCTCCTTGATTTGCCGCAGGCTTTCAATGAGATTAAAGGTATCAACGATTTTAATCTTTGGCCCGGCATATTCCTTTATTTTAGCATATTCAGCAACCTTTAAGTCATTTGCCTCAAACCCCAGGCGGCGGATTTTGAGTTTTTTAGCCAGGCGGGCAATATCAGCGAATAAATTATTATACTTAAATACAGAGAGGCCCTGGATATTCTTTTCTGCCTCTAGAATATAGCGGAAGTCGGTAATCAGATAGGACTTTTTTGGGCTGAGTAAAAGATAGCAATCGGAAATATTATAATAACTCAGGTAGGAAACATTTGCCGCTTTGCTGACTAAAAGCCCGTCAAGAGAGCTGGTTTTTAGTTTCTCCAAGAGGCGGCGGAAGCGGGAAGTCATCTATTTTAAAGATTAATTCACGAGCCGGGTTCAGCTTCGTCAATGAGCATTATCGGTATGCCGTCGCGCACCGGATACTTGCGTTTACATTTAGTGCAGACGAGCTTTTCCTCACCCGCGGCGCTCTCTAAAACTACGTCGCTCTTACAGGCCGGGCAGGCCAAGATATCCAGCAATTCTTTATCTATCATTTTCTATCCTCCCGAATTTATCCTATTTTTCAGTTACTTCCGCCTCTAACTTCTTCATTGTTCGCTATAAGTTTGCATAGAGCCATGATCGGCCTGCTTTTTTGTGCAGAAACGACACTATTTTTCAGACCTCTGAACTCTAACAGCGCCATTCACATCCAATTTTGTCGCTGGCCCCGTCGTCCCGATGCCGACGTTGCCGCGCATTTAATTTATTAAAACCAAGCCCGCCCTTCTTGATTGCCCAAATAGGCGGGGTGTCCCTTACTCATAGATGTTGTGAGTCCTTATGTCGTGATAAAGTATCTCTGCTGAACTTAAGAATTCAAAAAGAACCCGGTAATCTCGATTAATTGAATAAGACTAGAGACCTTTAAGTTTACCTTTCAAGGCATGAGTCTTTAACCGTGGATCAAACGCATTGAGGCGAAACCAGTTATCTTTAATCACTGCAAGTTCTTGAATGGAGCGAGGAAGTTTAACAAATGAACGCTCAAAATGTGGGGTTGTGGAAACCTTACGGATAGAACGTTCCATTAGTTAGGATTGTAACTCTCTAAGAGAATGAATAACGCGCGTCTTTCCCAGTCTATGGGCCTGGCGGCCCTCTTCTACAAATTTTAAGACATCTTCAGCACTAAGGTGAGCCTTGTAAGATTTAGGTCGTAGATGCTGAGCTACTGCTTCCCAAGGAATACGCACAATCAGTGCCTTCTTTGTAACAGTCATTGTCGTTTCACCATTTGCCATTTTATCTTACCTCCTATTCAAATTTTGTCACAGCTTTAGGCCAAAATTAAGCCAAAAATTCACCTCTTATCTCACGACTTTAATAAAATAGTATCTATCCCTATTTTATAACTTCTTAATTGTTCGCTATAAGTTTGCATAGAGCCCTGTTCAGGTCTAGGGCGCGCGGTTCGGCGCGCGCGGCGGCCCCGATGCCAGCCTGCCAATGATCCGTGCGCGCGCCACCAGGCCGAAGCGGCTGCTGTCAATTGAACCTCCGACGAGGTTACCGAGCAGCAGGTAGCTCTCCGGCGGGATGACTCCTGCATCTTTCTCTGCCTCTGCGCTGAGCCGCTGCGCGCGCCAGGCGCCGAAGAGGTATGGCAAACCCTCGGTATTCGTAACGACTTCACCGTTGACGATGAGCCGCCAGCCGTCTGCTTCTTTGCGCAGGCCGAAGCGATCCCCCGGGATAGCTTTGACGATCTTTAGAAAAGGATCCAACCGGCTCGGATTCTGGTAGGCCACGATTTCTCCGCGCGCAATAGGCAGGCACTGCTCTGGATCCATTAGCAAAATCACCTCATCCCCCGGCCGGAACAGGGGTGCCAGCGAGGCCCCGCGCACGATCCGCGGTTCCGCGTTCGTCAAGCATGGGGTTTCGGCGAACGTAGGCAGGGCAATCGCCCAAATCATCGCCGCCGCAGGCATACCGATCCTTCTACTGACAACAGTAGGCATATGCATAAAGAAGACCTCCTCCGCCAGTACTCCTACAGGTCCATCCTCCAGGTGTATTTGAGTACGGGTGAGAGCCGGTCAGCGGAACAGTACTGTCACAACCGCCGGTAACGAGGTTCTCGCTTTCTCTACTTTTGGCAAAGAGTTTCTGTCACGCAAATCCGAATACAAATTCCGCCTCCACCTCCATCGTAATCATAAACCCAAGAATCTAGAATCGTGTATGGACCTCCTCCCGCAGGACACCAGGGCGGCTGATACATTATGCAGCTACAGCTTCCGGAATCCCCCATTCTCATCCGCCGTGTAACGAAATACCCGCCGCCGATAGCCGCGTCCACGTAGCTCTTGGTCGTAAGGGTCTGTTCAGGGTCGGTGCCGACAGTCAGGTTGGAGGAACGGGCCTTGCCAGAAGCAGTGATACTGACGAGCACATTATTGTTTTCATCCATGGCTTGAAAGAGATCAGAGGTTTGACCTGAGACTCGTCTGGTGACGAGAGTCGGAACGGGGGAAGGAATACTATTATGGTTGGAGGCCTCAAATAGTCCGGATATTCCCTCATCTGAAGTTCCTACGATACCTGTTGTTTTATAATCACCTTGTCCAATAACTCCCGCAGCAAGAGCTGGCGAAGAAGTGCCCCCCAGAGCGAACCCATAATTACCCGCATAGGACTCTCCCTTAACGCCAATACGTCTTTCGGAATATCCTCCGACACCGAGCCCGTTTGTGATAGCCGTCCATCCAAAGATACCGGACGTCCCACCACCCTCAGCCATCAGGGCGTAGGCACCTGAGTAGGTGGGAGAAAGGGGAACCCCTCGAATATATACCCTATCATTGTAATTGGGCCCCGTAAAGGGCGATGTTGCTGTCGTGCCGATCGCTACCTGACCCCAGCGCACATCCAACATCCCATGAGGCGCGGTCGTCCCAATGCCGACCCTGCCCTCCACTACCAGGTCAACTTCATTGCAGATTTCATTAGCCGCGCAACCGCCGCCCGTATCCCAGGGATAAGCGCTGGCATTATAATAGGTGCCTCCTACGGCCATTCTCGTGGCGCGCATCTCCTTATAGACCCCGTAGGGCGCCGGGTAATAGGTGGTGACGGTGATAGTTTCCTCGCTCTGGGAAAAAGAATAAAAAGGCGAGATAAAGTTAATCAAGATGAGGATTAAGAGAGAAAAGAGAAAGAAAGTAAAAGATCTTTTTGAGTTAGGCACTTTACACCTCCTGGTTTTTCTTGGCTGGGGCGGTCTTCTGCACATAGCGCATCCTTAATTCGTATAATATGCCTTCTAACATAGCGCTCTCCTCCGGGGTCAGGTTGTTCTTGGTTTTTTCCTCAAGCATTCCCAAAGTATCAATCAAAAACTTTGCCTGGGGCAGGCTCTCTTCTTTTTTGCCATCCGCCGGGTTTTGGGCATCGCCCAGAGCAATAGTTGCCTGCATGGCCAGGGTGGTGATGAAAAATGGGAAGCCCGGCTCCGGCGGCACAAATTCTTCTGCTCTCTCAACCCCCTTAGGCGCGGATGCGCCGCCTTCTGGTTTTTGCTTCTCTTTTTCTATCCCGGCCTTGTAACTCTCGTCAACTTTTTTCTTGGCTTCCTCGTCCATAAGGTTTGGTTTCCTCTAATAAACAATAATTCCGGCGTAACCGACTACGCTGGAGCGGTCTTGCGTGGTATCGCCGCTGGTCTGATACTTGACCAATTCGCCTTTTTTCGCGCCCAGGGCCCTGGCCGCGGAAAGCATAGCGATGGCCGCGGCAGCTCCGCACATAGAAATATCCAACTCATTAACCTTTGCCCATAATTTCTCTTCATCCAGCTCTTCAATCGCGGCGATGGCCTGGCGGTCTTTTTCCTTTGCCGCTCGCTCATCCTCATAATGAGTCATATCAGAGCTGGCCACAATCAGCGCGTCTTTTTCCATACCCAGTTCCTTAAGCGCAGAAGCTATGCCCAAGCCTAACTCCCGGCAGCGCTTAAAATCATTGCTTCTAATTACTACCGGAACAAAGCTAAAATCTTCCTGTAAATATTGAAACAGGGGAAGCTCAACTTCTACTGAATGTTCAAATTGATGCGCGCGGATGTCAGCGCTTAAGAAAGGGACTTTCTCTAATAGTTTCCGCGCTAAAAGCGTATTTATACCCAGATTGCCAAAAGGCAGGCTAAAAGAGCCCTCATCCATAACGCTGAAAGGTTTACCCATTCCGGTATGATTAGGGCCGAGGATGATTAAATTTTTTTTTATTCTGATTCCCGAAACTACCTGATAGGCGACCAGCCCCGAATAAATATAGCCGGCATGAGGAAGCAGGCAGGCAATCACCTCTTTCTTTACCTGCGCCGGTTTTATTTCTTTAGAAAATAGCGCAATTTGCGCCTTGAGCTCCTGCGGATTTAAAGGATAAAATTTCCCGGCCGCGGCCGTTTGCCTAATTCGGGCCATAAAGCTTTTCTAAATAATCCTTAGCGCAAGTTATCTCTTCGGCAGTCGCAGGATAATGCGCCTCTAAGGTCTTGATGGTTTCATTTCTAAGATATGGCTTAAGCGCATTGAAATCAAAATCGCCCTTAAGCGGAGCCAGATGGTCCTGGGTTCCTTTAATATCATGCAGATGCACGCCGATAAGATACGGCGCGTATTTATCTAAATAATCTTTATGCTTGATAAAAGCTAAATTTTCCCAGAGCTGGGCATGGCCGGTATCATGCCAATAGAAAATAGGCGCGCCTCTAAAATGCTCTAAGATTCTGCCCGTTTCTCTAAAGGAAGGAATCTCGCGGAAATAAAACCTATTTTCAATGCCAAGGGCAATATCCCGCCCTTTGGCGTAGTCGGCCAGCTGTTCAAGGCTGCTTAAAGCGTTTGAAAAATGCGCCTCGGCTTTTTCTATTCTTTCTTTACGCATGCGGATTTTCAGGGACTGAAAATCAGGGACTGAAAATCCTCCCTGCGTATATAGAGAAATCAACTCTCTGGTATGGTCTATTATTTCCACCCTGCCGCAATGCAAGACCACTGCCTGCGCATTCAGCCTTCGCGCGGTATCAATGCTAACTTTAGTATATTTTACTGCTAAGGCCCTTATCTCTTCGTCAGAAGAGGATAAGGAATAACAGTCGGGAAGGGCTTCTCTCCTTTCAATGCCATCCGGTATAGGACAAAAGTTATGCAGCGAATGGACTCTGATTTGCTTCTTTTTAACTAAACGGGCAATATCTGCGACTATTTTCTTAGTTAAATTAAAACTTAACTCAATCTCCTCAAAGCCAAGGCCGCGGATTTCCTGAACGATTCCCTCGCCATCGTTATAACGAAAGGCGTTCCAGGCAGTTGATAAAGAAAGCCCCATTTGCTATTAGTCTATTTGCCTCTATTGCGCCTGCGCTCGCTCGGTTTTTCATAGTGCTTGCGGTCGCGCACTTCCTTCAAAATCCCATCTTTATCAATTTTTTTCTTAAATCTCCTTAAGGCGGACTCAAAGGACTCATCTTTTCTTATCAGCACTTCAGACATATAGTATCATCTCCTTTTGGGTTTATTATATCATCTACGGGCAGCGGTGTCAATAAGCAGGGGTAACTACGAATTGACTCACATTAAATCTAACCGAAATCTTTTTATACGGGTATCATTGACTCATAAATCATCTAACCGAAAACATACCTTCAGGAGGTG
>Ga0155429_164_pt1 | contig 18380 bp, 17 predicted proteins | sample RifCSPhighO2_02_FD_106397 | JGI IMG/M metagenome (GOLD analysis project Ga0155429, IMG submission 106397) | Omnitrophica WOR_2 bacterium RIFCSPHIGHO2_02_FULL_45_21 | reverse complement strand
CTAATTCCCAATTTCCGATATGGGCGCTTACGATAATTAAACCCCTGCCTTCTGAAAGCGCCGTATCAATATATTCCCTTCCTTCAATAATGACATTTTTTTTAATATAGTCGGGATTTAATCGCTTAAATTTAAAAAAGTCTGCCAGGTAGAGGCCGAAATTGATAAACACGCTTTTGGTATATTTTTTCAAACGGCTTTCCTCAATTGCCGGGAAAATCACTTTTAAATTACCTCTCACTGCAATCCTGTCCTGCTTTGAAAACAGATACTGCAAGGTGGATAAAACCCTGGCTAAAAGGTAACTCATTGAAAGAGGCAAAACCAGGGTTAAAAATTCCCCTATACGATAAAGAATGTAGTTAAGCATATAACCAACAAACGAACCAACGGGTTAACGGGTTAACGAAGTAGAGTAAGCTTGAGCCTGGCTTAAGATGAGTCTGGCAATATCAAAACTGGCCTCAGCTTTACTCATCTTAAGCGCTGCATCGGACATAGCCTTAAGCGTTGCGGGTGAAGCGAGTAAACCCTGGATAAACTGGGGCATAAGTTTCTCATCGGTTATCTTAACTGCCGCTCCCCTGCTTAAGAAATAAGTAGTGTTGATTTCCTCTTGTCCCGGAAGAGGCTTAACGATTACCATGGGAAGCCCTTTAGCCACTGCCTCTGCCGTGGTCAGGCCTCCGGCCTTGGTAATGATCAGGGTAGAGATCTCCATTAATTCATCAATATTGGCAATCAACCCAAAAAGGCAGATTTTCTTCCTGGAGGACCTAATCTTGCGTTTTAATCTGCGGTATAATTTTTTATTGCTTCCGGCAACCACCACAAGCTGCGAGTCTAACCTCATCTTTCTAAAGGCAGAGACTATTTTGACTAACGGGCCTAAGCCCTGGCCTCCACCCATAGCCAGGATAATCGGCTTATCAATGTTAAGCGCGAATTCTTCAGCCAGCTCCTGCTTATTATGTTTGAGAGTAAATTTTGGGTCAATCGGTATACCATAGACCTTAATTTTTTCAGCCGGCACCCCCTTCTGAATAAACCTATCTAAAACATCCTCGCTGGGGACGATAAAATAATCAATTGTATCATAGAGCCAATAGGAATGCGGAGCGTAGTCGGTTAATACCCCTATGAGCGGAAGCCTGCTAATGTATGTTTTCTTGAAATCGGCGACCATACCGCAGGGAAACGCCTGAGAACAAACCACCGCATCAGGCCTGAATTCATCAAAAAGCTTTTTTAATTTCGGTGAATTATGTTTATGGATTAATTCTTTTATTTTATGCGTGCGCCTAACGATGGAAGGGTTATCGTATAAATAATCCCAGATGCCCGGAGTGCGCTTTATCACACCCAGATAAAGACGGTTGATTATTTTCTCGCTAAGCGGGTTAGTATAATTAAAGGCGTTAAGGTTTAACACCTCCACCTCAGGGTTTAATATTTTTAAAGCATTCTCAATGGCAAGGGTTGCCCGATGGTGGCCGGAAACTTCGGAAATATAAAGCAGCAAGACTTTTAGGTTGGGCATCTATCTAAAGCCCTTCCAGAGCTGCTCTTACTACTTCGGGGTCAAATTGGCTGCCGGAACAACGTTTCAATTCCATACGCGCTTCTTCCTTAGACATGGCTTTACGGTAAGGGCGGTCGGTAGTCATGGCATCAAAGGTATCAGCAACCGCAATGATAGAAGCAAGAAGGGGAATTTGTTTTCCTTCTAATCCGTCAGGGTATCCTTTTCCGTCATATCTTTCGTGATGATATTTGACGCCGGCAAGCGCGCCGCCTAACTCTTTGATAGATTGAAGAATAGTCACCCCGTCCAGCACATGCTTCTGCATGATTTTCCTCTCACCCATGGTGAGCTCGGAGGTCTTGTTTAATAATTTTTCGGGTGTGCCGATTTTCCCGATATCATGCAGCAGGCTGGCAATATGAAGATTTTCCATAAAATTATCATCAAAATCCCCGCCCTCTCTGAGTTTTTCACCGATTGCCAGGCTATAATTGGTAACCCGCGAGATATGTCCGTGGGTATAATGGTCCTTGGCATCAACCGCAGCCGCTAAGGCAACGGTGGTATGGATAAAGAGACTGCGGCGTTTTTGCAGTTCATCTTCTAAGTCCCTGAAAAGCTGGGCATTGCGCAGGGCCATTGCCACATCAGATGCCAGGGCGCCAAAAAAATCCAGCTCATCCTGCCTGAATCTGCCGTTATCCTGCTTTGCCCCCAGGAGCAATATGCCCAGAAGGTCATTTCCGAAAAAGCTGGGGACACAAACTTCGGTCTCAAATATCTCCATTTGATAGATGGCCTTTTCAATCAGATGAGAGGTCTTTAGATCTAATTCATTATTCTTCATCTGGCGCTGTAAGCTTCTAAATTCCAATATGCCTTGCTTAGCGGATAAATTTTTATAATAACCCTTCCTAAAAAAACTAATCAGGGGATTATCGGCATCCATACGCACAAAACCTGCCGGCACCTTAAGCCCTTTTTCCCCCCGGGAGACAGTTAAGACATAGGTATCCTTGTCTTTATGATGAAGTAAAATCCCGGCATGCTTTACGCCGACCCTCTGCACAATCATGCGCACAATCATTTTGATCAGAACCTGCGGCTCATGTATCAAAATCATTGATTTTGCTGCAGCCTCGAGTTCCTTTTTATAATTTAAAACGCGCTTTCTTCTCATTCTTTTAAATATCAGAGTATCTTCATTACTATTTTCTCCAATTCGTCGAGTTCAAGCGGCTTATGAATGAATCCATAGGCGCCTAATTCATTGGTTTTTTGCTTTGCCTCATCGTCGTCTCTTCCGGTAATCATAATTACCTTAATCTGCTTATTCAACTCACGTATCCTTCTTAAGGCCTCAATGCCGTCTGTGCCCGCCATCTTTATATCTAAAAACACAATCTGCGGCTGTTCACTGGCCACCTTCTTGATTGCTTCTTCCGCGCTGGAAGCGGTAGATACGTCTATCTTTCGTTTACGAAAGAAATTAGATGCGAACTCCCGCACATCCTGCTCATCGTCAACAATAAGTAATTTTACAGCCATCGTTTCCTCCTCAATCCGCCCCGCCGCTGGCTAAGTTGTAGCTTCATTCGGCATAAAGCGGCAGTTCCAAAATAAATTTTGTTCCCTGTTTATATGCTGATTCAAAGTTTATTTTACCATAATGATTGGCGGTGATTATTTTTTTTATTACATAAAGGCCGAGGCCTGTTCCTTTACGGCTGGAGATCTTCGTAGTAAAAAATGGCGTAAACATCTTCTTGAGTTCCTGCTCCTTTGCGCCGAGGCCATTGTCCTCTACCTTGATTTTTAAATATCCGCTATCCGGAGTTTCCGCACGGATTCTTATCTTTCCCCGGTATCCCTGTTCTTTTAAGCCTTCGCGCCGTTCGACTATGGCGTCATAGGCGTTGTCAATCAGGTTAAAAAAAACTTCCTGCAGCTGGGTCAAATTGCCATTGAGCGCAGGGGTATCTTTAGGATAATCTCTGATGATATCTATTTCGCTTAATTTTATCTTATATTGCACCATCTCCAGGGTAGAATTAATTATATCGTCAAGGCGCACGGCCTGAAAGCCTTCTTCGCCTTTACGGGTATATTTAAGCATCCCTTTTACTATTTCACTGCCTTGAAGCACATTGCTTTGAATCCGCTCCAGGGCGTGCTTAATCTGGCTAAGCAGTTCTCTTTGTTCAGGGGCATAATTTGTAATATCGGTTAATTTAACCGTATCCAGGGTATCTCCGGCAATCAGCGACAAGGCATAAAAACGGTTATTTATCTGATGAGACAGGCCGTCGGCCATAGTTCCGATGGTGGCCATCTTCTCGGCCTGGGAGATTTGCTCCTGCATCTCCTTCGCATCTTCAAAAAAACGGGCGTTCTCAATTGCCAATGCTGCATGATTAGCTAAAACTGTAAATACGCGCAGGTCATCCTCAGAATATATTTTACCTGAAAGCTTATCGCCTAAAACCATAAAACCCAAAAGCTTATCTCCGATAAAACTGGGCACGATAACCGAGGCATTGAGCAGGAACATCTGCTCTTTCAAGGCTTCTATTTCCTGGCTGAGTTTATCCTGCCGACTCCTCTTCATCTCTTCAAAAACAAGGGGTTTTCCTGATTCGGACAGATATTTAACTAATGGCGTGCCGAGCTCAATCCGAGGCAGAATGTTGCTTTCTTTATCTTTAAACGTTCTAACTGCCTCCAGGGCATAGCGCGTATTCTCTCTATCTAAAAGATAGATGCTGGCATAGTTTAAGCGCACCGTCCGGCTGACAATGTGCACAACGAGCTTTATCAGTTTCTTAAGGTCGCGGATTCTAGTCATACCCAGCGATGCCTGCATTAAAGTATTCTGATAGCGCCTTTGTTCTTTAAGCAGCCTTTCTTCGGCTTTACGTTGGAGAAAGATATAGATAAACGGGCCTATAGTGGCTAAGGAAAACATCAAAACCAAAGGAGATACCCACCACCATTGTCCCAAGCGCTGCATAAGCCAGGCCTTTAGCCCGATTACCAGTAAAAATGGTAAACCTAAGATAGGGGTATAAACTAAGATAAAGATAGTGGTGCGGCTGATAGCAAGGGTGATATCCATAAGGCGATAGCGCAGGATGGCGTAGGCAATCATAAGCACATAGAGCGCGACAAGGCTGTTGCCGATAGGAAGTATGGGAATATCATACCAAAGAAAATAGTTTGTTGAACCTCCTAAAAAACCCAATGCTGTGCCTAAAAATATATATTTTATCTGGTTACGCCTATAACCGGAAAGTTTTTTAAAATATTTATACATTACGCTGTGGGCATAAATTGTTGACGCTATAAACATCGCGATAAAAGGGGTATAGGCGATACCCGCGCTTGGCCAATACGGGAAAGATAAGCGCGGCCTCACATCTTTTATGAAAAGAGTGGTAAAGTTTAAAAGAAGGAAAATCGCGCTGACTATATAACAAAATGCAATGGCTTTAAAATATTTTTTGCGTTGTTCAATAAGCGTAAAACTGAAGTGCAAAAAAGAGGATGGGATAAATATTGCTCCGGCCATCAGGGCGCGGCACCAGAATATGGCGCTACTGGCGTTATCAGACACCTGCCATATAAAATAACAGTAAGACCAGAACGCCACAGAAAACGCGAAATAACAAAAAGACCTGTTGAGTGAGGATTTCGGATTTCTGGTGATAACTACAATAAATACTATAGTGCTAGTTATAGCGTTTATCAGAGCAGTGATTGGATAAAATAATGTCATCTTTATTTCTTCCTGGACATTCTATTCCAATTTACTTATATTAGCCGCGATTATATATTCCATTACTCCCTGTTGTTCATACTGAACCTTTAATTCGTTTTCCTTGAATCCGGCAGCAATAAAAATTTTTCTAAAATCATCGTCATCGCGGTAAACAAGATTCCATTCTCCTGCCCACTCCATAAAGTGAACAGATGGATTGCTGTATTTGTCTCTTACGTTTGAAATAGCCATAATACCGTTTGGTTTTAAGAGTTTTTTGATATTTTGCACCAAGGCAATAGCGATTCTTTCGCCAAAGTAATCAAAAAGGCCGGTGGAAAAAATAAGGTCATATTTTTTATCTATCATGGAATTAACGTCTTTATGTAGAGCGATTCTCGCCGCGTTTTTTTGGAAAAAATTGACATTTGCCTGGTTAGCCAATGAGGCCTTTGAGAACTCTATGGCTCTTAAATCATTGTCATAACAGTCAAATATTACATTTTCGCATAGTAGGTTATCCGATCTAATAAGTTCTCTTATATCTCTGCAAGGTCCGCAGGCGAGGTCCATAATCCTTAATTTATCTTTTCCTCTATCCTTAATAAAATTTGTAACCAATCTTTTAAAGTCCTCCTTACGGTTCCTCACCGCAACCGAAATGGTAGACATTTGAAAATAGTTATCGAAAAGTCGGGCGAACCCTGCCGTGGCCGGATTGTTTTGATAAATATCATCTATAATTTTAAAATCTCCGGCATAACCAAAAGGTTTACGTAAACTCCAATCAATATAGTCTCCCCTAACAAAAATTTCTCTAAACCTATTAACAAAAAGTCGCCTAAGTTTATACACTCTATCATCGCGGCCATTGATTAAATTTTCCTTCTCAAAATTCATTATATTACGAAAAACACCGTTTAGTTCAGCATTGAATTCACTCTGAAATTTTCCCCACTCATTAGGGTTTTTCGCTAAATAAGATTCAATTTCCCGGGCCCTCTTCAAATAATGCTTCACCATAGTCCTCAGGGAAATTTCTTTTTTGCCTGTTTCTAAAACAGAATTCACCATCTATTCCTTTACCCTAAAGTATTTTTTACCTTCTCCACCAACTCGCTTATATCAAAGGGCTTATAAATATAGGCTAGCGGATTAAATGCCTCAGCCATTTTCTCAATCTTTTCATCCGCGTAACCGGTAATGAATATAACCGGCGTATTTTTAATGTTTTGTTTTTCTAAACTTTCGTTTATTGAATGCATGGCCTCAACCCCGTTCATTCCCGGCATTCTGATATCGGCGATTATCAAATCAAATCTCTCTTCTTCAACCATCACTAACGCATCCTGGCCGTTCTTTGCCACAAAAACAGTATATCCATTTTTCTCAAGAAGTTTAGATAGAGACCTGATTATGAGTTCCTCGTCATCTATTACCAGAATCTTCTTCTGCTTCATTAGAATTCCCCCCTACTTTCTCCATTCATAAAAGCTGCAACCTGGCTCATTTCCCTTACCTTGGGTAGTTTCACTGTAAATACAGAGCCCTTATTCACTTCAGAATGAACGCTAATTAAGCCATTATGCTTCTCGATTATTGACTGGCATATGGATAGCCCCAGGCCGGTGCCTTTACCCACATCCTTGGTGGAAAAGAAGGGGTCAAATATTTTTGAGATTATCTCTTGGGGTATGCCGCAGCCTTCGTCTCTAACCTCAAGGATTATCCAATCCTGGGCTCTTGAAACAGTTATATAAACAGCGCCTCCTTTTTTAATATTATTCATGGCATCTTTTGCGTTTAAGATTAGATTGGTCAAAACCTGCTCTAACTCGTTTTTATCGCCTATAACCCAGTATTTATCTTCCTGCCCTTCGCTAACCAGCTTGATATTTTCCTGCTCTAATTGATAACCCAGAAAAGTAACTACATTGTTTACTACATTTAATAAATTTATTTTAGTTAATTCTGCCGGCTCTAAGGGTTTTTTGGCATAAGTCATTAATTTTTGCACTATTGTCCGGCAACGTTTTGTCGCTTCTTCAATTAATTGAAGCGATTCCTGGGAATCGGCATCCAATGTATTGCCAAGCGCTAAAAGCATCTGCACGTTGGTTAATATCGCGGTTAAGGGATTATTTATTTCATGGGCCACGCCTCCGGCAAGGGTTCCTACCGTGGCTAATTTCTCTACCTGTATGAGTTGTTTTTGCGCCTGGAGCAATTCTTTTGTCCTCTGCCTGACCTGGTCTTCCATATTTTCATAAAGCAAAGAATTGGATATAGCAATGGCGGATTGATTTTTCAGGGTATTCAAGAAGTAAAAATCCATTGCGCTGTAAGGCCTGAGGTTAGATTTCCGGCCTAAGTTGATTATGCCCAATAGTTTTTCGTTCAGCACTAACGGAATAACCACCGTTGAGCCGGTAGTATTAAAATAATCTTCGGCCTTCTCCTTCATCAATGCGTAAGCAGGATCAATGTCCGCAAACTCTTTATAGGCTAACTTATTATTCTTGCTTAGCCATATCAGGAAGGCGTTATCCGCCTTTAGTTCGGCGATGGCATCAGATTTTTTGAGCCTGTTTTTTAATTTATAAGTTCCTGTTTTTTCATCGTAAATAAAGATGCTTACCTGCTGGGAATATAAGGTCTCGGAAAGGACATCCTCAAGGCGCGGGATAAGCTGGCTCAAACCTTTTAACTGCACCAGGTCCTCAGCAAAGCGGTGGGCAATTTCCTCAAGATTAGAGCGCCTGCGCTGAAAGAGATGGTCTATTTTTGGCTGGATGGCGCGCAGGTAAAAGGCAGCCAGCAGTAAACTCAAACTCCAGAACCAGGCCTGCAGGGCATTAGATTCTCTTATTTGAGGGAAAATCCACTTATAGAAAAGGAAAATAGGGATAATTATGAAAGAAAAGGTAACCAGCCACATTATCGTCTTGTGGATGACTGTTTCTATATCAAATGCCTTGTATCGGACTATTGAATATGCCACCAGCGATATGTAGATGAACATAGATATATAGCCGTAGGGATACATCGCAAGCCAGAAGAATTTTGGCAGGAAATCAGCGGATGCGCTAACCGCAATCAAGAGCGCAATAAATATCATCCTTTTCTGTATTTTTTTGATCGGGATTTTTTCAAAGCTATAAGCAGAATACAGGCTCCTGATACTGATTATAAATTGGGCAAGGAAGAATATTAAATACGGGGCCATCCAGAAGGTATAAATAGGGTAATATCCCCAGAAATATTTTCTCATCTGGTGAGGCAGGATAAGCTTATCGGTGGTAATGGCCAGAATATAGACCAGAAGAGAAATCAAATAATTCATCACTACAAAATATTTTTTATGCCGCAGCTCTCCTGACCAGGCCATAGTAAAGAACATTACGCTGGGCATTATGTTGACCACGCCTAAGAAAGTAAAGTTGCGGTACAATTTAATTGCCAGCTCCGGCTTATTGCTTGAATAGACGAAGGATATGCTAAAAAGCCAGAAGCCCATAGCTAAGCATTTATAGAAAAAAGCTGTATTTATAATTGAGTTTTTATTCTGCTTCAAGACGAAAAGGCCTATGGAAAGAATAAGTATGCTCACCAAGAGCGTTGGTATCGCGTAAGGATTAAGAAAATAATTAGCGGGATTTAATAATTCTTCAAACATCAGCGCGCCTGCCTTATGCTTGCTATCATCGGCTCGTCTACTAATTTATCGCCCCAGTAGAAATCGGAAACTTCAAAACCGTGTTTTTTGCCCAACTCCCTTATTTCGGATATCTTTTCAGATGTAATATTACCCCTGCCGAAGCTATAGCTTTCAAAACGTTTTTCCAATGCCAGTATGATTGCCTCGGAAAAACACCCGTATAAAGTATCGGGGGTTGGTAAACCGGTGTCAATAGGAAAATAGACCGGCGTAGGCGACTTACTCAGGCCTCCGGAGAAAATAAGGATATCTTGTCGAGTTGTCGGCGCATAGGAAACATTCTTAGGGTATCCGACATCGCAGATTATCGAGCCGGGCTTAAACCAATCAATTTTAAGAATGGAGGAGCTCACGCTGGCCGCGGCAATAATAATATCCGCATCCCTTACGGCAGAAAAATTGTCAGTTGTAGAAATTATCTTCGCTTTGCGCCTTCCGGCTAATTCTTTGTTTAACTGGCGAAGGTTTGCCTTTGTCCTGCCGGTTATGGTCAGTTGTTTTACACTATCAACTAAAACCCTTGCGCAGGCGCTTCCGATATCTCCGGTTCCGCCGACCACAGCTACTTTTAGAGAAGAAAGATCTATTGCCAGGAGATTAGCGGCCTTAAGAATCCCATCTATGGCCATGGCCGCGGTAAAGGTATTTCCGGTGGTCACCGGAACATCCACTTCCTTAGCAATCTCCTGGCCTATCCTCTCTCCGACTATAGAAGTAAATCCTCCCAAAGTTACTACTCCTACTCCGTGCTTTTCCGCAACCTTACAGGCCCTGACTACCTTAGAGAATACCGTCCAGACATCCTGCTCTACCATATCCGGTATAAATGTGGCGGCCATAAGGCAGCCATTTACGGATTGGCCGGTTTTGGATTTAAAATTCAGGATATCGTGGATTTTAAAAGATGGGGTTACCTGGAAAAGCTGGCCTAAAAATTCCTGAGAGGGCATCTTAAAATCAGGATGCAGCATCTTCAGGCTTTTCTCCAGATGCTTGAAATTATAAAAATGGCCGATGATGCCGAAACCGGCAATTTTATCGGTATCACCGCGTTTATAACCAACATATTTTGTAGAGATCAGGCGGCGTTCCACCGCCTCTAATATAGCCTCAAAATTCTGAGTGAGAAGTTTTCTTACATAAACATCAGCAAAATCTTTAATTGCCGGAATTCCCACCTTTAAGCGGGCATTGACCGTTACCTCAGTTCCGCCTTCACAGCTTTGAAACCTCCATTCTCCGGAAAATTCCTCTAAATCTCCCTCTATAGCCTTAAAATAAATTGCATTTTCCCCTACCGTCAGGGTATCCTCCTCAGTCCAGCTGATAGGAACCTTATCTACTTGAATCCGCCATTTTGTGGTCATCTTTGGATGGGCTCTATGTATTACCGACGCTTCCTTTACGCAAGGTATATACGTTGGGAATTCCTCAACTTTAGTGATAAGGCGAATTACCCTCCATTTTGGAGCGGGAATAAGCCTTAATACTTGTATTTCGATCAAATCTTTATCAGCCATAGATCATCTCTTTAATCGCGTTTCTAATTTTAAAGGTGCCGCTTTGCAGGCAGAGGTCATCAACTAGATCGCAGGCCTCTTTGAGCAAATATATTGGTTTACCTATTTTTACCTTTATTGGCAGCGGGAATTTAGGAAATTTAGCTTTTCTGGGAAATGCCTCATAGGCGCCAATGATTGCGCAAGGCACAATAGGCCTTCCTGTCCTCATTGCCAAAAGGGCCACTCCTCTCTTAAATTCCCTAAGTTTTCCATGATGGCTGCGGCCTCCTTCCGGAAATAATCCCACATTTTTATTTTTATGCAATAATTCGATTGCCCCGTTAGAAGAGCTGCCGCTGGGCAGGGCCTCTACTGCGCGTAAAAACCATCTCAGCCAGAATATGCGGTAAAGTCCGCGCAGGGCGATACAGTGAATTTGTCTTGGCACCGCCGCCATGACTAATGTAGCATCCAGAAAACTTGTATGATTGGCAACGATTATAAAATTAGTCTTCTTAGGTAAGTTTCCTAATCCTTCTGCTTTAAGCCCAAAGCATAATTTGAAGATGATAATAAAAATTATGCGAAATAACCAGTACCACATATATATGGCTGCGGCTATCGGAAGCCGCACCATTGCCTTGCTGGCTTATGGCTGCGGCTATCGGAAGCCGCACCATTGCCCTCTGGCTTATCAGCTAGGCGCACCATTAGTTAAGCTATCTTTTCTACGTTCCCTGCCCTGCTGATGGTAAGCAATCTTTTCATTGATCCAGCGCTCAATATGCTTCTTATGGAACCGCCAATCTGCACCAATCTTAAAAGCCGGGATCTTACCCTCTCTTGCAAGCTTATTAACAGTAAAAGGATGCAATTTAAGGAATTCACTTACCTCTTTTGTATTCATTATTTCTTTATTCTTAATCATACCTTACTCCGAAGGAAACAACTAAAACAAATTAAACAGAGTCTTTAATATACTAAACAAACTAAGCGTTGTCAAGCAGAAAATCGCCTTCGGCGATAGCCTTGTGCGATTTTCGTGCCCCTCTGCTTTGTTTTCGTACCTATCCCCGCGATTAGATTTCGAAGAAATCTGCGGGGAGAAAACAAGGGGGATATAATTTCCTAACCTTTTGCGGATTATTTAGTTACGGTGTCGGTAGTATTTGCGGTGGCGACTCTGGAGGAAGGCTCTAATATTAGCTCTGGCTGATTTTCTGCGGAAGGCTGCGGCGGCGCTCCGCTTATAGCTTTTAAATCATCAAATGGTATATGGGAAAGCCTGGAGCGCAGACTGGCGATTGCCTCTTTTACGCCTTCTTGCATAAGGTTGGCAAAGCTATTAACATCCTTTCCCCAATTATGGTATAAGCCCTGGACAAGGGTCTTTTCCTTGTTCAGGTTATACGCCCAGAATACTTCTCCAGTATCTATTTTCTTAAGATAGAGTTCAATGTTTAACCTTTTATGTGATGAACCGGCGGGTAGACCGAGACACCATAGGGCAGGGCCTAAAAAAGAAATGCCATAGGAGTAGGTTTTTCCCTCGTAAAGCGTATAGTGAATGTCGCCGCTCAAGATTAGATCTGCCCTGGAGGCTAATGGAGTAGTGGTGAGGATAACCTCGCCGAAAAGGGAGGAATTCCTCACTGCCGTAATTAATATCTCAAGCAGATTTTCACTCATATTGAATTCAAATTCGTTTTGTATATTGAACATCTTTGCTTCATCCGGCCGCTCATAACGGATTGTACCGTATGGCAAGAGGGGGATTAAATACTTATAGACGCTTCCATAACTTTTAAGCTTTCCCCTTTTCTCAGCGAAAGGGACCACCGCAAGGTTCAATGCTCGCCTTTCTTCCTTCTTGGCTATATTAGCTTGGGGATTTTGTTCAGGCATTATCATGGGAACAGATTTGAGAGTGGATTTATTTATGGCTGAACAACCAGCAGGACCCAGCACTATAAAGAGTAAAAATAAACTTTTTATAATCCTGCTCATAGCTCTGGGAGCGATTTAAGCTTCCTCCTCAATCGTTGCGAGCGTATCCGCAACATTAACGTTTTGCCCTTCAAGCGAAAAGACCTCTAAAAGCTTCCCCGTAGCCGGAGCGGGCAGATTGAAAGTTGCCTTATCGGTGGTCAGCTCAACTAAATCTTCGTCTTTTCTAACATTTTGCCCTGCTTGAAAATACCAGTAAGAAACTACGGCTTTGGTTATACCCTCTCCTAATTCCGGCAGTATTACCTTTACCATCACTATCCTCCAAAACAAGAAAATCGCTCATCGCGCGATAACTTTCAGCGATTTTCGCAGTGGTTAGGAAAGTGTTTTATACTTTCCTGAAAAAACCTATACCAGAAAAAACGTACTGAAGCTTTTCAATTACCTTTTCCTTGACTAATTCCATCTTAAGAGAATTTAACTCCTTTAATTGCGCCATTGACGTCATTATTATATCCAGTCCGCAGGGCTTAATCAAGGAAAATAAATTCATATCGCAGGAAACATTTAAGCTTGCTCCATGGGTAGTAACCCAACGGCTTATGGCAATGCCGATTGAAGCAATCTTTCTCCCGCTGACCCAGACGCCGGTTAATCCCTCCTGCCTGTAGGCGCGAATTCCATAATCCTCTAACAATAATATTACCGCTTCTTCCAAATTCCGCAGGAAGATATGGATATCCCTTCCTAAGCAGCGTAAATCAAATACAGGATAAACAATCAGTTGGCCCGCAAGATGTAAAGTGACGTCTCCGCCTCGATTAGTATTGATCATCTTGATTCCCGCGGCCGTAAGCTCTGCTTGGCTTTTCAGGATATTTTCTTTCCTGGCCTGCCTTCCCAGGGTAATCACCGGGTTGTGCTCGCAAAGTATCAACGTACTCTCCCTTATGCCGGCTGCAACATCTTTTGCCAGCGACTTCTGGAAAGATAACGTTTCATTGTAATCAACCAACCCTAGGTCCAACGTTTCAAAATTAAATCCCGCTTCTTTTGAGTTAAATCCTGAGAGCGCCAGGATTGCGGGATATTTACCGTAAGCTATACTATCAACTAAATTTTGCATAGATTGAACCCTGGTTAACCTCGTAGGTTGACAAGGGTTTCACTTAGTTAGCGCAGCAAGGCTTCGTGGATACTCTCTGAAACGGTAGGGTGGGCAAAGATTGTTTCTTTGATTTGATTTATTTTCAAGCCCTGATTAATGGCTAGAGTCAATACATGAATCAGCTCGGATGCCTTTGGACCAATAATTGATGCGCCCAGCAGGTTTCCCTGCTTATCAGCAATGATTTTGACAAAACCTTCCTGCTCATCTATAAGATAACTCATGCCGACGCTCCTGAAATCTATCTTCTTAATCTTCAGCTCTTGATGGATTTTTCGCGCCTGATCTTCGTTTAAACCCACTGCGGCAATCTCAGGATTGGTATACACGCAAGAAGGAACCGCCTTATAATTAACCTTTTCTTTATTACCTCCGCTTATGTTCTTAACCGCCAGGCGCCCTTCATAGCTTGCCACATGAGCCAAAAGATAGCCCCCGATACAGTCGCCTGCCGCATAGATATTCGGAATGCTTGTCTCTAGATACTCATTTACCGCAATCCTTGCCCGTTCTTTCTTTAAAGCAATGCCGTCAAAACAATCGCTATAAGGGGACCTGCCTACGCAAAGCAGGACCTTATCGTAGTTTTCAAAATTTAGGCTAGCGGCATCAGTATTTAAGTATATCCTGGCTTGACGTTTCTTTAAGATTACTTCTAATCTTTTTGCCGCTTCCCTATCTATGCCGGGAAGAAGGTTTGCGCTAAGTTCAACGATTTCCACCTCAGAACCTAAGGAAAGAAAAATTTCAGCAAATTCACAGCCGATTACCCCACCCCCGATAATTAGAATCTTCTTAGGCAAATTTGTAATCCTTAAGGCCTCAGTAGAGGAAATAACTTTAAAGCCGTCAAATTTTAAATTCGGCAGTTCCATCGCTTTAGAGCCGGTGGCAATAAGGATATATTTGGTCTCTAAAATCTGCTCATCCACCTTAACCTGATTAGGATTTAGAATCGTTGCGCTGGCTTTAAGTAAATCAATTTTATTAGTCTTAAGCAGAAATTCAATTCCAGACCTAAGATGGCTAACCACCTCATTCATCCGCTGGTTGAGAAGAGTAAGGTTTATTGCGGCGGGATGAGCATTTATCCCGAATTTGGCTGATTTTTTGAATTGGGAAAGAAGCTTGGCTGTATTGAGCAGCGTTTTGGTAGGAATACAGCCGTAATTTAAACAGGTGCCGCCAAGGGAATCCCTTTCAACTAATGCTGTTTTAAAACCGAGCGAACTAGCGTATTCTGCCGCGCTAAAACCAGCCCAGCCTGCACCAATTATCACTAAGTCATACATTAGGTTAAGGTTAAGGTTAAGGTTACCTCAAGCTCAACCTTAACCTTTTCTTATATTGCTAAATTGTTAATTTGCTGACGGATGGAATCGCAGGATTTAACAAATGCCTCTTTTTCTTCTTTGCTCAGCTTGAGTTCAATTACAGCTTCAACACCGTCTTGTCCAATCCTGGCAGGGACTCCGATATACAATCTATTAATACCATATTCGCCGTTTAAGTAAGCGCAAACCCCGATGATGCGCTTTTCATCCTTAGCTATTGCTCTGATAATATTACAAACCGCTGCTGCCGGGCCGAAGTAGGCGCTGCCTGATCCCAAATGCGCCACAATAGAAGCGCCCCGCTCTACGGTTGCCCGCGCTAACTTCGCTACAATCTCCGGATTGATTAATCTTTCTATTTGCGCTCCCGAGACCATGGATAAACTTGCCACCGGGACCATCGTCTGGCCATGGCTTCCCATAACCACTGCTTCCACCGCAGATAGAGGAACATTCAGACTCTGGCGGATTAAATTTGCGAATCTGGCAGCGTCTAAGCTTATCCCCATTCCGAATACTCTCTTCTTATCAAAGCCGGTGAGCCGGGAAACCAGATAGGTCATCAGGTCAACCGGATTGGTTACCACAATGATAATAGGATTTTTTGCAAACTCTTTTATTTTTAATGAAATATCTCTTATGATTTCTGAATTCTTCCTTAACAGGTCATCTCTCTGCATACCCGGCTGACGGGCTAAACCTGCGGTAATAACAATTATCTCGGCATGCTTAAGCAATGAAAAATCATCGCTGCCCTCTACGATACAATCAGCCTTAAGCACACCCGCGGCATCCTCTAAATCCAGCGCCTTACCTTTTCCCAGGCCAATGACAACGTCAAGCAAAATAATATGCGCCGGCGCTTCATTGATTAGAAACAGCGCTATCTGTCCGCCGACATTGCCGGCTCCGATTATGACAATTTTCTGCATATTGCCTCTGCCATACCTTGAGTTCCTACAGCCGCAGGGTCATCCCGGCGCTCTTTTAAATCATAGGTAACAAACTTTCCTTCTCGGATTACTTCGGCTACTGCCTTTTCTAATTTCTTAGCAGCCAGGGCTTCTCCCAGATATTCTAACATTAAGGCCCCGGAAAGAATCATTGCTGTGGGATTTACCTTATTTAAACCGGCGTATTTTGGAGCTGCGCCGTGCACCGCTTCAAAAAGAGCGATGTTTTTGCCGATATTTGCTCCGGCAGCAATCCCTAACCCTCCGATTAAACCAGCGCACAAATCAGAGATGATGTCTCCGTAGAGATTGGGTAAGACCAAGACGTCAAAATTATGCGGATTCCTGACTAACTGCATTGCCAAATTATCTACCAAACAATCATCAAAAATAATCTTTCCTGAATATTCCCGGGCTACTCTTCTGGCCGTCTCTAAAAATAAACCGTCGGTATATTTCATAATGTTCGCCTTATGCACTGCGGTAACTTTCTTGCGCTTAAACTTTTGCGCATATTCAAAGGCAAAGCTTACTATCTCTCTGGTTGCGCCGGGCGATATCGGCTTTATGGATATGGCGCAGTCGGCTTTAAGCTTTTTAGTTTGCAGTTTTTGCAGAAGCCCTATCAATTTCCTGGTATTTTCTTCCCCTTTTTTAAATTCTATGCCTGCATAGAGGTCTTCTGTATTCTCACGGACTATCACCAGGTCTATATTGGAATATGGGGACTTAATGCCGGGAATGGACTTAACCGGCCTCAAGCAGGCGAAGAGATTGAGCTCCTGGCGCAGGGCAACGTTAACCGAACGAAATCCTGTCCCGATGGGAGTGATGATCGGACCTTTGATCGCCACTTTATTCTTACGGATTGATTTTAAGACGTATTCAGGTAAAGGAGTGCCAAATTTTTCTATGGCCTTGCTTCCGGCAATAACCTCATCCCAAACAAACTTTACCCCTGTTGCCTCAAGGCATTTTTTAGCTGCCCGGGTTACTTCCGGGCCGATCCCGTCTCCGGAGATAAGGGTAACTCTGTAAACCATTGGTGCGTTCCTTTCATAATGGGAATTTTCCCCGGTGCTTCTTGAGGTAGTTGACTATTCCGCCGTGATCAAGGAGTTTTTGCATAATGACAGGTAGAGGCTGTAGATTAATCTTAAGCTTTTGAGTTCTATCTTCTAAGCGCGAGCGATCAAAATCAATCTCCAGTTCATCATGCTCTTTAATTTTTGAGGTATTGGCCTGAATTAAGGGCAGGCCTATATTGAAGCCGTTACGGTAGAAAATCCGCGCAAAAGACTTTGCCACAACCGCAACGATGCCTGATTCCTTAATCACCAAAGGAGCCTGCTCGCGTGATGAGCCCATACCAAAATTTTCACCGGCAACAATAACGGATTCTCCCTTTTTTATTTTTTTAGGAAAGTCGGGGTCTATATCTTCCATAATATGCCTGCTCAATTCTTTCATATCAGTTATGGAAAATTTATGCCTGCCCGAAATAATAAAATCGGTATTGATGTTATCGCCCAATAAAACTGCCCGGCCTTTTATTTTCATAGATTTCTAAACTCATCCACATTTTTTACCTTAGACATAGCGCTCTCTAAGCTGATCACGTTGTTTTTATATAACTCTTTGAGGGATTTATCCATTGTCTTCATCCCGAACTGGGCGCCGGTCTGCATCAGGGTTGGGATTTGCTCAATTTCCTGCTCACGGATAAGATTGCGTATACCTGGGGTGGCTACCAGAATTTCCGTTGCCAGGATTCTTCCTTTTCCGCTTATATGCGGAAGCAGTAATTGCGATACGACTGCCTGCAGACAGTCGGCAAGCTGGAGTCTTATCTGGATCTGCTGGTTAGGTGGAAAAACGTCGATAATCCTCTGAATGGTCTGTGGAGCATTTGGTGTATGTAAGGTAGCCAGCACTAAGTGTCCTGTTTCAGCAGCGGTCAAAGTTGTGGATATGGTTTCCAAATCCCTCATTTCCCCAACCATGATAACATTAGGATCCTCCCGCAGGACATGGCGCAGGGCGTTGGCAAAGGACCTCGTATCCGCATAAACCTCCCGTTGCTTAATAATGCTTTTTTTATTGCTATGAATGAACTCAATGGGATCCTCAATGCAAATGATTATCGACTCACGCTCCCGGTTGATCAGGTCGAGCATTGCCGCTAAGGTTGTAGTTTTGCCCGCGCCGGTTGGCCCGGTAATCAAAACCAGGCCGTTAGGCTTGCGGGCAAGATCCTCTAAGATTTTTGGGAGCATCAAATGTTCAAAGGTGGGTATCTCAAGGGGGACGCGCCGTAAGGCGGCCTCAACTGAGCCTTTTTGCGTATGTATGTTTACCCGGAAACGGTCAAGTCCAGGCAAGGCAAGGGAAAAATCTAACTCTAACTCCCGCTCAAATTCCGACTTCTGCATATCGGTGAGCATGCTATAAATCAGGCGCTTAAGCTCATCTT
>Ga0155429_153_pt1 | contig 18994 bp, 17 predicted proteins | sample RifCSPhighO2_02_FD_106397 | JGI IMG/M metagenome (GOLD analysis project Ga0155429, IMG submission 106397) | Omnitrophica WOR_2 bacterium RIFCSPHIGHO2_02_FULL_45_21 | reverse complement strand
AATTATATCAAGCTTGCTAACTGTATTTTACTATTTATCATAGTTCTTTAATTTTGTCAAGTATTTTCTTATGTTTATTATAATAGATTTACTTTTGACATAAAAATACTTCAAGTCACAAACCTCACGAAACACAAAGGATTATGTAATACTATTGAGCATTCTAAAACAAAGTAAAACGAATTACTTTTACTTATATTTACTTATTTAAATAACGAGGGGGGCGAGGCCAACCCTTCGATTATCCCCGCTCTCAAAGAGCGCGGCTTGTTGAAAGGGTTGCTCTGAGGGCGCCCTTTTCCCCTACGCCATATGGAAAATCTGCTAAAATTTCTGCCGAAGGGCAGATCTTCCTTGACCGGGGAAATTAGATTGGAGAGCTGAAGCTAAAGGCGTGGAAATTGTTAGTAGTTAACTTTGGCAGTAACACTATCGGTGGGGCTGTTATAGGTCAGATTAGCCGTAAGGCCATTTAAGTTTAGATTAGATGAGACGGCGCCGGTTCTTCTCAGTTCATCAAGAGCTCTCGCTAGCGCAGCTTCTGCGGTATAAAATGCGCGTATACGTTTAATCTGTCTTTCCGTAATCCTGGCGTGATTAGTCCAGAGGAGAAGAGTAACGCCTGACATAATGATTAAAATCAGAACAAAGATAACCGTTATGGTCGCTATTACTCCCTTTATGTTATGCATCTTTTATCTTCTCAGGGAAACCTTATAATTATCGCTTTCCTGATTCAGAATAACATGGCCTTCTCTGGCAAGCCAGCCTAAACTCATCAGCAGAAGGTCTTTTGGCCTATTAATCTCTGATACCAATTGGGTAAGGCTTACCGCTTCATAGTGCTGGTCTAAATAATGCCATATATCGCCTGCCGTAATTCCTATTTCAGTAATCATTGACTGCTACCTCCATTTTGTCTTTCTGGCCCTATATTTTTATATATCATATTTTAAAATTATTGCAAGTAAAATTTAACGGGTAATTATGGCTTATCGCTCGGTGGCAATATTAACCTCCTCTACCCCTTGATCCCTTGCCATATCCCAGACTTCCACTACTCTTCCCATGCTTGCATATTGGTCAGCCATAATCAGAACTGGTATATTGTCTTTTTTAGCGCGGCTGAAGATACCCTTAAGTTCCCTATTAGTGATGACCTTTTTGTCAAGATAAAGCACATTTTCCCGCGAAATGGCGATGACTAGATTCTCTTCTCTTGCAGGCTCTGCGGTCACTGCCTTAGGAAGGTTGACTTTGATTCCGGAATACATAATAAAGCTTGAAGTGAGCATAAAGAATATCAATAGCTGGAATACCATATCAATAAGCGGGGTAATATCAATCTGCCGCAACCCGTGCTCTAATTCCACATTCCTCTTAAATCTCATTTGGCTACTTTACTCCGTCAGGAGATTGACTAATTCTACAGCCGCCCTTTCCATCTCTAAGATTATGCCATTTACCCTGCTTACCAGAAAATTATAGGCAATAAATGCCGGTATGGCCACCATTAAACCAAAGACAGTAGTCAGAAGCGCCTCCCAGATACCGCCGGCCAGGTCTCCGGGGCTTACCGGATGCATGGCGCCTGCTTTTAGCTGTATAGTCTGAAAACATCTAACCATACCAGTCACCGTTCCTAAGAGGCCCAGAAGCGGAGCGATATGGGCTATGGTGGCCAGGGCGCTCAGATTTCTTTCTAACACCGGAACCTCATATAAGGAAGCATCCTCTATGGCCTCCTTGATTTCCTGGCGCGCATGGCCGGTTTTAAGCATACCTGCCTTCAAGAGCTGACCTATAGGATGAGAGGCGGCATCGCAATCCGAAACCGCCTCTTCTATCTTATGCTGTTTAACCTTCTCTAAAATTCCTTTCAAAAAAGTAGGCGCATCAACCCTGATACGGCTTAAGTGCCATAATTTTTCAATGATAATGGCAAAAGCCCATATCGAACTGATTAATATCGGCCACATAATCGGCCCGCCGGCTAAAAAAATTTTCCAGGGATTCATATGCCAGATATCCATGCTCACCTCCGGGTTAGATAGTCACGTTTTATCGCTTCTATTCTTTCGTTGGCAAATTTAGACTCCTCGTTCTTTAAAGCAGTGATTTTTTCATACATTTTAATTGCCGACTGCCAGTCCTCTTGTCTTTCATATATTTTACCACAACGCAGCATTACTTTCACCATTAAAAAAGGCTCATCGGAAATAATGGCATATTCTTCAAGCGCCAAACCCAGCGCGCCGGATTCCTCCAGGGACTCCGCCAGTTTAAAACGCACCAGGGATTTATCCTTGACATTTTCTGCGAGGCTCATACGATAATAGGAAATAGCCTCTTGAAATTTACCCATAGACTTATAGAGATCGGCTATCCCGGGGTACATTCTCTCTTTGCCTGTTTTTATTTTTAAAAAGGAATCAATGGCTTCTTGATCGCGGCCGTCTCTCTCGTAAGATACACCTAATAAATAATAGGAATCATCTAACAGGGAGGCCTCAGGATAACTGTTGACCAGCTCTAAAAGATACCGCCTGCAGAGGTCAAGATGATTTAACTCAAAATAATGACGGCTTAAGCGCCATAAGACAAGGCTTAAGATTCGCGCATCCGGATATTTTGAACGCAAGCGCTCTAATCTTTCCAGGGCCTCATCAATTCTTCCCAGCTCATATAAACAATCGCTCATCTGCAGTTCGAGGTTAGCTGCCAGCTGCGGTTCCTGGTTATAGGTTAGGGTTAGCTTTAAAATGTCGTAAGCATCTTGAAAACGTTCTAACAATATAAGACTTGACCCCTGAATGAAAAGCGCCTCAGCGATCAGGCTGCTTGAGGGATACTTACTAACAAAATAACTTAAGCGCTGCTGGCTATTAAGATAATCCGCGGATTCATAATATGCCTTTCCTAAATAAAAGTTTACCTGCTCTAAAACCCTGGATTCAGAAACGCCATGCTCGAGTTTCTTTAGCAGATCAATTGCCTGGGCATAACGTTTTACATTTAACAATGTCAGGGCTAAATCGAGCTGCACATAATCGCAAGTTTGGCAATCCGGATAATCCTTTAAAATTTTTTCGTAAATATCTATCGCCCTGGGCGTGTCCCCCGATGCATAATATACTTGCGCAAGCCTTACTAAGCTTGAGATTCTCATCTTAATATCCTGGGCATCTTCACTCAATGCATGAAACTCTACTATAGCTGCGTTAAAATCTCCTGACTCAAACTCGCTCTCCCCCAAGCCGTACCTCAGCCCTTCCATCGATGAGCTGTTGACACTGAACGTAGTTGAACTATCAATTGCTTCCTTATAGGCAGTAACTGCATCCGGGTAACGTCTAAGTTCGTAAAGAAGCCCTGCCCTGCCTGCATGCGCTTCAAATATGATGGACGGGATTTTGGCCTGTTCTATAAGCTCATCCATCGCATCTAATGCCTCTTGATATCTGGCATTCATCTTAAGGCATAAGGCTTTTCCCAGAAGCGCGCTTTCAACCCTCTGACTACGCTCAGAATTGGCATCTTTTTTCGTTTGAGCCTTAAGCACTTTCTCAAAGTTAGCGCTGGCTAAGGAAAAATCGTTATGTTTTAGATGACTCCAGCCGAGCCCAAGATAAGCTAAGTTCTTAAGATTGCTATCCGCGGTGAGCTCTAAAACTTTAGTATAATTATCTATCGCGCTGATATAATCTTCTAGATAAAAATAGCTTTCTGCTAAATAAAATTTCAATAAGGCCGTTTTTCCACTCCGCTCCTGCACGGCAGAGAAATGGACAATATAGTCCTTAAGCTGAAGGTAATCATTTAAATTATAAAGACACTCAACAACCTTAAAATCTACCTCATCCGCTAAAACGCTGCGCGGGAATTTATTCCTGAACTCAAGGAATTTTTCTTTTGCCTCCCGGAATTTTCCCTGCTCAAATAAACACCAGCCCAGCGAATAAAAGCTATGCGCGTTATACTCTGAGCGGGGGCTCTCGGTAACTAATTTCTCATAAAAATGATAGGCGCTGAGAAAATCATTATTCTTAAAAAATGACTCTGCGAGCCAATAATAGAGCCTATCCTTTGGCAGATCTGTGTTCTTTGCATCAAGAATGCTGCGGAATACTTTTATGGCGTGGTTATATTTTTTTTGGTAAAAATAACACTGGCCGGTGTAAAAATTTGCCTCCAGGCCAGACTGACTCTCAGGGTATTTATCCAGAAACCGTCCAAAGAGAGTAAGGCCTAAGTCATAAAACCCGTCCTCAAAGGCATTTTTTGCCGCCTGCAACGTTTCCTCTTCTTTCGAGGCATCCTGGGCATAACAGAAGACACAGGACGCAAGGCAGAGGACGCAGGAGGCAAGACGCAAGACAGTAAACAGATGCGGATTTCTCTTAGCGGCGCTATTCATTCTCTAATACCTTCTTGAGATAACTTCCGGTATAGGATTTATTGTTTTTCGTCAATTCAAAAGGGCTGCCGCAGGCAACTACCTCACCGCCCGCATCCCCTCCTTCGGGGCCTAAATCAATGATGTAATCACACGCCTTAACAACGTCTAAATTATGTTCAATAACGATAACGGTGTTTCCTTTTTCCACCAAACGATGCAATACCAAGAGAAGCTTATCCACATCGGCAAAATGGAGCCCGGTGGTCGGCTCATCCAGAATATACAAGGTATTGCCTGTTGCGCGCTTGCTCAGTTCAGATGAAAGCTTAACCCGCTGGGCTTCTCCCCCTGAAAGCTGGTTAGCGGATTGGCCTAACTGAATATATCCTAAACCCACATCGCATAAAGTATCAAGGATATTTTTTATCTTTGGTATATTGCCAAACAATTCCCTCGCTTCGAGAACGGTCATCTCTAAGGCATCAGCAATTGATTTCCCTTTATACCTGGCTTCTAAGGTCTGTTCATTAAAGCGCCTGCCCTGGCATACCTCGCAGCGCACATAGACAGGGGGAAGAAAATGCATCTCAATCTTTTTTATGCCATCGCCCATACAGGCCTCACAACGGCCGCCCTGGAGATTAAAAGAAAACCTTCCCGGTTTATACCCCCGCACTTTTGATTCCGGAAGCCGGGCAAATATATCGCGGATATGGCTGTAGGCGCCGGTATAGGTAGCGGGGTTTGAGCGGGGGGTCCTGCCAATAGGAGATTGGTCAACCACAATCACCTTATCAATAAACTCATAGCCCTCGATTCTTCTGTAGCGGCCTACCTTCACTTTGCTTTTGAACAACTTTTGCATAAGCGCAGGATAGAGAATATCATAGATTAAGGTTGACTTACCGGAACCGGATACTCCGCTAATGCAGACAAACAAACCCAGCGGTATTCCTACCTCTATACTTTTTAGGTTATGTTCGCTGGCGCCGATGAGCTTAAGCATATTCCTGCCGTCTGCTGCTCTCGGATTTAAAGAAGGATGGATATTCAATTCTTTATTTAAGTACTTTGCAGTCAGAGATATCCTGCATTTATAAAGCTCGCTTATGGGGCCATTAAAAATAATCTCTCCTCCATGCCTTCCGGCGCCCGGGCCCAGGTCTACCACCCAGTCGCTTGAACGGATTGTTTGCTCATCATGTTCAACTACGATTAAGGTATTGCCTAAATCCCTGAGGGCCTTAAGGGTAGTAATAAGTTTATCGCTATCCCGCCGATGTAAACCTATGCTTGGCTCATCTAAGATATACAAAACGCCGACTAAACCGGAGCCTACCTGGGTTGCCAGCCGTATCCGCTGGGCCTCGCCTCCTGAAAGCGTGGAACTCAAGCGGTCTAAAGTCAAATAACCCAGGCCAAGATCAATACAAAATTTTAACTTTAGCCTTATTTCTTTTAATACCTGATGCGCTATCTGCCTTTGCCGCTCATTGAGTTTTAAATTCTCGAAAAAAATCAGGGCATCGGCGATAGACATTCTGGCTGTATCATAGATGGATAAACCCTCTATTTTTACGCTGAGCGCTTCTTTTTTCAGCCTTGAGCCGTTACACTGCGGGCAGGGCGCCTTTGACATATAGCGCGAAATCTCATAGCGCAAGAACTCAGATTCGGTTTCTTTAAATAATCTTTCCAGATGAGGAATAACGCCTTCATACCTTCTTGAGCCGACTAATTCAGGGCTTCCGTAAAGAATGATTTTCTGTTTTTCCTTCGGGATCTTGTTAAAAGGCGTTTCTAAATCTATATCCAATGAACTGCAAAGCTGCCGTAACAGGCTGCGGTAGTACATAAGATATCCCCTCCCGCCTTTTCTCCAGGGTTCTATTGCCTCAATGACAGAGCTATCTCTATCGGGAATAATAAAATCAATATCAAATTCAAACTTGACTCCCAGGCCGTTACAGGCCGGGCAGGCGCCATAAGGGGAATTAAAAGAGAAAATGCGCGGCTGGACCTCAGTATAACTGATGCCGCATTTACTGCATGCATACTCCTGACTGAATACATAGTCTTTCCCTGCGCAGGCAATTATGACTATGCCTTTGCCAACTTTTAAGGCTGTTTCAACAGAATCAGCCAGCCTTTTTCTCTCTTCGGGCTTGATAATCAGCCTGTCCACCACTACCTCGATATTGTGGAGTTTGTACTTATCAATCCTGGGGAACAATCCTAATTCATAGATTGCCCCGTCAACTCTCACCCGGGCAAATCCTGCCTTCTGCACCTGATTGGCTGTATCGCGGTATTCTCCCTTTTTGCCCCTGATCAGCGGAGCCAGAATTTCAATCCGCCCGCCAATTAATTTTGTCAATATATCCTTGATGATTTCATCGGCGCTCTGGCGGGTAATTGCTTGAGCGCAGCCGTAACAGTAAACGCACCCGATGCGGGCAAATAAAAGGCGCAGGTAATCATAGACCTCGGTCTGGGTGGCTACCGTTGAACGGGGGCTGCCTCCGGTGGTCCTCTGTTCAATGGAAATAGCCGGAGACAGGCCTTCGATATATTCAACATCGGGTTTCTCTAACTGCCCCAAGAATTGGCGGGCATAGATAGAGAGGCTTTCCACATAGCGGCGCTGGCCCTCGGCATAAATGGTATCAAAGGCAAGCGATGACTTACCGGAACCGGAAAGTCCGGTAATAACAATAAGTTTATTGCGCGGCAGCCTTAAATTAATATTTTTAAGATTATGCACCTTTGCCCCGCGGATAACAATTTCATCTGCCGGCATTCTTCTGTCCTACTCCCTCAGCAAGAAAATCGCTCATCGCGCGATGACTTTCAGCGATTTTCGCAGTGGCAGAGGAAAGTGTTTTATACTTTCCTCTACCAGAACCTACAAAAACTACCCCGCACCTTTTTACTATTCAATCTTTTAATATTGAACTTGAATAAATAAAAGGTGCGGGGCTAAAGCGAAACAATGGACTATTTCTTTTTTCTCTTTCCGCCTCTGACCATCTTGGCGCAGGAGACATCGCCCTGCTTATCTACAAAATAAAGATAGCCGGATTTCTTTTCCACGCCAACCTTGACTACCTTCTCAATTTTACCGCCTTTTTTGCCGCCCCGCGCCATCTTGGCGCGAGAGATATCGCCATGCTTATCGACAAAATAGAGGTAACCTTCTTGTCTCTTTATTCCCGCCTTTTTTACTTTCTGTGCCATAATTTACTTCACCCCCTTTCAAATTTGCGAAGCAAATTTGATCCTTCTCCGCCGAAGGCGGAGAAGGATCTCATTTGCTCCTGATAAATTTTACGTGCCGATCTTCACCGCTTCAAAAATCTGTCTTAAGGTTGCGATTGCGGATAAAATAGCCGGATAACTGGTTTTAGGATTATCCGGGCTGGGCTCATTCTCCGAGCGGATAAAGGTTTTCCCGGCCTCGGATTCAATCTCTACTTCATGAATGTTTTTTGAACATGGCGAACAAATAATTCTTACCCTGGTTTTATCCTTACCCAGCCCTGCCAGGCTAAGGGTGGCGGCAACATTTATATTCTGAGGAAAAAATCTTACCGCCTCCTGCGCGCTGCCCTCAAAAATTTCTCTCTCTTCCTTTAAGGCCTCAAGATTTAACTTATTTTGAATAACATAAGGAGAATCCTTAAGGGCAGAGGAAGGTTTACGGGTTATCAGGGTTACCGTCTTGATACCGGCTAACTTATGCGCCTTTAATCCATCTATGCCGCAGATTGCTCCTGAAGGAATATATACAAAACAACCTTTCTTGCGAGCTAACTTAAAAATATCCTGGTTCTCAAGCAGCCCGCCTACGCTCAAAATCATACAGTCACGTCCAGCGGAAAGCGCTTCTCTGGCTATACCGCCTGATGCCCTGGCTGAAGAGGCCTCAACCACAAAGTCCGCCCTCTTAATTAATTCCCTTAAACTGGAAACTACAATATTTTTTTTCCTTAACAACCCGGCCAACTTCTGCGCTCTATCGGTATGAAGATCATAAAGCGCAGAAAGCAAAGCCTTATTTTTTAAATCAGAGCATACCGCTTCGGCAATTTTTGAACCTATGGCCCCGCAGCCAACTATGCCGATTCTTTTTGGTTTCATTCTAACCGATAATGATGTTGTCAATCAGCCGGATCTTGCCAATCCATACTGCTAAGGCAATCAAGCTTTTACCTTTGATGTATTCTAACGGCTCTAAGGTCTTAGCATCTACAACTGCAATATACTCAATCCTTGGGCTTCCTTCTTTTCCCTGCATAATGTCTTTTTGAATCTCGCGGATAATCTTCTGACTATCTCTTTCACCGCTTAAAATCTGCTTTTGGGCTTTTTGCAGGGAGCGATATAGAACCGCCGCCTCAAGCCGTTCTCGAGCATTTAAATAAGCATTGCGCGAACTCATGCTCAATCCATCAGATTCACGGACAGTCGGCATAACCCTTATCTTAAGCGGCAGATTCAAATCCTTAACCATCTTCTGAATTACTATTGCCTGCTGATAATCCTTCTGCCCGAAATAGGCAATATCCGGCTGGACGATATTAAAGAGCTTTGTCAGGACTGTGGCCACCCCTTTAAAATGACCAGGCCGTGAGGCCCCGCATAGGCCGTCGGTTATATCTGCCAGATTAACATACGTAAGATACCTTTTAGGATACATATCTTTTACTTGAGGATAAAATATACAATCGCAGCCGGCTGATTTAGCCAATATGCTATCCCGCTCCAAATCCCGCGGATAAATCCTATAATCCTCTTTTGGCCCGAATTGAATGGGATTAACAAAAATGCTTACTATGCAGGTATGGCAATCTTTCTTTGCCTGCCTGATTAAGGAAAGATGTCCCTGATGCAGAAAGCCCATAGTCGGCACGAAACCTATGCTTTTATGTTTTTCCCTTTCCTTGAGGCTAAAGGAGCGCATCTTAACTATGCTAGAAATTATTTTCATTCTCTTAGCCAAAGATTTTATTCTATCGGGCGCTATTTCCTTGAGGGGTTTAAGAACAAAATCCCTTTCCTCTAAACGCGGATGAGGAATTTTTAAACCTGGCGCGTCTATTTTTCTATCTCCGTAGAAGAGAATATCCAGATCTATCGGACGGCGGCAGAGTATTTCCCTGGCGCTATTTCTGCCCAATCTCTTTTCAATAGCTGTTAATCTTTCAAGGAGTTGCCGCGGATTAAAAACAGTTTTAATTTTTACCACCCCATTAATGAATCGCGGGCTCCCGGCAGGACAACCCTGAGGCTCGGTTTCAGATAAACTTGATAAACGTTCTATCTTTATGCCGCCTGTGCCCCTTAGGCAGTTTAGCGCCAATTCAATATTTTTCTTTCTCTCGCCTAAATTTGAACCCAGGCCGATATAACAGGTAACCATCTTAAAGACGCTTTTTTATTCTCTCTATGGCTTCCTGGATACGTTCTTTGGAAACCGTCAAAGCAAAGCGGATATATCCTTCGCCATATCTTCCAAAACCGATACCGGGGGTGGCGACGATATCGCATCTCTTAAGTAATAGCTTTGCGAAACTTCTGGAATCAGATCCGCCTGGCGCAGGAACCCAGACATAAAAAGTAGCCTGAGGAATTGAGGCCTTCCAACCGATTGACTCAAGCCCTGCGCAAAGAACATCCCGCCTTTCTTGATAAAGAGCGCGCATCTTCTGGATATGTTCCTGAGGCCCGTTTAAGGCCTCGATGCCGGCAATTTGGATGGCGCTAAATATTCCGGAATCAATATTTGACTTTACTCTGGCAATACCGCTTAGGATATCCGCATTGCCGCATACCCAGCCAATACGCCAGCCGGTCATATTGTAGGTTTTAGATAAGGAATGAAATTCAACTCCGCTATCTTTTGCGCCCTTAAACTCCAGAAAACTCATCGGCCTATAGCCATCATAGGAGAGTTCTGAATAGGCGGCATCGTGAGCAATTATGGTATTATACTTAAAGGCAAAATCTATTACCTTTAGATAAAATTCTTTATTTGCTACCGCTGCCGTAGGATTATTAGGATAATTAAGAAACATAAGTTTTGCTCTTTTTCTAATTTTTAGGGGAATTTCTTTAAAATCTGGCAGGAAGTTATTTTCAACAAGTAAAGGCATACTAAAGACCTGTCCGTCAGAAAGAATGCTTGAACCGCGGTAAGGAGGATAGCAAGGATCAGGCGCTAAAACATAATCTCCCGGGTTCAGGAACGCCAGAGGCATATGGGCAATACCTTCTTTGGAGCCGATTAAAGGAAGAATCTCGTTTTCCGGGTTCAGGGTAACGTTAAAGCGCCGCTTATACCAGCCTGCGATTGCCCGGCGCAGTTTGCCTATCCCCTGGTCCAGGGCATATCTATGGTTTCGGGGATCCTTAGCTGCCTCGGATAGTTTCTCAATAATATGCTTTGGGGTAGGTAAATCCGGATCCCCTACGCCAAAATCGATTAAATCCCTCCCCTCTCGCCGGGCATCTCTTTTTGCCTTATCAATCTCGGAAAATAGATATGGCGGTAGATTCTCTAACCGTTTGGAGTATTTAACTTTCATAACCTAGGACGTTCGACGTCCTCAATTATAACAATATCAATTAGTTACAATCGCTTAACCTTAGCCTTAACCTTCTTATTATTGATATCTTTAATCCCGCATTTAACCCTTTAACACATCCTGCATTGAGTATAACCCTGCGGGTTTACCCACAATCCATTTGGCGGCCCTGAGCGCACCGATGGCAAAGACATCCCGGGAATGCGCCTGATGTTTGAGTTCAATCCGCTCTCCTCCTCCAGCGTAAATAACTGTATGGTCGCCGACGATGTCGCCTGCCCTTAGCGCATGAACCGTCACGTTTCTTCCGCTTTCATTGGCAATAACCTGGGCCATTTTCTTGGCTGTGCCCGACGGAGCATCCTTCTTGGCTTTATGATGCGCTTCAACAATTTCAATATCATAGCCCGGGCCTAATTTCCTGGCAATCTCTCCGGCTAAACCAAAGAGCAGATTTACACCGATAGACATATTGGGTGAAAAAACGATGGGGATAGCTTTTGCCGCTTCTTTGATTTTATCGGCCTCTTCTTCACTAAAACCGGTAGTGCCTAAGACAAGGGGTTTTTTATATTTCAGGACATAATCTAAATTCTCAAAGGTTGCCTGGGGTAAGCTAAAATCAATGGCTACGTCAATGAGAAATATTCCATCCGCGGTAGAGGAAATTTTGATTTTATCAATGTATTTGCCGCTTAACGGATGTCCTCTCTTTTCCAAGGCAAGGGTTAGATCAAATTCACTATCATTCTCGGCAAGTTCAATTATGCGCCTGCCCATCCTTCCGCCTGCACCCAATACGCCAAGCTTAATCATAGCTTTTCTCCATAGCGCCGCGATATTTCATAATAATCCATACTCTTTTAACGCCTTCTTTAGTTTCTCTATGTTTTCTGGAGACATTTCACACATGGGCAGCCTTAAATCCGGCTCGCACATTTTTAATAAACCCATTGCTGTTTTTACCGGGATGGGATTGGTCTCAATAAACATTGCCTTTATCAAAGGCAATAATTTATAATGCAGTCCTTGGGCTTTCTTTAGGTCGCCTTTCTCAAAGGCCTCAATCATATTGGCTACCTCCCGAGGAACGATATTGGCTACGACAGAAATCACGCCAATCCCGCCAATTGCTAATACAGGCAGAGTAAGCGCATCATCACCGGAAATAAGGGCAAAATCCGGCGGACAAAGCGATTTTATGCGCGACATCTGCTCTAAAGAACCTGAGGCCTCTTTGATTCCTACGATATTTTTGCAATCGCGCGCAAGCTTGAGCACGGTCTCGGGTTCAATATTAACGCCTGTGCGGGAGGCAATATTATAAAGAATTACCGGAATATCCGCGCACTCGCTGACTGCCTTAAAATGCAGATACAAACCGGCTTGAGTTGGACGGTTATAATAAGGAGCAACATGCAGGGTGGCATCGGCGCCGGATTTGGCTGCCTGCCTGGTGAGCATTACCGCCTCTTCGGTTGAGTTAGAGCCGGTCCCGGCAATGACGGGAATCCTTTTTTCTACCGCTTCAATCACCAACTCAATTACCCGCTCATGCTCTGCCCAGGATAAAGTCGCAGATTCACCGGTTGTCCCGCAAGGCACCAGCGCGGAGGTTTTATTCTTGATCTGAAACTCTACCAATTCTTTCAGCTTTTTCTCGTCAACCTTGCCATTTTTAAATGGCGTAACAATTGCCGCCATTGAACCCTTAAACATAGTATTCTCCTCTATAAACAATTTTTACTTTCCCCTCTAAGCACAGATTATCTACTTTATTGCCTTCTCTATCAAAATAAACCTTTAGAGTTTCTCCCCCCTGAGTAATTACGTTAATCTTGTTTTTTTGACTGTAGACTGTAGATTGCAGACTGTAGACTATTGCCGACGCTGCTGCGCCTGTTCCGCAGGCAAGGGTCTCATCCTCAACGCCGCGTTCGTAGGTACGCACCTTAATAGTGTTTTTGTTTATTGCCTCTACAAAATTTACATTGGTTCCCTGGGGAGCAAAACATTCATAATAACGTATCTGCCTGCCGATATTGGAAACATCAATAGTATCTACCCCCTCAACAAAAATAACTGCGTGAGGAACGCCGGTATTGATAGAATAAATCCTTAACTCTCGGCCATTTATTTTTATCGCTATCCTCGGCTGATAATCCCTGGCCTGGGTTAGTTTTATCTTTACTCTATCTGCTCTCACCTGTGATTCAGCAATCCCCGCTTTCGTTTCTATCTTTAGCGTGGAGCGTGGAGCGTGGAGCGTGGAGCGTGTATAAAAAGCAACGCAGCGCGCCCCATTCCCGCACATTTCTGCCTCTGTGCCATCGGCGTTAAAGATACGCATTTTTATATCGGCAATTTTAGATTTCTCTAAGATTAAAAGCCCGTCTGCGCCTATGCCAAATTTCCTGCCGCAAATATTTTTAGCTAAAAGCGGATAGCGCCTGGTGCCTGGCGGATAGTTATTCTCAATAATCACAAAATCATTCCCGCTGGCTACGACTTTGCAAAATTCTAATTTTCGCATTTTTCTTGAGCAATCTACCTTTAACCTGCTAAGTTAATAAGATTATTTTAAGAAACCAGGTATTATATCTTTACGCACCAAGTCTAAATAGCTGTCGCGCTTACGCACGATATAAAATTTATCTCCTTTAACCATAACCTCAGCCGGCTTCAAGCGGCAGTTATAATTAGAGGCCATGGAGAAGCCGTAAGCGCCGGCGCCCATGATGCTCAAGTAATCGCCTTCTTTTACTTCAGGCAATCTTCTATCTTTGGCAAAAAAATCACCTGACTCACAAATAGGACCCACCACATCTACTTTATTCGTCCTTCGTCCTGCGTCCTGCGTCCTGCGTAAGGGAAGTATCTCATGATAGGCGCCGTACAAAGAAGGACGAATCAAATCATTCATTCCCGCGTCTACAATGACAAAATTCTTTAAAGGCGTCTTCTTCAGGTATAAAACTTTAGTCACTAGTATCCCGGCGTTACCAACGATAAATCTTCCCGGCTCTAAAATAATCTTCAGCCCTGTATTTTTCAGGATGGGCAGAACCTTCCGGGAAAATTCTTCCGCTGTCTGCGGCTTTTCTTGAGCATAAATAATGCCTAAGCCGCCCCCGATGTTAAGGTATTCAATCCCAATCAATTCTTTCTTTAATTTTGTGATAAAGCTGGCCATCTTTTTGATCGCTAATACATAAGGCCCCGCCTGAATAATCTGCGAGCCGATATGAATATGCAGCCCCTTGAAATTCAACGAGCTGAATTTTGCCCTATTTTGAATAATCTTATACGCGGCATCAAAATCAATTCCGAATTTATTAGTAAGTTTTCCGGTGGTGATATAAGTATGGGTCCCGGGCTCTACGTCAGGATTTATCCGAAGAGCAACAGAAGCGGCCTTGCCAATATCTTTAGCTACCTTATTTATCAGCTCAAGCTCAGGTAACGATTCTACATTGAAAAAGAGTATTTCTCTTGCTACTGCCCGGCGGATCTCTTCTTCGGTTTTACCCACCGAAGCATAGACTATTTTTTTAGGAGAACATCCCGCCAAAAGCGCCTTGTATAATTCTCCGCCTGAGACAATATCCAAACCTGAGCCTGCCTTAACCAGGGCGCGGCAAATACTCAAGTTAGAATTTGCCTTCATTGAATAGCAGACAAGCGGCTTTATGGAGCTGAATGCTTTAACCAACTTGCGATAATGGTCGAGTAAGGTGGCATACGAATAAAGATAAAACGGAGTGCTGACCTTTTGGGTAATATCTGCAATTCTCACTGCCTCGCAATAAAGCTGATTATTTTTGTATTTAAACTCGTGCATTAAGCTTTCTCTCCCACCCTCTCATCTGTTTTCTTACATTTTCCGGGCTAGTGCCGCCAAAACATTTTTTTAAGCTTACCGAGGTTTTGGCATTGAGAAACTGAAAACATTCTTTTTCAAATTTTGCAGAATATGTTTTTAGTTCACCTAAGGTTAAATCTGAAATCTTTCTTCCTTCATCTAAGACCCTCACTACAAGCTTTCCCACCGCGTCATGGGCCTGACGGTAGGCGATGCCTTTTTTCATCAGATACTCTGCCAAATCCACAGAAAACAATGCTTCATTTTCTAATTTTTTAGAAAGCATATCTTTATTTACTTGTATATTCTTAAAAAGCTCGGTGAATATTTTAAGAATTTCCTGCAGAGAATCTACCGCGTCAAAAAGAGCCGGTTTGTCCAACTGCATGTCCCGATTATAAGTCAAGGGCAATCCCTTCATCATCACCAGCACAGCGGAAAAATCGCCTAAGATTTTCCCCGCGCTTGCCCTGATTAACTCTAAAACATCGGGATTTTTTTTATGAGGCATTATGGATGAACCTGTGCAAAATGACCAGTCTATGCTTATAAAATGAAACTCCTGCGTTGACCAAAGAATCAAGTCTTCCGCCATGCGAGAAAAATGCATTGAAACAATGGTTAAGCCAGCCAGTAACTCCAGAATAAAATCTCTATCGCTTACGCTGTCAATGCTATTCCTGGTGACCATAGAAAATCCTAATTGCTTTGCCAGATAGAATCTATCAATGGGTAAACTCGTGCCTGAAAGCGCACACGCTCCCAAAGGCATACTATCTGCCCTTTCTTTGCTATCCGCTAATCTTTCCTTGTCCCTTTCCAGCATTTCTATATATGCCAGCATATGATGAGACAATAACACCGCCTGAGCCGTCTGGAGATGCGTATAGCCAGGAATAATCACCTCCATATTTTTCCTGGAAAAATTAAGGATAGATTTCTGCATTAAGCCCAATAAATTTATTAATGAATCTACAGCTTCTTTGACATACATCTTCATATTTAAAACTATTAAATCGTTGCGGCTCCTTGCGCTATGCAACCTATCTGCCGGCTTGCCTATTTTTTTCCTTAAAAGATGCTGAATGTTAGTATGGATATCTTCGGCCATAGGGTCATAGGTGAATTTTTGACTTTTTATATCCCTTAAAATTGAATTCAGCCCTTTTATTATCTTTTTGCAATCGCTTTTAGGAATTATCTTTTGTCTATTCAGCATCCTGGCATGGGCAATTGAACCCAAACACTCATATTTGGCTAAGCGCCAATCATAGCTGATACTTGAAGTAAACCTATCCGCCAAATAGCTGGTTTCTTTTTTGAATCTTGTTCCCCACAATTTCTTTGCCATTTTCTTTCCTCTATTTTTGATTCCCGCTTTTGCGGGAGACTCTTGATTTTTGATTTTGATATGGCATCCCGAATATCTTAATAAACCCCTGAGCTAACCTCTGGTCAAACGTATCTCCTTTGGAATAGGTGGCTAAACCCTGCCTATAGAGCGAATAAGGCGATTTTCTTCCGCTGACTATACAATTACCCTTATATAATTTAAGCTTCACTAGGCCAGTAACATTCTTTTGTGTTTCGGCAATAAATTTATCTAAAGCTATTCGTAAAGGTGAATACCAGAGCCCATAGTAAATCAGCTCAGAATATTTAAGAGAGACCCCTTCCTTATAATGAGATAATTCCCTGTCCAAAACCAGCGACTCTAATTCCTTATGCGCAAGGTAAAGAATAGTCCCGGCTGGCGCTTCATATATTTCCCTTGACTTAATGCCGACCAATCTGTTTTCAATTAAATCGCTTCTGCCTATGCCAAATTCTCTGCCTATTCTATTTAACTTTTTGAGCAATTCAATGCCGTTGTAAATTTTGCCGTTTATCTTTTTAGGAATGCCTTTTTCAAATTCTATCTCAATATACACCGGCTTACTTGGCGCATGCTCAGGCGAATTGGTCCATTGATAACAGTCCTCCGGCGGCTTTCTGCATGGATTTTCTAAAATCCCGGACTCAATAGAAACTCCCCATAAGTTTTTATCAATGCTATAGGGTTTTTTCTTGGTCACCTCTATAGGTATTTTTTTAGACAAGGCATACTCTATCTCTTCTTCCCTGGATTTAAACTCCCAGATTCTTAGCGGCGCTATAATTTCCAATTCGGGATCCAGTATCTGGGTTGTAACTTCAAACCTTACCTGGTCATTGCCTTTTCCGCTGCAGCCGTGGGCAACGGCTTTAGCTTTTTCCTTGTGCGCTACGTCAACCAGATATTTAGCAATCAACGGCCTGCCTAAAGCAGTAGCTAAGAGGTATTTTCCCTCATATATTGCATTTGCCTTAAGCGCGGGAAAGATAAAATCCTCAACAAATTCCTGCCTGAGATCCTTGATATATACCTTTGAGGCTCCGCCGGAAAGGGCGCGCTTTTCAATTTTGACAAAATCTTCTTCCTGCCCTAAATCCGCAATAAAGCAGATAACATCATAGTTTCTGCCTCTAAGCCACTGCACAGAGCAAGAAGTATCCAATCCGCCGGAATAAGCCAGAACTACCTTTTTCATTTTAATCTCCCTAATCGCTATGCCCGCAATCCGTAAGCGGTAACTCGTAATTTTTTCTTTAGATTACCAATTACGATTTACGGATTACAGGTTTCAGCAGTTTTAATAAAATTGCCTTCTGCACATGGAGGCGATTTTCTGCCTGGTCAAAAATAATGGAATTATTTGAATCCATAACCTCAGCAGTTATCTCTTCCTGCCGATGAGCGGGCAGGCAATGCATAATCAAGCAATCCTTTTTAGCGTACGATAGTAATTTTTTATTTACCTGAAAATCATGAAATATTTTCTTTCGCGCCTTAGCTTCCTTTTCCCGGCCCATACTCGTCCAGACGTCAGTATAAATCGCATCCGCATCCTTACAGGCCTTTAGCGGATTATTGCTTAAATTGATTTTTGCTCCGGAGATAACAGCAAAGCTTTTCGCCGAGCTGACAATATCTTTTTTTGGCTCAAAATTCCGGGGGGTGGCGATATTAAAATTCAGCCCCGCCTTTGAACAGCCATAGAGAAGAGAATGAGTTACATTGTTACCGTCTCCCACATAAGCCAAAACCCTTCCTCTAAACGAACCCCATCTTTCCCTTAAAGTATATAGGTCAGCTAAAGCCTGGCACGGATGCAAAAGGTCTGAGAGGCCATTTATAACCGGGACGCTGGAATACTTAGCTAATTCAAGAATGTTTTTATGTTCGTAGGTGCGAAAAACTATTCCATCAACATAACGGGAAAGCGTCATTGCCACATCCTTGGTTGCTTCTCTTACTCCTAAGCTTATCTCAGCCGGCCCCAGATATATACTTAAGCCCCCGAGCGAAAACATGCCTACAGCAAAGGATACCCGCGTGCGGTTAGAGGGTTTCTGAAAAATAAGGGCAAGGGTTTTTCCTTTCAGGACACTTGAGTATTGCAAGCTATCTTTTTTTAACTCATCGGTAAGGGCAAAAATTTCTTCCATTTCCTGCTGGCTTAAATCACTAATTGAAATCAAATCCTTTTTCATTTATCTCGCGCGGAACTATTATCCCTATGGCTTGGTTATTGTTTGCATTGCCCTATCAATGATATTCACTGCCTTATCAATCTGTTTTTTTTCTACATTTAAGGCTGGCATTAATCTTAATACTCTCTCGTGGGTGCAGTTAATCAGTAAACCATTTTTGAGGCATGCATCAACTATCGGCTTACCTTCAATATTAAGCTCGATTCCAACCATTAAACCCAAACCTCTGACTTCCTTAATCAGAGGATACTTCCCGGCTAAACTTGTCAATTTCTCTTTCAAATACTCACCCATTTCTTTAGCATTGGCTAAAAGCTTTTCTTTTTGAATGGCTCTCAATACCGCAAGCGCGGCCTTACAAACCAAAGGGCTCCCCCCAAATGTCGAAGCATGGCTGCCAGGAGTCAGGCAATCGGCAATTCCTCTTTCAGCAAGCATCACTCCGATAGGCAACCCCCCTCCCAACGGCTTAGCCAGGGTCAGGACATCCGGGGTAATTCCGTAATGCTGGTAAGCAAACATTTTCCCGGTTCTTCCTAAACCAGTCTGAACCTCGTCAACAATCAAAAGTAA